>Ga0209798_10001899_pt1 | contig 12381 bp, 13 predicted proteins | sample DOMMetBare3Fresh_FD_187475 | JGI IMG/M metagenome (GOLD analysis project Ga0209798, IMG submission 187475) | Wetland sediment microbial communities from St. Louis River estuary, USA, under dissolved organic matter induced mercury methylation -... | ecosystem: Environmental > Aquatic >...
GGCCGATGGCCGCCAGCCCCGCGGCGAAGATGAGCAGGAAGATCAGGTTGAACTTGAGCAGCAGTTTCATCGCAGGTCTCCGTCAGGGCGCGGTCCGCGGCCGCAGCGCGCCCGAGGCCGACGCGGCCGACGCGGCCGACGCCGGGGGCTTGGGCAGGTACTTCTCCGGGAACAGGATCGGGTCCCACTCGGGGTGGGACGACAGATTGGCAATCAGCGCGGCGCGGAACGCGCTTTCGCGCGCCTTCACCCGCCAGCGCTCGATGAACTGGCGGCGAAACGGCGATTCGGCCTTCAACCAGGCTTCCACGTCGGCATAAACGAAATCCGGCGCCGGCTTCGGACTCACGTCGCGATCCTTGAACTTCTCGGCGCGCAGCGGCAGAGAATCGCGGAACGCGCGCGGCATGTCGTTCACGAAGCCGGGCGGCGCCGATGACCCGGCCGCACCCTTGGCCGCGGCGGAGCGCCGATAGTACTGGCCCTGACGCACCGCCACCGGGCCGGCGGCGGCGCCAGCCTGGCGTTCGATCAGCTTCAGTTCACCGCGTTCGGCAAATAGCGCCGCGTCGGCAGGCTTCAATTGCATCACCACCACCGCAGGCATCACGCCGATCTCCAGCAGCGGCGAGCGAAACTCGAAGCCGCGCGCGTTCGGGTCCTTGCGCGCATTGGTGATCTTGAACCAGCCCGCCAGCGCATACAGCTGTCGCTCGGCCTTCAACTTCGCCGTACCGCCGATCATCACCCGCGTGGCACCGCCGAGATCGAGCACGGTCTGGTCGTTGAGTTCGATCTGCGCGAACGTGCTGTTGGCGGTTTCCACGATGTCGCCCGGCGCCAGGCGCACGCCTTCGGCCGCACGCAGCCGGGCCGCGCCGCGCACGATCAGCGCATCGCCTTCCAAGATGGTGACCATGCCGGGCGACTGCGCCGCACACGCGCCGGCCAGCGCCCACCACAACACACCCAACGAGAACCCCCTCAACATACGCAATTCGCCTCCACCGCACCCCTCATGGACGAAACGGGCCGGATGTGTATCAAATCTAGGCTTTGGTGTTGAATAGTGTCAATCCTGCTAATGGACCTATTACGGGGGATATCACCGAGCGGGTCCTCCCTAGGTTGTTGGCCGTGTGCCGCGCATCGGCCGGCTCGCGGACATGCAGGATCAACCACTCTCGGCCACATTCGGCCACGCAGAAAGCGCCACAGATGATCGGTATTCGTGTGCAGTCGGTTGGCGGCAAGACGCCCGATCCGCCGATCGCCGCCTGGTTCGGCACCGAGGGCGGTGACATCGGGCGCAACGCCGAATGCACGCTGGCGCTGATGGACCCCGAGCGCCACATCTCGCGCAAGCACGCCAGCGTGCACCACCGCGACGGCCGCCACTACCTTCGCCTGCTCAGTGCCGGCCTTCCGGTGGAGATCGAAGGTCGGGTGCTGCATGTCGGCGAGGACGCCGAGCTGCTCGCGGGGCAGCGCATCCGCATCGGTGGGTACGACCTCGAAGTGCTCGAAGAGCCCGATTCGCTAGGCCTGGGCAGCGAGCCGGTTGGCCGCGACGGCGGCCGGCCCAGCAGCGTCGACCAGCTGGTGCAGGAGCTGCAGGCCACGCCGCGCGCAGCGCCCGTCGCCGCGCTGGCGGCCGACACGGTCGACCTTTTGATCGGCGACACCGGCGTGCGGCCGGCCGCTGCTGCGCCGGCGGCGCGGCCGGCTATCGCGGCAGCGAGCCCATCGCCCGCCTCGGCCGGTGGCGATGCGGCCAACGCCTTGCTGGCCGGGCTGGGCCTCGGCCAATCGCCGGCCGGCACGTTCGGCCCCGAGCAATGGCAGCTGGTGGGCGCGTTGCTGCGCACGATGACCGAAGGCACGCTCGACCTGCTGACGGCGCGCATGGTCGCCAAGCGCGAGCTGGGGGCCAACGCCACCCAGCTGCGCTCGCGCGAGAACAACCCGCTGAAGTTCTCACCCGATGTCGACGCCGCGCTGGCGCACCTGCTCGGCCCGGCCGAGCGCGGTTTCCTGCCGCCGCTGCAGGCCGCGCGGGAGGCGTTCGACGACCTGCGGGCGCACCAGGTGGCGTTGCTGGCGGGCATGCGCGCCGCGCTCGATTCGGTGATGGCGCGCTTCGATCCGGTGGTGCTGGAGCAGCGCATGGCTCCGGGCGGGGCCTGGGAAAGCCTGATCCCGTCGCAGCGCAAGGCGAGGCTCTGGACCGAGTACAGCCAGCAGTTCGCACAGATCGTCAACGAGGTCGAAGGCGACTTCGACGCCCTGCTCGGCCGCGCCTTCCTGAAGGCCTACCAGGCGCAGTTGGCCGAACTCGTGCAAAACCGGGGCGCCCGAGCCGATTGAGCCCCAGGCGGGGTCGATGGCCCGCCGCCGGGCGGGCTCCGGCCAGCCCGGCACAAACTTGTTTGAACCCGCCGCGGCCGGCGCGCAACCCATTGGACGTCACCCCTCAACGCCCTTTGGAGACCGCCATGAGCTACCCCACCGATCGCAAGATGTCGCTGGTTCGTGTTCTTTCAGGCGCCGCGGCGCTGATGGTCACGTTCACCATCGTCTTCAGCCTGGACGGCCTGTCGGACCGCTATTCGGCCGCCACGCTCGCCAAGGCGCCGATCCACACCATCGTCGTCGCCCAGCGCTGAGCGCCGCACGACTGCACGATTACCCGCACCCGAGGAACACGTCATGCTGCGCCAACTGATCGCCACCCCCCTCTTGCTGGCCGCGCTGGTTTCCGGCGCCTGGGCCGGTGACGTCAAGGTGTTCGGCACCGGCGACCGGGTCGATCCGGCCGAAGTGGCCCGCATCCTCGACCGCTCGGCGCCGATCAAGATGCGTTCGATCAAGCTGCTCGACGACGGCGCGGCCAGCAATGGCGTCGCGGGCGCTGCCGCCGTGGCTGCGGTCGCCGCGGCCGAGCTGAGCAAAGCGTCGGCGCTGTCCTTGCCGGTGCAGTTCGCCTTCGACTCGGCCGACATCCTGCCCGCCGCCCGGCCCCAGCTCGAGGCCATCGCCAAGGGCATCCGCATGCTGCCCGCCGCGCAGAGCGTGGTGATCGAAGGCCACACCGATGCGATCGGATCGGACAGCTACAACGAACAACTGTCGCAGCGCCGTGCGCTGGCGGTACGCCGCTACCTGGTGGCCACCCACGGCATCGACGCCTCGCGCCTGCGCGCGGTGGGCCTGGGCGATCACGCCACGCTGCCGGGGCTGGACCCCAACGCCGCCGAGAACCGCCGGGTGCAGTTCCGCGGCGAATGAGCCCGGCGCGGCAGACCAAGAACTAGGGCCGGCACGCACACCCCGGCCGCAACCAGGCGACTACCATGCACGCACCCCGACACATCAAGCTGAACGGCGGATGGACAACCACGACGTGCTGCGCCTGCTCGGCCGCATCGAGCAACGCGATGAAGGCGCCTTTCGCGAGCTGTACCGCGCGTTCTCGCGCAAGCTCTACGCCTACGTGCTGAGGCAGCTGTCCAACGAAGCCCAGGCCGAGGAAATCGTGTCCGACACCCTGTACGAAGTCTGGAAGGCGCCCGAGCGTTTTCGCGGCGACTCGCAGTTCTCGACCTGGCTGATCGGCATCGCCCGCAACAAGGTGCTGATGGCCTGGCGCAGCCGCAAGCCCGACGCCGACCACGACGACCTGGACGACGTGGCCGAAACGCTGGCCAGCAACGAGCCCGGCGTCTTCGAGCAGCTGGCACAACAGCAGCGCAGCGAGGGCGTGCGCCACTGCATGAGCAAGCTGTCGAGCGAGCACCGCGAATGCATCCATCTGGTGTTCTTCGAAGGCATGTCGGTCGGCGACGTCGCCAAGACTCAAGCCTGCCCCGAGGGCACCGTGAAGACCCGCCTTTTCCATGCCCGCCAGAAGCTGAAGAACTGTCTGCGCCTGCTGCTCGAGCGCGAGGGCGATGCCCCGTTGGGAGCCACACCATGAAGTCAAGATTCGATGAACTCCTGCCGTTCTATGTGAACGGCACGCTGGCCGAGGCCGACCGCGCCTTCGTCGAGACCTACCTGCGCGAGCACCCGAAGTCGGCCGCCGAGCTGAACTGGTACGAGTCGTTGCAGACCAAGCTGCTGGCCGACGTGCCGGCGGTGTCAAGCGAAGTCGGGCTGGAGCGCGCGATGCAGCGCATCCGCGCCGAACGCAGCCAGGCTGCGCCCGCGCGCCCGGCTCAGACCGCGGGTTGGGGCGAACGCGCCCGCGCCTGGCTGGGCTCGGTGCTGCCGCAGCCGGTGCTGCGCCCGGCGCTGGCCGGTGCGCTGGTGGTGGTGATGGTCCAGGCGGTGGTGATCGCCAACCTGGCCGGCGAGCGCGACGACAGCGCGCAAATGCGCGCCGTGCGCCCCACCGTGGTGGACAAAGGGCCGTACCTGAAGGTCAACTTCAAGGCCGATGCGCGCGAGGCCGACATCCGCATGCTGCTGGTGCAGGTGAATGGATCGCTTGCCGGCGGCCCCAGCCAGCTGGGCGACTGGTTCGTGCGCATCCCCGAGGCGCAGATCGGCAGCGTGGCCGACACGCTGAAGGCCAGCCCCTTCGTCGAATCGGTGGCCCGGGTCGACGCGCTGCCGGTTCGTTGACGTGGGGCGCACGATGCAGCCGCAGTTCACCCGTCGCAGCCTGTGCGCCGCGCTCGCCGGCGCCGCGTTCGGCGTGCCGGCCTGGGCTGCCGCGGCAGCCGGCCAGAAGGCCGCGCTGGTGATCGGCAACGCCAGCTACCGCGTCGGCGCACTGAAGAACCCGGTCAACGATGCGCAGGCGATCGCGGCCACGCTGCGCACACTGGGCTTCGACGTCATGCAGCGCGAGAACACCACGCTGGCGGACATCATCGAGTCGTTCCGCAAGTTCTCGACATCGACGCAGCAGGCGCAGGTGCGGGTGGTGTTCTACGCCGGCCACGGCGTGCAGGTGAAGGGGCGCAACTACCTGCTGCCGGTGGACACCGAGATCCGCGCCGAGGACGAAGTGCCCGCCAAGAGCGCCGACCTGACGGAGTTCCTGACGCGCCTGGCAGCGATCAAGCACGGCATGAACATCGTGATCCTCGATGCCTGCCGCAACAACCCGTTCTCCGGGCAGGAAATCGTCGGCCCTGACGGCCGGCGGCTCAAATTCCGCGGTGTCACGCCCGACGGGCTGGCGCGCGTCGAGGCGCCGCTGGGGTCGATGGTGGCGTTCTCCACCGCGCCCGACGGCATCGCGCTCGACAACCCGAAAGAGAAGAACAGCCTGTACACCAAGCATCTGCTCGCACACCTGCAGTCGCCCGGACTGCCGGTCGAGCTGCTGTTCAAGCGCGTGCGACTCGCGGTCGCGCAGGAGACCGACGGCGCGCAGGTGCCGTGGGAAAGCACGAGCCTCACCGGCGACTTCTGCTTCCGCACCGGCGCGGGCGGCACCTGCACCGTCGGGCGCTGAGCCTGCACATCCCTTCCCGGTGTCCCGATATGGCGCAGTGCTGGCTGCGCCCACTCGCTCATTGCCGCGACGTGTTAGGGTAATCGTCAGCATCGCTTCGTTGGCCGGACGCGATGATCGTCGGCGTTGTCCGAAATCAAACCGCGCTGACGAAAAGTCTGGAGGCCCTCGATGAGCACGTCCCTGAGAATCAACGGCAAAGCCGTCACCGTGCAGGCGGAGGCCGATACGCCGCTGTTGTGGGTGATCCGCGATGAAGTCGGCATGACCGGCACCAAGTTCGGCTGCGGCGCCGCACTGTGCGGCGCGTGCACCGTGCACCTCGACGGCGTGCCGATCCGCTCGTGCAGCACACCGCTGTCGGCGGCCGCGGGCAAGAACGTGACCACGATCGAAGCCATGGCCGGCGACGACGTCGGCAAGCGTGTGCAGGCCGCGTGGATCGCGCACGACGTGCCGCAGTGCGGCTATTGCCAGTCGGGCCAGATCATGAGCGCGGTGGCACTGCTGCGCGACAAGCCCAAACCCACCGACGCCGACATCGACAACGCGATGAGCGGCAACATCTGCCGCTGCGGCACCTACACCCGCATACGCGCCGCGATCCACACCGCCGCCGGCACCAAGGGAGCCTGATCATGACCAAACCCGTCTCCCGCCGCCAGTTCCTGCACACCAGCGCCGCCACCGGCGGTGCGCTGATGATCGGCGTCATGCTGCCCGGCTGCGCCACGCCCGGCAGCGATGCCAAGGTGACCAGCGCGATGCCCAACGCCTGGGTGCGCGTGGGCAGCGACAACAGCGTGACCATCCTGTGCGCCCGCTCCGAAATGGGCCAGGGCGTCTACACCTCGATGCCGATGCTGATCGCCGAGGAACTCAACGTCGACCTGGCGAAGGTGAAGGTCGAGTTCGCACCCGCCGGCGAGCCCTACATCAACCGCGCCATCGGCGGCCAGCTCACCGGAGGCTCGACCTCGGTGCGCGACGCCTATGCTGCGCTGCGCACCGCCGGCGCACAGGCGCGCATCGTGCTCGTGCAGGCCGCGGCGCAGAAGTGGAACGTTGCCGAGGGCGCCTGCAAGGCCGACAACGCCATGGTCACCGGCCCGGCCGGGCAGAGAGCCACCTACGGCGAGCTGGCCGAAGCCGCCTCCAAGCTCACGCCGCCCAAGGAGCCTGCACTGAAGGCCGCCAAGGACTTCCGCTACGTCGGCACCGAGGTCAAGCGTCTCGACACCCCGGCCAAGGTGAACGGCACGGCCGAATTCGGCATCGACGTCAAGCTGCCCGGCATGGGCATCGCGGTGCTGGCCCAGTGCCCGGCACTCGGCGGCAAGGTCGCCAGCTACGACGCCAGCAAGGCGCTCGGCATGCCCGGCGTGAAGAAGGTGGTGCAGGTGACCGACGGCGTGGCCGTGGTGGCCGACACCTACTGGCATGCGCGCAAGGGGCTGGAAGCGGTGAGCATCCGCTGGGACGAGAGCGCCGTGGCCGGCGTCAGCACCGACGGCATCGTGCGCGAACTGCGCACGGCGGTGGACCGCAACGGTGCCAGTTTCAAGAAACAGGGCGACGCCGACGCCGCGCTGCGCGGCGCGGCCAAGAAGCTCGAAGCGCAGTACGAGGCCCCGTACGTCGCCCACGTCACGATGGAGCCGATGAACTTCACCGCCGACGTGCGGGCCGATTCGTGCCTGCTGGTCGGGCCGACGCAGTTCCAGCAGCTCGCCGTCGGCATGGTGGCCGGCATGCTGAAGATGAAGCCCGAACAGATCACGTTGCGCACCACGTTCCTCGGCGGCGGTTTCGGCCGGCGGGTGGACGTCGACTACGTGCTGCAGGCGGTGGAGATCAGCAAGGCCGCGGGCATGCCGGTGAAGCTGGTGTGGTCGCGCGAAGACGACATGACGCACGACTTCTACCGCCCGGCGAGCGTGCACAAGCTGGCCGGCGGACTGGATGCTGCCGGACGACCGGTGGCGTTCAAGTTCAGCGTGGCCTCGCCGTCGGTGACCAAGCGCCTGTTTGGCGAGTTCGTCAAGGACGGCATCGACCCCTTCATGCTCGAGTACGCGCCGCTGCCCTATGACATCCCCAACCAGGCGGGAAACACGGTGATCCAGGACACGCCGGTGCGTGTGGGTTACTTGCGTTCGGTGTCACACGCGATGAACGCCTTCGCAAACGAGTCGTTCATCGACGAGATGGCCGCCTCCGCCGGCAAGGACCCGGTGCAATTCCGCCGCGACCTGCTGGCCAAGGAGCCGCGTTACCTGCGCGTGCTGAACATGGCCGCCGACAAGGCCGGCTGGGGCAAACCGCTTGCGCCCGGGCGCAAGCAGGGCGTGGCGATCATGGAGGGCTACGGCACCTACCTCGCGCTGATCTCCGAGATCTCGGTGTCCGGCAAGGAGATCAAGGTGCACAAGATCACCACCGCGATCGACATCGGCAGCATGGTGAACCCCAACATCGTGAAGCAGCAGGTCGAGTCGAGCGTGATCTACGGCATGTCTTCGGTGCTGTACGACGAGATCACCATCGTCGCCGGCCGCGTGCAGCAGACCAACTTCAACAACTACCGCGCTGCGCGCATGAACGAGACTCCTCAGATCGAGATCCAGTTGCTCACCGACGGTCAGGCACCCGGCGGCATCGGCGAGCCGGTCACTGCGCTGATCGCGCCGTCGATCGCCAACGCGGTGGCCTCGCTGACCGGCCAGCGGTTGCGTAAGCTGCCGCTGCGTCTGGCCTGACCGGTCGGCCTTTGCGCCACGAAAAGGCCCGCTGCGGCGGGCTTTTTCGCTGGCTGCGCGCGCCACCGCAAGTCGCCGCACTGACCCTGTTCCTGCTGGCCGGCGCTGCGGCGGCGCAGGACTACGAGCGCGAGGCGCGCTGGGCCACCGACACGCTGGCCACGCTGATCGAAGGCCAGGCGGTGCGCATCGAGCAGAACAACGGGCATCGCTTCCTCGCCCTGTACACGCGCGCCAAGGCGCCGCGCGGCGCCGCGATCATCGCGCACGGCCGCGGCTGGGGCCCCGATGTCGACTTGTACGGCGAGCTGCGCGGCCGGCTGGCCGACGCCGGCTGGTCGACGCTGTCGATCCAGCTGCCGGTGCTGCAGGGCACCGGCAAGCTGGGCGACTACGTCGACACCTTTCCGGATGCCCGCGAGCGCTTCGCACTCGCCGTCGACTGGCTGCGCGAGCGCGGCTATGCGAACGTCGCCATCGTCTCGCACAGCCTGGGCGCGACGATGGCCAACCACTACCTGATCCGCACCAGCGACCGCAAGGTGGGCGCCTGGGTCTTCATCAGCATCCTCAACGGGCTGGAGGACATGTTCCGAATCCAGATCCCGGTGCTCGACATCTACGCCGAGCGCGACTGGGACGTGATCATCACCGGCGCCGACGAGCGGCGGCGGCAGATCGCGCGCGTGCCGGGCTCCGAGCAGTTGATGATTCCCGGCGCGCCGCACTTCTTCGATGGCAAGCGCGAGGAGCTGACGCGCGTGATCGTGCGCTTTCTCGACCGGGCGTTCGCGCCGCGTTGACTCAGGCGCAGCGCTTGGCCGCGAACGCGGCCAGGTCGGCCGCGAAACGCCCCGGCTCCTGGCGGTGCGGCGAATGCGCCGAGGCCTTGTACATACGCACTGTGCAGTCGGGCAGGTTGTCGCGATAGTACTGTTCGAGCGGCAGGCCACCGTAGTGATGACTCACGCCGCCCAGCACCACCATCGTCGGCACGCTGAACTTGGCCACCACGTCGCGGAAGTCGGCATCGGCCAGGCTTTCGAGCAGGCCAATCAGTTGATCGACGCCACAGGCGCGGGCCAGCTTGGACACCGCCCAGCGCGCCAGCCGGCCGCAAACCGCGTCGCGCCGGCCGGCGTGGCGCAGCGGCGTGCAGCGGGCCACGAATTCGCTGGCCACCGTCTCGACGAAATCGCCACGCAGGCGACCCAGCGCAGACTGCAGTTGCGAGCGGGTCAGCGAGCCGAACAGGCCGAGCTTCCACTGCTCGTCGTTGGTGATGCGCGGCGACTGGTCGATCAGGCACGCACCCCCGAGGCTTTCGGCGCCATGGTCCTGGATGTACTTCATGACCACCAGCGCACCCATCGAGTGGCCCACCAGCACCGGACGGTCCAGGCGCAGGCCGGCGATCACGTCGGCCACGTCCTGCGCCATCTGCGCCAGCGTCGGCAGCGTCTTGGTGCGCGCGCGGGCGCCATGACCCAGCAGGTCGAAGGTGTGCACCTGGTGGTGCGCGCTCAGCGTCTGCAGCGCGTCGTCCCAATCGTGGTGGCTCCCGCCCAGGCCATGCACCATCAGCACCGGACGGCCGCTGCCGACGATCTGCACCGCGATGGTCTCGCCTCGCTCGAGCGCCAGGTCGATCTGAATGGTCTTCTTGCGCGGCGTGGCCAGGCGGTCGATCCAGCCCGTCGAGCCCAGCCCAGTGAGGTTGCGCAGCACCCGGGCCACGCCCGCCGCGTCGGCCACCAGCGGCAGGCCTGGTGCCAGCTCGATGTCGGGCTGCGTGGTGGGGGCGTTGACGGTGGCGGTCATGGCGCGGCGCGTGGCAGCGGGTCTGGGGGTTGACCGTGAGTTGCGATTGCGCAACGGCCGGTTCAAACCGCGCGCTCGCAGGTCCGCACCGACGCGGCGCCCGGGCGCCAGGCCGGGATACCGGCAAGGCCAATCTGAACCTCGGCACCGGCCGAAGCGAAGCCGGGCTCAGAACAGCTGCCAGGGCAGCGGGTCGTAGGCGAAGCCCGTATCCACCGCGCGCAGCCGGCCGATGCCGGGGAACGGCAGGTGCACGGCGCCGATCAGCATGTTCTCCCTGACCGCCATCTCGAACAGCTCGCGTCGCCTGGCGCGCGCGGCGTCGGGGTTGTAGTCGAACGCCACGGTGATCTCGGGGCGCGGGAACTGCACCGGCGCCACATGCATCGAGTCGCCGAGCAGCAGCAGCCTGGCGCTGCCCGATGTCACCAGGTAGCAGCTGTGACCGGGCGTGTGGCCCACCGCGGCCACCGAGCGGATGCCCGGCGTGAGCTCGGCGCCGAGCTCGAACGGTTGCAGCCGGTCGCCATAGGCGGCCACCGCGCGCTTGGCGGCCACGAAGCGGGCCTTCTGGTTCTCCGGCGCGGCGGCCTCGACCTGTGGGTTGGCCCAGTAGTCGACATCGGCCTTCGCGATGCGCAGCACCGCGTTGGGGAACACCTTGGCGCCTTCCGGCGTGACAGCGCCATGCAGGTGGTCGCCATGCATGTGGGTGATGTAGACCTCGTCGACCTGACCCGGATCGACGCCGATCTGCGCCAGCGCGGCCGGCATGCGGCCGGCGGTGGGGCCGAGCATCTTGGCCCCGCCGCAATCGATCATCACCAGCTTGTCGCCGGTGTTGACGAGGAAGGTGTTCACCGCGGTGCGGATCGGCGAGCCCCAGAGGCCCGCAGCCTCGAGGTGGCGCTTCACCAGATCCTGGTCGCCCAGCAGCACGGCGGGCGGCAGGTCGATGAAGCCGTCGAGGATGGTCGTGACCTCGAAGCTGCCGAGCTTCATGCGGTGCGCGCTCAGCGCGGTGCCGCCGCCCAGTGGCGCCCTGGCCAGCAGCGGCGTGGCGGCCAGCGTGCAGGCTGCGGCTACGCAATGACGCATGAACTGTCGGCGCCGGTCTTGCATGGAAAGGTCCTCCTCGCGTGGTGTGGCAGCGGGTCCGCGCCCTCCCGACGGTGTACGGCCATTGCAGCGTCAGGGTTGCTAGTGGGAACCCGATGTGAGGATTCAGACTTCGCACTCCCCCAACACGCGAAGCAAAGGAGACCTCGATGGCGAACTTCGTTCTGGTGCATGGCGCCTGGCACGGCGGCTGGTGTTATCGCGACACGGCCAAGGCCCTGCGCGCAACCGGGCACACGGTGCACGCGCCCACGCACACCGGCGTCGGCGAGCGCTTCCACCAATCGGCCGAGAACATCACGCTCGAAACGCACATCCGCGATGTCTGCGGCTGCATCGAGTGGGAGGAGCTGAACGACGTGATCCTGGTCGGGCACTCCTACGGCGGCATGGTGATCACCGGCGTCGCCGACCGCATGGCCGATCGCATCCGCTCATTGGTCTACCTGGATGCCTTCATCCCCGAAAACGGCGATTCGCTGATCGGCCTGCTGCACAAGGCGCTGGTGCCGGAAGTCGCGGCGCAGTTCATCGGTGCGTTCCGCGGCACGGCCACCGAAGGCGCGAGCGGGTTGATGCAACCGATCCCCGCCGAGATGTTCAACATCGCGCAGGCCAACCGCGCCTGGGTCGACCGCCGCTGCCGGCCGCAGGCGCTGGCCACTTTCGAGTGCCCGGCGCTGCTGACCGGCGCGCACGCCAGGGTGCCGAAGAAGCACTACATCCTCGCCGACGGCTGGGACCCGAGCCCGTTCCGCCATTTCGCCGCGCAGGTGAGCGGCAAGCCGGGCTGGACGCTGACCAAGATGCCCTGCAGCCACGACGTGATGGTCGACATGCCGAAGGAGTTGGCCGACGCGTTGATGCGCATGAGCTGAAGCGCCTCGGCCGCGAGCCGCCTCGCCATTCCGATTGACCGCCGGCGCCGGTGCGAGCGCCGGCGGTGCGGTGCGCTGGATGCCTCGCGCGAGCTCGCCTAGCCTGTGGTCATGCCGATCTCCCTGTCACGATCCGACCTGGTGCTTGCCCACGCTCACCCGCTTGGCCTGCGGCCCCCCGGAGGCCATCTCGCTGATGAACTGCACGGCCGTGCCGACCTGCAGTTGCTCGAAGCGGCCCGAGGCCAGGTTGTCGCGGCCGAAGTAGTACTCCTGGCCGTCGGGCGTGCGGATGAAGCCGAAGCCCTCGGCGTCGTTGACGCGCACCACCTCGCCG
>Ga0209798_10001900_pt1 | contig 12379 bp, 9 predicted proteins | sample DOMMetBare3Fresh_FD_187475 | JGI IMG/M metagenome (GOLD analysis project Ga0209798, IMG submission 187475) | Wetland sediment microbial communities from St. Louis River estuary, USA, under dissolved organic matter induced mercury methylation -... | ecosystem: Environmental > Aquatic > Freshwater...
TAGCTCGCCGGGCTCATAACCCGGAGGTCGCAGGTTCAAATCCTGCCCCCGCTACCAACGTCGTCGCAGGTCAGAGGCCCTTTCCCACTGGGAGAGGGCTTCTGGCATGTATGGCCCGTGACCAGATCCGTGACCAGAATGCTGACCACCGACGTCTCAGGCATCCCACTCCGTCTCAGGCGGAATGCCGAATTGAGATTCCTGGGACATATTGCAACGGGTCGATACGTTTGGGACGCGGTCGCCGGGTAGAAAACTGGGTTGGACGATGGGCATGGGTTTCCTCCGGGTCCGGGCCCGAGCCCGGGTCTCCCGCCGCCGACGGATGTTTCGTGCCTGCCTCATGGCGCGTTGAATCTCGCGGCTACTTCAGTTGTCCCCGCCGGGCTGCCCATCGCTGGATGAGCTGCGGCTGGACGTGCTGGTCGCCAACGGGCTGCAGGCGTTCAGTGGTTAGCCATTGCCCCGCACGAGTCGGACGGGCCATAGTGCTGGGTGTGGTCCCAGCAACCCGGGTGATCCCCGCGGGTATCATCGAGCACGACGGCATGCTCTGGAAGCCGCGGCGGGGAGCTACCGCGTCCGCTGAGGAGTTCATCGCCGCGCGAGCGCTGTTTATCGAGCTCAACAACGACGCGGTGTGGAATCCCTGGGTTCGCGAGGAACGTGCCGCGGACATCGACGAAGGTGCCGAGGTCATGTGCCAGTGGCAGCGGGCCGAGCCCGGCCACCGACACCTGAGCCTCAAGCAATGGGAGTCGCGGCAAGAGCGGCGGGAACGCCAGCAGGAGCAGCAGTGCGCCAAGGACCAAGCTCGCCGGGACCGCGACAAAGCGCGCTATGACGAGCAGCGTTCCACGGCCCGACTTCGGCTGATCGAGGTGCGGTCCCGTCTCGACTTCGAGATCGCCGAGCTGGCCGGCTTTCGCGAGGGGACGAAGTACCCCGCGATGGAACCGAAGCGTCGCGCGAACGAGATCGAGGAGCTGGAGCAGAAGGTCGAGCGGCTCCGGGCAGAGGTCGACCGCCTGACACCGATCGTCGACGATCCCGAGGATGTCGTCGATCAGCATGGGTGGCTCCCGCGCGACCGGCGCGAACACACCTGGTGGTCGTACCGGCTGGTCCGCGAGCGTAAGGTCGGCGACCTTAAGCGGCAGGTGCCAGAGTTGGAAGCCGCGCTGAAGGCGACAACCGATCGTACTGAGCGCCGTGAGCGCCGGGCCAAGCTGGCCGAGGCGACCCGAGACCTCGATTGCCTGATCGCGGAGGGACCGTTTACGGCGGCGGAGATGTGTCCGGAGTGCCCGACGCCGATGGCACATCACGGATGGATCTGGCCTCCCGGGCACCCGTGTCCTGCCTGGCCCGGCTGGGCAGCACGGATGCGCGCAGCGCGACAGATGCTCGAGAGGTTCGCGATGCGCCGTGAAGCCGAGGCAGCACCGACCGCCAAGTCCAAGCCACAGCCGCTCACCTTCGTCCCCTCCGGGTTACCCATTGCTGACGTCGTCGCCAAGCTGACCGAATTCCAGGCGCAATTCCCCGACGCCGAGGTGCGGCGCGGTCGCGCGAATCGGTGGGAGCTCTGGGCCTCAGACGGCGCGGAATGATCGCCCTGCGAGGAGTCGTCCTGTCCTGTGGCCTCGTCTCGGCAGCGTTCACCGCAGGTGACGGCTGCTGAACCGAATGGGATGGCATTCGGCGCGCCGGACCCCGACCTGTCCATCGTAATTCCCGCTTCGAACGAGAATCGCTGGAGCGATCTCCTGGAGACCTTGGTCTAGACCGATCCGCGTCCAACGGCGAATCTCGTCGGTGTTGCATGCGACTCTCTCCGCCGGGAAGTCGTCGTGCCTGGACAAGTGGGTCACAAACTCGGACGTCTGGACCTGCTCTTGTTGCGGGATGGACGCCACGTGGCCGCGATTGCGGGCTGTTTGCGGCGAGACGGTGTTCGCCGGGTCTGCAACCGCCGGTCGCATTTGGCTGGAAGGCGGTTTCTTACGGGCGTCTGAACACGGCGTGGTCACCGACTCGTCGCCACCGGCAGCGGAGATCATCGTTGACAGTGATGAGTTCGAAGGTGGCTCGGCCGTCGGGGCCCGCGAAGGACCAGGTCATTTCGAGTACGCCCGCCGCGTTTCGGACGGACTTCACGCGGAGCGCCGCGGGCCACGGAGTCGAAGGGTCCTCCGCGTAGGCATCGCAGGCCGGGCCGAACTTCTCTTTGACCACGAGGCGAAATGCCTTGCGGTGCTCGGGTTTGAGTCGTTGGAAGTCGCTGTCAAATGCCGGGGTCGTCTCGAACCTCACGACTTCGCAGCCGAGGAATCGAGCTCGTCCAGGTGGGTAAGGAAGTCATCGGTCGACTCGTGCATGGCCACCTCGCCCCGGGCGACGTGCTCGTCGACCTCACGCTCACGACGCTGCCACTGTTCGGTCCAGAACCAGGCCTGGTCGGCTGGCACCGGCAGTGACGCGCGCAGCTCGATGACACCGTCATCGCGCTCAAGGATCTCGACCTGCGCGCCCGGCTCATCCAGATGCATCCGCCGGCGTAGCTCGCTGGGCAATGCGATGAGTCCGCGGGACTGCAACCCGACGTAGCCGTGAAAAGTCATACCACCACTATTCTCGCTTTGCAGAGAAACCGCAAGACGGTATTACTGATTTACCGCATGTCTTCACTAAGCTCGTCTGGGATTCTTGGTTGAGGTCTCGGGACTCCGGGACGAGGCGGTGAGACCGATGCCATGCTTGCCGGCACGACGACGCGAGGGTGCGGGCAGGAGCACTCGAACTGGCGGATTGGGTCGCCGGATCAACTGGAGGCACCCACAGCTGAGAGGCTCGAGTCCCAAAGGGGGGCGGCGTCTCTTCGGCTGAGTGCGGCACACGCTCTCATGGGACCGTGACCAGATCCGTGACCAAGACGCCGCGGGACACAGACGCACGGTTTGAGATGCATGCGACGTCGACCGCGTGGCGGGTGCGACGAATGGTCACGGGGGAGACGGATCAGGCTGTATGGGACTGGGTTCGCATTGCTCATAACCCGGAGGTCGCAGGTTCAAATCCTGCCCCCGCTACTACGAAGTAGCAGTTCAGAGGCCCTTTCCCATGTGGGAGAGGGCCTCTTGCATGTGTGGCCCCCTGACCAGACTGCTGGTCTGGAGCGGGACGAGGATACTCGTCGCGACCTTTGGCTGGACTCGATGACCACAGAACGCGAGTTCTTCACCGACGACGCGACCCGGACAAGGGCCGATCTGCGAGTCAACGGCAACCCGGACATCTCGCACGATCAGGGGTCTGAAGTCGTGTTGCTCGACTGGTTGGCCGCATAGCAGACGTGGCCCGTGCCCCTGAACGAACCGATGCCCGCCCTCGTCACCCTCGACGGCAGCAGCCTGCCGGCGCCGACCGACGGACTCGTTCGCCTCACACCCCCTAGACCACCGGAGAGTCCCTGACCGGAAGGCCGGAGACCGGAGGACCCCGGATCCGGCCCCATGACATCCTTAGGTACCGATCACCTCGGCTCCAGCCGCCCGATCATGTGGTGATCACTTCAGACACACGACCGTCGACTTGACCGTGCGCTCACGTTGCCAGGCAATCCGCGGGCGCCGGTACCAGAGGATCGCAGATGCCAGCAGTTCTACCGCAGACGAGCAGGCCCCCAGAGGCATCGTTGCGCCGGACCATGACCTTCCGCGACCTCATGATGAACGGCCTGGTCTTCATCGGCCCCGCGGCGGCGGTGGGGTTGTTCGGCCCGCTTGACGCCCGTAGCCACGGCGCGACAGCAATGGTGTACGTCGTGGCTACCCTCGTCATGGGTTTGACTGCGGTGTCGTACGCCCAGATGTCCAGGGCGGTTCCCAGAGCCGGCTCGGTGTTCTCCTATGCCAGCGCAGGAGTCGGGCCTGGCACCGGGTTCATGGCCGGGTGGATGGTGCTGCTCGACTACATGCTGATCCCCAGCGTGGCCTACCTGTTCACGGGCCTGGCCATGCACTCGTTCGTGCCGTCGATCCCCACGTGGATCTGGACTGCGGGGGCAGTGGTCATCACAACGACCCTCAACCTCACTGGTGTCAAGAACATCGCGAGGGCAGCGATGGTGGTCGCGATCGCGGAGATCGTCGTGCTCATGGCAGTGCTCGCGGGGATCGTGGCGGTCCTTGTGACGTCGGGGTCAAGGAGGCCGCTGCTCTCGCCACTGACCGCCGTGGGTGGCTTCTCCCTCACCGCGGTGATCGGCGCCGTCTCCATTGCCGTGCTGGCCTACCTCGGCTTCGACGCCATAGCAACCTTCGCCGAGGAGAACGCCGGTGACGTCCGGCTCGTTGGCAGGGCGACACTCGTGTGCCTCGTCGTTGCCGGACTTCTCTTCTTCACCCAGAGCTACCTCGTGGCGCTGGTGTCGCCGATTTCGCCGGACCAGTTCGCGGCCCAACCGGACCTGCAGGGCACGGCGTACTACGACATCGTTCGTGGCTCCGTCGCACCGTGGCTGGCCACCGCACTGGGCGTTGCCAAGGCCCTGGGTGCCGCGTTCTCGGGCATGATCGCGCTGGCCGCCGGTGGCCGGGTGGCGATGACGATGGCGAGGGAGGGCCGACTGCCCCGAGCGCTGTCCGGCATCTCTGGTCGAACCGGCATCCCCACCATCGCCACCGTTTCCGTCACTCTGGTCACTCTCCTGCTGGCCGTCTGGGCAGCACGAGCGCCCGATGGTCTCGACATGCTCGTCTCGATCGTGAACATCGGGGCACTGTGCGCCTTCGTGCTGCTGCACGTCTCGGTGGTGGGTTACTTCATCGTCAGACAGAAGAGCCAGCGCTACGCAGTCCATCTCCTGCTGCCGATCCTGGGCATCGCCACCCTCGTTCCGGTCCTGGTCCTGGCCAACCACCGTGCTCAGGTGATCGGTGGGATCTGGCTCGTCGTGGGTCTGGTCACCGTGGCTGTCCAGCGCAGCCGCTCCAATGGTGCACCAGACAGGCTTTCGACCGGCCGGTAGCGCGGGGTCAGCTGCGCCAGGTGTCGCTCAGGGTCAGCATCCCGCTCGAGGGCACGTTCGCGGTGCGGTTGACCCCCGACTCCCAGGTGACGGTGCCGGACGCGTCCTTGCGCAGGTACTTGTACTGGAACGCGGTCCCGGCGGGCAGTGCCACGTCGAGCTTCCAGACCGGGTAGCTCGCGGCGGACAGCTTGAGCGCGCGGGTCGGGTCCCAGGTGCCCAGCGCCGCGATGTCACCGGCCACGTAGATGTCCTGTCCCACCACCGTCGTGGCGTTCACGGCGAACGACGCACCGGTCTGGCCGGTGACGGGTCCACTCGCGCCGGCATACAGGGCGAGGGACTCACCGGCGGCGACACTCGCGCCGAAGGTGCCGTTGGCGGCGACGGTGTAGGTCGGCCCGCTGCAGGCGCCGTTCGCGCCCGGGTCACCGTGGGCGACGTCGCAGTACGTCCCGGCGGGCAGGGAGGTCTGGAACGTCTGGGTGATCGCGCTGCCCTCATGGTTGAGGACGACATACCCGGCGCTGCCCCGGCCGAAGGCGATCGCGTTGTTGCCGTTGGACCACCAGTTGGTGACGGCCGTCCCGGCGACGGCGTTGCGGAAGCCGACCATGTTCGCGACCGGTCGCCAGGCGTGCTGGCAGTTCCACCCGTCGGTGTAGCAGGCGCTGACCGCTCCGCCCGCGGGCGGTCCGGCGTCGTTGCTGGTGAACGCGTACCCGGAGTAGACGTTGGGCGACCCGTACGGCCAGGCGAGCATGAAGGCGTTGGCCAGCGTGTACGTGTTGCCGTAGGTGTAGTTCAGGGTCGAGCCGTTGCGCTCGGTGTCCCAGTTGTCGACGAAGACCCGGGCCTTGTCGCTGGACAGGTAGCCCCACGATGCGCCCCAGGTGCTGAGGTTGGCCAGCTTGTCCGCGGTGAACATCCGCTTGAGGTCGACCGCTGCCCGGAACTCGTCGACGTCACCGATCGGGGTGTACTCGGACGGCTGGACCGGCTCGCCGGCACCGTAGATCACTTCCTGCACCCAGTAGATCTGGGGGTTCGTGATCCTGGACTTGATCGCGGCCAGCTCGGACGCGGCGATGTGCTTGGCGCCGTCGATCCGGAAGCCGTCGACGCCCAGGGAGATCAGGTGGTTCAGGTACCCCGCGATGGTCGACTGCACGTAGGCGCTGCCCGTGTTCAGGTCGGCCATGCCGAGAAGCTCGCACGTCTGGACGTTGGTCCGGTCACCGTAGTTGGTGATCGGGACGCGACAGGAGTGGAAGTCCTGGTCCTGGTAGGTGCCGGGATAGCTGTACTTGCTGTATGACGTGCCACCCGTTCCGGTGCCCGACCCGGCGGTCGTGTGGTTGATGACCGCATCGGCCACGACCTTGACGCCGGCCGCATGGCAGGTGCTGACCATGGCGGCGAACGAGGCCTCGTTGCCGAGGCGTCCGGCGATCTGGTAGCTCACAGGCTGGTACGACGTCCACCACTGCGAGCCCTGCAGGTGCTCCTGCGCCGGTGAGACCTCGACGAACCCGTACCCCTTGGGGCCGAGGGTGTCGGTGCAGGCCTTGGCCACCGAGCTGAACGACCACTCGAACATGGTGGCGGTGACGTCCTTGGCGCCCGGTGGCGTCGCGGACGCGGTCGGTGCGGTTCCGACGGTTCCGGTGAGGCTGGCCGCCATCGCGAGAACGGCCAGGGCGGCCAGCCCGACGAGGGCGCGTCTGGGTCGGGCAGGGTCTGGGGGCTGGGTCCTACGACGAAGAGGCAGGGATGGGCGCATGAGGAAGCTCCTTTGCTTCGAACGCGCCGACGAGGCACACCAGACGCGTTCCATGGGAACGGGCCGTTGCCGAGGCGGGTGGGCCGAGACCGGGCCACGAGGAGGTAGCCCGCGGGTCGCAGAACCGGGACGGCAACGGTGAGACGACTGCCGAAACTCTCACGCAAGTCCTTGCAAGTTTCTGCAAATCCTTGCAGCGCACAACCTAGAGGTGCAGGAGTTCCGGTGTCAATCACCCGTCAGTCCCATCCGACCAGCGACGCCGTCACTGTCGACGGCGACGCCTGGCGACCCGGCGCAGCAGTCGGGAGGCGGCCCCTGCCCCGCGGCGGGCTGCGGCGTTGGCGCCCTTCCCGGCGGCTCCCGCCGGGTCGTTCCTGGCGCTGTCCCAGGCGCCTTTGGGCAGGGAGAGCGTGATGACCTGCTTCCATGCCGAGGCGACCTGCCGGTGGAGGGGACCTGACACGTAGCGAAGCTCGCAGCGGTCCATCAGGTCGCGGACCTTCGGGGCGATCTCGGCATACCGGTTGCTCGGCAGGTCGGGGTAGAGGTGGTGCTCGATCTGGTGCGAGAGGTTCCCGGTCATCAGGTGCATGGCCTTGCTGCCGCTGATGTTGGCCGACCCGATCATCTGGCGCAGGTACCACTCGCCGCGTGTCTCTCCCTCGATCGAGGACGTGGCGAAGGTCTCGACGCCCTCGGGGAAGTGGCCGCACATGATGACCGAATGGGTCCAGAGGTTGCGGACCAGGTTGGCCACGGCGTTGGCCCCCAGGGTGGGCAGGAAGGACGGACCCGAGAGCAACGGGTGGACGAGGTAGTCCCTGGTCATCTGCTGACGCCGACGGTTCCGACCCCTCGATCCCGATCGCGCAGAGCACGGCCGCGGCATACGACCTCGGCAGGGGCGAGGCACGCAGCGGCCGCTCGATGAACGCCCTGCTCGCGGCCTACCGGATCGGGGCGAGAGTCTGCTGGCGCGGGCTCTCGGACGTCGCGGTTGGCGCCGACGTGCCCGCGGCGACGCTGGGCCGTTTTGCCGAGCTGGTCTTCGCCTACATCGACGAGCTGTCCGCGGCCAGCGTCGCCGGTCACGGGGACGAGCTCGCCACCACCGGGCGGGCCCGCGAGCGCTACCTCCAGCAGCTGTCGGATCTCCTCGTGGCGGGCAGCGAGGAGGGGGTCCTGTCCGCCGCGGCAGGCAGGGCGGGCGGGAGGCGACCATCGGTCCTGAGCGGCCGTGGGCGCAGGTCGGGGTCTCCTACCGCAGGGCGGTGCGGGCCAGGGATCTCGCACCGACCTCAGAGGGTGAGCCGGTCGACACCGACGAGCGGCTTGTCGAGCTGGTCCTGCGCGCGGACGCGCAGGCCCTCCGCGACCTGAGGACTGCCGCGCTGGCACCCCTGGCGGACGTCAGGCCGGACGTGCGACGCCGGCTCGAGCGGACACTGCGCTCCTGGCTGCTTCACCACGGGCGCCGCCAGCTGGTCGCCGACGACCTGTTCGTGCACGCACAGACCGTCCGGTACCGGATGAGCCAGCTTCGCGAGCTCTTCGGCGATCGTCTCGATGACCCGGAGAGCGTCCTGCGGCTGACGCTCGCCCTGGCCGTCGCCGATGGCACGCGGCAGGACTTGATCACGCGCATCCGTGACGATCACTGACCGGTGACGTCCTGGTCGTCCCTCTCGGTGCTCGCGCCCGAGGTCGTCCTGCTCGCCTGCTTTGTGAAGACCTCCCCGAGATAGTCAGGCACCCGAGTCTGAATGGGCTGGCCGGGGACGTCGACCTGAACGAGCGGTCGGCCGCGGAGCGGGGAGCCAGGGGTCAGCCCGCCTCGAGCGGGGTCGTCCGAGTCAACGCGGCAGCGCTGGAAGCAGACGCCGCCGAGGTGCCGATCGCGTTCGTGGCGGTGACGGTGAACGTGTAGCGCGTATTGAGGGTCAGACCGGCAACGGTGGCCGTGGTCGCCCCACTCGTGATGGCTGCCCGGCCACCCGGGCTGGCCCTGACGATGTACCGGATGATCGAGGACCCGCCGTCACTGGCCGGCGCGGTCCAGGAGACGAACGCCGTGGCAGACTCCAGGGTCGCCACGACACCCGTCGGAGCCGTGGGCGCGACCAACGGCCTGACCGGGCTCGAGGGCGGCGACGGCGAAGAGATGCCTGCCAGGTTCGTCGCGGTGACGGTGAACGTGTAGCTCGTGTCGCCGGCCAGGCTGGTGACGGTGGCCGTGGTGGCCCCGGTCGTGGTGGCAGTCCTGCCTCCAGGACTGGCCGTGACGGTGTATCGCGTGATCGCCGATCCGCCGTTGCTGGCCGGCCTGGTCCAGGACACCACCGCCTTGGCGCCCCCCGGGACCGCCACCACACCCGTCGGAGCCGATGGTGCGGCTCTGGGGGTGACGGCGGTCGAGGGCGGCGACGCCGGCGAGGTGCCTGTCGCGTTCGTCGCGGTGACGGTGAACCTGTAGCCCGTGCCGTTGGTCAGGCCGGTGACGACGGCGGACGTGGCTCCCGTCGTGGTGGCGACACCGCCGCCGGGGCTGGCCGTGACGGTGTATCCCGTGATCGGCGACCCGCCACTGCTGGACGGCGCCGTCCACGACACGCTCGCCTGCGCGTCCCCGGGGGTGGCCCTCGCTCCCGAGGGCGCCTTCGGCGCGGTGGTGATGATCGAGACCGAGGTGTCGTCGACCACGAAGCTGGTCTGCAGAGAGCTGTTCTCGACACCCGTGAAGGACAGGGAGATCGTCTGGCCCGCGAAGGCCGACAGGTCAGCAGTCTTGAGCTGGTAGCCGGCAGCCGCGCCAAGGTTGGACAGCGTCTGCAGCACCTTGGACCCCGCGCGGACCGTCATCGTGTCCTTCGCCAGGCTGGTCGTCGTCTCAGCGGTGTCGACGCGGACGTAGTACGACAGGGTGGCCCTGCTGCCGGCCGGGATCGTCACAGACTGTGAGATCGAGTCGGTATGGCTCGTTCCATAGCCGTTCATCCAGGCGTTCCAGGTCCCGGAGTTGGTGGGCCTGTACGTGCCGTTCTGACCGATCACACCGCTGGTGGCTGCCCAGCTGACCGCTCCGGACTCGAAGCCGGGGTTGAGCAGAGAGTTGCTGCCCGACGGGGGTGGTGCAGGGGCGGTACCGCTGCACGTCTCCGCGCCGGCGGGGACGGCGATCGCCGCGAACGAGGACTCGACGCCTGCGCACTCGGCCGACTGGGCGCCGTACAGGTCCTTGGCGGACCTGATGGCTCCGCCGCGGGCCGCGGCGTAGGTACTGTTCGAGGTGAGGTAGGTCGACAGCGTGCGGTACCAGATCTTGGCCGCGGCGTCACGACCGATACCGGTCACCGTGGAGGCGTTGCAGGTCGGGCTGTTGTAGGGGACGCCGTTGATGGTCTTGGCGCCGGAACCCTCCGAGGCCAGGTAGAACCAGTGGTTGAGCGGCCCGGAGGACAGGTGCGGGTCCAGCCCGCCGAGCGTGGACGACCAGCAGTCCCTGGACCGGCCGTCCCGGGACGGCCGGTCCATGTAACGCAACGGGGTTCCGTTGCCGTTGATGTTGATCAGCTCGCCGATGAGGTAGTCCGGGATGTCGGCGGCGTTGTTCGCGTACCACTCCACGGCCGTGCCGAAGATGTCGGAGGTCGCCTCGTTGAGGCCACCGGCGTCACCGCTGTACGCCAGCCCGGCCGTGGCCTGGGTGACGCCGTGGGACATCTCGTGCCCGGCGACGTCGACCTCGACCAACGGGTGGGTGTTGCCCACGCCGTCGCCATAGGTCATCTGGGTGCCGTCCCAGAACGCGTTGACGTAGTTGTTGCCGTAGTGGACCCGTGAGCGCGCGCCCACGCCGTTGTTCCAGATGCCGTTGCGGCCCAGGACGTTCTTGAAGTAGTCGAAGGTCTTCTCCGCGCCGTAGTGGGCGTCGACCCCGGCGGAGGCTGGGCTGCCGGCCGAGCCGTCGCCCCAGATGTCGTCGGCGTCGGTGAAGACCGTGCCGGGGCCGGAGGTGGATCCGTTGAGGTCTGCGGTCTTGTTCCCCACCGCGTCGCTCATCGAGTACCCGGCGCCGGCGGTGGTGCCGAGCGGCACGGATCCGACGTAGATCCCGTTGCCGGTGCCGTTCTCGATCTCGTCGTAGGACTGCAGGGTGGCGCCGGTCTGGGCATCCACGATGGTGTGCCACCTGCTCGGGGTCTGGTCTGCCCTCGTGCCTGTGCTCAGCACGTCATAGGCAAGCTTCGGGGTGCTGCCGCCGTTGTACACGACCAGCTCTCTGGTGACGGCTGAGGTGACCTGCTGCACCGACGCCGACCTCCTGGCTCCGGCAGCCAGGGCCGAGGCGAGGCTCAGCTTCGGGGTCGTGGACGGTGGGGCCACCGTGTGCGAGGCGTTCCAGCTGACGTTCTTGACCCGACCGGACCTGTCACGGTGGCTCACCAGGTCACCGCCGATCACGCGCAGCCCGTCATACGTCCGGGTGTACCGCACATGCGTCGAGCCATCGGGGTCCTTGATGACATCCTTGACGATGAGCCTCTGACCGCTGTTGCCCTTGACCGGCGACGTGGGTGGGGCGCCGAACGCGTTCACGCCGGGCCCGCCGGCCACCACGACAACAGCGAGGGCACCCAGGGCGATACTCCGGCAGGATCTTCTCATCATCGACGACGCCTTGCTGTCTGGGGGCCCGGGTCAGCGTGCGCCGGTCCCGATCAGGCTAAGGCGACCTGCCGGCGTGGCACATCGACCTTTTGACCGCGAAAGCCATCACCCCAACGGGCTGACTTGTCGTCCACGGCGTGGAGGCGTGACCGTGGCGCCGCCTGGGCGACCGGGTGCATGCTGGACCAGACCGCGACCGGATGGAGGGGGACATGGAGCTCATGACATTGCACCGGCGCGCCGTGGAACACTGGGTGGCACGTGTTGCGGCGGTCAGGGACGACCAGTGGAACGACCCGACCCCCTGCCCGCAGTGGTCGGTGCGCGAGCTGGTGAACCACGTGGTCGCAGAGGAGCTATGGACGGTGCCACTGGTCCGCGGCAGCACGATAGCGGAGGTCGGCCACCGGCTCGACGGCGACGTCCTGGGTGACGACCCCCTCGGGGCGGCGCGGATGGCGGCGGACGAGGCCGTGGCCCTCGTCGATGAGACCGTCCCGGTTGGTGGACTGGTCCAGCTGTCGTATGGCGAGGAGGACCTGGGCGAGTACGTGCGCCAGCTGTGCGCCGACCACCTGATCCACGGCTGGGACCTTGCCGCGGCAACTGGCGGGGACACCTCGATGGACCCGGACCTCGTGGCCGAGGTTGGAGCCTGGTTCGCCGAGCGGGAGGCGATGTACCGCAGCGGAGGTGCCATCGGGCCACGCCAGTCCGGTGCGGGGGACCCGCAGTCTGAGCTCCTGTCGGGGTTTGGCCGGGCCTGGCAGTGGGGTCCCAACCATGCGGCCCTGGCCAGGTTCTCGGCGGCGTTCGGTTCCGGTGACGTCGACCTGATCATGGCGCAGATGACCGACGACTGCGTCTTCGAGTCGACCGGTCCGGCGCCCGAT
>Ga0209798_10001902_pt1 | contig 12377 bp, 10 predicted proteins | sample DOMMetBare3Fresh_FD_187475 | JGI IMG/M metagenome (GOLD analysis project Ga0209798, IMG submission 187475) | Wetland sediment microbial communities from St. Louis River estuary, USA, under dissolved organic matter induced mercury methylation -... | ecosystem: Environmental > Aquatic >...
CGCCGAGCCCGCCGGCACGCGGGAGCGTGATCTGGCTCTACGCCCGCCCGACCGGCCCGGCCGACAGCGGCCTCACGCTCGAAGGCAGTGTCGCCGACGAGCCGCTCCACTTCGAGCGTCTCGGCGACGGCCGATTCCGGAGCTTGGCCGGCCTCCCCCTCGAAGGTGGCGACACGGTCCCCGTCACACTACGTCTCTCGAGAGGCACCGCGACCGACACGATGGTGCTCGCCCTGGCCGTTCGTCAGCCATCGTATCCCAGGGAGCAGTTGAGCGTTGCCCCCCACTACGCCGAACCCGACAGCGCGGCCCGCGCGCGAATCGAAGCCGAACTGGCCGAGAGTCGGGCCATTTCCCGCCAGGCGCACGACACTCCCAGGCTCTGGGCCGGGGCCTTCCTGCGGCCGCGCCCGACCCGCGTGACCAGCATGTACGGCACCGCGCGGGAGTTCAACGGACGAGTGAGCAGCCGCCACCTCGGCACCGACTTCGCCGGCGATGTGGGCGCACCGGTGCGCGCCGCGGGGCGTGCCGTCGTGGCGTTCGTCGCCGATTTCTACCTAGCGGGCCACGCGGTCTACCTGGATCACGGCGGGGGACTGGTGACGGGTTACTTCCACCTGAGCCGGGTGCTCGTCGCCGCAGGCGACACCGTCGCGGCAGGCCAGGTCATCGGGGGCGTCGGCCAGAGCGGTCGCGCGACGGGACCGCATCTGCATTGGATCGCACGGTACGGGCGGATCACGGTGGATCCGATGTCGCTGATCGAGCTGGGATCCGCGGAGGAGCGGGCTGCTCGCTACCGGTCACCCTGAACGCAGTGAAAAGGACATGCCCTGACGCATCCCCCCGTCGCTGCGCTCAGGGTGACTCCCGGAGCGTCTCCTGCAGCACCGGCTGCACGCCCTTGGGATCGGCCTTGCCCTTGCTCAGCTTCATCACCTGCCCGACGAAGAACCCCATCAGCTTGGTCTCGCCGCCCTTGTAGCGGGCGACCTCGGCGGGGTGCGCGGCCAACACTTCGGCCACCCAACTGGCCAGTGCGCCCTGGTCGCTCACCTGCACGAGGCCGAGCCGCTCGGCGACCGCCTTCGGCTCCTCGCCCGGGCTCTGGGCCAGCTCGGCGTAGACCCGCTTGGCCGCCTGGTGGCTCACCACGCCGTCTCGGACGAGCGTGATCAGCCCGGCCAGGCGCAGCGCCTCGACCGGGAACGCGCCGGTCTCGTTGTATGTGGTCATGACGTCGCCCATGACCCAGTTCGCCGCAGTCTTGGGCTCGACCCCCACCCGGACGACGGACTCGTAGTACTCCGCGAGCGCGATCTCGCTGGTGAGCACGCGCGCGTCGTAGGCCGGGAGGCCGTATGCGACCTCGAGCCGGGCCCGACGCGCTTCGGGGAGCTCGGGGAGCGCCTCACGCTGCTCGGCGATCCACTCCGGCCCGAGCACTAGGGGCGGCAGGTCCGGATCGGGAAAGTAGCGGTAGTCGTGGCTCTCCTCCTTCGAGCGGAGGGCGCGCACCTGGCCGGTGCCGGCGTTGAAGAGGAGGGTCACCTGGGCCACGCGCTCGCCGCGCTCGAGCATGGCGATCTGCCGCTCGCGCTCCGCCTCGAGCGCGCGCTCCACGTTGGCGAAGGAGTTGAGGTTCTTCACCTCGGTCTTGGTGCCAAGCCTGGTTTCACCGGGCCGGCGCACCGAGATGTTGGCGTCCACCCGCAGGCTGCCCTGCTCCATGCTGCAGTCGCTCACCCCGGCGTACAGCAGGATCTGCCGGAGCGTCACGAGGTAGGCGCGCGCTTCCGCCGGCGACCGGAGGTCCGGCTCGCTCACGATCTCCGCGAGCGGCGTGCCCGCGCGATTGAGGTCGACCGCGGTCTTTCCGGGAAACCGGTCGTGCACCAGCTTGCCGGCGTCCTCCTCCACGTGCAGCCGAGTGATCCCGACTTCGATCCGCCCCCGATCGGGCGAATCGAAGGCCACCCGGCCGCCGGTGGCGAGCGGCTGATCGAACTGCGAGATCTGGTAGCCCTTGGGCAGGTCGGGGTAGAAGTAATTCTTGCGCGCGAAGACGCTCGTCGGGCGCACCATGCAGCCGAGGGCGATGGCGCCCCGCGCGGCGAGTCGGATCGCGTGGGCGTTGGGTACCGGCAACGCGCCGGGGAGCCCCAGGCAGGTGGGGCACACGTTGGTGTTGGGCGGGTCTCCGAATGTGGTACGGCAGCCGCAGAACATCTTGGTGCGGGTGCTCAGCTGCACGTGCACCTCCAGGCCGATCACCGTCTCCCAGCTCATCAGCGCACCTCCGCGTCGCCGGCCACGACCCGCTCGATCGCCCCGGCAGCGGCCAGCATGCGCTCGTCCTCGAAGAACGGAGCGATGAGCTGAGCGCCGACCGGCAGGCCCTCGTCCCGGCCCACCGGGATGCTCAGCGCCGGAAGCCCCGCGAGGCTGATCGCGCACACGAAGACATCCGCCAGATACATGGCGACGGGGTCCTCGGTCTTCTCGCCGGCCCGGAACGCCGGCGTGGGCGTGGTCGGCGTGAGCAGCAGGTCAACGCCCCCCGCGAATGCGCGACGGAAGTCGTCGGCGATGCGGGCGCGGACGCGCTGTGCCTTCCGGTAGTACGCGTCGTAATAGCCAGCGCTCAGCACATAGGTGCCGACGAGGATGCGCCGCTGGACCTCGGGACCGAACCCCTCGCCCCGGGTGGCCTGGTAGAGCGCGCGGATATCGCCCTCGGGACCGACCTTGCGGGGTCCGTAGCGCACCCCGTCGTACCGGGCCAGATTGGCCGCCGCCTCGGCGGGCGCCACGATGTAGTAGGTGGGCACCGCGTAGGCCGAGTTGGGGAGCGAAACCTCCACCAGCTCGGCTCCGAGCTGGCGCACGGCGGCCTTGGTCCGCTCCATCCCCGCGGCGATGCCGGGGTGAAGGTCGGCCGGGAAGTACTCGCGGGGGAGGCCGACGCGGAGTCCCCGGAGATCGGGGAGCGCGGCAGGGACGGCCATCGGCCCGCGCGGGATCGTGGTGCTGTCCAGCGGGTCGTGGCCGCTCATCGCGCCGAGCACCCGCGCCGCGTCGTCCACCGTGCGCCCGAACACCGAGATGCAGTCGAGCGAGGAGCCGAACGCCACCAGCCCGAAGCGGCTGACCCGGCCGTAGCTGGGCTTCACGCCGACGATGCCACAGAAGCTGGCGGGCTGGCGGACCGAGCCGCCGGTCTCCGAGCCGAGCGCCGCCGGCACCACACCCGCGGCCACGAGCGCCGCGGAGCCACCCGACGACCCGCCGGGCACTCGGCTCGGATCCAGCGGATGCCTGACGCGCCCGAACGCCGAGTGCTCGGTGGACGAGCCCATGGCGAACTCGTCCATGTTGGCCTTGGCGGCGATCATCGCGCCGGCGGCCCGCAGGCGCGTTACCGCCGTGGCGTCAAACGGCGAGACGTAGCCCTCGAGGATGCGCGACGCGCAGGTGGTCGGCGCATCGGTGGTCACGATGTTGTCCTTGATCGCGATCGGCATCCCGGCGAGCGGACCGGCGGCAGGCATGGCGCCCACACGCTTCGCCTCGGCGTCGAGCAGCGCCTGCGACCAGTGCAGCGTGGCGTTGAGTCCCGCGGCCTCCGCCGCGGCCAGCCGTGCGCCGGTCTCCCTCGCGACGGCGGCGGCGCTCACAGGTCCTCCATCGCGCCGTGACGCGGCACGAGGAAGAAGCCGTCGGCGAATTCGGGTGCGATCGCGGCGGGCGGACGGGCCAGGGGCACGGAGCCGGGCACGTCCTCGCGGAGAGTCACCTGCTGCGGGCCGGGGAGGAAGGCATCGGCCGTGCCATCGCCCGGGACTTGGTCGAGCTGGGCCACGTAGTCCACGATCCGGTTGAGCTGGCCCACCAGGCGGTCGAGGTCGCGCTCGTGCACCGCCAACTCCGCGAGCTTGGCCACGTGGAGGACGTCGTCCCGACCGATGCTCATGCGCTCTCCCATTCGCGCTCAAGGCCCGCGTAGGCCACGAGCAGCTGCTTGACACCGACCTCGGCGTCGTCGAAGGCGACCGCCACCTTGAGATCCCGCCCCGTGCCGGTGAGTCCCTGAATCGTCCCGCTGCCAAAGCGCCGGTGTCGCACGCGCTCGCCCTTGACGTAGCGCGGCGCGTCCTGGGAGACCTCCTCGGGCGCACTGGCGGTCGGACGGTCCGTCGCCCGGCCGGCCGAACCGAATCCAGCAGTACCCAGACTGCCCGACCGGCTGTCCGTTCGTCCGCCCGTCCGCCCGCTTCCCCAGTCCGGAGCCCAGAGCGACGTGGTCCTCCGCTCGTCCAGAATTCCCGGGGGCAACGCTCGGAGAAAACGTGACGGAATGCCGGGCCGGAGCTCGCCTCCGCGCCGGCGTGCGCGCGCCCAGGTGAGATAGAGCTTGTCCTTGGCGCGCGTCAACCCGACGTAACAGAGGCGGCGCTCCTCCTCCATCCCGTCCGGCTGCTCCTCCGCGCGCGCGAGCGGGAACAGACCGTGCTCCAGGCCGGTCAGGACCACCACCGGCCATTCGAGCCCTTTGGCGGTGTGAAGGGTCATCAGCGTGACGCCCTCCTCGTTCCCGACCACGGTGTCAGCGGAGGAGAGCAGCGCGGCCATGGAGAGGAATCGCTCCAACGGGCTACCCTCCGACTCCTCGGTCACCTCTTCCGACCAGTTGGCCGCGCTGGCCAGGAGCTCTCGCACGTTCTCCCACCGGTCGGCACCCTCGGGGCCTTCGGCATGGAGCATCGCCTCGTAGTCGGTCGCGCGAATGACCTGCTCCAGCACTTCCGCCGCCGGCAGGCGCCTTGCGCGCTCGGCCAGCCCATCGATGACGCCGGCGAAGCACCGGAACGCTTCCCGCACGTTGGGCCGGAAGTCGGTGATCCTCTCGGCGCCGCGGGCCGTCTCGAGCAGCGGCTTGCTCCAATGCGCGGCGAGCCGGCCGAGGATGGCGAGGCTGGTATCGCCGAGCCCGCGCCGCGGGACACCGACCGCGCGCAGAAACGCCTCGTCGTCAGATGGGTTGGCGACCAGCCGGAGATAGGCCAGCAGATCCTTCACCTCCCGGCGCTCGTAGAAGCTGATCGCGCCAACGAGGCGGTACGGGATCCCGGCCCGACGGAACGCCTCCTCGAGCGCGCGCGACTGCGCGTTGGTGCGGTAGAGTACCGCCATCTCGCCGTATACCCAGTCGCCGCCGGCGCTGCGCCGCTCGAGCTCGCGGACGACCCATTCCGCCTCGTCGCGCTCATCCGCGGCGGCCAGAAGCGTCACGGCCTCGCCGCCGCGCCGCCGGGTGACGAGCGTCTTGCCGATGCGGCCGCTGTTCTCGGCGATGACCCCGTTGGCCGCGTCGAGCACCACCTGGGTGGAGCGGTAGTTCTCCTCCAGGCGCACCAGCCGCGCGCCGGCGAAGTCCCTGAGGAACTCCTGCATGTTGCGCACGTCCGCACCGCGCCAACCGTAGATCGATTGGTCGTCGTCGCCGACCGCGCAGACGTTCCCGTGGGCGCCGAGCAGCCGGATCAGTTCGTATTGCGCACGGTTGGTGTCCTGGAACTCGTCCACCAGGATGAAATTGAACTTCGCCTGGTAGGCGCGGAGCCGGTCCGGGTGCTCGCGGAACAGCGTGAGCGGATGCAGGAGCAGATCGTCGAAGTCCATTGCGTTGGCGGCCTTGAGCGCGGGCCCCATGGCGCCGTAGACGTCCGCCGCCACTTGCGCCAGCCGGTCGAACTGCGACACGCCCGCCGCGAGCTCGGAAGGCGGGACCATGCGATTCTTGGCGGCCGAGATGAGCGACTGCACCGCCCGCGGCGGGAACAGCTTGGCCGGGTGCCCGCGCTGGTCCATGAGCCGCTTGATCAGGCTCAGCCGGTCGTCTTCATCGTAGATGGTGAACTGGCGGCCGAAGCCGAGCAGCTCCGCCTCGCGCCGGAGCAGCCGCGCGGAGAGCGAGTGGAAGGTGCCGATCCAGAGGCCCGACGGGTCACGGTCCAGCAGACGCCCGATTCGGTGCTTCATCTCGCCCGCGGCCTTGTTGGTGAAGGTCACAGCGAAGATCCGGTCGGGCGGCACGCCGTGCCGGTCGATCAGCGCGGCGATGCGGGTGGTCAGCACCCGGGTCTTCCCCGACCCCGCGCCCGCGAGCACGAGGAGCGGGCCGTGGACGTGGTCGACGGCCTCCTGCTGCGCCGGGTTCAGGGCGTGTCCCAGGTCGGGTACAGGCGTATCGATCACGCGGCGGCCTTCGCCAGCGGTATGCGAATCACGAAGCAGGTTCCCTTCTCCGTCGGTTCGAGCGTGAGGCCTCCGCGGTGGGCGTCCTCTACCACACGACGCGCGAGCGCCAGCCCGATGCCCCAGCCGCCGCGCTTAGTGGTGATCCCGGGCTCGAACAGCGTGCGGCGGATCTCGCGCGGCACGCCGGGGCCGTCGTCGATCACCCGGATCTCTCCCATCTCATGCGCGGCGCCGACCCGCAGAATAATCGCGCCGGCACGGCCCTGCAGAGCGTCGATCGCGTTCTTTACTAGCGCCTCCAGCGCCCACTCGAGCAGCACCGCGTCCCCGAGCACCATGGGGCCCATGCCGGGGGCCTCGAGCCGTAGTTCGATCGGATTGGCGCGTTTGGGCAGCCGGGGCCGGAAGTAGCCTGCCACGCGATCGGCCAGCGCGCCGAGCCCGACCGGCTCCTGCTTGGCCGGGTTGCCGATGCGCTCGAAGCGCTGCGCCACCCGGTCGAGCCGCTCCGCATCGGCGGCCAGGTGCTCCGCGAGGCCGGTCGGCGGAGCCGGTCGCGAGCGCACGCGCTCGATCCAACCCTGCAGGCTCGTGAGCGGCGTGCCCATCTGGTGCGCCGCCTCGCGGGCCATCGCCACCCACAACCGATCACGCTGCGCCGCCATGGCGCTCCGGTAAGCGAAGATCGCCACGGCCACCATGACGGCAATGGTCAGGCCCTGCAGGATCGCGAGCGCGGTGAGATTGCGCTGCGCCGGCAGCGGACCATAGTGCACGGTGCCGATCGCCTCATCCACGATCGGCGGGTTCCAGCGGTCGAGCCGAGCGGCGTACGCCTTCACGCGCGGGTCGTCGAGCGGCGCCTCGAACGGGAGGTTGGCCGCCGCCGTCACCCGTCCGCTCCGGTCGGTCACGATAAGCGGCAGCCCGAGTGCCCGGACCTGGGATCCGAGCCGGAGAAGCGCCTCCGCCTCGCCGCCGGGGCGCGGATCGTTCAGGCCGCCGAAGACCCCCGAGTACAGCCGGCTTGTGGCGGTGGCGTCGGCTTTGAAGTGACGGAGAACCAGCAGTCCGGAGCCGAAGCTCAGGCCGGCGAGCAGGGCCACGAGCACCACCGCCACGGTGGGCGCGAGGCGCTGGAGCCGCTCGCTACGCACGCGGGACCAGGCGGTCGACGCCGAGATACGGGACCAGTGCCTCCGGCACCCGCACCGACCCGTCGGCCGCTTGGTTGTTCTCCAGGAGGGCGATGATGGTGCGGGGAAACGCCACGCCCGAGGCGTTGAGCGTGTGCACGAATTCAGGCTTGGCCTTCGGCCCCGGGCGGAAGCGGATGTTGGCGCGGCGGGCCTGGAAATCGGTGAACGTGCTCGAGCTCGACGCCTCGAGCCAGGTGCCCACCCCCGCGGCCCACACTTCGAGATCGAACGTGCGTGCACTCGCGAACCCGGTGTCGCCGGCGGCCAGCTCGAGCACGCGATAGGGAATCCCCAGCCGCTGGAGCACTGCCTCGGCATGGCCTGTCATCCGCGCGTGCTCGGCGGCCGAGTCTTCGGGACGGGCGAAGCGCACCAGCTCGACCTTGTCGAACTGGTGAACCCGGATGAGCCCGCGCGTGTCCTTGCCGTGCGCGCCCGCTTCGCGCCGGAAGCAGGGGGTCCAGCCGCAGTAGCCGCGCGGAAGATCGGAGGCCTCCAGGACCTCGTCGCGGTGGATATTGGTGAGCGGCACCTCGGCCGTGGGGATGAGAAACAGGTCGTCGGACGGCACCCCGTAGAGATCTTCCTCGAACTTCGGCAGCTGCCCGGTGCCGGTCAGCGAGGCGCGGTTGGCGACGTACGGCGGTGCGATCTCCTCGTATCCGTGCTCGCGGGTATGCAGGTCGAGCATGAACCCGCTCAGCGCCCGTACCAGCCGCGCGCCGAGCCCGCGAAAGAGCGGAAACCCCGACCCCGCCAGCTTGGCCCCGGCGGGCAGATCGAGGATGCCGAGCGCTGCGGCGAGCTCCCAGTGTGGCTTCGGCTCGAACTCGAAGCGCGGCGCCTCACCCCAGGCGCGGACGACCCGGTTGGCGCTGGCGTCACCGTCCGGTGCCTCGGCGGCCGGGAAATTCGGCAGCGCGAGCACGCGCTGATCGAGGGCGGCCTCGATCTCGCGCAGCCGGGTGTCGAGTGCCTTCACCGCCTCGCCCGAGGCCCGGAGCCGTCCCATCAGCTCGTCCGCCGCCTCCTTGGCGCGCTTTCGCCGGGCCACCTCCTCGGTCGCCGCGTTGCGCTCGGCCTTGAGCGTCTCGACCTCGACCAGCAGCTCGCGCCGCTGGCGGTCCAGGTCGAGGATGTCGTCGAGCAGTGGGCCGATGGAGGGGTCGCCGCGGCGGAGCAGCGAGGCGCGGCTCCGATCCGGATCCTGGCGCAGGCGCTTGAGATCGATCACAGGCGCTCAGTTTTTGGGGAGGCCGGGGAGGAGATCCTTGTACCCGCAGTTCTTGTTGGCCAGCACCTTGAAGGTCACGGTGCTGTCCTGGAAGCCGAGGATCTCGATCTTGCCATAGAGCGGGACGCCGAGCGTGGTGCACACGACCCGCGACCGCACCAGGTACCGCTGGCCGAGCTCGATCGGAACGGCCGAGTCGGTCACGTAGCCATTGCTGGGGGCGCGGGTGATGCCGTCGAAGCTATCGTCGCGCCGCTGGAGCCCGGGATTGGCCGAGTTGGTGGACGACAGGCCCAGCGCGGCCCGTGGGAGGAGCACGCGTTGGTAAGTGTCGTCGGCCAATCGCCGCACGTTGTAGGCGAACTCGAAATCCACCGACTGGTCGGTACGGATGGCGCCGACGGTGATGTTGAATCCGCTCGGCGTCGAGATCGGGGTGCCCTCGAGCGCGCCGATGGTCACCGTGTCGACGACGTTCGTCTCGGTGGGATCGCCCAGGCTGTTGGCGTCGCTGCAGGCCGCTGCGAGGGCTAGCGAGACGAGGATGGAAAGGCCGCGAATTCTGTGCATGGAGGGCGAAGATTAAGGCCCGCGTCGAGAGGGGTCAACTGCCAATCATTTCTTGACTTCGCCCGAGACGGTCCCTACGTTGCCCACGTTTCCCCTGCCCCGGAGTCGGGTCTCATGATCCAATTGGGAGAGGTGGTCCAGAGCCTCGCCGCACGCGACGGCGTGCAGGCGGTGCTGCTGCTGAGCGGTGACGGCCTCCCGATCGAGCACGCCCCCCGCGGCGGGCTCGATTCGGAGACGGTGGCCGCGCTCGCGGCCACACTCGCTCGGCACGCCGACCGGCTGGGCCAGGGTGCGGGCCGCGGCGACCTGGGCACGGCGGTGCTCGAGTTCGGCGAGGGGCTGCTCGTCCTCGCGCGGGCGGGCACCGGCGACTGGCTGGCCATCCTCAGCGCGCCGGAGGCCGACGTCGGTCCCCTCCTTTACGATCTGCGCCAGCACCGCTCGGCGCTGGCCGCACTGCTCTGATGCGCTGGGCCGTTCTCCTGGCCGGGGGCTCGGGCACCCGATTCTGGCCGCTCAGCACCCCACAGACTCCCAAGCAACTGCTCCCGCTGTCCGGCGCCGGTTCCACGGCGGAAGAGGCCGTGGAGCGCCTCACCGGCCTCATCCCGCGCGAGCGTGTGCTGGTCGTGGCGGGCGACGGGCTGGCCCCCCGGCTGCGCAAGCTGCTGAAGCTCCCCGCCGAGAACTTCCTGATCGAGCCGCGCGCGGCCTCCACCGGGCCAGCGCTCTTCTGGGCCACCTGGGAGGCCCGGCGTCGCGATCCTGACGCCGAGGTGCTCTCGCTCCACGCCGACTGGGCGGTGGGCGACGCGGCGGCGTTCCGGCGCACCGCCGATGCCGCGCTCGCGACCGCCCGGACGCACGACCGGCTGGTAACCGTCGGCATAGTGCCGTCGCGCCCGGAGACCGGCTACGGGTACATCGTCCCCGGCGCCCCGCTCGACGCGACGGCGCGTACGGTGGCCCGGTTCTCCGAGAAGCCCGACGCCGCCACCGCGCTCGACCTCATGGCCGCGGGCGCGCTCTGGAACAGCGGGCTGTTCGCGTGGACCGCCCAGCGGTTCCTGGCCGAGGTCGCGCGCCACACGCCGGAGGTGGCATCGGCCCTGCCCCAACTGGAGTCGGGCGACGTAGAGGGGTATTTCCGGGCGGTAACGCCGATCTCGATCGATGTGGGCGTGCTGGAACGGAGCGGCGCAGTGGCAGTCGTGACCGGCAGCTTCGCCTGGGACGACGTGGGTACCTGGCAGGCTCTGGCCCGGGTGCGGCCCAAGGACCCGAGCGGCAACGTCCTCGTGGGCCCCGGGATCGTGCTGGATTCACACGACTGCATCGTCTGGGCGGATCATGACCCCATCGTGCTGTGCGGTGTGCAGGACCTGGTGGTGGTGCACGCCAACGGCCGGATTCTGGTGATGCCCACCCAACGGGCCGCCGCCATGAAGCAGCTGCTCGACGCGCTCCCACCCGAGATCCGCGACATCAAGCCATGACCGGGCTCTACCTGCTCGAGCCCGATCGGCCGGGCGCCGCATGGGCGCCATTCGACGGAGTGCGCCCGCTCGCCGAGCTTCGCGCCGGGGTGTGGCGCGTCCGCGAGCGATGGGAGGCGGCCTGCGGGGTCGAGGCGACGGCGATCCTGGGCGCTCACGTCGACCAGTTTCACGAGGGCGACGAGCCGGCCGTGCGTCCGCCGGCGCCCATCGACGGGCCGGCGATCGTCGCCGCGTCGTGGTTCGCGCCCACCGGGGACCGGCTCGCGGCCGGAGCCGGGGTGCGGCGGCTGCGACACCAGGACCGCACGGTCGGGTGGGTCGTACCCGCCGGCGAGCAGTGGGACGGACCGCACGAGCGGGGCGAAGCGCTCGAGATCGACGGCCTCCCGCTGCGCGGCAGCTTCGACCTCGTTACGGCGCTCGAGCGGTTCCTCGGCGAGGATTGCGATGACTTCCGCGCGGCACCGTCCTCCGGCGTGCCCGAAGGCAGCATCGTACTCGGCGATCCGGCAGGGGTCGTGGTGATGGGCGCGGCGGTGGAGCCCGGCGTCGTGTTCGACGTGCGCCACGGTGCGGTGGTGCTGGAGGCCGGGGTGGAGGTGCGCCACGGCTCACGGCTCGAGGGGCCGGTCTACGTCGGCCCCGGAACCAGGGTGCTCGGCGGCTTCATCCGCGCCTCGGTGTTCGGCCCGGAGTGCCGGGTGCACGGCGAGGTCGCAGCGAGCGTCTTCCTCGGCTACGCCAACAAGGCCCACGACGGCTTCGTGGGCCACAGCGTCGTGGGCCACTGGGTGAATCTCGGTGCGCTCACGACCACGTCCAACCTCAAGAACACCTACGGGGTCGTGCGGCTCGACGTGGCCGGCGAGCGGATCGAGACCGCACGCCAGAACCTGGGCACGCTCTTCGGCGATCACGCCAAGACTGCCATCGGCACCATGCTCGCCACGGGCACCGTCGTCTCCGCCGGCGCCAGCCTCTTCGGCCCGCCATCGCCGCCGAAGTACGTGCCCCCGTTCGCCTGGGGAGGCGCGGGCGACCAGCGGCTCACCGCCGAGGGCTTCCTGCTCATCGCCGAGCGGGTGATGAACCGGCGGAACGTGGCGTTCACCGACGCGCGGCGCCGGTCGCTCGAGCGGACGTTCGCCCGCGGGATCGGACGCTGATGCGCCTCTACGTGCTCGGCTCGGGATCGCGGGGGAACTGTCTCGCGGTGGAGACGGACCACACCGCGATCCTGCTCGACGCGGGGTTCAGCGCGCGGGAGATCGAGCGGCGGGCCGAGCTGGCGGGGCTCGACCTGGCGCGGGTGGCGGGGATCGCGCTCACCCACGAGCACGCCGACCACGCCTGCGGCGCGCCACGGCTCGCGCAACGGCTCCGCGTTCCCATCCTGACCGCGCCCGGCACCTGGGACCGGCTGGCATCCGGCATGGGACGTACCGCGCACCAGGCGATCGGACTGCGGGTGGTAGTCGAGCTCGGGCCGTTCCGGGTGGAGGCCTGCTCCACGAGCCACGACGCCGCGGATCCGGTGGCGCTGGCCGTCCGAATCGGCGACGGTACTGGCGTAGGCGTGGCGTACGATCTGGGCCGCCCGACGGCCGC
>Ga0209798_10001903_pt1 | contig 12364 bp, 9 predicted proteins | sample DOMMetBare3Fresh_FD_187475 | JGI IMG/M metagenome (GOLD analysis project Ga0209798, IMG submission 187475) | Wetland sediment microbial communities from St. Louis River estuary, USA, under dissolved organic matter induced mercury methylation -... | ecosystem: Environmental > Aquatic > Freshwater...
AGTCTTCGAGCTCGACGTCTGCGAGGTCGAGCTCGGGCTCGTCGGTCTCACCGACGGGTGCTGCGATGTCGTCGAGCTCCTCGTCAGCTGCGACGATCACGTCGCCGCCCTCGTCCGCCTGCGCAGCGCCCTCCTCGACCTCCTGGGCCGAGAGCTCGCCCGCCGCGGCCCGCACGGTCGCCGGCGAGAGGTCGATGCCGAGCTCCTCCGCGGCGCGGAGCAACTCGTCGTCCTCCTCCCGCACCTCCACCTGGCGCCCGTCGTCGGACTCGACGCGGACGTCGAGCGCGAGGGACTGCATCTCCTTCAGCAGCACCTTGAACGACTCGGGGATGGAGGGCTCGGCGATGTTCTCGCCCTTGACGATCGCCTCATAGGCCTTGACCCGGCCGATCGTGTCGTCGGACTTGATCGTGAGCATCTCCTGCAGGGTGTAGGCGGCGCCGTACGCCTCGAGCGCCCAGACCTCCATCTCGCCGAAGCGCTGGCCGCCGAACTGGGCCTTGCCGCCCAGCGGCTGCTGCGTGACGAGGGAGTACGGGCCTGTGCTCCGCGCGTGGATCTTGTCGTCCACGAGGTGGAGCAGCTTGAGGATGTACATGTAGCCGACGGTGACCTTCTCGTCGAACGGCTCGCCGGTCTTGCCGCTGAACAGCCGCACCTTGCCGGACGCCTTGCGGCCGGCGGGGCGGGACTGGTCGACGTTCATCTTGATCGGCAGGTCCGTGGTGGTCGCCCAGCGCACGAGCGCCTCGTCGACGTCGGTCTCGGTGGCACCGTCGAAGACGGGTGTCGCGACCGGATGCGGGTTGGGCGCGTTGATCGGCGCCCTCGGGTTGACTCCCGTGCGCGCGTCGCTCTGGGCGAAGACGCCGTGGGCCGCTGCCCAGCCGAGATGGGTCTCGAGGATCTGGCCGATGTTCATCCGGCTCGGCACGCCGAGGGGGTTCAGCACCACGTCGACGGGACGGCCGTCCTCGAGGAACGGCATGTCCTCTTCGGGGACGATCTTCGAGATGACGCCCTTGTTGCCGTGACGGCCGGCCAGCTTGTCGCCCTCCGAGATCTTGCGCTTCTTCGCCACGTACACGCGGACGAGCTCGTTCACGCCCGGCGGCAGGTCGTCGCCCGCGTCACGGGCGAACGTCTTCACACCGATCACCTTGCCGCCCTCGCCGTGTGGCACCTTCAGCGACGTGTCGCGCACCTCGCGCGCCTTCTCCTTGAAGATGGCGCGGATCAGCTTCTCCTCTGCCGTCAGCTCGGTCTCACCCTTCGGGGTCACCTTGCCCACGAGCAGGTCGCCGGAGCCGACCTCGGCCCCGATGCGCACGACGCCGCGCTCGTCGAGGTTCGCGAGCGACTCCTCCGAGCGGTTGGGGATGTCGCGGGTGATCTCCTCGTCGCCGAGCTTCGTCGAGCGGGCATCGATCTCGTACTCGTGGATGTGGATCGAGCTGAGCACGTCGTCCTTGACGAGCCGCTCCGAGAGCACGATCGCGTCCTCGAAGTTGTAGCCCTCGAACGGCATAAAGGCGACGAGCAGGTTCGCGCCGAGCGCAAGCTCGCCGCCGTCGGTGGACGAGCCGTCCGCCAGCACTGCTCCCTTCACGACCTTCTCGCCCAGCCCGACGATCGGCTTCTGGTGGATCAGGGTGCCCTGGTTCGAGCGCATGAACTTCGTCAGGGCGTACTCCTCGCGCGTGCCCTTGCCCTCGACCACGATGTGCCCGGCGTCGACGTCGATCACGGTGCCGTCGGTGCGGGACAGGACGACGTCGCCCGTGTCGACCGCGGCCCGGTACTCGACGCCGGTGCCGACGAGCGGCGCCTGCGGGATCATCAGCGGCACGGCCTGCCGCTGCATGTTCGCGCCCATCAGCGCCCGGTTGGCGTCGTTGTGCTCGAGGAACGGGATCAGCGCCGTCGCGACCGAGACGATCTGCGACGCCGAGACGTCCATGAACTCGACGTCCTTCGGCGACACCACGACGGCCTCGCCCTCACGGGAGCGGCAGAGCACCTGGTCGTGCGTGAACTTGCCGGTCTTGTCGTCGACGGTCTCGGAGGCCTGCGCGATCGTGAACTGCGCCTCCTCGGACGCATCGAGGTACACGATCTCGTCGGTCACCTTGCCGCCCTTGACGATCCGGTACGGCGTCTGGATGAAGCCGAACTCGGACACCGTCGCCATCGAGGCGAGCGAGCCGATCAGGCCGATGTTCGGGCCCTCCGGCGTCTCGATCGGGCACATGCGCCCGTAGTGGGTCGGATGCACGTCGCGCACCTCGATCGGAGCGCGCTCGCGTGTGAGGCCGCCGGCGCCGAGCGCGCTCAGGCGGCGGCGGTGCGTGAGCCCCGCCAGGGTGTTCGTCTGGTCCATGAACTGCGACAGCTGCGAGGAGCCGAAGAACTCCTTCAGCGCCGCCACCACGGGCCGGATGTTGATGATCGTCTGCGGCGTGATCGTGTCGACGTCCTCCGTCGTCATCCGCTCGCGGACGACGCGCTCCATCCGGTAGAGGCCGACCCGGAACGCCTCCTGGATCAGCTCTCCGGTCGTGCGCAGCCGGCGGTTCCCGAAGTGCTCGTACTCGTCGAGCTCGGCACGGATCGGGTCACGGTTGAGGACGACGGCGTCGGCCGCATAGTCCTTCGAATCCTCGGGGACGCCGAGCTTCGTCGGCAGCGACACGAGGCGCCGCACGAGCGCGAGGATGTCCTCGGTCGTCAGCACGCGCGTGTCGTCCGGCACCTGCACCCCGAGACGCTGGTTCAGCTTGTAGCGTCCGACCTTGGTCAGGTCGTAGCGCTTGGGGTCGAAGAAGAGCGCGCGGAGCAGGTTTCGCGCGTTGTCGAGCGTCGGCGGCTCGCCGGGCCGCTGCTTCTTGAACACCTCGATCAGCGCCTCTTCCTCGCGCGTCGTCGTGTCCTTCTCCAGCGTGTTGCGGATGTAGACGGAGTTGTCGAAGAGCTCGAGGATCTTCTCGTTCGAGCTCGTGTCGAGCTGGAACCCGGTGGTCGGGTCCTCCGCCGGCAGGGCGCGCAGCAGGGTCGTGATCGGCAGCTTCCGCTTCCGGTCGATGCGGGCGTAGACGATGCCCTTCTTGTCGATCTCGAGCTCGAGCCACGAGCCGCGGGACGGCATCAGGTTCGCGATGAACACCTGCTTCGTCGCATCCTTGGGCTCCATCAGGTAGGCGCCCGGGCTGCGGACGAGCTGCGTCACGATCACGCGCTCCGTGCCGTTGATGATGAACGTGCCCCACTCGGTCATCATGGGGAAGTCGCCCATGAAGACCCGCTGCTCGCGGATCTCGCCGGTCTCGGTGTTGACGAACCGGACCGTCATGGACAGCGGGGCCTGATAGGTCAGGTCCTTCTCCCGGCACTCCTGGATCGAGAACTGCTGCTCGCCGAACTCGTAGTCGCCGAACTCGACGGCCAGCGTTCCGGTGTAGTCCTCGATCGGCGAGATGTCGTCGATCGTCTCGCGCAGGCCCTCTTCAAGGAACCACTTGAACGAGGCCTTCTGGATGTCGATCAGGTTGGGGAGGTCGAGGACGTGCTTCAGGCGTGAAAAAGTCTTGCGCGCGCGCGGCGCGACAGCAGTGCTGCTCAAAATGCGACAGCCTCCCTTAACGGCGTGCAGAGTCGGAGGAGCGAGAGCTCGGGCGGAACCTCGAAGAATAACGGACACGCATGCTTCACCGCAACCGCTGCGTGCGGTGGCGGCGAAGCGTCCGCACTGGACTGTAGCTGAAACGAACAGCGCCGTGGGTGTCTCCCCTGCCGTTCCGGGAGACACCCACGGCTCCGTTTCGCGTCGACAACGTCCGGATCACGACGTCCGGTGCGCGTCGACACCGTCCGGACCTCGACGTCCGGTGCGCGGTCACTGTCTCGGCAGATGATCGGAGAAGCGGGTGTCTCCCGAGAAGGCCGGGGAGACACCCGTTTCGCTGTTCTTGTTGCTCGGTTTACTTGAGCTCGACGCTGGCCCCTGCCTCTTCGAGCTCGGCCTTCATCTTCTCGGCCTCGTCCTTGGTGACGCCCTCCTTGACGGCGTTCGGGGCGCCGTCGACGACGTCCTTGGCCTCCTTCAGGCCGAGGCCCGTGATCGCGCGCACCACCTTGATCACCTGGATCTTCTTGTCGCCCGCCCCGGTGATCACGACATCGAAGGAGTCCTTCTCCTCCGCGGCGGCGCCAGCGTCCCCGCCGCCCGCCGGGGCGGCTGCGGCGACCGCCATCGGAGCGGCGGCGGTGACGCCCCACTCCTCCTCGATCGCGTTCTTCAGCTCGACGAGCTCGAGCACGGTCATCTTGCCGAGCGTCTCGAGCACCTTCGCGGTATCTGTGGCCATCGTGTTCGCGTCCCTTTCGGTCAGTGTCTCTGGTCGTGTGGCTGGTCGTACGAAGGGCGAGGAGCGACTCGCCCCTACGACTCCTCTTGGCTGGTCTCGGACGTCTCGGCGGCAGGCTCTCCGGCCTCCGCCTCGGCGGTGGGCTCGTCCTCGACGGTTGCCTCGGCCGCTGCCTCCTCTGCAACCTGCTCGGCCTCGGGCTCGACGGCCACTGCTGCGGCGGGCTCAGACGGAGCTGGCTCGTCCGCCGCGGCCTCCTCCACAGCGGTCTCCTCGGCGACGGCCTCTTCGGCCGGCGCCTCCACCACGGGTGCGACTGCACCCGAGGTGTCGCCCTGCTCTTCCAGCTGCTTGATGCGGGCGTCGATCAGGCCCACGAGGTTCTGGACGGGAGCGTTCAGCACCGCCAGCAGCTGCGTCAGCGGAGCGATGATGATGCCCACGAGCTGGGCCTGCAGCACGTCGAGCGGCGGCAGCTTCGCGAGGGTCTCCACCTCGGCGTCGGTGATCGTCTTGCCCGACAGCACGCCGCCCCGCAGGGCGAGGATCTTCGTCTCCCTGGCTGCGTCGCTGAGCGCCTTGGCCACGGCAACCGGGTTGCCCTCGGCCTCCACGAACGCGATCGCGGTGGGCCCTTCGAGCATCGCGAGCAGCGCGTCGGTGCCCGCCTCCTCCGCCGCGCGGCGGGTCAGCGTGTTCTTGACCACGGTCAGCTTCGCCCCGTGCTTCAGCAGCTCGATGCGCAGCTTCGCGAGCTGCGCGTTCGTCAGCCCGCGGTAGTCGGCCACGATCAGCGAGTCGGCCGAGGCGAGCCGCGAGGCGAGCTCCCGGACGACCTTCTCCTTGTCAGCTTTCTGCACAGTCATTTCCTCCGGAAATGACTAGGCCCGCTCGAGGCGGGCCGGCGGGGACGCCCCCTGGGCGTCACCGAGACCCCGCCTCGGCTGGACTTCCGCCCTTGCGGGCTGCCAGCTGTCTTCAGCGGTCTAGTCGGGTTAGGCGTTAAACGGTAGCAGCCTCCGCGGGGGCTTCCGAGCCGGCGGAGCCTTCCAGCTCCTCCAGGATGCCGCGGACGCGCAGCGGGTCGACGTGCAGGCCCGGGCCCATCGTCGTCGTCAGCGTGATGCCCTTGATGTAGCGGCCCTTGGCGGCGGCGGGCTTGACGCGGACGATCTCCTCGACGAGCGCCGCGTAGTTCTCGAGCAGCGCCTTCCCGTCGAAGCTCTTCTTGCCGATCGCCACGTGCACGTTGGCGCCGCGGTCCGTGCGGTACTCGAGCTTGCCGGCCTTCGCGTCGTGGACGGCCTTCGCCACGTCGAAGGTGACGGTGCCGGTCTTCGGGTTCGGCATCAGCCCGCGGGGGCCGAGCACGCGGCCGAGCCGACCGACGTTCCCCATCTGGTCCGGGGTCGCGATCGCGACGTCGAAGTCGAGGAAGCCGCCCTCGATCTTTGCGGCCAGGTCGGCCGAGCCGACGACATCCGCGCCGGCATCCTCGGCCTCGCGCGCCTTGTCGCCCTCGGCGAAGACGGCGACCCGCATCGTGCGGCCGGTGCCGTTCGGAAGCATCAGCGTGCCGCGCAGCTGCTCCTCCGCGTGACGAACGTTGAGGCCGAGACGGAAATGGACCTCGACGGTCTCGTCGAACTTCGCGCCCTCGATCTCCTTCAGGATCCTGATCGCCTCCGCCGGTGAGTACAGCGTCTCGCGGTCGATCTTGGCGCGTGCGGCCGTGTAGCGCTTGCCGTGACTGCTCACGACTCCACCTCGACCTTGTTCTGCTCCGCAGATCCCGAATCCGGTGCGGATTCGGGATCGCGACAACCCCTGAAGCGGCCGCTGACGCGGCCGACGCTCGCGATGTTGCCGTGACTGCTCACGACTCCACCTCGACGCCCATGCTGCGGGCTGTGCCGGCGATCACCTTCATCGCCTGGTCGACGTCGTGCGCGTTCAGGTCGGGCATCTTCGTCTCGGCGATCGAGCGCAGCTGCGCCTGGGTGAGCTTGCCCACCTTGGTGCGGTTCGGCTCGGCGGAGCCGGACTCGAGCCCGAGCGCTTCCTTGATCAGCACCGCCGCCGGCGGCGTCTTCGTGATGAAGGTGAAGGAGCGGTCTTCGAAGACCGTGATCTCCACCGGGATGATGCGACCGTTCTCGTGCGCGGTCTGGGCGTTGAACGCCTTCGTGAACTCCACGATGTTGACGCCGTGCTGACCCAGCGCGGGGCCCACCGGCGGCGCGGGGTTCGCCTGCCCGCCGGGGATCTGGAGCTTGATGAGTGTGAGGACTTTCTTGGCCATATGCGTGAGTGCGGACGGGGCTGCTCGCCCCTCCTCCCGTCTTGTCGTGTTTCACCGGCCCCGAGGGGCCCGTCGGTCAGTCGATCTTCTTCACCTGGTCGAAGCCCAGCTCGACCGGGACCTGGCGCTCGAAGATGTCGACGAGCACCTTCAGCTTCTGGGCGTCGGAGTTGACGTCGACGATCTCGCCGTCGAAGTCCGAGAGCGGGCCGGAGGTCACCTTTACCGACTCGCCGAGGGAGAACTGGGCCTGCGACTTCGCCGCCGGCCCTGCACCCGGGCCCGCCGTGTGCAGGATGCGGTCGACCTCGGCCTGCGACAGCGGCACCGGCTTCGCCCCGGCGCCGACGAACCCCGTCACGCCGGGTGTGCCCTTCACGACCGTCCACGCCTCGTCGCTCAAGTCCATGTTCACGAGGACGTACCCGGGCAGCACGCGCTTCTCGATCTGCACCTTCTGGCCGTCCTTCGTCTCGATCACCTGCTCCGTCGGCACGACGACGCGCCGGAAGCGCGGCTGCTGGTTCATCGAGACGATGCGGTGCTCGAGATTGGCCTTGACCTTGTTCTCGTGCCCCGAGTAGGTGTTGATCACGTACCAGTTGAACATGTGTTCCTCACTGCCCCAGGAGGACGTCGCGGACGAACGGGCGCAGCGCCTGGTCTGCGCCCCAGAGGAACGCGCCGACGATCATGCAGGCGATCAGCACGACGACCGTGCCCTGGATCACCTGGGCGCGGTTCGGCCAGTCGACCTTCTTCAGCTCCGCCCAGGACTCGCGGAGGAAGCCGCCGCGGCGGTGCGCCTCGACCGGCCCCGCCGAGACCGTGGCGCCCCCGCCGCCCGTGGAGGGGCGAACGTCGGGCGTCGACGGGCCGTCGCCGGCTGCCCGGCGGGCGTCGCGCCGCTGCCTGCGCGTCTCGCCGGCCACTAGCGGGTCTCCCGGTGGATCGTGTGGCTGCCGCACCAGCGGCAGTACTTCTTGAACTCCACCCGGTCGGGCGAGTTCCGCTTGGACTTCTGCGTCTGGTAGTTCCGCCGCTTGCACTCGGTGCAGGCGAGCGTGATTGCGACTCGGACTCCGGTGGCCATCTTCTTCTTCTTCTCGTTAGGTCGTGGTGGAAAGGGCTCGCAAGGTAGCGGCGGTAGGACTCGAACCTACGACACGCGGATTATGATTCCGCTGCTCTAACCAACTGAGCTACGCCGCCGAGCGGTCTCGCAGTGTAGCAAGGTGCGAGGGCGAAACCGCCGGGTCGACGAGAGCCGAGGCGGCTTTCGCGAGCCGTCGGACAGTAGCCGAAATCGGGCTTCCCGTGGAGCCGCGCACTCCGACCGGTGCCGCTTCTAGGATCTCCACGTGATCAGGATCCCTCCCCGACAGGGCGGCTGGCTCGAGGTGATCTGCGGGCCGATGTTCTCCGGCAAGAGCGAGGAGATGATCCGGCGCCTCCGCCGCGCCGAGATCGCCGGCCAGCGCGTCGTCATCTTCAAGCCGCGCATCGACGACCGGTTCGACGCCACCGACGTGGTGTCACATGCCGGCGTGCGCATGCGCGCCGTCGCGGTCGACTGCGTGGCTGAGCTCGTCGGCCGCGCGTCCGGGCACGATGTGGTCGGGATCGACGAGGTGCAGTTCTTCGACGCCGGTATCGTCGGGGCGTCGCTCGACCTCGCCGACCGCGGCGTCCGCGTCGTCGTCTCCGGGCTCGACCAGGACTTTCGACGCCTTCCCTTCGGCGTCATGCCCGAGCTGCTCGCCCACGCCGAGTTCGTCGACAAGCTGCAGGCCGTCTGCCACCGCTGCGGCGGCACCGCGACGACCACCCAGCGGCTCGTCGAGGGCCGGCCCGCCGCCTACTCCGGCGACACGGTCGTGGTGGGCGCGGCAGAGCAGTACGAGGCACGCTGCCGGGGCTGCCACGAGCCCGGCGCGGACGCGATCACCCTGGTCGCGTAGGGCGCCCGCCGATCATCTCTGCGGGATGATCGTCCCCTTGTTCATCACGCCGTTCGGGTCGAAGGCGTGCTTCAGCTTCTCGAGCATGGAGTAGGACGAGCCGTACTCGTCCTTCACCCACGGGGCCCGGGCCTTGCCGATCCCGTGGTGGTGGACGATCGAGCCGCCGTGCCGGAGCGTCTCTTCGCAGATGATGGAGATGATCGGGAGGTAGTACTTGGTGACCTCCTCCTCCGGCCCGCAGTCGACGAGGTCGTAGAAGTAGTTGAAGTACATGTTCGTGCCGTTGATGTAGCTGTGCGAGGAGTGCCCGCCGAGAACGGTGAGGTCGGGTATCTCGCGCCGGATCCGCCCCAGGGCCGCCTCGTAGATGTCGTTGATCGAGCTCCAGTCGGCGGAGACCTCGGTGGTGCGGTTGACGTTGCGGGTCGTGCGGATCCGCTCGTCCTCGCGGGTGATCTTGTCGGGACCCCAGGTGAGGTCGTTGAACCAGGTCTCGATCAGGCCGCTGTCGACCTGCGCGCACTCCGGGTGCCGGCCGACGATCTCGCCGATGCCCTCGGCGGTCGCCCGGGCGATCCCGGCCGCTCCCTCGGCCATGAACAGCAGCACGCAGTCGTCCGCCGCGGCGAAGCCGGAGAAGTGGAGGGCGCCGTCCTCGGGGTCGTAGAGGCGTGCGACGGACGGCTTGTACCCGTTCACCATCACCTCGCGCAGCACCTCGAAGCCGGTCTTCATGTTCTTCAGCGTCCAGCCCAGGAAGACGTTGTTCTCGGGCAGGTAGGGGAAGAGCTTCACGGTCACCTCGGTGATGAAGCAGAGGGCGCCCTCGTTGCCGATCACGACGTGGCGGATGTCGGGGCCTGCCGCCCGGCGGGGGACGTTCTTGATCCGCGCCACCTCGCCGCCCGGGAAGACGGCTTCGAGGCCGACGACCATGTCCTCGATGCCGCCGTACAGCGTCGAGAACTGGCCGATGCTGCGCGTGGCGACGAGGCCGCCCAGGTGGGCCACCGGCTTCGACTGCGGCGAGTGCCCGGTCGTGAGCCCCTGCTCCCGCGCGCGATCCTCGAGCGCCTGCAGCGGCACGCCGCACTGGCACGTGGCCTGCATGTTGTAGGCGTCGATGCTCAGGATCTGATCCATCCCGGAGCCGTCGAGGACGATCGAGTTCGCGACGACGGTCTCGAGGCCGCCCTCGGTCGCCGTGCCGCCTGTCCTGGGGACGACGTTGACGCCGTGGGCGTCGGCAAAGGCGAGCACGTCGGCCACCTGCCGGGTGCTTCGCACCATCGCCACGGCGGCGGGTGGCGGCAGCGTGTAGACGCCGAAGATGTTCTCCAGCTTGCGGAAGTTGTCGATGCTGCGCTGCTTGAGGAGCTCCTCGTCGGTGACGACGTTCTCGGGGCCGAGGATCTGCTCGAGACCCTCGACGATGCCTTCTCTGCTCAGGTCCATGCCGGCGTTCCTTTGCGTGGGTTCGGGGGTCGTCTCAGTGGAAGATCGAGTACGCGCGCTCGAGGATCGGGTCGGTGGCGTTCCGGATCGCCTGGTAGGCAGTCTCGTTCATCCGGCGGTACAGGTCGGCATTGGCCGGATCCGGGGCGAAGGGCTCGCGGCTCTTCGTCATCCGCTCGACCGCCGTCTCCACGTCCACGTGGACACCTGTGGCGACGGCGGCGCAGATCGCGGCGCCGAGGCTCGCACCCCCGTTGCCCGTGCTCCGCGACGCGGGGATCCCGAAGACGTCCGCGAAGATGCGCATGAAGAGGGGGCTGGCGGCACCGCCGCCCGAGACGACGATCTCGTCGAGGGAGATGCCGAGCTCCCCGCACATCGTGTCGACGTTGTTCTTCATCGTCAGCGCGATCGCCTCGAGAATCGACCGGTAGACGTGGGCCCGGGTGTGCCGGGCGTCGAACCCGAGCAGCACCCCTTTGCGGAAGGGCTTGTCGGTGGGTGCGAGCCAGTCGAGGACGGTCATCAGGCCGTCGCTGCCGGCGGGCACCGCCTCCGCCTCGCGCTCGATGTACTGCTCGCGCGAGAGCCCAAGCGACTCGGCCCGCTCGGCCACCTCTTCGCCGAGCAGGTCGAGGAACCAGCTGAGCGTCCACATCCCGCGGCGCACCCCGTGGCTCTCGTAGAGGTACCGATTGGGGATGCAGGCGAAGTTCGTCCAGAAGTGGGCAGGCGTCTTGCGGTTCTCGCGGCCGTGCACCATCGCTGCGATGTAGGTGCCGAGAGAGACGAGCGCCGTCCTCTCGCCGAGCGAGCCGGAGCCGAGCGTCTCCACCGCCTTGTCGTTCGCGGTCGTGATCACCGGGAGGCCCTCGGGAATGCCGGTCGCAGCAGCGGCCTCCGCCGTCACGTACCCGGCAACGTCCCCCGGCAGCTGGAGCTCGAAGAGCATCTCGCGGCTCAGGTTGAACTCCTCGAGCAGCGCCGGATCGTCGCTCCACTGCCAGGTGTCGGTGTCGATCGGCCATTGCAGCAGGATGTTGTTGGCGGCGCTGTCCCGCCGCTCGCCGGTGAAGCGGTGGGTGAGATACCCCGAGGAGGTGGTGGCGTAGGCGACGGCGGGGTCGTCGGGCACGTACGGCTGGTAGGCGCGGTCGTCCATCCAGCTGATCACCGGCTCCAGCAGCGACCCGTCGGCCTTGAGGAACGCCTTGCAGCACCGGATCGTGCAGAGGCCCACGCCGGCGAGCTCGCGCCGGTCTCCGGGAAAACCGTCCAGGGCCTGGCGGCTCGCGGCGGCGATCGACGTCCAGAGGTCGTCGTCCGGGTGGACGGCGACACCGTGGCGGGGTCGGCTCATGGGACGCAGGGCCTGGCGGCCCTCGCAGACGACGTCGCCCCGAGCGTCGTAGACGACGACCTTGGAGCTCTGCGTGCCACCGTCCACGCCGATCAGGTACGGGCCCGGCATCGAGAGGTCGCTCCGATCCCTCGGCCTAGCGGACGAGGTAGCCGCCGTCGACCACGAGGAGGTGCCCGTTGACGTAGTCGGACGCGCGGCTGGCGAGGAAGACGACGGCCCCCATCAGGTCGGCCCGCTCACCCCAGCGCCCGGCCGGGATGTGGTCGAGGATCCCCTTGCTCAACTGCGGGTCGCTCCGAGTCGCCGCCGTGAGATCGGTGGCGTAGTAGCCCGGCGCGATGCCGTTGACCTGGATGTTGTGCTCGGCGAGCTCGTCGCAGTAGGCCTTCGTGAGACCCGCGAGACCGTGCTTGGTGGCCGCGTAGGCCGGTGACCGCTGACCCCCGAGGAACGAGAAGACCGAGCAGATGTTGATGATCTTCCCGCTCCGCTGAGGCACCATCCGTCGTGCGGCCTCGTAGCTGAGGTCGAACGCGGCCGTGAGGTTCACGGCGACCGTCGCGTCCCACTGGGAGCGGCCGAAGTCGAGAACCCCCGCGAGCGGGGCGACGCCCGCGCTGTTGACCAGGATGTCGACCGATCCGAGCCGCTCCACGCAGGCGTCGACGATCAGCCTGGCGGCACCTTCGGCAGTGATGTCGGTCTGCACGAACTCGTAGCGGACGGCTTCGGCCTCGATCATCTCCCTCGTGGCGCCGTCGTCGTCCACGATGCTCGGCACGAAGACGTCGGCACCGCCTTTCGCGAGCGCCAGGGCGAAGGCCTGGCCGAGGCCGGTGTTGCCGCCGGTGACGATGGCGTTCTTGCCCTCGAGCGAGAAGTAGTCGATCGAGAAATCTCCGATGTCCATCGT
>Ga0209798_10001904_pt1 | contig 12360 bp, 10 predicted proteins | sample DOMMetBare3Fresh_FD_187475 | JGI IMG/M metagenome (GOLD analysis project Ga0209798, IMG submission 187475) | Wetland sediment microbial communities from St. Louis River estuary, USA, under dissolved organic matter induced mercury methylation -... | ecosystem: Environmental > Aquatic >...
TCGAAACTAAGCTAGTGATGACAGGCACTTGCTTCAGAAGCTTGTACCCTGATTTGAAGTGTTATAAGAAATAAAATGAGAAATTATTTGCTAAATCAGTTTATTATAGTATTAATGCTTGATCTATCTAACAACAAAAAAGGCCGAACTAAGTTCGGCCTTTTTTGGTTTATTGTCAAGCGGTTTATCGAGGACTCTGACTAAGTTGACTCTAGTTCGTATTTCGACAGACTCCAATGATAATAACTAAATGCACAAAATTTTGACGTCGGCTATGAGCCAGCTGAAAAACTTATCAAACTTGCCTAAAGTGAATTAACAGCGTTTAGTTCCTGAAAGGCCTGTTCCAAACGTGTTATCATCCCTACTTCACCGGCTCGCTGCCATACACGGGGATCGTAATATTTTTTATTCGGCTTGTCGTCACCCTCGGGATTACCGATCTGGCCTTGCAAATAGCCTTCATTTTTCTTGTAGTATTCCATAATTGCAGCCCAGGTTGCCCATTGCGTATCAGTGTCGATATTCATTTTGATAACGCCATAGCTAATGGATTCCTTGATTTCTTCAGCCGTTGAACCAGAGCCACCATGGAAAACAAAATTCAAGGTGTTGGTAGGAACACCATATTTTTCGGATACATATTTTTGAGAATTGTACAGAATTTTCGGCGTTAATTTTACGTTACCTGGTTTGTACACGCCGTGAACATTACCGAATGAGGCTGCAATCGTAAAGCGATGGCTGATTTTGCTCAATTCTTCATAGGCATATGCGACATCTTCCGGCTGTGTATACAACAGGGAGTGATCCATCCCGGTGTTATCAACACCATCTTCCTCGCCTCCAGTTACACCCAACTCTATTTCCAGCGTCATGCCCATTTTTGACATGCGTTTCAAATAATTACCGCAAATTTCAATATTTTCTTTCAGACTCTCTTCCGATAAATCAAGCATGTGCGAACTGAATAAAGGTTTACCGGTTTCGGCAAAACGTTTCTCACCGGCATCGAGCAGTCCATCTATCCATGGCAGAAGCTTTTTAGCAGCATGATCGGTGTGCAAAATAACAGGAATACCGTAATGCTCAGCCAACGTGTGCACGTGTTGCGCACCTGAAATAGCGCCCAGGATCGCTGTTTTCTGGCCTTCCAGTTTCAAACCTTTACCGGCAACAAATTGCGCGCCGCCATTTGAGAACTGAATTATGACGGGCGATCTGACTTTTGCAGCGGCTTCCATAACTGCATTCATCGAATCGGTATTTATGGCATTGACAGCGGGCAACGCTAATTTATTTTCTTTACAAATGGCAAAGATCTTTTGCACATCTTCCCCAGTCACTACGCCTGGTTTAACTACATCTAAAATTTTTTTTGACATATCAGGATTACGATTATTAATTGATTATAACGCCCGAATTATAGCGCTACATGGGTAGAAAACACGATCACATTGCAGTAGCAACATTAGCCAGCGCTGGCAGTTTTCACTAGCCAACGCTGTTAAGAAATAAATGCTTTTAAGCTTCTGCGGTTTCCAGACGATTTTCCAGGATGGCAAGACGTTTGGCGAGAACTTCCTCAAGAGAAACCAATGCTTTCTCGAAACCATCGATGCCTTCGGATAATTTATCTTTTGCCATTCGATTTTCTTCATGCATGCGTTCGAAAGTTGCGCGGTCCATAGTAATCTTTTCAATTGAAGCGCTGATAGCTTTAGCAGGATCCAATTTCCGCGGCAGTTCACCTTCGGTTGATTGCAGCTCAGCCAGTAAGGATGGTGCAATTGTCAACAAGTCGCAGCCAGCCAGTTCGGTGATCTCGCCAATATTACGAAAACTTGCGCCCATGACTTCGGTTTTATAACCGAATTTTTTGTAATAGTTATAAACCGCTGTAACTGATAAAACACCAGGGTCTTCAGCAGCTGGATAAGAATCACGGCCGGTATCTTTCTTGTACCAGTCGAGAATACGGCCTACAAAAGGCGAAATTAGTGTAATGCCGTTTTCGGCGCAGGCAATAGCTTGGTGTAAACCAAACAACAAGGTCAGATTACAATGAATGCCTTCTTTTTCCAGAACAGCGGCAGCCTGAATCCCTTCCCACGTAGAAGCGATCTTAATAAGAACTCGGTCCTTGGAAATTCCGTGCGCTTCATATTGAGCAATGATTTCACGTCCTTTAGCAATAGTCGCTTCAGTATCATAGGACAGGCGCGCGTCAACTTCGGTTGACACTCGGCCAGGAATAATTTCCAATATTTTTAAACCAAAAGAAACCGCTAAACGATCAAAGGCCAAGTTAGCAACCAGTGCCGGAGCCGCGCTTTTGCCTAAAGTATCCCTAGCTCCTTTCAAGGTATCGTCCACTATCCCTTGATACTGTGGCATTTGCGCCGCTGCAGTAATTAAAGATGGATTAGTAGTCGCATCTCTGGGCTTAAAGGTTTCAATAGCCTGTATATCCCCGGTATCAGCCACAACAACGGTCATTTCCCGAAGTTGTTCAAGTAAATTCTTAGCCATAATGGTACCTTCTGTTTATAGTTATAAAAAATCTGTATTTCAGGCGGGCGATTATAGCATAATTTCCGCAATAAGTTAATCACCCAATTAGCGATTTATCGTTCATGTTGATATCTGTTCTTGAATGCCAATACCAAAAAACTCTATGGATTTTTCATGACCGTCTCGTATATTGTCACTATCCGTTAATGTCAGCGAATCGATCAATTATGACCGAATTTTATTGCTGTTTTTGGATAAATATTTATCCACTCCAGTTGGAGCGGAGGATACTCTGGGTTTCCTTTTTTTTACTGTCAAAACTTGTGCTTCAATATATCGGGACACACCTGTATCAGCTCTGGTTTCTCCGGCAGGTAAATATTCACCTTCTAGACTTTTTTCAATTTCCGTTGCTTCAATTAATTTATCTGTCTTTGAAGTAACCTGATTCTTGATATATTTTGCTACACCTGTTGAAACCGGTTTGTGAGTAGAAGAGTCGGACAATCCTTGCAAATATTTAGTCACTCCACTTTTAATCGGCATTGGCTTGGAGGCAACAAATTGCTGTTTTAATAGATATCGGGACACACTCGACTGAACGGGACGTTTTTTTGCCAAAGTGGATTGGACTTTAATATATCTGGAAACCCCGCTGATCGCTGTATTATTTTTCGCAACAAGACGTTGATTTATAATATATCTTTCCACACCAGTTCGAACTGGTTTTTTGCTAGCTATAACAATTTGATTAGCTAGATATCTGGCGACACCCGTTACAGGCGGCTTATTTTTGGCTAAGGCTTCCTGAACTTTCAAATATCTGCCTACACCTGTAGCCGCCGGTTCTTCAGCAATAGCAGCTTGACTTTCCTGCTGTTTTGATATCGCCGTTAACGCCAATGCTGCCTCCTGTTTTGCTTTAGCAACTAAAGCTTCTTCTTGTAAATGCCTTGCAATAATTGCGGCTGCTGCAATTTTTCTTTCTGCCTTGACTCGTTCGGCCTGATATTTTGCAACACCAGTTAAAGCAGCTGACTCCTTCTCTGCGCGAAGCTGATATGCAATATATTTGGCAACTCCTGTTATCACAGGTTTTTCTTTTAGAAGAATGTGCTGTTTGGTTACGTATTTTGCAACTCCACTTGCTGGAGTTGATTCCCTCGTAATTTTTGCCACATACTTAGAGACACTTGAGTTTAGAGGGGCGTCTCTTTTGGCTATGGCCTGATTCAAGAGATATTTATCAACTCCCGTCACCAAACGCAATTGTTTTTTTTTCAGATACTTGGAAACGCCGGTGGCAGAGGGAATGGTTTCCAGGTATTTTGCAACTCCGGTTATAGCTACAGAATCACTCAACTTCGTGGGAAACTGATTTTTCATATCCTGATTTTTAGATGATTTACCAGTTTCCCGGACTTTGGAAGAATTATTAAATGTAAATAACTCTCCCATCGAATCCATCAAGTAATTCCGACTCATTCATTACCCCCGATTACGCAAATATTTATCGACGCCAGTTTTTGCTGCTGTCTTGGTCTCACTTGCAGAGCCCGATTGTTTGGCCATGTATTTTGCAACCCCAGTTGCCGCGCTTACCGATGCCGTTTTTACCTGTTTCTCCAGATATCTGGCGACGCCTGTTCCGGATTTGCGGTTCAAATATTTTGCAACCCCCGTAAGGCCACCAGCCGCTTCGTTGGTATAAACACGTGTACTGGACTGGGGTTTGGATTGAGGTCGCTTGCTAAAAAACACAAAACCAACTGCCGCAAACAGAATTAAGCCTAACAAGAAACTGTACGATGAATCGTCAGCTTTCTTTTCACTGGAGCCTGCTGCCGTCGCAACACTTGTATCCGATGCCTCATTGCCTGAGGCATTAACAGATCCCACATTGGTTGTGGAGCTATGCTTGTAGGCAGGATCATTGTACACAACTGTTGGCTGAAAATTTGCCGCCGGGTATTTTGGATCTACCTGCTGTGAAGCACCGGCACTCGGCGCAGTTGAAGTTGATTGATCACTTTTAGCGATATAATCCTTGTCCTGATAAACAACCGATGGTTGAAAATCAGAAGCCGGATATTTTTGATCTGCTCCTACCACAGCACTGGTTAAAATCAGAGCTGTAAATAACCCATTTGTGATTATATTTTTTTTCACGTTGCTCACCTATTTAGTCGATGAAGCGAAATCCTCTTACTGATTGAATTGTTACCAAACAACAAGTAAGAGGGTATGTTCGCAATTAGGAAAAATTACTATTTCCACTATACGTTTTTTATTAAAGGATTGCTTCTACGTTTTTAACTACGTTATCAACGGTGAAGCCAAACTCCTTGAAAAGTTGGCCTGCTGGCGCAGATTCGCCAAAATGGTTAAGACCAACAACCCTGCCATTTGTCCCTACATACTTCCACCATCCATCGGTCACACCTGCTTCGACTGCCACTCGTTTGGTAACTGCTGCAGGCAATACAGACTCACGATAGCTTGCATCTTGAGCATCGAATACATTGGTGGAAGGCATCGATACAACCCTGATTTTTTTACCCTTCGCCTTTAATTCATCGGCAGCTTTCACAGCCAGCTCGACTTCTGAACCGGTGGCTATGATAATTAGTTCTGGCTGCCCATCGCTATCGCTCAAAATATAGCCGCCTCGGGAGATTGACTCAATCTGTTTTGGGGTTCGTGGCATATGCGGCAGGTTTTGACGAGAAAACACCAAAACAGTGGGGCCATCTTTACGTTCAATCGCCTCTCTCCAGGACACTGCTGTTTCTACTGCATCACAGGGACGCCAAACGTTCATAAATGGAATCATCCGCAACGTTGCAGTTTGCTCAATAGGTTGATGAGTAGGGCCATCTTCTCCCAAACCAATAGAGTCATGCGTATAAACGAAGATCGAACGAATTTTCATCAAGGAGGCCATTCTCACCGCGTTGCGTGCATATTCGGAAAACATCAGGAATGTTGCCCCGAAAGGAACCAAACCACCATGCACAGCCACGCCATTCATAATCGCCGACATCCCGAATTCACGGACGCCATAATTGATGTAATTGGCGTCCGGTTTATTAGCTCGCATTGGCTTATACCCCGTCCATTCGGTCATATTAGAACAGCCCAAATCGGCTGAACCGCCAAAAATCTCAGGCAAAAGCTTAGCGTATCCTTCAATAGCGGCCAATGATGAAAGGCGAGTCGCCGTCGTTTTAGCTTCAGCATTTACCGCATTGATAAAGCTATCGGCATCGGCTGCCCAATTTTTCGGAAGATCGCCTGCCATGCGCCGTTGATATTCTGCAGCCAATTCCGGATAAGCCGCCTGATAGGAAGCAAATTTACCATTCCAGGCTTTCTCCGCTTCGGCACCCTTCGCTTTTGCATCCCAACCAGCATAAATATCTGCAGGAATTTCAAACGCACCATATTTCCAGCCCAAAGCTTCCTTGGTCAAATCAACTTCGGGTTGACCTAAAGCCGCGCCGTGACAAGCATGACTGCCGGCCTTATTGGGCGAACCAAAACCAATGATAGTCTTGCAGCAGATCATGCTAGGTTTGTCCGTTACCGCTTTCGCAGCTGCAATGGCCTTGGCCACCGCATTAGAATCATGCCCATCCACATCAGCAATAACATGCCAGTTATAAGCCTCAAAACGCTTAGGTGTATTGTCAGTAAACCAGCCATCCACATGACCGTCGATGGAAATACCATTGTCATCCCAGAACGCTATCAGTTTTCCCAACCCGAGCGTTCCTGCCAATGAGCAGGCTTCATGAGAAATTCCCTCCATCAGACAGCCATCGCCCAAGAAGACATACGTATAATGATCAACGATTTCATGCCCTGGTCTATTAAACTGTGCGGCCAATGCTTTTTCAGCAATTGCCATACCCACGGCATTGGTTATTCCCTGACCCAACGGTCCCGTTGTCGTTTCCACACCGGGCGCATATCCGTATTCGGGATGTCCGGGTGTCTTGGAATGCAACTGACGGAATTGTTTCAACTCATCCATCGGCAAGGCATAGCCCGTTAAATGTAACAGAGAATAGATAAGCATTGAACCATGTCCATTGGACAGTACAAACCGATCCCGATTCGACCATTTCGGATTGGTCGGATTGTGGTGCATAAAATCGTTCCACAAAACCTCTGCGATATCCGCCATTCCCATAGGCGCTCCGGGGTGACCAGAGTTTGCTTTTTGAACGGCATCCATGCTCAAAGCGCGAATGGCGTTCGCTAATTCTCTGCGCGAAGGCATATTCTTCTCCTAAAAAAAATCAATTGTATGTTTTTGTATGGGTTATCAGCACCAAGTAGCCAAAATCTTATGGTTTTTCAGTGCCAGACATCTGATAGATAATTCGAACGAGTGGATTCCCCCACTCGTTCTTTTGCCGCTATTCCAAATTAGCGTGTCGAGATCTCATAACCTCTTCGGGGATACCCTTCTCATGAATAATATGAGCGATAATTGCCTCCAAAAAGAATAGTGTCGATAATTCAAATACCGTTCCCATCGGCATACCAACGACTTTGCCATATTGTTCTGCGTGCCCAATCTGGAATACTGCATCGGCCATATCACCAATCGTCGAAGAGCTTTTAGCCGAAATCAACACTATATTGGCGCCGACTTTTTTTGCGCTTTTAGTGAATGCGATCAACTGCTCAGTCTCTCCGGAACCGGAGATAATGATCAATAAGTCACCCGCTTTTATACTCGGTGTGACTATTTCACCAACAACACTAACATCGTAGCCGCCATGGACTAGCCTCATTGCAAAAAAATTGCCTACCAGCTTTGAACGGCCAGCACCAGCAATAAATATCCGCTTGGCATTATCAAGCAACTGAGTCAGCTTAACATCATAGGTATCATCGGTGGCTTCAAGAATACTTGAAATCTTGTCTACGATAAGTTTCTGATGCATATTATACCGCGTCAACCAGTTCGCGAATTTCACGAGCAGCTTCTGCAGGTGACGGTGCACCATAAATTGCTGCGCCAACCACGATAATGTTCGCACCAGCTCTTACAACATCTTGAACGGTTGATGCTTTTATACCGCCAGCAACGGAAATTCTGACGTTCAGTCCCAGTCTCGCGATATCACTCAAATCAGCAAAGGGACTATGGCCGGCGGCTTGGGCATCAAGACCTGTGTGAACACCCACAATTTGAGCGCCTGCTTCAGCTGTTGCACGTGCGCAAGCCACCTTATCTTCAACATTGATCAAATCAATCTGAGCTTCTGCACCATGAGCGTTCGCTGCTTTAATAACGCCTTTGCAAGTAGCAAGGCCTGATACGCCAAGTACGGTGCATATATCAGCACCCGCTGCATAAAAAGGGGTTGCTTCGTATTCGCCGGCATCCATTGTTTTAAGATCAACTAAAATCAGCTGATTGGGAAATCTTGCCCTCATCTCCTTAACCAGATTAATTCCGTTGTGTTTGATGCACGGGGTTCCGATTTCGAAAATATCAACATAAGGTGCCACTTGTGTTGCCAGACTTACTGTCTGATCGAAATCCAATGAATCTAATGCCATTTGTATTAAAGGTTTTGCCATGGTATATGCTCCGAAGGGTAGTATATATAGTTATAGTTGGTTACATAGTTGTTTTGCGAACGTAACTGTAAAGTAGAAAGGGCATGAATGTCAATGCCCAATGCTCTTTGCCCATTGACTGAGTATTGGGAGAGTTGATATTGAATATTTATTTATTCTGCATTTCAATGCATTACGGTTATATATTAAGCAATGGCTAAGCTGAGACTACCATTACCCCAATATAACAGATAAAATTATTCTATTAAGTTTATGTAACCACTGGTCCCGAAGGTTGTTGATTTTATTGCAAACAGGATTTAAGCCAGCCGTATTCAAGCAACTGCACCTAGCAATAAGATAAGCATCAGGCACCGGATATCGCTTGGTAGTCTGCTATTATTTTGTTTAAAGATCAAACTCGGCCTCTTCAACTGATTTAGCTGAATCTTTTCTTTTACGGCTATCTTACACAATCAAAAGATCACATAGAACGAAAGCCTTCCGAGCCCAGCATTATGGGAATTTTAACCAAATCCCTCGATCACGCTCAGAACAACCGGCAAACTGTTGATTCGATCCGTGGTGAGCAGGAGCCGACCGAACAACCGAGCCATGAACACTTTACCCGTCGACCAGCTCAGACAACAAGCACAGCCTTAATTTAAAGATTGTGATGTGTCCCCCGGACAACTGTGATGATCCTGAACCTTACGCATAGCCAGATAATTTTATGCAAAATGAACAGCTAAATTTACCATCTTGAACTTTCACAGCACCCACAGTTATTGAGATACCAGCCTATGGAACCATTTACCAATATTCGTGCATTTATTATAGATATGGACGGCGTATTATGGCACGGCCCTAAGCCGATGCCTGGCTTGACTGATTTTTTTCAGACCCTTCGAGGGCTTCAAATCCGCTTTGTTCTCGCTACCAATAATGCCAGCCTTACACCGGAACAATATGTCTACAAACTTGCTACTATGGATGTTACGGTTACTGTCGATGAAATATTGACCTCAGGCATGGCAACTGCACTCTATCTGGCCGAACGCTTCGATCCGGCATCGACCCGCATATTTGTTGTTGGTGAAGACGGTGCGCGGCAACCGCTTCTGGAATGTGGCTTTACTTTGACCGGGCTCTATGAAGTCAAAAATGAAAAAAACCCTGATTTTAGCAAAGGGGCAGATATTGTTGTCTGCGGCAAGGATAAAACTTTGACCTGGGATAAACTGGCTACCGCAACACTCAATATTCGGGCGGGCGCTAAATTTATCGGGACTAATGCTGATACAACCCTGCCGACAGAACATGGCATCACTCATGGCAATGGGGCAATTCTCGCGGCATTACAGGCAGCCACGGGGGTTTTGCCCACTGTCATCGGCAAACCGGAACCGATCATTTATCAACAGGCTCTGGCGAGGCTAGGCGTTGCACGTGAAGCGACCGTAGCCATTGGCGATCGATTGGAAACCGATATACTTGGTGCGGTTCGCACCGACATTCGCAGCCTGATGGTATTGACCGGCATTTCTTCGGAGGAAGACCTTAAAATATCATCCTATCAACCGACTTGGGTTATGCAGGATATACGTTCCATCACAAAGGCTTTGCGCAATTAAGCGAAGAGATTCAGCCGAACAGGATTTTATTCGTGCTTTCTGCAAAAATGCATCAGAACTTAAATTATTAGCTGATAAATAACAACCACATACTCCTCAATGAGGCGCGAAAGGAGTGATGAGGACCGCGAAAAACCTGAAAAAAATACAATATACATTGATGCCTTAAAATTTGCGCTGTTAGTATCTTTTAGTAGCTATCAGCTTAAAATTATTTTTATTTTCAGAGTCCGCACTGCAATGACCACATGAAGAAGAAAATTGCTTGTGCTTTGTTACACGCGCTACGATAATAAATATAAATCTGCCGGAGCCGCTGCCATGAAAAAATTCATCAATCGCATTGATACGCTACTCGATGAAAGCCTGAATGGCTTCGCCAAGGCTCATGCCGACATTATCGAACTCAATCACCAGCCACATTACATCAAAAGAAAAAAAAACGGTTTCCCGGGGAAGGTGTCGTTGATTTCTGGTGGTGGTTCAGGGCATGAACCTTTGCATGCCGGTTTTGTTGGATCAGGCATGCTAGATGCCGCCTGTCCGGGCCAAATATTCACCTCGCCAACTCCTGACCAAATGCTGGCAGCAGTACAAGCAGTAAATAATGGCGGCGGGATACTGTTCATCGTCAAAAATTACGCCGGCGATGTGATGAATTTTGAAATTGCTGCCGAAATGCTGGAATATCCAAACGCAACAGTCCTCGTCAACGACGATGTCTCGCTACCGAAAGACCAAGGTATTGGCCGTCGTGGAGTTGCCGGGACGACAATTGTGGAAAAAATTGTCGGCGCCGCGGCAGAACGCGGTGCCGACCTTGCAACCTGTAAAACCCTGGGCGATCGTGTTAACCAGGCTACTGCATCGATGGGTGTGGCGTTAAGCAGTTGTACCGTGCCGGCCTTGGGCAAACCGACCTTCGATCTTGGTGCAGACGAAATTGAAATGGGGGTTGGAATTCATGGTGAGCACGGCCTAAAAACCATCCAGTTAATGAGCGCCACGGAGATCGTCGAGCATTTAGCCGGCGCCATCAATGATGAGCTTAAGCCGCAAAAGGATCAGCCCGTATTATTGCACGTCAACGGCTTTGGATCGACACCATTATTGGAGCTGTATTTGATTTATGAGCTGGCCACGCAATATTGGCAAAAACATGGCATCACTATAGCTCGCTCCCTTGTTGGCAATTACACAACCTCGCTTGACATGGCCGGTTGCTCCATTACCCTGAGTATTCTTGACGATGAGCTGATGCGTTTGTGGGATGTTCCTGTTTTCACAGCAGCACTGCGCTGGGGTCGGCTAACACGGCAGCAGCCACGCTAAGTATCCGACTAAGAAGCTATTGTAAAACTGCTGCGCGAACGGAAGTAAGGGGCACTGTCATTGTCGTAAAAGTGCGCTGAAAGAACTGAGAAGTTTGTAAAATACGCGGATCTAATTGTAAACTTTCGTTTTCTGAGAGTACGGAATTATTTTCCTGCTTAAACCGTTATCTCGGCATACTACAAGCGAATCGTCGCGATCCACTGGCCATAAATAAGAATTTTCAAGCAAAAGAAATTAATTTTTGTTCAAATCGATGCTAATTGCGGCTATTTTTACGACTCTACACTCTTGATTCCGGAGATTTCTGCCAGAATAACGGTCATATAAAATTTAGCCAAGTATGTATCCATGCACTTTAGATGTAACGCTCACTTATTATTCATTGCAAAGAAACTACCACATCGATTAGTGCGCAAATCATCAATTGTGCGGTTTTAGCGCCTGCATCGATATGCCCCTTGCTGCGCTCGCCAAGAAAAGACGCACGGCCCTTGGTAGCCAACATGTCTCGTGTGGATTCCACTCCTTCTGTTGCAACACGAGATATATTGTTTAACACTTCGGATACATCGGCAGAATCTTCAACAGTTTTCAAGTAGGCTGCAACAGGAATAAAAACATCAAGCATGGTTTTTTCACCTGCTCCGGCTCTCCCCCTCTGTTTGACGGCTTCTACGGCCTGAGCAAAAACGTCTGCAAAACTTTGCAGAGTTAATGATTTGCCTTTGGCAGCCTTACTCATGGCAACAAACAAGGTGCCATATAACGAACCGGATGCACCGCCGACCGTCGTCATCAAAGTCATGCCTATTTTCTGCCAGGCCGAAATCCAATCCAGTTGTGCCAGCTCCGAACTTTGACCAACCAGAGCACTGACTCCGCGTTGCAGATTGAAGACATGATCGCCATCACCTATGGCCTGATCCAAAGATGTTATTTCATCGGCATTTTTTCCAATTGTATCAGCAATTGCGTTAATAAAGACTGGCAATAAGGCTGGAGTTATAGGCATATCAATCCTCCAAATTTAACGTATTGGTTACTATTCAGAAAGCTGCTAACGATTCAGAATGCGGTAAAATAACGGCTTAGTGTACACCCATCGCACTTCAAATTTCGGTTTTTTGTTTCTCCACACTACATACCATCCCGGCAGCTGCTCTTGCTTTACTCTACTTCCTGCATTTGTGCGGCGGAAAAGGAGTTTAACGTGCCGGAATTTGCTGTGTAAAGGGTACAAGTTAAAATTGCAGGGCATTTCGAGCCACTAAACCCTGCTACAGCTTGAGCTTCATGT
>Ga0209798_10001905_pt1 | contig 12360 bp, 17 predicted proteins | sample DOMMetBare3Fresh_FD_187475 | JGI IMG/M metagenome (GOLD analysis project Ga0209798, IMG submission 187475) | Wetland sediment microbial communities from St. Louis River estuary, USA, under dissolved organic matter induced mercury methylation -... | ecosystem: Environmental > Aquatic >...
TTTCCAGCCTTTTCCTAAGCGTTCAATAGTACCGTCAATCCTTTCTTTACGGGTTTGTTCCTGTTTGGCTGTAACAATCCATTCAATGTATTCTTTTTTATTTGTGAAAGAAAGTTCATTAAAAAAGTTGTTTTGTTTTTTATTCTTTTTTAATACCAAGGCTAAATCATCGGGCAGTTTTACTTCTTTGGTATTGGGATTTACCCAGTTAAAAATTTCCCTTACTTTAGGTTTGGCAGCTTTTTTTTCATCAGCATTGGTTTTAGGCCGCATTCCAAAAGTACTCCAGGTTTCGTTAAAAGATATTAAACTGATCCATGTAAGATGGTCTCCGTGTTTTAATAATTTCTCCCAGCCTTTATCTCTTGTTAAATCTGTTTGAATATTGGATGTTCCTTTGGGATAATATATCCAGCAAACAATATCATCTTTAATGAGTGGAAGAATATTGTTCATTTCCTTTTCTAATTGTGTTTTGTTTAAAACAAACCAATGTACCTGTTTAAACTTTTTTGCTGATGAGGATATGTTCACTCCTTTTGGTAGCGGTTCTAATAGTTTTGCAAAATCTTTTGGAGCATTGATAGTTAATAAAGAAAAACCATCTTTGATTTTGAGCTTTTGTACAAGGCTATTAGGCATTTGTTTGAATTTGAATAAAGATACAACGCCAGTTTTTTACCGGAATTCATTTTTCCGGTGAAGGTACACCGTATTGAAATGAAAAGAACATAAACCTGCCGGCGGTTGTAAACCCCGGCAGCGGTTGAATCAGTATTTATTGAATAATTTTAACTCATAACCCCGAAACAATTAATTTTAATGCCTGATTATATCTAAATGAAAACTTTTACCAAAACAATTCCTTTCATCTTTCTTATTATTATGGCTGCCTGTATTAAAAATGGAAAAGATGATACTGGTAATGAAACAATTGAAAATTGTGTTATCTCCCATTTGTCGCAACAAGGCGATACAACAGCATTAAGTACCTATTACAGTTACAATGTACAAGGCCTGCCTACCCGAATTAAAGCAGTGAATTATGAAATTAATTTTGCCTACAATGGTAATCAGGTAATACAAACAGAAGGTACTCATGTTACTGTTTATACCATAGGCACAGATTCATTAGCACAATATGCAATTGTAAGGGACGGAAGCAATGTGGACAGCACCTTATTTCTGTACAACTCAGAAAAATACAGGGTAAAATCCATTCATTATTTTAATGGTATAAAAAAAGACAGTATCGGTTATGTGATTGAAAACGGTAATGTAAAATCAATGACCTATTATAATGAATACGGTTATGTAAATTATTTCCGGAATTTTATTTATCACAGCAATTTAGAAAACAAGCATTGGATGTACACGAAACTCAATGGTGATTATGGGTATTTCTATTATCCCTGGTTAGGCAAGCCGAATAAAAATCTTTTAAAATCATCATCTCAGTATAGCGACCTTGATAATTATAATTACCAGTTTGATCAAAAAGGGAAGATTGAAAAAATTCAAGTAACTATTTTTGGAACTCCTGACATTACTTATAGTATTCAAGTTGGGCATACATGCAACTAGTAAGGGATGCCTTTTTATGCTCATGCGAAAGAATACACTCAAATATTTAATCTGCAAATTCCTGAAATCCGAATCGTTCAATTATTTCACTGATTTTTCCATGGCATGATCAATACATGATGATTAGAAATTAAAAAGTTGAAGGGATGCCGGATTGAAATGGAAAGGACAGAACCCTGCCGGCGGTTGTAAACCCCGGCAGCGGTTTGTACTTGTAATGAAAAGCCGGAACTGCTGCCGGGCTTTGAAATACAGCTGATAGCCCCTGACTTATCCGCATATTTCTTTTTTAGCAATTTCCCTTTCTCATACCAATTGTCCTGACTTTGGTTCTGTTTCTGCCAATTTTTCACCTTCTGCTCCCATGGCACTATCATTGAGTACGTTAAGTGAACTTAAAAATTATCCGAATCATGGGAAAAATAATAGGAATTGACTTAGGAACTACCAATAGTTGCGTTTCAGTAATGGAAGGTGCCGAGCCGGTTGTAATTGCAAACGATGAGGGCCGCCGTACAACACCTTCTGTAGTTGCTTTTTTAAAAAATGGGGAACGTAAAGTGGGTGACCCTGCCAAACGCCAGGCAATCACTAACCCCGTTAATACCATTAGTTCTGTAAAACGTTTTATGGGCCGCCGCTTTGATGAAGTGGGTGAAGAAATAAAACACTGGAGCTATAAAGTAAAACAAGGTGACAATAATACCGTTCGTATTGACATAGATGGCAGATTGTATACACCTCAGGAAATTTCTGCTATGGTGCTTCAAAAAATGAAGAAAACAGCTGAAGATTATCTGGGGCATGAAGTAACAGAAGCGGTAATTACCGTGCCTGCTTATTTTAATGATGCTCAGCGCCAGGCAACAAAAGAAGCAGGAGAAATTGCAGGCTTAACTGTTCGCCGTATTGTTAACGAACCAACCGCTGCCGCTCTGGCTTACGGGCTGGATAAAAAACATAAAGATCAAAAAATTGCCGTTTTTGATTTGGGAGGCGGTACGTTTGATATTTCTGTTCTCGAATTAGGTGAAGGTGTTTTTGAAGTAAAATCAACTAACGGTGATACACACCTTGGTGGTGATGATTTTGATAAAGTAATTATTGATTGGCTGGCAGATGAATTTAAAAATCAGGAAGCAATTGATTTACGAAAAGATCCTATGGCTTTACAGCGTTTAAAAGAAGCAGCTGAAAAAGCAAAGGTTGAATTATCATCTTCAAGTGAAACCGAAATTAATTTACCATATGTTACAGCAGTAGATGGTGTACCTAAACACCTTGTAATAAAATTAACCCGTGCAAAGTTTGAAGCATTGGCCGATAAATTATTTGAGCGTTGTTTAAAACCTTGTGAACTGGCATTGAAAGATGCAGGATTATCTACATCTGAAATTGATGAAGTAATATTGGTTGGAGGTAGTACACGTATTCCTAAAGTGCAGGAGATTGTAGAAAAATTCTTTGGTAAAAAACCAAACCGCAGTGTAAACCCCGATGAAGTGGTTGCTGTTGGTGCTGCTATACAAGGTGCTGTTTTAACCGGTGAAGTAAAAGATGTGTTGTTGCTTGATGTTACTCCGTTAAGTCTGGGTATTGAAACATTAGGTGGAGTAATGACAACATTAATTCCAAGTAATACAACCATTCCATCTAAGAAATCTGAATCGTTCAGTACCGCATCCGATAATCAGCCCGGTGTACAAATACATATACTGCAAGGCGAAAGGCCCATGAGTAAAGACAATAAGAGCCTTGGTATTTTTAATCTTGATGGTATTCCGCCGGCACCACGTGGTGTTCCGCAAATTGAAGTAACATTTGATATTGATGCAAACGGATTATTGCATGTAAGTGCAAAAGACAAAGGAACCGGTAAAGAACAAAAGATACGTATTGAAGCAGGTAGTGGTTTAACCAAGGAAGAGATTGAAAAGATGAAGAATGAAGCTAAAGCCAACGAAGCAACCGATAAAGCAGAGAAAGAAAAAGTAGAAAAGATCAATATGGCCGACAGTTTAATTTTCCAAACAGAAAAACAACTGAAAGAATACGGTGAAAAAATTTCTGCTGATAAAAAAGCTCCAATAGAAGCTGCTTTAACCAAGCTGAAAGAAGCACATAAATCACAGGATCTGGCAGCTATTGATACATCGCTTGCTGAAATGAATGCAGCATGGACTGCAGCCAGCGAAGAAATGTACAAAGCAACTCAGGATACACAAGGGCAACCGGGTGCTGATGGTGGACCTTCAGCTGAAAGTGCTCCAAAGAGTGATAATGTAGAAGATGCACAGTTTGAAGAAGTGAAGTAAGAAAAGATAATTATCAATTTATAATTCAAAAGCCGAAGTATTATGCTTCGGCTTTTTTTATGTAAAATTTTTTTGGATTTGTTGACTTCCTGCCAACAAATTACTTTAATCTTTTAACCCTGGAAATAATCTCTTCATCCGAAATAATATCCGTTTCTGATTTATCATAAATAGATAAAAGAAAAATAGTGGTAGTTGTAATTTTTACATGTGTAATGACTCTTGCTCCGCCAGACTTACCTTTTCCTTTTGAAGAAATAGCCATACGTATTTTATAACAGTCATAACCTAAAGGAGTACCGAGTTTGGGATTAGATTGAATTTATGAACCTAAAGCAGCAATGTCTTTCTTAATTGATGGATATTTTTTTGAAAGATGCTTTAGTTCCCGTTCAAATGGAGGAGTGGCAATAATTTCAAAGCTCATTCAGTAATTGCTTTAATGATTTGGCTTTTGCCTTGCCTTTTTTATAGGTATTTACAAAATCAACTGATTCTTTGAGGTCGGCAAGAATTTGTTTCTTTTTTGTACTGGTTTTTTTTTCAGACACCACTTCAATAAAATCCATTTGTGCAAGAAGCTCTTTTACAAAAGGGATCTTTCTTTTATTTTTTATATGAATGGCCATTTCTTCCATAAGATGACATTTCTACAAATTTATGATTTTTAAAGTTTGTTTCTAATATACTTGAATTTGGATCTTGAAGCCAAAAAAATCCCATCACTTTATATGATGGGATTATAAGTATAGTATAGTTTAAAATTCAGATTAAATCCAACGCTTTTGCTAAGTAAAAAACTATAAATGGCAACGTAACAGTAATATATTCTGCGTAGGTAAAATACAGGAGAACAAAAGCGCCAACAGAAACAAAGAACAATACCCAGTTTAATGCAGTTGATTTCTTATCCATGTAGTTAAGATTTTTGCGAAGATAAGGGAAGGCGGGGAAACTAATAAAAACATACTTTTTTTCCACAGTATGGTAAAATTTGTTGATGGAAATCAGTTTAAGAAATTTGTATTTTAAGATTGTAATATCTAATTTGGTTTTATTATTAACCAAAACCCCCAACATTATGCGAAAGATTACAATTCTTTTAGTTCTTGCAATTTTTAGCTTTTCCGTTGTAAAAGCAGGAATGATTTATGTTCCGTCAAACTCAACTGATAATGCCAAATCTGGTAAAACATCTGTTGCTAATGCTTTTGGCCAGTTAGATGCAAAAACCTTTCTTTCTTTAACGCCTGCTAAGGTTCAGGAAATGACAGGTACTAAATTAACATTAGGCCAAAAAGTTTCACTTAAAATGGCTCAACTGCAGGTTAAAAAGCAATTGAAAAAAGGCCAGGAAGTGAATATGGCTGAAATGGGTAAAAAAGCAGGAGAAGGTATTAACTGGCTTTGGGTACTAATTGGATTTGTACTTGGCCTCATTGGTGTATTAATTGCTTATTTAACCAGAGAAGGTAAAGATGATGGACGAGTTAAAGGTGCCTGGATTGGCTTTGGAATTTTTATGGTATTATGGATTATTCTATTAGCAGTTTTCTGGAGTACTTGGTTTAATGCAGTAAACACACTTTAAGAAACAATTTTTTATTTTTTTTAAGCCCGCTATTTTAAGCGGGCTTTTTTTATAAAACCATAAGAAAAAAAGTAATTTTTTTTTTATTCTTTCAAAAGATAAATTGCTTTTTTATTTACCAAAACCACATATATGAAAAAAGGTCTGATAGCTTACTTGGTTTTTATTTTCAGTATATCAACGTTAAACGCCGGGATAATTTTTGTTCCATCTAACTCTTCCGAAAATGCAAAGGTTGGAGCAATTCAATTAAAAAATTCAGAACTGGTAAAGCAAAAAAATTCAAAGGGAAAACTTTTTCTGAAGGTTTTCAAAAGCAAGTTTGAAAAAATAAAGTCAGTGAAAAAGAGCGGAGCTGGTAAAAGTAAAGTTGTTGCCGCAATTTTAGCATTACTTGTAGGAAACTATGGTATTCATGATTTTTATTTGGGTAACAAGCGAAATGGCTTTATCAAACTTGGTTTAACCTTAATTGGAATGGCATTAATGATAGCAGGCTTATTAAGTATTGCTGCTACAGAAGCGGTTACCTGGTTTGCAACTTTGCCTGCAATTGTCATTATTGGATATGTTATTATTTTAGGAGTAAGTATTTGGTCTTTTGTAGATTTCATAAGAATTCTTACCGGCAAGTATGAGCCTGTGGATGGTTCTTTTACTGATTAATTTATATTTTACTGTATTTTCCAAAAAGCCTGTCAATCTTCTAAAAGCTTTTTTAAAAAATATTAAACAAAAAATATTTTTAAAAAGTCTGTTTTCTTAAATAAGAATAATGAAGAACTGACTATTTTTGAAAAAAAAGTAATTCTACATGTCAAAAAGTGAAATTGAAAAACTAATTGAAGATCAGATTCTGGAATTGGGATTAAAAATTGAAAAGAAAGACTTTTCCCGTCCATGGGGTGGTTTTTTTGTTTTGGATGAAAGCCAGGCTGAGCTTTTTATTGAAACCTACTTTCCTACATACAAAAAATCAGATCTGATGTTGGGGAATAAATTAAGCCCCAAAATATTAGTTGTTGAGCCTGGTAAGCGCTTATCCTGGCAGTACCATCACCGCCGTGCAGAAATTTGGCGTGTGGTTGAAGGTGAAGTGGGTGTAGTAATGAGTGAAAATGATGAAGAAACAGATATTAATCTGTTTGAGCCAGGGGATGTGATTGTGCTAACAAAAGGACAGCGTCATCGCCTGGTGGGTTTAAAAGACTGGGGTGTAATTGCAGAAATCTGGCAACATACAGATACAACTGAACCCTCAGATGAAGAAGATATTGTGCGTTTACAGGACGATTTCGGACGTTGATAAAAATAATTTTTTCAAATAGAAAAGATGTGTTGCATTGCGGCACATCTTTTTTTGTTAATTTAAAGGATTAAATAAATAGTTATGAGAAAAGTATCACATATTCTTCAGCGTAAAGGAAAAACAGTAGTAAGTGTGGAGCCAGATTTACCGGTATTGAAAGCATTGGAATTAATGGCTGAAAAAAACTTCGGGTCGTTAATGATTATGAAAGGCGATGAATACCTTGGCATTATGACAGAAAGAGATTATGCCCGTAAGGTGGTTTTAAAAGGCAAATCTTCTACAGAAACTTTTGTAAAAGATATTATGTCAACCGGGTTGCCACGTATAACACCCGATAATTCAATTGAGACTTGTATGCATATAATGAGCGAAAGTAATATCCGTTATTTGCCTGTTTTTGAAAATGATAAAGTATGCGGTATTATTTCTATTACAGATGTAGTTACAGAAACAATTATTTCTCAAAAGGAAACCATTGAGCAACTAAAAAATTACATACAATCATAGAATTGCATTATTCTTTTAGTAACAATTATAAAAGAAATTTATTAATAGCAGTTGTCTGAACTTGTGATGAATGGCATTACAGGTATATTTCTAATTGTACCTTTGCCACTTTATGAAACATCTTTTTTATCTCAATAAATATTTCTGGAAATACAAAAGCCGTTTGCTTTTGGGAATGCTTTTTATTTTTATCTCCAACTACTTCGCTGTTTTAGCTCCGCAGGTTACTGGTTATATTATTGATAAAGTGCAGAGTTATCTTATTCATGTAAATGACAAAAAACTACATAGTCAGAACGATTGGCTGGTAAATTGGTTTGTAAGTAAAATTGAATCATTATCATTTTCTTTTACAGGTATTGTTGCCGTTTTTGGAATTGTGTTGCTATTGTTTGCAGTACTTCGTGGTTTCTTTATGTTTCTTATGAGGCAAACAATTATTGTAATGAGCCGGCATATTGAATTTGATCAGAAGAATGAAGTATTTCAGCATTACCAGAAACTGGATACTCATTTTTATAAGACACATGAAACAGGCGATTTAATGAATCGGATAGCAGAAGATGTAAGTAGGGTAAGAATGTATACCGGTCCTGCGGTGATGTATCTCATCAACTTGATTGCCTTAATTTCTCTCAGTGTTTTTTTTATGGCAAAGAAAAACGCAGAACTAACGCTTTATGTTTTAGCCCCCTTACCAATCCTGGCAATCACTATTTATTTTGTTAATAATATCATCAATAAAAAAAGCGAAGAAGTACAATCAAAACTTTCTGATCTTACTACCAATGCTCAACAGGCATATTCAGGTATACGTGTAATTAAATCTTTTGTTCAGGAAAATGCCATGTTGCGTTTCTTTCAGTTAAACAGTGAGCAGTACAGAAACAGTGCAATGAGTTTATATAAAATTGAAGCTATTTATTTTCCTGTAATGGGATTAATCATTGGCATCAGTACTTTACTTGTTATTCTTGTTGGCGGCTTAAAATATATGGATGGCGAAATCAGGTTTGGAGATATGGCAGCATTCATTATGTATTTAACCATGTTAACTTTTCCTGTGAGTGCAATTGGCTGGGTAGCAAGTACCATACAACGTGCAGCAGCATCGCAAAGAAGATTGAATGAATTTTTACATACTCAATCAACCATTCAACCGCCGGTTAATGCTGTTCAACATACCATTCAGGGTCAAATTGAATTCAATAACGTAAGTTTTATCTATCCACATACAGGAATTGAAGCATTAAAAAATTTCAACCTTAAAATTAATAAAGGGGAAAAAATTGCAATTATAGGTAGAACTGGCTCAGGCAAATCAACCATTGCCCAACTATTATTACGTTTTTATGATCCTTTAAATGGTACAATTAAAATTGATGGAATAGAACTGAGCAAATTGGATTTACAACATTACCGGCAACAGGTAAGTTATGTGCCTCAGGAAGTTTTTCTTTTCAGCGATAGTATTGCAAATAACATCTCTTTTGGAGCGGAAGAAGAAACAACCGAAAAAATATACAAATCAGCTACACAGGCTTCCATTCATAAGGATATTGAGTTGTTTCCTGCCGGTTACAAAACCATGGTTGGGGAAAGAGGTGTAACGCTGAGTGGTGGGCAAAAACAACGGATTTCCATAGCAAGAGCATTGATAAAAGATCCGGGGTTTATTATTATGGATGATTGTTTAAATGCAGTGGATGTAAAAACAGAACAGGAAGTTTTAACCCATCTCAGCAAGTATCTTCAGAATAAAACGGCCATTATTATTACACACAGAATATTTTCACTGCTGCAGTTTAACCGAATTATTGTTTTAGATAACGGCAAAATTGCCGAACAGGGAACGCATGAACAATTATTGAGTTTACAAGGACTTTATTCCGATTTGTATAACAGACAACAGTTACAGGAAACCGTTGGATAACTAAAAGCTGTACATTTCTCCCCACTTTTGAAATTTTGCCAAATCGAAAAGAAATATATCTTTGTCGCTGTTAAAAAAAATTGACCAACTAAAACTAACAATTGTGGCGTACGAAAATAACGACAAACGGATGGAGAGCATTTACAGCAAACGCATCCGTGCTGGGAAAAGAAGAACTTATTTCTTTGATGTAAGAGCAACCCGTGGTAATGATTATTATTTAACAATCACAGAAAGCCGTAAACGCTTTACCGGCGAAGGATACGACAGACATAAAATATTTCTTTATAAAGAAGATTTCAACAAATTTATTAAAGGAATGATTGAAGCTGTTGATTATGTAAAAACAGAATTAATGCCTGATTTTGATTTTGATGCCTTTAATCATGAGGATGCACCTTCAAGCGGAGATGGAGATCATATGAATGAGCCAATGAACGGAACAGTAGTGCCACAAGTTGAAGAAGAGAAAATGAATGAAGTCCCAGTAGTTGAAACTCCATCAAACGAAACACCTGCCAGCGACAATGGCCTGGCCAATGAAGAAGTAGATAAATGGTAAATAAAAAAAGAAAAAATGAAAACCCCGCAATTGCGGGGTTTTTTAGTTTCATAACCGGACAGAAAAACGAATTAATAAACTTTAATCATAAAAACGTAATCCTGAATTTTTTTCACCTGTTGTATTTTGTCTAAACCTTTCAATGATGTTGAAACGGGGAGTTTCAGTTCATTTAAGGTTGTATCATCTTTCTTTAGTTGATTAATTGCCTGGATAATATATTTTGATTGAACGGCAAATACTACACCCTCAGCCTGCGATTCTTTAGTACTGAGCATGCCAATTATTTCACCATTGCGGTTAAATACAGGGCCACCGCTGTTTCCAGGATTGGCAGCAACCGCTATCTGGCAGCTGAGCGTATCGCCATTAAAACCGGTTTTTGCACTTAAGTAGCCTTCACCATATACAATTTCATTACGTGGAAAACCAAGTGTAAAAATGGGCTCAGCAATATCGGTAGAAGATTTACGGATGCCATATGGTATGGAAGTAAAGTTTTTGAAGTCTTCATCTTCAATTTTTAAAATGGCAATATCTAAGGCTTCATCCTTTTTAACCACAATTACTTTAAAATCCTGGCCTTTATTATTAGTAGCAAAAATTTCTTTTGCATTTCTTACTACATGGGCATTGGTAATAAGGTATCCTTTAATATTAATAAGAAATGCAGAACCACCGGCTTTAATAGAAGCATCAGGTGAAATTTTACTTTTTATGGTATTAATCTGCCTGTCCTGTTGTTTCTGCTTTTGTTCTATTTGTTGAAACTTTTTACCCAATTCAACCACATCACTATTATTCCCTCTTGGTGCAACCAGTAACATCATACCACTTACAGTAAGAGCAGTTATACCAGCTATGGAAGCTGCAATAGTAATGGTACGTTTATAACGCTTCCACATATTTACCACTTTGGCACCTGTTGTAAGATTTTCTTCTTTAATGGCGCCATCCTGTAACAATTGATTATGTACCTCATGCAATGTATGTTTCACATCACGTGTGGTACCATAACGTTCCAGTTCCTGTAAGAAAAAGGAATGTTCTACCAACAGTTGATCTACTTCAGGGTTTGATTGCCTTAATTGATCAAAAGCAGTTTTTTCCTCTGAGGTCATTTCTCCTCGCAGGTAACGTTCAGCAGCATCCAGTATAGTAATTTCATTCATCTCAGTCTGCATTTTTATATTGGGCAAAAAATAATTTCTTCAATCGCATTAAGCACTTATACTTTTGGTTTTTGGCATTATCTGCATTGGTATATCCAAAAGAGTCGGCTATTTCAAACATTTGCTTTTTCTGGATGTAATAAGCCTCCAATAAGCTCTTACAAGGTTCACCAAGATGATTAAGCGCTTTTTCCATTACACCAAAAGCCTCATTTTTACGGTCGTGGTCCTCTAGTTCTTCTTCCACTGGTATAATCTCTTCCATGCTTTCAACCGGCGTACCAAATCGTTGAAGCTGTTGTAATCTTTTAAGCCATAATCGCCTGCATACGGAATATACATAAGTTTTAATTTGACAGTTTAGGGCAAGCGAACCGTCTTTTGTTTTCTCAAAAAGAACTATCATAGCTTCCTGAAAAATATCCCTGGCATCGTCTGTAGTACCATTATTATTTAAAATAAAGGCCTGAACCATGCTGTAATTCATCTTATACAGGGTTTCAACAGCCTTTCTGTCGTTCCGGGCCAATCCTTCTAATAATTCCAGTTCGTTAATCTCAGGTTTCACTATGTCTTATTTTAATACCAAAATGGTCAAATTGTAACCCAAAGAACGGCTAAATAAATATTTAAAAAAAACCGGGTTACCTTTTTTTAGTTTCTGTATTAATCCCTGATAATTATCTTAAACAAAAAAAAATTCTAAAGAATGAAAAAGCTTTTATTAGCATTCGCTATTCTCGGTTTCGTAGCTTGTAACAACGAAGGAGAAACAACTTCAACAACTGACACAACTACAACTACAGTTCCTGCTGTTGATACAGTTACTACTGTAACAACTACTGACACTACCGTTAAAACCGCTGGTGACACTACAATCAAGAAGACTGTAGAAACTGACACAACTAAGAAGTAATCTTAGCTTCGGGCTCATGTGATGTGTGAACGCCCAGCTTGCGGGAGAATGAAAAGCCTGAAACAAAATTTTCATATGGCAAGCAATCGTTAACGGCCGCTCTATTCATAGAGTGGCTTTTTTCTTTTTCAGACTTTTTTCAGACTAACACTTGTTTTCTCAAAGGCCTATTTTATATTTGAATTAGAAATGACACAATTCAAAGGATACCGTTGGTTTTATTTTAGCTTCTTTTATTTTAGAATGAAGCCGGGAATGCTTTTGTTGACTGTTAAAAACTGAAGATAATAAATCAACATAAAGAATCCCGGCTAAAAAGCCGGGATTTTTGTTTGTGGCCTCCCCAAACCCCCGTCCGACCGATTCATCCGGGCGGGCCTCCAAAGGAGGGGCTTCAGAGTCTGATGATTCAATCGTCACGATAAAAGTCAACAACCTGAAAAGTAAACCATACATTGATTTAACACT
>Ga0209798_10001907_pt1 | contig 12354 bp, 10 predicted proteins | sample DOMMetBare3Fresh_FD_187475 | JGI IMG/M metagenome (GOLD analysis project Ga0209798, IMG submission 187475) | Wetland sediment microbial communities from St. Louis River estuary, USA, under dissolved organic matter induced mercury methylation -... | ecosystem: Environmental > Aquatic >...
GCCGATCACCCCGCCGCCGATCACCCCGCCTGCACCACCTCGGCCACCCCCACGGCCACCGCCGGTGCCCGGCCGGCCACGTGACACCGACCGGCTCCACCGGTCGAGCTCGGCGACCTGCAGGAGCAGGTCGCGGCGCGTCACCCGGCCGCGCCGGCGGACCGGCAGCGTCGACCCCAGGCCGTACAAGGAGTCGAAGGCGCCGGTGACGACGAGCCGTTCGACGACCGGCCTGGACACGTGCGCGCGGTGCCAGAAGTCGGCCAGCGAGTGGTACGGCCGGCCGGCGACGACCCGCGCCACCTCGGTGTCCGAGATCCCCTTGACGTCGGCGAGAGCCAGCCGGATGCCGTACGGCCGCCCGTCCGGCAGCCCCTCCTCCGGCCGGGCCCGCGGCGTCGCCCAGCCGGCGTCCTCGACGCTCCGCGGCTGCGTCCCGCCGGCCGCGCCGTCCTGGATCTCCCCGCCGTCCGGCCGACGCGACGGCCGGGCGTCCACCTGGTCGAGGACCCGCGGCGGCGGCTCGTCCCACCACGCGACCTTCTCGACCCGGTAGGTGGCGTCGGAGACGTTGACGTCGAGCGGCAGGACGGCGATGCCGAGGTTGCGGGCGTCGTCGAGGATGAGCCGCTTGGGGTACATCCCCGGGTCGTGGGTGAGCACCCCGGCGAGGAACGCCGCCGGGTGGTGCGCCTTGAGCCACGCCGAGTGGTACGTCGGCAGCGCGAACGCCGCCGCGTGCGCCTTGCAGAACCCGAACGAGGCGAACGCCATGAGCACCTTCCAGATCCGGTCGACGGTCTCGCGGTCGTAGCCGTTCGCCCGGGCTCGCGGCCGCCACCACGTCTCGACCTCGACCTGCCCGGCGGGCGAGCCCATCGCGCGGCGCACCTCGTCGGCCTGGGCGAGGCTGCACCCGGCGGTCACCGCGACGATCTTGAGCACCTGCTCGTGGAAGACGACGACACCCGCGGTCTCGGCGAGAGCCGGCTCGAGCGACGGGTGGACGTAGTCGGGGTCGTCCCAGCCCTGCCGGGCCCGCAGGAACGGCGTCACCATGTCGGACTTCACCGGGCCGGGCCGGAACAGCGAGATGTCGATGATGAGGTCGCTGAACGACTCGGGCGCGAACTTGCCGACGAGCTCGCGCTGGCCCGGGGACTCGATCTGGAACATCCCCAGGGTGTGGGTCGTGCGGACGAGCCGGAACGTCGTCTCGTCGTCGTGCGGCACGGCGTCGAGGTCGATCCGGCCCGTCGACGGGTCGAGGTAGCCGGTGACCGGGTCGGTCGCGTCCGGCGGGTGCTCCCCGGCGCGGAGGGCGTCCGGCCCGTCGACGCGGACGACCTCGTCGAGCGCGTAGGCCATCGACGACTGCATCCGGATGCCGAGGACATCGAGCTTGAGCAGCCCGAGGTCCTCGACGTCGTCCTTGTCGAACTGGCTCATGGGAAAGCCCAGCCAGCTCGCCTCGACGGGCGTGCGGTCGAGCATGCTCCGGTCGGAGAGCAGGACGCCGCACGGGTGCAGCGCGACGTGCCGGGGCAGCCCGTCGAGCCGCTCGACGAGGTCGAAGAGCAGGTCGAGCCGGGCCGCCCCGAGGCCCGAGGCCCGCAGCTCGGGCAGCTCGCGGATGGCGTGCCGGACGTCGCGCGCGCGGATGTGCGGGAACGACTTGGCGATGGAGTCGACCTCGGCGGGCGGCAGGCCGAGCGCCGCCCCGACGTCCCGGACGGCGTGCCGCACCCGGTAGGTGTCCATCATCGACACGCACGACACCCGCTCCGCACCGAACCGGCGCAGGATCTCCTCGTAGACCTCGGTGCGCCGGGCGGACTCGACGTCGATGTCGATGTCGGGCAGCTGGGCGCGCAGCGGGGAGAGGAACCGCTCCATGAGCAGGTCGTGCCGCAGCGGGTCGACCCCGGAGACCCCGAGCAGGTAGTTGACGAGGCTGCCCGCGCCCGACCCGCGGGCCGCGACCCGGACGCCGATCGAGCGGATGAGCCCGCACACCTGGCCGACGGTAAGGAAGTAGGCGGAGAAGCCCATCTCCGTGATCGTCGTCAGCTCGCCCTCGAGACGTTCGGCGACGCTGCGGACCTGGGCCTGGCCGGCACCCGGGTAGCGCCGGCCGATGGCGGCGTCGCACCACTTGCGCAGGACGTCGTCGGGGTTCTCGTCGACGCCGAGACCGAGGACCTCGTTCTCGGGCAGGTGGACCGAGCCGGTCCCGAGGTCGCCGCGCGGGTCGAGCCGGCACCGGTCTGCGAGGGTCTGCGTCGTCGCGAGGAGCGCCACGGCGTCGGCCTCGTCCCCGGCGGCCCGGGCGACCTCCCGGGCGACGGCTGTCATGTGCTCGGCCGGCGCGAGGAACCCCTGCGCGCTGACCCGGTCGACGTGCCGGGTGTCCAGCGCGACGAGCCGGCGGGCGGCGTCGAGGACGTCGACGGTCGCGGCACCGTCGGGGGTCGCGTGCCGGACGGCGTTGGTGAGGACGGCGGGCACGCCGGCGTCCCGGGCGACGGCGAGCATGCGGGCGGCATGGGCGACGCCCGCAGGGGCGTTCTGCGGGCCGTGGTGGCAGACGACCTCGACGAACAACGACCCCTCCGGGAGGGCGGCACGCCACCGGTCGAGGACGGCCCGGGCGAGGTCCGGACGACGGGCCAGCGCGGCCCGGCCGACCTCCGAGTCGGGGCCGAGAAGGACCGCGAGTGCCGGCGCGCCGCTGCCCGGGTCGGTCGCGTGCTCGCCGAGGAGGTCGACGGTGCTCACCGGCCGGCCGCGCTCCCCGCGCAGGTGGGTCGCCGAGACGAGGCGGCACAGCCGCCCCCAGCCGGCGGCGGCCGGCAGGCCGGACGACGGGTCGGCGCACAGGGCCAGGACGGTCGCCCTCGGGTGCCGGGGATCGACGCTCGCCCCGCCCCGGGCGGGAGTGCGCCGGCCCGGCGCCGGACGTACCCCCGGGTCGGCCCAGGCCGGCACCCCGGTGAGCAGCCCGGTCGGCTCGACGGCGAGGTCCGTCCCGAGGATCGGGGCCAGACCCGCTGCGGCGCAGGCGAGGGAGAACTTCACCGCGCCGTAGAGGCCGTCACGGTCGGTCAGCGCGACAGCGTCCATGCCGTGCCCGGCGGCCTCCTCGACGAGCGCCACCGGGGTCGAGGCGCCGTAGCGCAGCGAGTACCCCGACGCCACATGGAGGTGCGTGAACGGAACACCCACCGTGGCCCGCCCTCAGGTGCACGACGGCAGCGCCATCGGCAGGACCGGCTGGTACGGCAGGCCGAGCGAGGTCTCGACGACGTGGTGGAAGGCCTCCGCGTCGCGCAGGAGGTCGCCCGCGTCGCGAGGGGTGATGACCTCCCCGCGGCCGGCCTCGACCGCGGCCCGGCGCGCCGCGGTCGCCGCGAAGAACGCCGCCCACTCGGTGAGCTCGGGCGCGACCCTCGGCAGGATGTCCCAGACGCTGCGCGGCCCACCGCGGGTCGTCGCCCGCCCCCGGACGGCGAGGACCGCCGCCCCCGCCCGCAGCGCGGCCAGGTGGGCGGCGACGTAGCGCTCGCCGCAGCTGCGGGCGGCGCAGGCCTGCAGCAGACCCGCCCGCGAACGCTCCAGGAGCATCCGTGCCGCGACGGATACGGGCGGGCGGTCCAGCGTGCTCACCGACATGTTGGTCTCCTCCGTGGGGTTTCCTGCGTCGTTGTCCGTGTCGGTGCCGGCCTCGGTACCGCTGGTGCTCGTGTCGTCCGTGCTGCTCGTGTCGTCCGTGCTGCTCGTGTCGTCCGTGCTGCCCGTCCTGCGATGGCGCGGGCTCCCGCGGCGCGGACCCGCCTCGCGGCCGGGGGGTCCGTCGACGTGGTGCCGGATGTGCTCCGGGTCACCGTCCGGGAGGTCGTCCGGGACGTCGTCCGGGAGGTCCATGACGGGACCGCTAGTCCGCGACGCGCACCAGACGCCACGCGTCACCGCATGACGGCGGCCCGCCGGTCCCCGACCCGACGACGTCCCGGCACAGGTCGAAGACCCCGCTGCCGTGCACCCGCCCCCGGCTCGCCTCGACCCGCCACACGTCGCGCTCCCGCGCCAACGCCGTCCGCGCCCCGTCGTCCGTCGCCCGTCCGTCCGCCGGCACCCCGCCGTCCGTCGAGCCGTCCGTCGAGCCGTCCGTCGAACCGTCCGCCCCGTCCCCCTCGCCGTGGACGGCCCGCGCAGCCGCCGACGTCCACCAGGCCCGACGCTCCCGCCAGTGCCCCAGGACGTCCCGGACCACGTAGAGCCGGCCCCGCCAGAGGAAGCTCGCCGGCCGGTCGCCCTCCGGCGACGGGCGCACCTCGACCGGGTCCTCGTACCGTCGAACCATGGCCCTGCCTCCCTCCTCGTGCCCGAATCGCTGACGCACCGCCGCCTCGGGAGGCGGGTGGTGCGAGCGACGCCGCGGGGAAGGCGGACGCCGTACCGGACCACCTGGCGGGCGCGCTTCCCCACACGCCCGCCAGGTCGTCCGTTGTCGCGGCCCGCAGCGCAACGGGGTCGAGTCGTCGCGCCGCGGACCGCCGCCCTGCCGGGTCCGCGATCCCGACAGGTATTCGAACTGATGTTCGAACAGTTCGACTGTACACCGCGGCCGGGCCCGGCTCAACGGCTTCGCGAACCCCCGTGGAGACCGGGCGTGTCATCCCTCCGGAAAGACTGGATCAGTCAGCACGGATGTGCTGTACTTACATTTAGGCATCATAAACGTCATCACGGAGGCATACGTTGACACTTCTCGCTGACAGCGAGCCGTGGCCGGCCGTCGCCACCCAGCCACGGACCTGGGAGTGGCCCCGGTCCGGGCCCAAGCCTCCCCGGGGGGACCGACAGTTCCGCGAGTTCGACGCCGCGGTCCCCGCCGCGATCGCCGGACGCACCGTCCGGCCGGGCCCGGAGGCCCGCGCGGCGCTCGCCGCAGCGAGCGAGGCCGTCGCGGTCCTCGACCGGTCGGCGACCGTCGACCTCACGGCCCTCGCCGGCGCTCTCCTGCGCTCGGAGTCGGTCGCGTCGTCCCGGATCGAGCACCTGCGGGCCTCCCAGCGCGAGGTCGGGATGGCGATGCTGCGCGGCAGCGACCCGCGCAGCGCCGCGAGCCAGGTCGCGGCGAACGTCCGGGCGATGACGCTCGCGGTGACCCGCGCCGCGGCAGGCGGCAACTGCACCGTCGACGACGTCCTCGACGTGCACCGGACGCTGCTCGCCGACGACCCCGAGCAGGCGCAGTGGGCCGGGCACCTGCGTACGGTGCAGAACTGGGTCGGCGGCAGCTTCCACTCCCCGCGCGGCGCGCTCTTCGTCCCACCTGCGCCGGGTCTCGTCGCGCCCCTGGTCGACGACCTCGTCCGGTTCTGCAACCGGGACGACGTCGATCCCATCGCGCAGGCGGCCGTCGCGCACGCGCAGTTCGAGACGATCCATCCGTTCACCGACGGCAACGGCCGCACCGGCCGGGCCCTCGTCCACGTGCTCCTGCGCCGTCGCGGGCTCGCCCGGACGACGGTCGTGCCGGTCTCGACCGTCTTGCTCGCCGACGTCGACGCCTACTTCGCCGGGCTCGCCGACTACCGCGCCGGCCGGCTCGACGTGTGGCTCGCCCGGTTCGCCGCCGCGGCGTCGCACGCGGCCTCGGCGGGGCTCCGGCTCGCGCTCGACCTCGCGGACGTCCGCAGCGCCTGGTGCGACGCCGCCCGGCCGCGACGCGGCTCGGTCGGCGCCGCCCTCCTCGAGGCCCTGCTGCGCCAGCCCGTCGTCGACATCGACGCACTCCGGGCGATCGCCGCGGACGCCGGCGGGGAGGGCGCCGTGGCCGACAAGAACCTCTACCGCGCGGTCGACCGTCTGGTCGACGCCGACGTGCTCGCCGAGGTGTCCGGCGGCAGCCGGAACCGGGTGTGGGCGGCGGTGGACGTCCTCGACCTCCTGGACCGGTTCGAGACCGACCTCGGCAGGCGCAGCGCCGGCCGGTGACCCCGTCCGCTGAGAGGACGTCGTTGCCGCAGCGGCGGGTCGACGCCCGGATCGCTAGCCTTCGGACGTGACCGAGAGCCGGAGCACCCTCACCGACCACCCGTCGGTCGCCCGGGTCCGGGCGGCCCTGCGCATCCGGGGAGCCACGGTCGAGGTCGTCGTCCTCGACGACCACGCCCGGACGGCGCAGGCGGCGGCCGAGCAGCTCGGGGTCACGGTCGCGCAGATCGCCAACTCGCTCGTCTTCGCCGTCCCGGACGGCGCCGCCCCCGGTGGCCGGCGACCGCTGCTCGTGCTCACCTCGGGCGCGCACCGGGTCGACACCGCGAAGGTCGCGGCCCTGGTCGGTGCCCGGCGGCTCGACCGCGCGGACGCCGAGTTCGTCCGTGAGCGGACCGGCTTCGCCATCGGCGGCGTCGCGCCCGTCGGGCACACCACGCCCGTCGAGACCCTCGTCGACAGCGCGCTCGGCGAGCACGCGCAGGTCTGGGCGGCCGCCGGCCACCCGCGGACGGTCTTCCCGACGACGTTCGCCGAGCTCGTGCGCATCACGGGCGGCACCCCCGCCGACGTGGCCTGACCAGTGAGCGACCCCGGCGACGGACGCGGCCCGGACGACGGACACGGCCTCGAGGACGCAGGCACGGGCCAGCGGCTCCCGTACGTGACGCTGACCTTCTGGGGCGTCCCGGGATCGGCCGTGCCGGCCGCGCTGTCCCGGATGGCGCTCGACCGGCGGCACCTGCGCCGCGCCCCCGGCCTGCAGTTCGCCAAGCTGCTGGGGACCGGTGACGGTCGGACCTTCACCGTCCGCGACGCCGACCCGTACCACTGGGGCCTGCTCGCGGTGTGGGACCGCGCGCAGGCCGCCGAGGACTTCACCTCGGGCGTGACCCACCACCGCTGGGAGGCGCTCGCGAACGAGCGGCTCCACCTCGTCCTGCGCCCGCTCGCGAGCCGCGGGAGGTGGGCCGGCCGGGAGCCGTTCGGCGACCCGAGCCCGCGGCGCACCGACGGCGTCGTCGCCGCCCTGACCCGGGCCCGGATCCGGACGACGAAGGCGAGGACGTTCTGGCGCTCGGTCCCGCCCGTGTCGGCCGACCTCCGCGCCAGCGACGGGCTGCTCCTCGCGGTCGGGATCGGCGAGGCCCCCGTCGGGCTGCAGGGCACCTTCAGCCTCTGGTCGTCCGGCGCGGCGCTCACCGAGTTCGCCCACCGGCGCGCACCGCATCTGGAGGCAGTGGCCCGGACGGCGCGCGAGGGCTGGTACGCCGAGGAGCTCTTCGCCCGGTTCGAGGTGGTCTCGGCGCACGGCAGCTTCGCCGGGGTCTCGCTCGACGCCGCCGGGACGACGCAGGCCCCGTAGCCTTCGTCGCATGGAGGCGTTGCCCTGGGTCTTCAGCTCCGGCTGGGCGAGCGGGATCAACAGCTATGCGGTGGTGCTCGTCCTGGGTCTGGCCGGCCGGTTCCTCGGGGTGGACGACGTCCCGGTGGCGCTGACCCGCACCGACGTCCTCGTCGCCGCGGCCGTGCTGTTCCTGATCGACAGCGTGGCCGACAAGATCCCGTACGTCGACTCGGCCTGGGACACCGTCCACACCGCGATCCGCCCGGTCGTCGGCGCCGTGCTCGGCGTCCTCATCGCCGGTGACGCCTCGTCGCTCGAGCAGGCCGTCCTCGGTGCGACCGGCGGTGCCTCGGCGCTCGTGAGCCACCTCGTCAAGGCCGGGCTGCGGGCCGCGGTGAACACCTCACCCGAACCGGCGAGCAACATCGTCGTGAGCACCGCCGAGGACGTCGCCGTCGCCGGCGTCGTGTCGGTGTCGCTGCTCGACCCGTGGGTCGCCGCGGCCATCGCGGCGTTCCTCCTCCTGGTCGGCCTGACGATCGTGCTCCTGCTCGTCGGGCGGATCCGGCGCTACCGGCGGGAGCGACGCGGCCGTCGCGACGACGACCGTCGCGGTGGCGGTCACCACGCTCCGGGACCCACGACGCAGGCCCCGGCCGGTCCCGGCGGGCCGCTCACCTCGTCCGACTCCTAGGGTGTGGACGTGCAGGGTTCCGCGACGACGCTGGCTGCTCGCCGGGAGACGCGCAGGCGCCTGCTGGGCGTCCCCACGGCGCTGGCCGCCGGCGTCGTCCTCACCCAGGTCACCTACCCGCTGCTGGCGGGCGACGCGCTGCGGGCGGCGACGGTCACCGCCGTCGTCCTGTTCGCGGCGACATCGCTCACCCACGCCGCGGTGACCCACGGCGTCCGTGCGGCGGGGACGCTGCTCGTCGTCGCCGGGGGCCTCGGGCTGCTCGCCGAGACCGTCGGCGTACGCACCGGCGTCCCGTTCGGCAGCTACTCCTACGCAGACACCCTCGGTCCGAGGCTGCTCGGCGTCCCGGTCGTCGTCCCGCTCGCGTGGATGATGATGGCCTACCCCTGCCTGCTCCTCGGTCGCCGGCTCGCCCCGGCCGGCCGGTCCGTCGGCGCACGACGACTCCGGGTCGCCGTCCTCGGCGGGCTCACGCTCGCCACGTGGGACCTCTACCTCGACCCGCAGATGGTCGAGGCCGGCCACTGGACATGGCGGTTCCCCGACCCCGCGTTGCCCGGGGTCCCCGGCGTCCCGCTGACGAACTACGCCGGCTGGGTCGTCGTCGCGATCGTCCTCGTCGCCGCCCTCGACCGTACCTTCGGCCGCACCCTCGGCCGCGGCATCCACGCGGACGGCGAGCCCGACCGGAGCACGCAGGCGACGACGGAGCGCGTCCCGGCGGCGCTCCTCGCCTGGACCTGGCTCGGCTCGGGCCTGGCCAACCTCGCGTTCTTCGGCCGGCCGGCGGTCGCCGCCTACGGTCTGGTCGCGATGGGCCTGCCCGTCGTTGTCTACCTCGCCCGGCTGCGGCGCGACCTCGCGCCGCCGGCGGGCGCCGGAGGGCCGCCGTGAGGGCCGGCGGGGCCGTCCGGAGCCGCCGCGGGCTCCCGGCCCCCCGTCGAGTCTGGCGAGGGCTCACCTGGGCGGGCACGGTCGGCTCGGTCGCGCTGACCGCCCACACCCTCGCGAACCTGCGCGCGATGCGCGTCCCCGCGAGCGACCCGTGGCCGGTCTCCGAGCGGGTCAGCGTTCTCCTGCCGGTGCGCGACGAGGAGCAGCACGTCGGCCGCTGCCTGACGTCCGTCCTCGAGCAGGTCGGCGTCCCCGACCTCGAGGTGGTCGTCCTCGACGACGGCTCGACCGACGGGACCGCGGACGTCGTGCGCCGCGTCGCGGGCGACGACCCCCGGGTCCGGCTGCTCGACGGGACCGCACCGCCGCCGGGCTGGCTCGGCAAACCCCATGCGTGCCAACGGCTCGCGGACGCCGCGACGGGTAGTGTCCTCGTCTTCGTCGACGCCGACGTCCGGCTCGCGCCGCACGCGGTGGCCGCGACCGTCGGCCTCCTGCGCGAAGCCGGCCTCGACCTCGTCTCGCCCTACCCGCGGCAGCTCGCGGCGACGGCGGCCGAGCGGCTCGTCCAGCCGCTCCTGCAGTGGTCGTGGCTGACGACCCTCCCGCTGCGGTTCGCGGAGTCCTCGCCGCGACCCGCCCTGAGCGCCGCGAACGGCCAGCTCCTCGCCGTCGACGCCGACCTCTACCGCCGGGCCGGCGGGCACGCGGCCGTCCGCGGCGCGGTCCTCGACGACATCGCCCTGCTGCGCGCCGTCAAGGCTGCCGGCGGCATCGGCGGCGTCGCGGACGGCTCGCACGTCGCGACCTGCCGGATGTACGACGGCTGGGCCGCGCTGCGCGACGGGTACTCCAAGTCGCTGTGGTCGGCGTTCGGCTCCCGGGCCGGCGCCGCGACCGCCGTCGCCGGGCTCGTCGTCCTCTACGTCGTGCCGGCGGTCGCCGCACTGCGCGGCTCGAACGTCGGGCTCGTCGGGTACGCGGTCGCCGTCGCCGGCCGCTACGCCGTCGCCGAGCGGACGGGTGGCAGGTCGCTGCCGGACTCCCTCGCGCACCCGGCGTCGGTCGCCGCGCTCGGTTGGCTCACGATGCGGTCGTGGCGCCTGCACGACGCCGGGGAGCTCACGTGGAAGGGTCGCAGCCTGCCCGGAGGAGACGCATGACCCGCGCGACGCACGCCCGCACCCCGCGCTGGACGGTCGCGCTCGGCGTGCTGCTCGCCGCCGGGTCCGCGATCGGGCTCGGCGGCTGCAGCAACGGGCCCGGCCCGTCCGACCCCGCGCTCCCGACGGTCGGCGCACCGACCGCGGTCTCGGCGACGGACGGGGCGACCGCCGCACCCGCGGGCGCGACGGCGTCCCCCGATCCGGGCGCCACGTCGTCGCTCGGCCTCGTCGCCGGCTTCCCGACGGACGTCGTCCCCGTGCTCCCCGGCGCGACCGTCACGGCGTCCGCCGTCCGCGCGGTCGGCGACCGGGTCGACGTGTCCCTCAGCGGGACGACCGCGAAGACGTCGAAGCAGGTGCTCGACTTCCACGACCGGGCCTTCGACGCGGCCGGGTTCGAGCGGACCGAGGGCCGGTCGCTCGCCCCGGGCACCGGCGGTCGGGTCTACGCCCGCGGCGACGACGTGCTGGTCGTCGCGGTGGCCGCGACCGGCGACACCCGGACGTTCAGCGTCGGTGGGACCGTCAGCCCGTGAGCCGCGTCGCCGTCGTCGGCGCCGGGCTCGGCGGCCTCGCCGCCGCGGCCCGCCTCGCCCGGGCGGGCCACGACGTCACCGTCCTCGAGCAGGCGCCGACGGTCGGCGGCAAGCTCGGCTGGTACGCCCGCGACGGGTTCGCCTTCGACACCGGGCCCAGCCTGCTCACCCTGCCCGCGGTCTACCGCGACCTCTTCCTCACGACGGGCGGCCCGCTCGAGGACGCCGTCGACCTCTCCCCGGTCGACCCGGTGTGCCACTACCGGTTCCCGGACGGTGTCGAGCTGGACATGCCGAACGTCTCCCGCTCGCGGATCGCGGCGGCCTGGGACGAGGCCGTGGGAGGTGGGGCGGGCGCCGACTGGACGTCGTTCATGGAGCGCGCGTCGCGAATCTGGGACGCGACCCGTGAGACGTTCCTTGAGGCGCCGCTCGACGGTGCCCGCGGGCTCGTCGCGCAGTCCCGCCGCGTCAGCGACCTGCGGACCGTCGCGCCGTGGCGCTCGCTCCGCGGGCTCGGCCGGCAGTACCTGCGGCACCCGCACCAGCGGATGTTCCTCGACCGGTACGCCACGTACACCGGTTCCGATCCCCGCCGCGCGCCGGCGGCGCTCGCGACAGTGCCCTACGTCGAGCAGTCCTTCGGCGCGTGGTACGTCGCAGGCGGGTTGCGCCGGCTGCTCGACGCGGTCCACGAGCGCGCGCTCGCGTGCGGCGCCCGGGTGCGGACACAGGCCGACGTCGTCGAGGTGCTGGTCGAGGGTGGCCGGGTGTCCGGCGTCCGGCTCGCGGACGGCGAGGTCGTGCCCTGCGACGTCGCCGTCGCGAACGCCGACGCGTCCCATCTCTACCGAGACCTCGTACCGCCTGCCGAGGCGGCGACGTCCGTCGCCGCGCTGCGACGGACCCAGCCGTCGCTGGCCGCCGTGGTCCTCCTGCTCGCGCTGCGCGGCCGGACCCCGGACCTGCGGCACCACACCGTGCTCTTCCCCGAGGACTACGACGACGAGTTCGACTCGGTCTTCGGCACCGGGCCGCACCGGCTCTCCGGCCCCCGCGTGGTCCCCGACCCGACGGTCTACGTCAGCGCCCCCGACGACCCGGCCCTGCGGCCGGACGCGGACAGCGAGGCGTGGTTCGTCCTCGTCAACGCCCCGCGGCACGTCGCCGAGGGCGCGCCGGACCCGGCCGCGAGCCGGATCCTCGGCCGACCCAGTGGCATCGACTGGACGGCCGACGGCGTCGCCGAGTCCTACGCCGACCGGATCCTCGACGTCATGGCGGAGCGCGGCCTCGACGTTCGGGAGCGGGTGCTGTGGCGTGTCGTCCGCACACCCGCGGACCTCGAGCGCGACACCCGGAGCGTCGGCGGCTCGATCTACGGCACGAGCAGCAACGGCGCCCGCGCCGCGTTCCTGCGCCCACCGAACCGCTCGCCGGTGCCCGGGCTGTTCCTCGTCGGCGGTTCGTCGCACCCGGGCGGCGGGATCCCCCTCGTCGGCCTCAGCGCAGCGATCGTCGCCGACCTCGTCGGAAGGGCGTAGCGCAGCCAGCTTGGGGCCGCAGGCCGTGAGCGGCCGGTGGGCGGTCGGTGAGCGGGCCGGCGGCCCGTGGCGGCCGGGCGAGCGGCGGCGGGTAGCGGCAGCACGGGCGAGCGGTCGGCGGGCCGTGGCGGCCGGGCGAGCGGCGGCGGCCGGGCGAGCGGCGGCG
>Ga0209798_10001908_pt1 | contig 12351 bp, 8 predicted proteins | sample DOMMetBare3Fresh_FD_187475 | JGI IMG/M metagenome (GOLD analysis project Ga0209798, IMG submission 187475) | Wetland sediment microbial communities from St. Louis River estuary, USA, under dissolved organic matter induced mercury methylation -... | ecosystem: Environmental > Aquatic > Freshwater...
TCGCCGTTGTCCGGCGTCCAGCTGCGCTTCTTCCAATCGGTCAGGTGTGCTGGCGGGGTCTTGCTGTAACCCTCCCACCACACGTCGCCGTCGTCGGTGTAGGCGACGTTGGTGAAGATGGAGTTGCCCTTCTCCACCGCGCGCATCGCGTTGGCGTTGGTGTCGTATCCGGTGCCGGGAGCCACGCCGAACAGGCCCGCCTCGGGGTTCTGGGCATAGAGCCGGCCGTCCGGACCGAACCGCATCCAGGCGATGTCGTCGCCGACCATCTCGGCCTTCCAGCCGGGAACGGTGGGCTCCAGCATGGCCAGGTTGGTCTTGCCGCAGGCGCTCGGGAACGCCGCCGCCACGTAGTGCGCCGTGTTCTGCGGGCTGGTCAGCTTGAGGATCAGCATGTGCTCGGCCATCCAGCCCTCGTCACGCGCCATCACGCTGGCGATGCGCAGCGCGTAGCACTTCTTGCCGAGTAGCGCGTTTCCGCCGTACCCCGAACCGAACGACCAGATCTCGCGGGTCTCGGGGTAGTGGACGATGTACTTCGTGTTGTTGCAGGGCCACGGCACGTCCTGCTGGTGGTCGGCCAGCGGGGCCCCCACGCTGTGCACGCACTTGACCCAGTTGGCGTCGGGGCCCATCGCGTCCAGCACGTCCTGACCCATGCGGGTCATGATCCGCATCGAGACGACGACGTACGGGCTGTCGGTGAGCTCGACGCCGTAGAACGGCGTCTCGGCGTTGAGCCGGCCCATCACGAACGGGATCACGTACATCGTGCGTCCGCGCATCGAGCCGTCGAACAGCGGGCTCAGTGTGGCCCGCATCTCGTCCGGGGCCATCCAGTGGTTGGTCGGGCCGGCATCGTCGGGGTCCACGGAGCAGATGAAGGTGCGGTCCTCGACCCGGGCCACGTCGCTGGGGTCGGACGCGCACCAGTAGCTGTTCGGCTTCTTGTCCAGCTTCGTGAACGTGCCGCCGGCGACCAGCGCGGCCGTCATCTCCTCGTTCTCGGCCTCGGAGCCGTCACACCAGCGGATGGCGTCGGGCTTGGTCAGCGCGGCGATCTCGGCGACCCAGGCCTTCAGGGCCTCATGGTCGGTGGGGGCGGTCGTACCGGTGGTGGATGCGGTCGTGGTCACGTGGGCTGCCCTTCCTTTAACGGACCCGTGTGGGCGCCCGGGGGTCCGGGCGATGTCACTCTGCCCATGGCACCGGAAGCCACCTGCTCCGGGGCACGTGGGCGGCTGTCACCGACCCTACGGGTAGGCCCACCACGATCCCCCGGACAGAGGTCCTCACGCCTGCGCGCCGTGGTCGAGATCACGCGTGTCATCCTGACCCGATGCGGGCCGGTCACCGAGGACGACTCGCGGCGGGAGCAGCGGGAACTCTGATCATCCTGTTGGCGGCCGCCGGCCTGGCGGCACGCGGGCAGGGCTTCGACCGGGTGTCGACGGGGGTGTGTCCGGACGGCGTGTCGCCGGGTGGCGCCGGGCTGTTCCCCGAGCGCCCCGGACGAGACCGGGCCCTGCTGCCGGTGGGGTACCGGGACCTGGCCCCGGTGGACGCCGTGGTCTGCCGGTACGGCGCGGACGGTCGGCTCCGGGTCGGGCTCGCCCTCGACGCCGCCCGCACGGCCTACCTTGCCGGCGTCCTGGCCATGCCGGCCGGGGAATGGCCGAGCGACCCACTCGCGGCGAAGACGATCCACCCGCTGAGCGACGCCGAGCTCGCGGCGGCGGCCGCGCCGGACTGCGCCGCGGCTTCGTCGGCCGACCTGGTCCGGGTGCGCTACGGGCGGGGCCGGGACGCCGCGGTACTGGTGCTGGGCACACCCTGCCGGGACGCCGTCAACGGGGTGATCCGGCTGCGCGCCGAGCCGGAGCTGCTCGGGGCACTGGACGAGTTGCCGCGCGAATAGCGTGAGGGCAAGGAAGACCACGGCGCGCATCCGTATGTCGTCGACACCGAGGACGCCACGCTGCGGAACACGGACTTCCCGGAGACCTGTGCTGGTGCCGGCCGGCCGCGGCCGGGCCCTGGCACAACATCACGAACGTGGAGTCGGCGGACCTGAAGCTCTATTCGCTGTATGGGCCGGCCGAGCACTGACTCGGGTCTGCGGACCTCACTTCGGGGGCAGGCTCCTGACGTAGGCGACACCGATCTCCACCCATCGCTTCAGGTCGGCGTCCGTGGAGACGGCCTCCGCATCGATCCCGAGCCAGCCCTGCATCGCCCGCCCGCGCATCACGAAGGCCCGGGCGCCCTGCTCGGTGGTCAGCGCATCGGTCTGCGCCGGGTCGACCCGCAACAGCAGCCCGCCCTCACTGCTCGCGGCGACCGCCATGTTGCCGTCGATCATGAAGCCGAGCCCGCCGAACATCTTCTGCTCGCGCAGATGGACGCCGGCGCCGACCAGGTCGGTCACCGCGTCGCGGACCCGATCGGCGAGGTCCTGGTCGTAGGCCATGGGCCAGCATGGCACCGATGGATCGCAGGCCGGGAACCCGTCGGATCTGATTTCGGCCTTCGTCGGGCGGTCCGCTAGCATCGACTCCTGCTGCTGTCCGTCAGGTCAGCAGCACCAGCGCCCGTAGCTCAACGGATAGAGCATTTGACTACGGATCAAAAGGTTGGGGGTTCGAATCCCTTCGGGCGCGCACATCGTCCCAGGTCAAAGCCCCTTTGCCGCCGCGTGGAACGCGGATCGGCAGCTTGTCCGGCATCAACAGATGCGTTGCACCGTGTGACGTTCATGGGTTGGCCTCAACGCTCAGGTGGCTCTGGCCTGCAGCAGAATCCTGGGCAGGCTGGCCTCGTCATCACGCTCCGCATGTGAGCCAGGTGATGATCGGTGGTCCGCCCCACCCGCGCCCCATCGTGGATCTTCAGGACTGGATACCCTTCGGCTGGACGACCCCGGCGCGGCGGCCGTGGTGAGGGCGGACCCGGATGCTGCCCTGCGTCGGGTCACCGAACCGGTCCTGATCGATGAGTGGCAGGAGGTCCCCGAGATCCTCGCGGCGGTGAAGCGAGCCGTCGACGATGCTCCCCGGCCCGGGCGGTTTCTCCTGACTCGCAGTGTCGAGGCGGACCTGACGTCGACGACCTGGCCCGGGACGGGGCGGGTGATCAGGATCGTCCTGCACGGTCTGACTCGACGGGAGATCGACGGTCGCGGTGTAGGGCCGGGACTGCTCGCAACCATCGTGTCCGGGGACCTGTCCGACGTGCGGACGCCGGCCGAGCCAACGGACCTGGACGGGTATCTGGCCCTCGCCGGTGCCGGCGGGTTCCCCGAGCCTGCGCTGCGGCTGTCGGGGCGTGCGCGCGATGCATGGCTGGACTCCTACGTCGAGCACGCGGTGACCCGCGACGTCGCAGCAGCCGGACAGACCCGGGATCCGGTCAGGCTTCGCCGGTATCTGGAGGCGCTGGCGCTGTCGACGGCGGGGCTCCCGACGGATGCGACATTGTACGGCGCGGTCGGGATCGACAAGCGAACCGCAGACGCCTACGACCGGCTGCTCGCCTCGCTCTTCCTGCTCGATCTCGTGCCCGCTTGGGCGTCGAATCGGATCTCCCGGTTGGTCAAGCGCCCCAAGCGCTACCTCGCCGACCCTGCCCTGGCCCTCGCGGGGGCGCGGATCGACCAGGCCGCGGTCCTGGCCGACCCCGATCTGCTCGGTCGGATCCTGGACACCTTCGTCGCCGCCCAGCTCCGTCCCGAGGTGGACCTGCTCCACCCCCGAGCGCGACTGCATCACCTGCGCACCGAGGCCGGCCGCCAAGAGATCGACCTGGTCCTCGACCTCGGCGCCGGCCGCCTGGTCGGCATCGAGATCAAAGCAGGAACCGCACCGAGCCGCGCCGACGCCCGGCACCTGCGGTGGCTCCGTGACGAGCTCGGCGACCGGTTCGTCCGCGGGGTGCTCTTCCACACCGGACGTCAGCCCTTCGAGCTGGCCGAGCGAATCTGGGCACTGCCCATCGCAACACTCTGGGCCTGACCACGCTCGGGACCAGGACACCCGCCCCACGAACGCCCCACCAAGATTGTTCTGCCGCCAACATCGCCGTGTTGTCGCAGATCAACGGCCCGCCGAGGAGCAACTGAACCGCGGTCTACGGATCAAAAGGTTGGGGTTCGAATCCCTTCGGGCGCGCACATCGTCCCAGTTCAGAAGCCCTTTGCCGCCGCGTGGAACACGGTTCGGCACTCTGTCCGGCATCAACAGATGCGTTGCACTGTGTGATGCCCGTGGGGTGGGTCGAACCGTCAGAGGGCTGCGGCCTGCGGTGATCTGTGCGCCGGGCGTGTTCGCGACGTTCTCGTCATCACACTCCGCACTCGAACCAGGTGATGGTCGGTGGTACGCCTGGTGGTACGCCCCACCCGTGCCCATTGTTGATCTTCAAAACAAGATAGCCCGCTGGGTAGGTGTTGATGCGCTCGGGTGGAGTGCCGGGAGCTCAGGGTCCGGCGCCTCGGCGAGTTCGCCTGATCGCCCTCGCGCCGGTCGCTGAGCGGTCTCGGACCGCTGTGGAACGGGATGGAACACCTCGGAACGCCTCGAAGGCGTACTGCCACGACGACCGGCCAAGGAGGTGGCGCGATGCGCACTTCGATCCACGAACTCGAGGCCTGGGGCGACGGCAGCCTGGAGGGCGGCTGGGACGCAGAGGGTTGGGACGCCGACGACTGGGACGACCAGAGTTGGGCCGAGGCGTACGACGAAGAGGATGCCGCCGAGTCGTTCAGCCTCGGCAGGGCTCTGCGCGAGTTGGAGCGGGGCGCCGGCCAGGTGCTCTCCAACCCGGCGGTCGCCCAGCTCGCCGGCACGGTCCTGCCGACAGGGGCCGGAGCGCTGGGCACCCTGATCGGTGGCCCGGTCGGCGCCGCCGTTGGCCAGCGGCTCGGCACGTACGCGGCCGGCGCGTTGGCGCCCGGGCCGAAGCCTGCCGGGGCAGCCGTCGGCGCTGTGACCCCTAGCGCTTCCTCCCCCCCGATCCCGCCGGCCATCGGCTCGACCCCCCTCCCGGCGGGCGGTGCGACACCGGCGAGCGCCGCGCCAGGGCTCACCTCACAGCAGCAAGCCGCGCTGGGAACGCTCCTGGCCCAGGTGGCGGCCGCCGCCCAGACGGCGCCGCCCACGGGGGGCGCCTCGGCCTCCGGGTCGGTGTCGTCCCTGTTGGCCAGGCTGAGTCAGGTCTTCGGGCGGGCGGCGGCCGAGGCGGAGGCAGAAACACCATTCGCCGACGACGTCTCCTGGGCCAGTGAGAGCAATTGGGGTGCACCCGATTCGGAAGACTTCGGAGCCAGTTGGGACGACGCCGAACCGTTCGACGGCGAGTGCTCGGCGTGCAGCGGCGAGTCGGTCGATTCGGGCTTCCCGTTCGAGGGAGCGACACCATGACCTCCGAACTGGCCGCGGTCGAGGAGTTGCTGGTCCGGGTGCTGCCCGACCCGATGGGCTTCGCCGAACGCATCCTCGGCGAGCTCATGGAACGGCTGGCCACACCGGCGCCATCCGGTCGGCCGACCGTATTGTCGGACCTCGGCACGAGCAGGCCGACCGCCGAGCCCGGCGGCCCCTCGGACCCAGTCCCTCCCGATCCGCCGACCTCTGCTCACACCGCGACGATGACCGCGGATCCATCACCGGACGACGTCGCGCGGGCCGGCGTCGAGGCGCTTGCCGACCGAGTGCTCCTGCTCGCAGCCGCGCTCGGAGCCTGCGACTGCTGGGGCGATCACGCCGACTGCCCGGACTGCTCCGGGAGGGGCCGTCCCGGGTGGGTGCCACCCGATCCGCAGCTCTATCAGGAGCTCGTCGCACCTGCTGCTCGGCGTGCCGGACCGCCCGCCGAATCTCGACCGCACCCCGACGCCGGCTCACCGACAGAGCCGGGGCTGCACCCCCACTCGGATCCGGAAGGAGATCCACATGAGCATCTACTCGGATGACTACAACGAGGCCTACGACGACGCCGACCTCTTCGACGCCGAAGGGCTGGACCACGCCGAGGGACTGGACGACGCCGAGGAGTCCTCCGCGGCGCGTGCCAGGCGGCGTCGGCGACAACTGGCCCTGGCCCGTCGACGCACCGCAGCTCGCCAGAGCGTGGCCACGCCTGCACCCTCCGGGCCGCGCGCCGTGGTCAACGCGGTGAAGGAACTCGATCTGCAGACTCAAGTGCAGCAGGATTCCCTGCGCTCCTACAGCGCCGCGCAGCGCCGCAAAGAGGTGCGGACCAACCTGGTGCCCGCGCTGTCACTGCTGGTCGCTGAAGGGTTCCGCGCCTTCGGCACCCCTGACAACTCCGTGGTCCGAGTCGGTCTGGAGGCGGCACCGCTGGCACTGCTCCCCTGGGGGCCGTCGTACCGCGGCATCCGTGTCGTGCAGCACCCGTTGGTGGTGGGCGGCGCCGGCGGCCTGGCCCTGGCCTTCGTCGGCCAGCGCCGCGACAGCGACTCGGCCGTGCACACCATCAACGTGCTCGGACCTGCCGAGCTCGCCGTGGGCGGCCAGGACGTCTTCCTGGCCGACGTCCTCGACGGCCGGGGTCGCCCGTCCAAGGCCACCGCCACGTGGAGCAGCGACAACCCGAGCGTGGCCGCCGTCGACGCGACCACCGGCCGGGTGACCGCAGGCACCGTGCCCGGTGTGGCCATCATCAGTGTCACCGCGGGCGACGTGGTCCGGCGGGTCCGACTGGAGGTCGTCGACTTCAGTGTCGGGTCCTCCGGCGGCGCCCGGAGCGGCACCGGTTCCAAGTGACGGACGCCGGCCGTGGATCCCGCACTGCGCGAGCTGCTGCGGCTGGCACCCGCGGACCGGACGATCGAGGCGATCGTCCGGTTCCGCGGCGCCCGCATGCCGCTCCCCGGGGTGCGGATCGTGGCCGACTTCGGAAGTGTCGCCACCTGCCGGCTGAAGGTCTCCGACATACCGCGGGTGTGGGCGGATCCCTCGGTGGCCAGCCTGAAGGCGTCACGTCGGCTCGGCCCTGAACCCTGCGAACCCGAAGCCGCGGAACCCGAAGCCAGGGACTATGAAGCCGCCCGTGGTCGAACCGCGAGCCAGCAGACGGACGTCATGCTGTGGCCGAGCGGGGCAGCCCTTCCGCGGCGCCCGCCGAACCTCTCTGCGGACGGCTCCGAGGTGGTCCTCGGCGTGATCGACTGGGGCCTCGACGTGACGCACCCCAACGTGCGCCGGGCCGACGGGTCGACCCGGGTGCTGGCGCTGTGGGATCAGCGTGATCACCCGCTGAGCGACGAGCCGTCGCCCGAGCCCTATGGGTACGGGGTGGTCCACTCAACGGCAGCGATCGACCAGGCCCTCGCCACGCCGGAGCCTTTCGAGGTACTGGGGCTTCACCCGGCAGACGCCGACCGTGCCGGCAACGGCGCCCACGGCATGCACGTCACGGACATTGCAGCAGGCAGGGGGGCGGTCGGGCCGGCGGGCGTGGCGCCGAAGGCACATCTGATCTTCGTATACCTGGCCGACCGCGACACCGGGGGGATGTCGACGCTGGGCGATTCCGTGCGGCTCCTGGAGGGCGTGCACTTCGTGGCCGCCGCCGCGGGCGACCGGCCCTGGGTGATCAACCTGAGCATGGGCCGAACGGGCGGTCCGAAGGACGGCACCAGCGCGGTGGAATGCGCGCTTGACCACCTGATCGCTGCTGGTCCGGGCCGCTTCATCGTCCAGAGCGCAGGCAACTATCACATGGCCCGCACGCATGCCCAGGCAACCGTGCGGCCCGGGCGCAGCGGTCGGCTGCGGTTCACGATCGATCCGCGCGACGTCACGCCGAACGAGCTGGAGCTCTGGTACGCGGGGAGCGACGAGCTGGTCCTTCGCCTCCACCCTCCTGGGCTGGCCGCGGGGCCCGAGCTTCCGCTCGGCGCCGACCGGCCGGTGCTGGCCGGTGAGGACGTCGTCGGATGGGCCTACCACCGGGCCTACAACCCGGGGAACCATGACCACCACGTCGACGTCTTCCTCTCTCCACAGGCGCCGTCAGGCCTCTGGACGGTGGAGATGGTCGGGGTCCGGTCGGCCCGGCCCGGCGGCACCGTCGTCCACGGTTGGCTCGAACGAGACGACAGTTGCCTCCACTGCCAGCCCCGGTTCGTCCCGCAGGACGCTGTCCGCTCGACGACGCTCGGCACCATCGCCACTGGTCACCTCCCGCTCGTCGTCGCCTCCTACGACGCTCGGCAGGCGGATCGTCCCCCGGCCGCGACCAGCAGCGCAGGGCCGACCCGCGACGGTCGGGGCCATCCGCACATCGCCGCTCCCGGACGAGCGGTGATCGCAGCCCGTTCGGCACCCCGTTCCTGCCGGAGCAACCCGGGGCTCCTGGTCGCCAAGTCCGGCACCAGCATGGCCACACCACACGTCGCCGGTGCCGTTGCCCTGGCGCTGCAGCTGGATCCGACCCTGGACGCCCGCCGGATTCGCCAACTGCTCCTGGAGACCGCGCAGCCCCCGCCCCCCGGTCTGCACGACCGTCTAGGGCAGGGCTATCTCGACATCGCGGCCCTGATCGAGGCCGTACAGACCCGCTCGCCAGATCCAGTCGACACGTCACACCCGGCCGAAAGGGAGGCCACCACGATGAGCGCCTGGTCCGAGGACGACCCCGTCATCACCGCCCCAGCCTCGGCAGAACCGCTGTGGCAGAACACACCGGCACAGCTCGAGTTCCGCGACCGAGTGCTCGCGGCGCATCTGGCGGCCACACGGGCGCGCGTCGGCGAGCCCAAACGAGACCTGCGACAGGAGGAGCTGGCTGACGTTCCCGGGACCTGTCGCGAACGCAAGGGCCGGAACGTGTGTGTGCGGACTGCGATCGCGACAGCCGAGGCTGCGGGGCGCCTGCTCGCTGCCGCCAACGCCGATCTGGCCCGGGCGCAGCAGGGCGGTGACCCCGACGCGCTGCGCACCCTGCGGGTCTCGGCGACCAGCGGATACCGGGACAGTGACACCCAGCGGAGACTGTGGCTCGGGTACTTCGCGACCAAGTACTACAACCGCACACGGGCCGCTCGAGCAGCGCTGCCGGAAGGCCCTCAATCCACCGATGCGATCCGGTACATGTTGCGTCGCAAAGCAGACGGTGGATACGGGCTGACCGGACGAATCGCCGCCCCTGGATACAGCAATCACCAGGGGGGGACTGCGATCGACTTCAGCCAGGAACGCACCGCAGGGCACGCGATCCCCAACGACTCCGACGATGCCTCACGGAACCGGTGGCGTCGCAGCTGGTTCCACGGCTGGTTACGTGAGCACGCTGCGGAACACCATTTCCAGCCGATCCCGACCGAGGAGTGGCACTGGGAGTTCGCCGAGGGGCGCGCGTCCACCAGCTCCTCGGCACCCGCAGCCACGCGCAGGACCGGTCCGATGCTCGGTCCGGCCGCGCCGGGGAGCGCGGCGGAGGAGTACCTCGGTGGGTGGCTGTGGACCTTCACCTCGACCGCGCTGCTCCACCCGGTAGCCGTGTTCTGCCCTCGGGCGGCGTTGCGCGCGCCGGACGTGGAGGTGCTGCTGTTCGCGCACGGCCTGCTCAGCGGATGTCCTCGCCCGAAACGCCTTCCGCAAGGGCTCGTGACCGATGAGCCGTTCCGGCTCGGCCACGTCGTGGACGCCAGCGCGCGGCCGATGGTGCTCGTCGTGCCATTGCTCGACTGGGCGGACACCGGCGGTGCTTCGGCGTTCGGTGCGGCGCACCCGCGGTGGCACCCGTTCGGCCACCCCGCTGTGCTCAACAGCCTCCTGGCCCAGGTCCTGATCGAGGTGGGTCGAGTCCGCGAGAGCGCCGTCCCCGGCCTGAGCGAGCTCACCGTGGCCGGCCACTCGCGCGCCTACGACGTGCTCGAGCCGTTGGTCGCACATCGCCACGACGATGCCGCCCGCCACGGCGCGATGACCAGGCTGCGCCGCATCTGGGCGCTGGACACCACCTACGCCGGCGACGTGGAGGCCTGGGTGGACTGGGTGCGGGCCGATCCGGACCTGAGGGTGCACGTCTTCTACCGACCGGTCAAGGGGACCCTCGCCGTCGGCGAGCGGTTCGCCGCCCGCCGCAGCAACCGGCTGCACGTGACCGAGGCGTCGGAGGGGCACTGTGCCGTGCCGGCGACACGCCTGGCCCAGCTGCTGGCGCCCAGCGGCGGCGGCGCAGCCAGCGATGCGGATGCCGACCTGGATCGAGACCTCAGCGAGCTGGCAGACCTGAGTGGAGGCGCGTGATGGACGACTTGTCGGCGCAGTGCCTGGCTCGTGCGAAGGAACTCGACGTGGCCATCGTCGGTGGTGGCCTGGCAGGACTGGCCGCGGCGCGCGATCTGGCCCGCTGGGGGGCCCGCGTGCACGTCTACGAGGCCCGCGCCCAGGTCGGAGGTCGAGTGCTCAGTGACACCCGGTTCGCCTCGGGTCGTGTGGTGGAGTACGGCGCCGAACTGATCGGCTCGATCCACACCCGGTGGTGTGCACTGGCCCGGGAGTACGGACTGTCGCTGATCGGCAGACTCAGCGGCGACGTCTACGGTGGCCAGCAATTGCGCAGCCGGTGGATCCTCGATCGTCCGCTCACCTCGGACGAGATCAACACGATCGAAGTGCAGCAGCACAAGGTGCTTCGCGCCATCGCCGAGTTCGCCCGCGACCGGATCCCGGCTGGAATGGAAAGCCACCCGTGGGATCACAAGCCACTGGAGGCCCTCGACGGCATCTCGGTCGCCACCGCGTTGCAGAACCGGTTCGGCCTGACACCGGGCAGCCGGCTGTGGCTGGCCATGCGGTTCCTGCTGGAGAACAACAACGTCGCCCCCCTGGAGCAGATGAGCTTCCTGGCGCTCCTCTGCCTCGTCCGGGGCGGCCAGACCGAGAAGGCCACGGTGAACGACCCGCTCATGGGCTATTGGTATGAACTGGAGATCTATCGCAGCGCCGAAGGCTGCCAGCGTTTGGCGACCGCGCTGGCCAAGGACGTCGAAGCGCACCGAGACTGCCGCGTGACCACGCACCTCGGGGTCCGCCGGATCGATCTGCGCCCCAAAGGGGGTGGGGTGCTCGTCACGGTGCGCAGCACCAAGGACTCTTCCTTCGACCGTTGGTTGCGGGAGAAGGTCCCGGACAACCCGTTGATGCTGCAGAGGAGGCACACGCATGTGATCCTCACCGCGCCACCGACGGTCTGGGACGCCATCGAGATCGTCCCGGAGCATCCACGCCGAATCGGGTTGATGGGCGAAGGCCCCGCAGCGAAGTTCTTCAGCCGACTGGACAAGCGCTTCTGGGTGAGCGAGGGCACCACCCCGCTCAGCGGCTCGCTCGACATCGGCCAGGTCTGGGAAGGCAGCGACAACCAGATGCTGGTTCGCGGCCAAGACGTGGTCCTGAACGTGTTCTCCGGCAACCGGATCCCGACTGACTCAGAGTACCGCTCGGGTCTGGCGAAGATCTACCCGGCCGTGCCGGGCCGGCCGGGCACCGGCTACACGGTCAATCTGCGCGGCACACCGAAGCTCGTCGACTGGTCGCGGCAGCCGTTCATCCGCACCGGCTACTCCTCCCCGCGGGTCGGCCAGGTGATGACGGTGAGCCGTCGACTCAGCCAACCCTTCGGGGAGCTGTTGCTCTTCGCCGGGGAGCACAGTCAGCCCGATCACTTCGGCTATATGGAGGGCGCGATCCGCTCTGGCGAACGTGCGGCGCGGATGCTGCTGGGTCGCGCGTGCGCACCGCAGCAAGCGCGAATCGCCTGAGCTGGCGGGAAGCAGCCATGGCCACCTTCGCGGCTCGGGTCGAGCGGGCGGGTCCGGAGCAGCCGGGCCTGGACGATCACGCCGAGCACTGCTCCGCCGATCCGGAGGCGCTGGCCGGTATCGGGCGGCGTCGTGGCGAACAGATCAGGGTGGGGTTGGCGGGCACGCCGGGCGTGAGCGCCGTGTTCACCATCGTCGAGACGCGGGACGAGGCCGACCCCGGTGTCGTACGGCTGGGGCCGGGCGGTCGTGCCCGGCTGGGCGGGGGTGGGTTCCCTGCCGATGCAGCGGTCGACTCGGTCGTGGCGCGGCGGGCGATCAGTGATGACCAGGCGGCCCGACTCGGTGAGTTCGTGGAGCGGCTGGTGGACGACGGCCGCCAACGCGATCTCATCGTGCTCGCGCCGCACGGCGGTCAGATCGAGCCGCACACCGACGAGCAGGCGGAACGGGTGGCGGCCCGATTGTCCGAACACAACGTGACCCTTTGGTGCTGCAAGGGTTTCGGGCGTGGGCCGGGGAAGGCGCGACGCCGGTTCCACATCACCACGACCGATCTG
>Ga0209798_10001909_pt1 | contig 12351 bp, 12 predicted proteins | sample DOMMetBare3Fresh_FD_187475 | JGI IMG/M metagenome (GOLD analysis project Ga0209798, IMG submission 187475) | Wetland sediment microbial communities from St. Louis River estuary, USA, under dissolved organic matter induced mercury methylation -... | ecosystem: Environmental > Aquatic >...
CAGGCTGACCACGGCCGGGGTCGCCCCCATGTCGTTGATGGCGATCCGGGTGCCGCCGGCCGGGTGGCTGGCGGCGAAATTGCCGAGTACTGCCATCCAGGTGTCACCGAAGCCGCGCGCCGAAGTTTTGATACTGACTAGCAAGGCCGAAGGCTGACTACCGGCCTGGATAAGAATTTCCAGATTACCCGAGCCAACCACCCCGCATAACGCGGCATTGGCGTTTGCGCGGGCAGGCCGGGAATCGAAACGAAAATGGAGTGTTTCCATGGCGGTCACCAGTTGCGGAAGCGGGAGGGCGGGGCGTACAGGCCGCCGGACCAGCGCACCAGATCCTTGACGGAACGGGCGGCGAGCAGGTCGCGCGTAGCCAGGCGCGGGTCGATGCCGAGGTCTTCGGGACGGCGGACGATGCCGCGATCACGCAGGTTCTCGACCATCGCCTTGTCGCGCGCCATGCCCACCGGCGTGAAGCCGGCGACACCGCGGATCGCCTGTTCGCGCTCTTCCGGCGTCCGGCAGAGCAGCAGGTTGGCGATGCCTTCCTCGGTGACGATATGGCTGACGTCGTCGCCGTAGATCATGATCGGCGGCAGATCGGCGCCCATCACTTTCTGCAGTTGCCAGGCATCGAGTTCCTCGACGAAGACCGGCGCCATGTGCTCGCGGAAGGTCTCGACCATCTGCACCACCAGCTTGCGACCGCGGATGGCGTTCGCCCCGTAGGCCTCGCGTCCGGCCTTGAGCCAGGCCGGGCTGGCATGGCGCCGGCCATGCGGGTCGGAGCCCATGTTCGGGGCGCCGCCGAAACCGGTGATGCGACCCAGCGTCGCCGTCGAGCTGTTGCCGGCGAGGTCCATCTGCAGGGTCGAGCCGATGAACATGTCGCAGGCGTAGAGCCCGGCCGTCTGCGAAAACGCGCGGTTGGAACGCATGCTGCCGTCGGCGCCGGTGAAGAAGACGTCGGAACGGGCCGCCACGTAGTTGTCCATGCCGACTTCGGAGCCGAAGCAATGCACCGACTCGACGAAACCCGACTCGATCGCCGGGATCAGCGTGGGATGCGGATTGAGCGCCCAGTGCGTGCAGATCTTGCCCTTCAGGCCAAGTTCGGCGGCATAGGTCGGCAACAGCAGTTCAATCGCTGCGGTGTCGAAGCCGATGCCGTGGTTGAGGCGCTTGACGCCGTACTCGGCGTAGATGCCCTTGATCGCCATCATCGCCATCAGTACCTGGACCTCGGTGATCTGAGCCGGGTCGCGGGTGAACAGCGGTTCGATGTAGTTCGGGCGCGGTGCCTGCACGGTGAAATCGACCCAGTCGGCCGGCACGTCGACGCGCGGCAGCTTGTCGAGGCGCTCATTGACCTGGGCGATGACGATTCCACCCTTGAAGGCGGTCGCCTCGACGATGGCCGGCGTGTCCTCGGTGTTCGGTCCGAGGTAGAGATTGCCCTCGGCATCGGCCGCCTGCGCCGCGATCAGCGCGATGTTGGGGGTGAGGTCGAGGAAGTAGCGGCCGAACAGTTCGAGATAGGTGTGAATCGCCCCGATCTCGATGCGCTGTTCCTGGACCAGCTTGGCCAGGCGGGCGCCCTGCGGGCCGCTGAAAGAAAAGTCGAGGCGGTTTGCCAGGCCGCGCTCGAAAAGGTCCACATGGCTCGGTAGAGCCAGGACTGACTGGACCATGCTGAGGTGATTGATTCGCGCCGGATCGCAGTCGGCCAGCGACTCGGCGAGGAAATCGGCCTGCTTCTGGTTGTTGCCTTCCAGGCAGACGCGGTCGCCGGGCTGGATGACGGCTTCGAGCAGGTCGATGATGCGTGCGGCCGGGATCTGTTTGCCCAGGCCCAGGCTGGCCGCCCTTTCGAGGCGGCGTGCCCGGCTCTGACGCAAGTTGTCCCAGGCTCGGGAGAGAGGTGCGTTCATGATGATCGGCCTCTCAGCTCGCCACGCCCATGACCAGATCCGGCAGCCAGGTGGCGATACCCGGGAAGAGGCAGAGCAGCAGTACGGCAAGGAACATCAGGCCAAGGAAAGGCATGACCCCCCAGACGATGTCCTTCAACGGAATGTCCGGCGCGACGTTCTTGATGACGAAGATGTTGAGACCGACCGGCGGGTGGATCAGGCCCATTTCCATGACCACGGTCATCACGATGCCGAACCAGATCAGGTCGAAACCGGCGGCCTTGAGCGGCGGCAGGATGATCGGCGCGGTCATCAGGATGATCGACACCGGCGGCAGGAAGAAACCGAGCACCACGACGAAAACCAGGATGGCGGCGAGCAGCAGCCATTTCGACAGATGCATGGCGACAATCCATTCGGCGGCCGACTGGCTGATGTGCAGGTAGCTCATCACGTAGGAGTAGAGCAGCGACATGCCGATGATGAACATCAACATGGTCGATTCCTTGAGCGTGCTGTTGAGGATCGGCTTGAGTTGCGACGGGCGCCAGACGCCGTAGATGCCGGCAATCAGCGCGAGGGCCAGGATGCCGCCGAGACCGGCGGTTTCCGACGGCGTTGCATAGCCGCCATAGAGCGCCGCCATGACACCGATCAGCAGCAGTACGAAGGGGATGACGCGCGGCAGCATGCGGGTCTTGTCGGCCCGGGTCATGCGCATTTCGTCAAGATAGGCCGACTTGGCGCCACCCGAATGCCAGACGTCGAGCGCTTGACTGTATTCCTGTTTGAAACGGACAACGGCATAGCCGGCAAACAGGAAGACCAGCATCAAGCCCGGCCCGATCCCGGCCAGGAATAGGCGCCCCAGCGACTGCTCGGCAGCCACCGCAAACAGGATCATGGTGATCGACGGCGGCAAGAGAATGCCCAGTGTGCCGCCGGCGGCGATGATGCCGGCGGCGAAACCGGGCGAGTAGCCGCGCGAGCGCATTTCCGGAATACCGGCGCCGCCGATGGCGGAGCAGGTTGCCGGGCTGGAGCCGGCCATCGCCGCGAACAGCGCGCAGGCGAAGACGTTGGCGATGCCCAGTCCGCCGGGAACCTTGTGCAGCCAGGCGTGGATCGCCAGGTAGAGATCGGCACCGGCCCGCGAACGGCCGATGGCAGCGCCCTTGAGGATGAACAGCGGAATGGAGAGCAGCGTGATGTTGGCCATTTCCTCGAACACGTTCTGGGTGATCGTGTCGGTGGCGGCCGCCGGCATGAAGACCAGCATGAAGAGAACGGCAATGGTGCCGAGCGCGAAGGCAATCGGGATGCCGGAGAACATCACGATCAGGGTGCCCAACCCGTAAAGCATGCCGATAGTGGATTCGGCCATGTTATTTCTCCTTGCGAACGATGCCGGCGACCAGTTGCAGCAGGATCTGCAGCGACAGCAGGGTCATGCCGGTGGTCATGAAGCCGTAGGGAATCCACAGCGGCGGAGCCCAAGAGGAAGAAGTGGTTTGCCCGTCAACCCAGGCTTCGTGCAGCAGCAACATCGACTTCCATGAAAAGAAGCTGCAGAACAAGAAAGAAACCAGGTCGCAGAAGATCAAGCGCAGCTTATTCGCCAAAGGCGGCAGCAAGCTCGCCACCGCCTCGATGCCGATATGGCCGCGCTGCGACTGGACGTAGCCGGCACACATGAAGGTGGCGGCGACGAGCAGGAAGACCGACATCTCGTCCTGCCAATCGGTCGGGATCTTCAGGAAATAGCGCAGGAAGACGCTGCTGCACAGGATCAGGGAGGCGGCGAGCAGGGCGCCGGACGACAGGAACATGATCGCCGTGTGTATCCAGGTCATCAGCCGGTTGATCGCGCCGAGGATGCCGACGTCGGGTATCTCGGGCGCCTTGACGGCGCCCTCCAGTTCGAAACCGTGACTCACAGCGTGGCCTCCGCCAGCTTGAGGATGCGGGCGCAGCTTTCATTCTTGCCGGCGAAGTCCTTCCAGGCCGTCTCGCGGGCAATGGCCTGCCATTTCTTCACGGTCGCATCGCTCATGTCGTAGGCCTTGCCGCCGGCCTTCTGGTACACCGCCGCCACCGCCTGGTCGTCAGCCTTGGCGCCTTCCAGCGCAATCGCTTCCATTTCGGCACCGACCGTCATGATCAGGTCCTGCTGGGCCTTGGGCAGCTTGTCGAAAATGGCACGCGAAATGAGCAGCGGCTCGAACATGAACCAGTAGGTCCTGCCGCGGCCGGTGGTCAGGGCCTTGCCGACTTCTTCCAGGCGGAAGGAGATCAGGCTGGTCGACGAGGTCATCGCCGCATCGAGGGCGCCGGTCTGCATCGCGGCGTAGATTTCGTTGGAAGGCAGGGTCAGCACGGTGGCGCCGGCCTGCTTCAGCACCATGTCCATTTCGCGGCTGCCGCCGCGCACCTTGAGGCCCTTGGCATCTTCCGGTTCGATGATGGGCTTGACCCGGCTGGCAACGCCGCCGGCTTGCCAGATCCAGCTCACCACCAGCACGCCCTTGTCGGCCAGGATGTTGGCCAGTGCCTTGCCGACTTCGGCCTTCTTCCAGCTCACCGCCTGCTCGTAGGAGGTGACGATGCCCGGCATCAGGCCGATGTTGGTTTCCGGCACTTCGCCGCCGGCATAGGAGAGCGGCACCAGCGTCATGTCGAGGGCGCCTTTCCTGACCGAGCTGAACTGAGCATTGGTCTTCATCAGCGATGAACCCGGATAAACCGTGCCCTTGAGCGCGCCGTTGCTGCGCTTGGCGATCTCGGCGGAAAAGCGGCGGCACAGGCGGTCGCGGAAATCACCTTCGGTAGCCGAGCCGCCGGGAAACTGATGGGAAATCTTGAGTTCGGTAACGCTCTGCGCCCACAGCAGGTTGGGGGCCAAGGCCAGGGCCGGCGTTGCGGCCAGGCCTTTAAGAATATTGCGCCGGGTTTCGTTCATGGTGTCTCCTCCAGATGAATGAACTGATAGCAATCGCGGTGAACCTCACTGGCCTGCTGTTCCTGCAAAGGAGTACAGTACTCATTTTATGTGTTCAATTTTCACCGTTGTGTATACAAGATTAGCATTTATTGAATACTGGTCAACTAATTTCGTATAATTTAATCATTGCCTGATTCAGGAAGCCATCATGAGCAGCCCCGCCGATATCACCCCGAGTACCCGCCAGTCCGAGCGACTGGGTGAACTGATCGAAGAACGCATCGTCACCGGCGTCTATCCGCCGGGTACCCGGCTGGACGAGCAGGAGCTCGCCTCGACCTTCGGCGTGTCACGGACGCCGGTGCGGGAAGCGCTGATCCAGCTCGCCTCGGTCGGCCTGATCGAGATCCGGCCGCGCCGTGGTGCGACGGTGCCGGAAGTCGGCGCCGACCGGGTGTGCGAAATGTTTGAAGTGATGGCCGAGCTGGAGGCCATGTGCGGCCGGCTCGCCGCCCGCCGCATCACGCCGGCAGAGCAGCTGGCCTTGCAGGAAGCGCACCGTGCCTGCGAGGCGGCGCGCGATGCCAACACGCCGGATGTCTATTACCAGTTGAACGAAGTTTTCCACCAGCGCATCTACGAAGCGAGCCACAACGGCTTCCTGGTCGAGCAGGCCGCCGCACTGCATCGCCGGCTGCGCCCCTACCGCCGGCTGCAACTACGGGTACGCAACCGGATGGCCAGTTCGTTCAACGAACATCAGGCGATTGTCGAATCGATCATCAAGGGCGACAGCGAGCTGGCGGCGGCGCAATTGCGCGCCCACGTCACCGTGCAGGGCGAACGTTTTGCCGACCTGGTGGCGACCTTGCGCGATTTCAACGCCGGCAGCTGAACGCCGCCGGCCGAAAAGCTTCAGCCGATCAGGCTGTACAGCATCTTGGTCGCCAACAGCGCCAGGAAGCCGCCAAAGGCGCGCTTGAGCTTTTTCACCGGCAGGCGATGCGCCAGCCGCGCCCCGACCGGGGCCATCGAAATACTCATCACGACAATGCCGAAGAACGCCGGCAGGTAGATATAACCCAGGGTGTGACTGGGCAAACCGGTATCGTGCCAGCCGGCGACGATGTAACCGATGGCGCCCGCCACCGCGATCGGGAAGCCGAGCGCCGAGGACGTGCCGACCGCAACGTGAATCGCCACGTTGCAGAACAGCATGAAGGGAATCGACAGAAAACCGCCGCCGGCGGCCACCATGCTGGAAACCACGCCGATCACGCCGCCGACGCCGAACAGGCCGGCCGGCCCCGGCAGCTGGCGATGCGCCTTGGGCTTGAAGTCGAGAATCATCTGCGCCGAGGCGTAGTAGACGATGATCACGAAGATCGCCGTCATCGGTACGGTCGGCACCAGGCCGGCCAGTTGCGAACCACCGAAGGTGCCGACCACCAGCCCCGGCGCCAGGCTGCGCACGATGTCCCAGCGGACCGCACCATGGGCATGGTGCGCCCGCATGCTAGAAATCGAGGTAAAGACGATGGTTGCCATCGAGGTGCCGAGCGCCAGGTGCATCACATGCTCCGGCGGAAAATGCTGGGCCACGAACAGCATGTACATGAAGGGCACCAGGGTCAGGCCGCCGCCGACACCGAACAGGCCGGCCACGAAACCGCCGAAAATGCCGAGCAGGGGATAAGTCAGCCACCAGATGCTCATTGTCTCTCCGTCATTAATTTTTGGATGCAGACCCACTCTTCGTTCGTCACCGGCGTGATCGACAGCCGGTTGCCGCGGGCAAGGAGGCGCATGGTAGCAAGTTCCGGCACCTGGCGCAGTTCGCCCAGCGTCAGGTAAGGCGTCTTGGCGACGAAGCGGACATCGCGCAACAGCCAGCGCGGATTTTCGCGCACCGCCTTGGCATCGTAGTAGGGACTGTCGGCCGCGAACTGGGTTTCGTCCGGGTAGGGCGCCGAACAGACTTCGCAAATGCCGGCAATGCCCGGCTCGGCACAACCGGAGTGGTAGAACAGGGCCAGATCGCCGATCTGCATGGCGTCGCGCATAAAATTGCGCGCCTGGTAATTGCGCACGCCAAACCAGGGCACCGTCTGCCCGGGCGCCCGGGCCAGATCGTCGATCGACACTTCGTCCGGCTCGGACTTCATCAGCCAATATTGCATGTCGCGATCTCTGAAAAGAAAACGGATGGCAGAAAACTCTGCCATCCGTTAGAGATTGGCCCCCGCAAGTGCCGTCAGACCGGCATCCTGAACCTGGGTCCAGAATGGTCGCTTTCCAGCTGCATCAGGAACGCCTGACTAGAGGCACTCACAACAGCAGCGTTCAGGTCCACAACCGATGCCAATTAGCATTGGTTCAAGGAATGTATGGTCTTAACAAACACCGCAGGGGACGCTCGGCGGGCGGCGCCGGGGTCAGCAGCGAATGACTACAGGTCCAGTTGCTGCTGGGGCGCTAGCACGGTGTCTATCCGTGCTCCCATGTCACCGATTCTACGCTTTGCCTCGGAAGTATCAACAGCTTCTTCAAAGCTCGGCGCGGCACCGGTGGCAGCACCGGAAAGGTACTCATGGGCAATGTTCAGGGCGGCCATCACCGCCACGCGTTCGGCGATGGTGTTCTTGGTCCGCTGGGCAATTTCACTCATCTTGCCATCGACCAGATCAACGGCGGAGAGCAGCGCATCGCGCTCTTCCGGCGCACAGGCGACGCGGTATTCGCGTCCCATGATCTTGACGTCGAGGAAATTCGGCTCGGCGCTCATTTAGGCATCCTCGGGAATCTTTTCGACCAGCCCTTCCAGACGCTCGCGCGCGGCGGTCATCGTCTGCCGCAGATGCAGACGTTCGACCTCGGCAGCAGCCATCTGGTTTTTGAGCACTTCGTTCTCGGCGCGCAACTGGTGAACCAGGGCGACAACCTGTTCGATCTTGCTTTCGAGCGCTTCGAGTTCGCTATTCATGGCACGGACTATAAATGTAAAAACGCCGTATGGTCAAGGACTAAGCCTTTATTCTCAAAGTGGTTTATAGCTATATCGACTCATAATTTTGGTGCGACAAAGCCCCTGCCAAGGTAGAATGCGCGCCGTAACAGGTGCTGCGCGAGGACTCTCCGAGCGTGGTTAAACGGGAAAGCGGTGCGTCTCGAACGAGGCCAATCCGCTGCTGCCCCCGCAACGGTAAGCAAGTGCGGGCGCGTCATCAGGCCACTGGGTTCAACCTGGGAAGGCGACGCGTCAAGACTTGCGAGCCCGGATACCGGCCTGCGACACCAGCGGAAGTGCCACGGGGGTGTGGCGCCGGACCTTGCGGCCTGCCTTTTCCTCCCCTCGCGCTTCCTTCCACTCGTACTTCCGGCTCGCGGGGACGCCTGCCGGGAAAAGGAATGCCATGAACTCAGCTTTGAAGCCCCTGGTAGCGCTGCTGCCCGCCCTTTTCATCGCGCCGGCCGGTGCCCAGCAATTGGCCAGCCTCGATCCGGTGATGGTCACCGCCACCCGCCAGGAAATGCGCACCTCGGAACTGCTCTCCGACGTCACCGTGGTTGAAGCCCAGGACATCCGCCAGGCCGGCAACTCGACCCTGGGTGAAATCCTCTCCCGTCAGCCCGGCGTCGAGTTCTACTCGCAAGGCAGCAAGGGCGCCACCGGCAGCGTCTTCATGCGCGGCACCAGTGCCGGCCACACGCTGGTGCTGATCGACGGCATGCGCGTCGGTTCGGCTTCGCTTGGCCAGATGTCCTCCTGGTCGCGCATCCCGGCGGCCCAGATCGAGCGCATCGAAATCCTGCGTGGCCCGGCCTCCTCGCTCTACGGCAGCGATGCCATCGGCGGCGTCATCCAGGTCTTCACCCGCCAGGGCAACGGTCCCTTCGAGGTCAATGCCGAAGCCGGCGCCGGCACCAACGACACCTACGCTCTGAGCACCGGTTTTTCCGGTACGCAAGATGGCTGGCGCTACGCCCTCAATGCCTCGGCCGACCGGACGGCCGGCTTCAACAGCATCCGCAACCCGAAAAACAGCGCCTACAACAAGGATCGCGACGGCTTCGACGAGCAGACCCTCAGCGGCAGCCTGGCCTACAGTTTTGCCAAGGGCCACGAAGCCGGTGCCAGCTTTTTCTACAGCGACGGCGAAAACAAATACGACAGCGGCAGCTCGAAAACCTCGGCCGCCAAGGATTACCGCAATCAACTCGCCGTCTCCAGCTTCAGCACCTATCTGAAGAACGCCCTGACCAGCAACTGGAACAGCACCGTCCGCCTCGGCCGCAGCACCGACGATTCGACGAACACCACCAACGGCGCGCAAAGTTCGCTGTTCCGCACCGATCAGACGCAATACGCCTGGCAAAACGACTTCAAGACCGGCTTCGGCAATTTCCTGCTCGGCGTCGAGCGTCTCGACCAATCGGTCACCGGCACCGGCAACTATCGCTCCGACCAACGCACCATCGATTCGGTCCTCGCCGGCTGGAACGGCAGTTACCAGGCGCATCGCCTGCAGGCCAACCTGCGCTACGACAACAACTCGCAGTTCGGCGACAAGACCACCGGCTCGGTCGCCTACGGCTACCGTTTCAGCCCGAACTGGCGCGCCAACATCGGCTACGGCACGGCCTTCAAGGCCCCATCGTTCAACGACCTCTACTACCCGCTCACTTTCGGCTACCAGGGCAACCCGGATCTCCAGCCAGAATCGTCGCGTAACCGCGAAGCGTCGCTGCATTACGAAACCGGCTTGCATCACGTCTCCCTGACCTGGTTCCTGAACCGGGTCGAGAACCTGATCTCCTGGTCCGGCGTCACCACGCCGGTCAACATTGGCAACGCCCGTCTCGAAGGCGCCACGCTGGCCTACGAAGGGCAAATCGGCAGCTTCAACCTGGCCGCCAATTACAACTATCTCGACCCGCGCGATGCCGACACCGGCCGCCAACTGGCCCGCCGCGCCAGCAATTTCGGCACCGTCAGCATCGGCCAGAATCCGGGCGCCTGGGAATGGCGCGTCGAGTTGCAGGCCAGCGACCGCCGCTTCGACACCGATGCCAACACCCGCAAAATGTCCGGCTACGCCATTGCCAACCTGTATGGCGCCTACCATCTGAGCGGCAACTGGTCGGTCTTCGCCCGCGCCAACAACATCTTCGACCGCGAGTACGAGTTGGCGGCCGACTACGGCACGCCGCGCGCCAACGCCTTCGTCGGCGTCCGCTACAGCCCGAAGTAAGCCGATGCCTTCCCGTCAGCGCGCCTTCCTGATTCTCTGCGGCCTCAGCCTGCTGGCGGTGGCGAGTTTCGCGCTGGCGCTGACGGTGGGCAGCTTCAAGGTGGCGCCCGGCGAGGTGCTGGCGGCCCTGTTCGGGCAGGAGGGCGGCGCTGGCGACGTGGTGATGCAACTGCGCCTGCCGCGTGCGCTGGCCGGCTTTGCCTGCGGCGGCCTGCTGGCACTGGCCGGGGCGCTGATGCAGGTGCTGCTGCGCAATCCATTGGCCGATCCTTACGTGCTGGGCATTTCCGGCGGCGCCGGGGTCGGTGCGATGTTCGCCATCCTGCTCGGCTGGCCGGTACTCGGCATCGACGGGCTGGCCTTTGCCGGGGCACTCGGCGCGATGTTCATCGTTTTCGGCCTGGCGCACGGCGATGGCAGCTGGACGCAGACCCGGCTGCTGCTCACCGGCGTCATCGTCGCCGCCGGCTGCGGCGCCTTGGTGGCACTGATGCTGGCGATCGCCCCGGAACACAAGCTGCGCGGCATGCTCTTCTGGCTGATGGGCGACCTCGGCCAGAGCAGCAACTGGTGGCCGCCGCTACTGGCGCTCGGCGTGGCACTGCTGTTCGCCATGCCCTTCGCCCGCGAACTCAACCTGCTGGCGCGCGGCATGATGCAAGCGCAAGCCCTCGGCGTCGCCGTCGACCGGCTGCGCCTGGCGATCTACCTGCTCGCCTCGCTGGCCACCGCCGCCTCGGTAACGACTGCCGGCTCGATCGGCTTCGTCGGTCTGGTCGTCCCCCACCTGGTACGGCTGGCCACCGGCAACGACCAGCGCCTGCTGTTGCCGGCCTCGGTCCTGGCCGGCGGCGCCTTGCTGGTCCTGGCCGACACGCTGGCCCGGACGCTGATTGCACCGCAGCAGCTGCCGGTCGGCGTGCTGACCGCCTTGATCGGCGTTCCGGTCTTCCTCTTCCTGCTGTCCAGGCAACCGAAATGAGCCGCCCGCTGCTCGAAACCCGGCAACTGGCCGTCGAAATCGGTGGCCACTACGTCGTCGACCGGCTCGACCTCAGCGTCGGCGAAGGCGAGCGCCTGGCCATTCTCGGCCGCAACGGCGCCGGCAAGTCCACGCTGCTCTCGGTCCTGGCCGGACTGCGTCCGCCAGCCGCCGGCGCGGTCCTGCTCGACGGCGAGGATGCCGCCCTGATTCCGCCGCGCGATGCCGCCCTGCGCCGGGCCTGGCTGGGGCAGTTCCAGTCCGACCCGTTCGGCTCCAGCGTGCTGGAAACCGCGCTCACCGGACGCCACCCGCATCTCGGCCGCTGGGACTGGGAAAGCACCCGCGATGCCGAGCTGGCTCGTGGCGCGCTCAAGGCAGTCGGCCTGGAAGGCATGGAAAAGCGCCAGATCCACACGCTTTCCGGCGGCGAGCGCCAACGCCTGGCGATCGCCACCTTGCTCACCCAAGCCGCACCGCTCTACCTGCTCGACGAGCCGCTGTCCCATCTCGACCTCAATCACCAGATGGCGGTGCTCGAACTGTTTGCCGGCACGGCCCGCGACTGCGGCGCCGGGGTCGTCATGGTGCTGCACGATCCGGCCCTGGCCCACCGTTTCTGCGACCGTGCGCTGCTCGTCTATGGTGATGGCGAGACCTGCTGCGGGCCGGTCGACGACATCCTCACCGCCGACACGCTGTCGACGCTCTACGGCTACCGCCTGCGCCAGCTCGACGACGCCGGCCGGCGCTGCTTCATTCCGGAATAAGGCCGGCCGGACGGCCGCCTGACCCCATCTACGGAGAACACTCGCGATGATCACCCACGAACAACGCATGCAGAAAAAGAAGGCCGTGATCGACGGCAAGATCGATGCCGCCCAGGAAGAGCGCGGCGTACTCGTCATCAACACCGGCAACGGCAAGGGCAAGTCCTCGGCCGCCTTCGGCGTCGTCGCCCGCGCCCTCGGCCATGGGCTCAAGGTCGGCGTCGTGCAGTTCGTCAAGGGCCGCTCCGACACCGGCGAGGAAGCCTTTTTCCGCCCGCAGCCGAACGTCGCCTGGCATGTCGGCGGCGAGGGCTTCACCTGGGAAACCCAGGACAAGGAGCGCGACGCCAAGGCCGCCCAGCACGCCTGGAGCGTCGCCTGTGGTCATCTGGCCAACCCGGAAATCGGCCTCGTCGTGCTCGACGAAATGACCTACGCCTTCAAGTACAACTGGCTCGACCTCGACGCCGTGCTCGCCACGCTGCTCGCCCGCCCG
>Ga0209798_10001910_pt1 | contig 12350 bp, 10 predicted proteins | sample DOMMetBare3Fresh_FD_187475 | JGI IMG/M metagenome (GOLD analysis project Ga0209798, IMG submission 187475) | Wetland sediment microbial communities from St. Louis River estuary, USA, under dissolved organic matter induced mercury methylation -... | ecosystem: Environmental > Aquatic >...
TGTTTCTTGCTCCGTGATCCTTAATTCCTATTCGGGAAGTGCAACGAGTTCACCGTCAACCGTTCTCATACGGCACGTTTCCGACCATCGTTCTGTGGCCACCTTCTCTTCCTCTTTGTATCGCCTGAGCCGCACTATTAGGTCGTCAAAATCGACCTGATGCCCGTCGAAGTCCGGCCCGTCGACACACGCGAATCTCACTTCTTCGCCAACTTTTACACGGCATCCGCCGCACATACCGGTGCCGTCAACCATGATCGGATTGAGGCTGACCATTGTCTTGACGCCCGAGGGGCGGGTTGCGTCTGCGCTCGCCTTCATCATTACGGGCGGGCCAATCGCTGCCACCTCGTCGACGTCCGGATGAGTTTGTAAAGCCTGTTTGATGCCGTCGGTGACAAAACCCTTGATTCCCGCTGAACCGTCATCCGTGCAGATGATCAGCTCGTCGCAGATCGCACGGAATTTCTCTTCCCAAAAAACGAGGTCCTTATTCCTGAAGCCAAGCACGCCGATTACGTACGCTCCGTTTTGCTTCCACGCTCGCGCCTGCGGGTACACCGGCGCCACACCGAGCCCGCCGCCTACACACACGACCTTTTTAGCGTCGCTGAGGTGGCTGGGAATGCCCATCGGCCCGGCCATACCGTAAAGTGTGGTTCCTACCTGACACGTTTGCTGCATTTCCAAGGTTGTTTTGCCGACCGCCTGGATGACGAGGGTGACCGTGCCCTTTTCGGAATCAAAATCGGCAATTGTTAGCGGAATGCGTTCACCCTTAGGATGGGACATAACGATAACGAACTGACCCGGTCGCGCGGCGCGGGCCATCATTGGATGACGAACCTCAAGCATATACGTGACGTCGGAGTAATCCTCCCGCTTGACGATCTCGAATTTCGCGGTTTGTAACTCGTTCACAATTTTCTTTTTTGTCCGGAGAACTGGCACCAAGCTAAATTTCCCGAACCCCAATCCACTATGATCAAAATGTGACTCAACAGCGCCATTCTCCTTGAGAATAACGAGGGTCAACAAAAGCAAAGAACGGCAAGTGACGTGCCAAACCTGATTGGAAACGAATTGACTAGAGAAATACCGTAAAATCGGGGGTGACCGTGGCTGTGGAATTACCTAGAGTCGAAGTATTATGTTGAATTCTACGGACAAGTGCGAGATTTTTCCCACTTTGTTGAGTTTTCACGCCGTCATTGCCATCGAGGGCAGCCGGTGACCGTTCGCGAAAACTACAGCGGTTCCGAACCCGGCCTTAAGGATTAAGAATTCAACTAAGTGGATTTAGCTTTCAGCCTGCGCTTTGGTTTGCGGTTCAACCTGCAAAGAATAATTTTTGGAAGTAAGACATTCGCCGGTTGTCAGATCGAATTCCCAACCGTGTCGCCTGCACGTCAGAATGTCACCTTGTATCGACCCGTAGTTTTGAAGGTCGACCTTCATATGTGGGCAAAAGCGTTCGAACTTGTGTCCGTTAATCGAGCACATTTCTTGCAAACCGGTATAGTCGCGGTAATGCTTTTCGAAATATTCAATTCGTTCCGGACTGAGACACCTAAAGAAACCATAGACACATTCGTCATACTTTCCTTCCCTTTGGACCTTCATACGAAGCGAGAGAAACAGTTCGGCGGGCCAATTCTCATACCGCTCTTTGATACAGGTCTCGATCAATTTGCGGTCGATCGTAAAGTAATATTTCCACGGTTCTCCGCCCCAGGCCCGCACCTTTCGGCTGATAAAATCGATCACAATTTGCTCGTTCCCAACGTCCAAAACCACATTTCCGTCGACGCCCGCACAAATTTTATTCGCTTTTTTTAACAGCGGCACCCACCATTCGCGAAGCGCGGGCAGCAAATCGATCGTATTATCACCCCAGCTATTTCGCAGATCTTCAATTTCGGACCGACGGCTCTCTTGATACGACCGTAAATACTCACGTTTGTTATCAAAGATCTCACTGATCTCGGTGTCGGAAAGCTCATGAGTAACATCAAATTTCCCGGACTCAAGCGTGCCGGACGAACCGGGTAACATCAAATATCCACCGTCGATCTGATTTTGTTGCAGAAACTCTAGGAAAAATTTTTGATCGGGGAACACTGAATTCGGATCGTCGTCGAGATCATTCAGGTGAAAGAGTTCATCGTCGAGAAAGCAGGCCGGGCCGGCACAGGGGACGATAAATTTAGGCGCTAGTTGTTGGATATATCGAAACGCACGCTGAGTCTGATTGCTGCGTTTTAGCTTGCATAAAGCCACCTTTTCTTCTTCGGGCAGATCATACACAACCGGATACCAGCTTGCGCCCGAGTATTGAAGCATTACCAGATCGATCGGACCATCCTCTAACAGTGCCGACGCATCTTCGGGATGCGCATCGTTGAGGTGCAGCACTCTGACCTCACCGTCATCGAGCAGAAGGCACGAGTCCCCGACCCCGCCATCCGTCGACGCTGTGTAATTATTTACCGTTGCAGTGACTCCGTTACCGATCGATACGCGTTCGCCGTCTTTGCAATAAACCATTTGCGAAAAGCCAAGTTCCCTCAGATCTTTCTCAAACAACGGTAACGGATAGACCGGTAATATGACGGCCACATCCTTAGAAACATTTTGCTTCAAAAACTTGCGATCAAAATGATCTTTGTGCGGATGCGATACATAAAGGTGCGTGATTCCCGCTATTTGAGACAGGTCTAGCCGGTCATTTCGCGGAAATGGGAACCAGGATGCAAAATATGTCGGATTAAACCACGGATCACACAAGATGCGCAGGCCGTTCGTTTCAATGATAAAGCCGGCGTGGCCAAGACTGGTTAATTTCATTTTCTGGTTCAATAAAGGACCGTAGCGTAATCCTTTATGGGATAAACTTAATCTCGCAAATTGAAGGTAAGTCTAAACAATTCTCACTTCAGAATCAATAATCTCCCGGGCTGCTTCATACGGACGTTAAGGGCTGTAAAACTCTGTTAAAGTCTCTTTCACCTCAGACTGCGGTTAATATTCTCCAAAATTTCCGAACCAGGACATAACTCGGCATTTATCATGGAATTAAGCGGCTTTTCGCTCGTCTTGATCATATCGTGCAGCTCCTGCGACGATTCGTCGATATAAAGCAGCCCCGTCAGGATCTCACCCTTATCCTTTGCGTTTTGAACGGCGTTCATTGCCGAGCGTCGATCGGTCGGATCCCAGTCCTTCTGCAATTTGTGTAAGCGGATCTCCGAACCGTCGTGCATTGTAATGTCCGAAACGTCGCCGGCCTCATAACTAGCTTTGATCTCTTTCATCATTGGCACGAAATCCATCGTGCCGGTACTTTCGACGTGTTCGCGGACGTAATCATACGATTTAGTTGAACCGGCATTGTTATTGAATGTGACACACGGTGAGATCACATTGAGGAACGCAAAGCCTTTGTGCGACATCGCGGCTTTCATCAGCGGGATAAGCTGCTCTTTATCGCCCGAGAAACTCTGTCCGACGAAGGTTGCTCCAAGTTCGATAGCGAGGCTCGCGAGGTCTATCGCTTCGAAAAGGTTAACACTTCCCGCTTTGCTTTTTGACCCGGCGTCTGCGGTGGCGGAGTCCTGGCCTTTAGTAAGGCCGTAGCAGCCGTTATTCATCACGAGGTAAACCATGTTCAGATTTCGCCGGACAACGTGAACAAATTGCCCCATCCCGATCGAAGCCGTGTCGCCGTCGCCCGAGACGCCGAAATAGATCAGGTCGCGATTCGCGAGATTCGCGCCAGTCGCAACCGAAGGCATACGGCCGTGAACCGAATTAAACCCGTGCGAATTGCTCAGGAAATAAGCAGGAGATTTCGACGAACAACCAATACCCGAGAGCTTTGCCACCTTGTGCGGCTCGATGTTCATCTCCCAACACGCCGCGACGATCGCCGCGTTGATCGAATCATGCCCGCACCCCGCACAAAGCGTAGAAAGCGAACCCTCATAATAATCCACCGTGTACCCAAGCTCGTTTTTCGGCAATGCCGGATGTCGAAATGTTGATCTGACGTAGGTCATAAGTTAGTGTGCTGTCGCTTGTCCTATTTTAATATCGGGTAAAGACTGAATCACTCGTGCAAGGTCGATTAATGAAACAATTGCAATCCAACCCAAACCCTTCTGATCTTTTCCCACCAAAATCAAATCGTGAGTGCTTTCGTTTGCGAAGAAACCGCTTCGAGTGGGGTCGTGATGAGCAATCTTATTTAATGCCTCGCGTAACGCGAGCGGTTTGTATCCATCGACATCGGCATAGGGACCTGCGTAGCTCGCAGTTACTTCCCGTTGTTCAGCTTCCGTAACATTAGTACGCAAAGAGCCGACTGGCGTTGATGATTTTCCGACCAGACCTATGTCCTGCTCACCACGAACGGAAAGGGCTAAGATTTGAAGAACCTCACGACCGCGAACCGAAGAATCGGCGAGAATCCGTCTTTTCTTTTCTTCGTCCCATCCGTTTCGATTGGTATACGCCGACCGAAAATCTTCGCTCACAGCCATCAATTCAGATGCACAGTCATGAAATGTTCGTCGTTCCCACATTAGCTTTTATGGCCGTATCGTTGGCTTTGGCTGCGAAATTTCAGGAAAACACGCGGAAACAGCGCTGTCCAAAGCATTTGTGTCTACAACAGCAATAGAGGGATGGAAATCATCCACATCAACGTAGAAGCCATCGCAGGCCGCGAAGTCGAGTAGCTTTGAACCGGACCATTCCTTCGGGAGAATACTGTCGGTCAAGAGCATTTGTTGAAACGCTCCAGATTTCATCATTCCACGCTCATCTTTAATCCCTAACAGATGTGGCAGATAGGAAACGTAAAATCCGACAAGTTGATTCTCTCGAACCAACAATCTCATGTTCCAGACGCCTTCAAGAGAGGTCGGTAGGGCAGAACCAAATTTCATTTTGAAAACCGAGTCGGCTGGATCTACCCAATAGCTGTCTACACTACAGCCGGGCTTTCTAAATGAAATCGCCGGTCGTCCCGAGTAGATACCACGTTCTTCAGCGTTCCAGATGAACTTTCGAGTCCCGAATGCATCAATCCCAATCGCGAGCCGTTGCCGATCCAACGCAAAGTATTGAATAGGCACAATCGAGTTAACGTCGCTAATAGACATCCCGAGTTGAAGACCCCGAACTCGCGGAGCCTTGCTTTGCGAAAGTCGGCACGTATTCCTTTCTTTCTCCTCGGCGTCAAATATCTTCTTTTGCTCAGCATCGCGAATCTTCTGGGCCTCTTCCGCCTTCTTGCGATTCGCGGTTTCCTCCTCTCGCTGATGTCTCGCTTCTCCAACAATCGGCTCGATGGTATCCAAGAATCGGCGAATTGAAGCCTTTGACGCGGCAGATACCGTGAACTTCATGTACCAGTTGACGATAATGTCTACGCGGCTAGAATTGGCAAGAAGAAGCACTTGTAAGGTTGATAACGGAATGTACATCCGCTCAATTGCCATTCCATTACTACCGCTATCGGCTGATCGTGCCGCCTTGTAATTCGTTCCCACAAGACTGCTTCCGTCCACAAGGACATTGACGTAAGCCCCGTCGGCGTAGAGGTAATCGGAACTGACTGAACTCACAATAAGCGTGGTCTCGTCGGGCTTTTCGCTGGAAAAGAGCAACTGGAATGCGAGGCCTTGCCGTCCATTTGCCATTCCGGGTAGGACCGGCGTCCCAACTAGAGTGTTGCCGTCAGAGCGCTCAACAGTTATATCTGTTTTTCGCGTCGGTGTTGGTTTGGGCTTCGGTTTGGCGACGCTCTTCTTCTTTTGCGCAAATACCGGCGCGATCAAGAAGACCGTTATTAACAGAAGTAGTAATGTTGCGACCTTCATAGATTCTACGGATTCGTTGGGGCCTTTTTTCTTTGGAGCCTTCTCGACGTGGCTTGCCGAGATCCAGGCGGCGAGTTTGCCGGGGTCGTTGGCGTATCTGTTTTTTACTATGCCGTCGAGGACGCGGACGATCACCATTCCTTCGCGCACCTTTGCGGCTTCGTCGGCTGTGGCGGCGATGTGCTCGGCGGTCGCGGACGCTGTGTTTGAGGATGAGTGGGCAATCACTCGAATCATCATTTCACCTCCTCGTCTTTCCTGATACGTATCTCAGCCAGATATTGCTCTATTAAGGGCCAGAATTCTTCCTCGGTCAATCCCTTGCTTGGATCAGCATCCATTTCAGCGCTACGATGCAATGCTTCCGCGATACATTCTTCTTCCCACTCTGGGTCGGCAATCTCCGGTTCCAGATATCTAGGTAGATTGAACTCGCCATCTGAATTAGCGAACTTACCTCGCACTCCTTTTGAAAAATCATTTTCCTTTTTCATATATCCGATTTGATCTGCCTGAAGATATTGTCCGCCGTGATCGGCATGCCGTCGTAGTTGAGGACGGAGACGAGCTTTGCGGCGTCGGTGCCAAGCTCGATCATCATCAGGCTGCGGAATTGGGCGTCGCGGTTTTGCTCGATGACGAAGATGCGTTCGTGTGCATCGACGAAATCACGGAACGCTTTGCCGAACGGAAATGCACGGGCACGCATTGCGTCGAGGTGGATACCTTCATCTTCTAATAGCTCTAACGCCTCCTCGGCTGCGTATGTGGATGTCCCGAAATAGATGACGCCGTCTCGATTGCGGATTGTGGATTGCGGAATGCGGATTTCTTCCTTCTCCCCTTCTCCGTAAAACACTGGCTGCGGAACGAGGTCCTTCGCGGTATCCCATTTGCGCATCAGGCGGTCCATGTTGCGGCGGTACGCGTCACCGTCCTCAGTATAGACGGCGTATTCGTCCCGCGACGAACCTCGCGTTACAAACGCCCCATGTGTCGCGTGTGTGCCAGGGATCGTGCGGTACGGAATGCCGTCGTTATCGACGTCAAGATAGCGACCGTACTTTCCCTTGAACTGCTCCAGCGGCTGACTCGGCGAATGGTCGCTGTTCGCCTGTCCATCAAGCTCGGACATCACGATCGACATCTCATCCTTTGCCTTACCGTTAGTTTGAGAAGAAATATTGCTAACCGCTGACATCAACGTATGTGTGCTAATTCGGTCGAGCTCCTCGCTGGTAAGCAATTTCCCGCGGTCGTAATCACGTTGGTCATCCCAGACGAGCGGGTCGGTGACGTGGTCGTTCATACCGAGGTCGAGGTCGGTCATGACGATTACCGGCGTTTGAAGCCGTTCCGCAAGATCAAAGGCGTCTGCCGTCATCTCGAAACACTCTTTCGGGCTCGCCGGGAAAAGCAGCGGATGTTTTGTATCGCCGTGCGAGGCGTATGCGGCGAGCAGGATGTCAGATTGCTGTGTCCGAGTCGGCATACCCGTGGACGGGCCGGTGCGTTGGACATCGATCAGCACGGTCGGCACCTCAGCAAAATAGCCAAGGCCGAGGAATTCGTTCATGAGCGACACGCCCGGGCCGCTCGTCGCTGTAAAGGCACGTGCACCGTTCCAGGACGCTCCCATCACCATGCCGATCGCGGCGAGCTCGTCCTCGGCCTGTACGATCGCGTAGTTGTTCTTGCCGGTCTCGGGGTCAACGCGATACTTAGCGGCGTATTTTGCAAACGCATCGACGACCGATGTCGAAGGCGTGATCGGATACCAGGCGGCAACGGTCGCTCCGGCGTAGATCGCTCCCAAACCGCAGGCAGAATTGCCGCTGTAGAGGATCTTATCGCCAAGCAGGTCGCGGCGTTCGATGCGGATATCGAGCGGGCAATCGAAGTTTTCCTTGCAGTAATTGACACCAATATTTAAGGCTTTGATATTCGGTTCGATGAGCTTTTCTTTGCCCTTGAACTGCTCTGCTAGCTGTCCCTCAAGCACCGAAAACTCAATTCCTAGCAATGCCGATAAAGCTCCGATATAAACAATGTTCTTAAACAACTGTCGCTGCCGAGCATCGGTAAACTCAGCGTTACATAGCTCCATCAGCGGGATGCCGATGTGCGTGATGTCGGTGCGCTGATATGTAGGTGGCAGCGGCTTTGACGAATCGTAAAGGAAATATCCGCCTTCGCGTACGTCCGCGTAGTCCTTTTTCATCGACTGCGGATTGACCGCGATCATCAGATCGACGCCCTCGCGGCGGCCGAGATATCCCTTTTCCGAGACCCGCACCTCGTACCAAGTCGGCAGGCCCTGAATATTCGACGGAAAAATATTCTTCGGCGTCACCGGCACGCCCATCCGAAACACCGCCTTAGTAAACAGCGCATTAGCCGACGCCGAACCGGTGCCGTTGACATTCGCAAAGCGAATGACAAAGTCGTTTATCTTTACTTCATTCATTCAAATCATTGTCTCCGAAGGGCCGCACGATATAGCGCTCGGTTCTACAATTCATCAGTAACAATCCTTTAACTTACGTTGGAATAAAGGATTTGGGCCACCATATTCGGAACGCATCTTTCTTCCGACGTTCACTGTAATACCGTGTTTAGAGACAGTCGCACTCACACGACGCGTAGACGGAAAGGAAGCATTAAACGAGATGTCGAATCTTAATAGTCTCGTCCTCCGGTCGTATCTGATGTTCCGTAGACGAGTAGCCTTATAATGCTCACCTAGCTCACTCCTTCTTTCAGAGAAACTTCCAGCGTATCCGCCATTATGTTTCCATATTTTTATTACGCCGAAGCCGAACATGTCGCCTTGTACCTCATGCAGATCTCGAAAGCATCCGACTGGAGATGTACCGCTTTGTGCAATCGCCCCCGTGTAAAAGATCGCAATCATTGTAAAAGTGAGGGACGCAATCCGGTACGTCGCGCGCAACACATTCCTCAACGTCGAACTAGACCGCATTTCCATTCCTCGTGATGTGGACTACGTTGTACTTCACCTCGCCCGCTTTGGTGACGTTGTACCAGAATTTTTGCATGTCCCAGGCGGCGGTGGGGCAGCGTTCGGCGCAGAGGCCGCAGTGGAGGCAGACGTCCTCGTCCTTTGCCATGATGCGGCCGGTTTTTAGACCGTCGGCAACGTAAATATCCTGTGTTAGATTTAGCGCGGGCACTTTTGTGCGGCTGCGAAGATCGCTTTCTTCTCCATCGGCGGTGAACGTTATACAGCTCGTCGGGCAGATATCGACGCAGGCGTCGCACTCGATGCATTTGGGCGCGTCAAAGACCGTTTGAACGTCGCAGTTGAGACAACGCTCCGCCTCTTTGTAACCCGCTAGCGGGTCAAAGCCGAGCTCGACCTCTTGCTTGCGGTTGACGAGCGTCTTTGTTTTTGGAGCCTGCGGCACGATGAGACGGTCGTATTCGTCGATCTCGCTGTCGTACGCCCATTCGTGGATGCCCATCTTTTGCGAGACGAGATTCACCATCGGGTGAAGACGTTCGGTAAGCAGATTCCTTTTGTTGCACAGCAAGTCTATCGAGACGGCCGCCTGGTGGCCGTGTGCGACGGCGGTGATGACATTTTCAGGTCCAAACGCCGCGTCGCCGCCCAAGAAAACCTTGGGGTGCGTCGATTGGAATGTGGTTTTATCGACTACGGGCATTTCCCATTTGTCGAACTCAACGCCGATGTCGCGTTCGATCCAAGGAAAGCTGTTTTCCTGACCAACGGCGATCAAAACATCGTCAGCAGGATAAAATACGTCTGGTTCGCCTGTCGGGATCAGGGAGCGTTTGCCGTTGTCGTCGTGCTTGGCTTCGACTTTCTCGAAGGTCATTCCAACGAGTCTTGCCTTGCTCCCCTCCTTACGAAGGAGGGGTGCGGCTTTAGCCGTGGGGTGGTTCTCTACTTGAGAATCCAGATCACGGCGCCGCGAAAGAACCACCCCGTCCGCCGAAGCGGCGTCCACCCCTTCTTCGTAAGGAGGGGAGCTAGTTGCGTTGCCGTCATCGTCGAAGTATTCAATTACAAACGATTTCGGCACGTGATTGTCGATGATCGGGATGTCCTCGTGCTGGGCGTCCTCTTTTTCCCAAGGCGAGGCCTTCATCGTGGCAAATGGTGAACGCACAATTACCTTCACATCTTCGCCGCCGAGACGTCGAGCCGTGCGGCAGCAGTCCATCGCCGTGTTGCCGCCGCCGAGCACAATGACACGTTTGCCGATCTTTTCCGTGTGTTCGAATGCGACCGAGCCCAGCCAGTTGATACCGATGTGAATATTGGCATCGCCTTCCTGACGTCCCGGCAGATCCGGAAGATCACGACCTCGAGGTGCTCCGGTTCCGACAAAGACTGCGTCGTAATCTTTCTCAAGCACACCTTTCAACGAATCAACGTAGTGCTCAAACTGAGTGTGAATACCGAGCCGAAGAATGTAATCGACCTCTTCATTCAAAACTTGTTCCGGCAGACGAAACGCCGGAATCTGCGAACGCATAAACCCGCCGCCGAGCTTTTGCTCGTCAAAAAGGTGTATCTCGTACCCAAGCGGAGCCAGATCTCTCGCAACCGTTAAGCTTGCCGGTCCACCACCGATGAGAGCAACTTTCTTGCCGTTCGGCTTGAACGGCCCCTTCGGCATAAATGGGATGACGTCATCCCGATTGTCCGCAGCGACACGCTTGAGGCGACAGATCGCAACGGGCTCTTCGTCAATGCGTCCGCGTCGGCAAGCCGGTTCGCACGGGCGATCGCAGGTTCGCCCCAGGACGCCGGGAAACACGTTCGAATCCCAGTTGATCATATACGCCTCGGTATATTTGCCCTCGGCGATCAGGCGAATGTACTCCGGTACCGGCGTATGGGCCGGACATGCGTATTGGCAATCGACAACCTTGTGGAAATATTCGGGGTCTTTTATGTCGGTAGGTTTCAAGCGATTAATTCCTTTGCTCAAACTGTTTAGAACAGAAATGTAACAACAAAATAATAAAGGATGTTGGAAATGTTCGCTAGGAGAAAAGTTAGAAACGCAAAAATTTTGGGGAGGCAGTCATTTTTTCGACTTTCGCCCGATCTTTTTCGTCTAATTGACTGAGTGCGAAAAGGTTTCGCATTATTGGGGCTTTTTGGGATATTATTCTCGTGCGAAAATGGCGTTAACACGAGTGGATGTTGATAAATTTAACGGATGAGCAGCTTGTCGAATTGGCAGTTTCAGACGATTCTGAAGCCTTCGGCGAAATCGTTAGAAGGTGGGAGCGAAAGATCTTCGCTCTCTGCTTTGGTATGCTCGGCCGCGAGGACGACGCCCGCGACGCCGCGCAAGAGGCCTTCATCGCCGCATACCGCAATCTGGCGAGCTTTCGCGGCGATGCAAAAGTTTCGTCGTGGCTGCATCGAATTGCCGTTAACCAGTGTTTGACAACAAAACGCCGACAGAAGACCCGAGCCGAGGATTTTCTTGGCGACGAGGAAGGCGCCGAGGAACGGGCATTCGTCGCGTCGCCGCATTTATCGCCGGCGAGAACGACCGAAAAGGTCGAACGCCTGAATTTGGTGCGGCAAGCGGTCGGAGCCCTCCCATCGGACTTGAGACAGGTGATCGTGATGAAGGAATTTGAGGAAATGACCTTTCAGGAAATATCAGACGCTCTCGAATTGCCGCTAAGTACTGTTAAGAGCAGGCTATACACGGCATTAAAGCAGTTGCGAATGAGATTAGAAAGGACGCCGATAGAGGTGGTTTGAGCTGGAATTGGTGAGAAAATGGTGAATAACGGTAACAACGCAAATTGTGGTTTTTCGGACGAGATCGTTTCGTATATCTACGACGAGATCGGTGCGGTTGAGCGAAAAACTTTTGAAGAGCATTTGACGGTCTGCTCCGTGTGTACGGACGAATTCGCGGCAATTTCGAATGCGCGATTTACTGTTTTTGAGTGGCGACGCGAGAAGTTTGAGCCTCTCGCAACGCCTGAATTCTCTATTCCGTATGCCAAAAAGCAGTGTGAAGTCGACGAAAGCACTTCGGCAGGATTCCTCGCCGGACTTCGTGGGTTATTATCTCTCTCCGGATGGCCCGTTGCGGTTGCGGCGGGATTGGTTGTTTGCTTAGGCCTTGGCTTAGTGGCGATGAATTACCTAGATAGTGGGCAATTGCAAATTGCATCGAACGCTAGCGTACCACCAGTTAATACGCAGGACAATGCGAAGAGGGACGAGTCGGCCGCTAGCCAAAAAACCGATACGGAACCAGTCGTAAATACTGCCTCAACAGCCGTAAAGGATAATTTTGAGCAAAAATCGCGGTCTGTCAAACCGTTGGAAATACACACAGCGAGACCGGATCGGCAATCTCATTCCGTACGGCAAAGATCTACGGACAGGTTTGCCGTGGAGCAGAACGCTAAGCCGCAACTTCGCAAGGCTCCGTCGTT
>Ga0209798_10001911_pt1 | contig 12347 bp, 8 predicted proteins | sample DOMMetBare3Fresh_FD_187475 | JGI IMG/M metagenome (GOLD analysis project Ga0209798, IMG submission 187475) | Wetland sediment microbial communities from St. Louis River estuary, USA, under dissolved organic matter induced mercury methylation -... | ecosystem: Environmental > Aquatic > Freshwater...
CGACCATGCCCACCAGCGGCCGGTCCACACCAACACGGCGAGGATGGTTGCCACCGCTGCCGCACCGACCAGTCCCCATCCGAATCGCCAGTCCCAGCTGTCGCTCCAGTCCTGCCCCACCAATGGGGCGGCGCCGAGGAACACCTCGGGACTGTCGCGTTGCAGCGCCCGCCCGAGTCGCACGCTGACGGCGATCGACGCCGCCGCCACCACCCACACGGCCGCGCTCGGCACGAGCGAGCGTCGGGACACGGCCATTCAGCCGGCGGGCTCGCCGCCGGTTGACCGACGCGCCGCCCGATCGATCAACAGTGCCGCCAGGCCGAGGCCGCCCCACAGGGCTGCGTTCGAGCCGGTCGCGATCCGCTGCAGCGTGTCGTCGTCGCGGACCACGACGCGCCGGCCGTCACCGCTGACCCAGGCGTCGTGGACGCCCTCGGCGAGCGTCACCGCAGCCGCCTTGCGCAGGTCGAAGCGTCGCAGCCGCGCCTTGGGCTCGTCGTCCGGCGTGCCGCGGGAGTCCCCGAGCTCGCCGGACAGCGGTGCCTCGAGCCACAGCAACCCGCTCCTGTCGGCCTGGAGGCGGCGGTACCGGCCGGCCGGCACGGGCAACGGGACCGCGCGTGCCTCGAGCCCCGCGACGTCGACCGTCACTGCCGGCGCAGGGTCCTTCGGGTCGTCGGCCGCCCCGTCGGCCCGGTCACCCGGGGCGGAGCGGCCCGGCGGGACGGCGCTGCCGGAGTCCGCGTGCTTGTCGTCGTCGGGCTCCTCGACCGGGCGGCCCTCGGGCTCGGGGTCGAACGGGGAGGGCGTCGCCGCGGCGAGGGGCACGAGGTACGGCCGTTGCGCCGCCAGGAACGACATGTCGAAGACCTGCGCGTCGTAGACCGGGTCGAAGGTGCGGACCGACAGGAAGGCGAGGTGCTTGCCGTCGGCGGTGAAGACCGGCTCGTCGTCGCGGAACCGAAGCGGGGTCACGTCGCTGACCGGGGCCGCGGCACGCGCAGTGGCGTCCGGTGCGTCCGCCGACGCGTCGTCCGCCGGCGCCTCCTCCGCGGGGCGCAGGTCGGCGATCCTGATGTGCCGCAACGGGAACGGGCCGGGGTGCGACCATGCGAGCCACCGTGCGTCGGGAGAGAAGACCGGACCCGAGACGTCGGTCGGGGCGTCGTCGACGACGACCCGGACCGGGTCCGTGCCGTCCGTACCGGAGGTTCCGGTGAGGTCGACGACGAGGAGCCGGCCGTCGTGCGTCGCCACGGCGGCGAGACGGCCGTCGGGGGAGCCGGACAGCTCCAGCACCCGACCGAGCCGGCCGGCGGCCAGCCTGCGCGCGGGCACCGAGCCGTCGGCGGGGCCGACCTCGAGCGCATCGTCGCCGTCGGCGTCGCTGACCCTGAGCACCAGCTGCCGGGTCTGGTCGACCGGGCCGCCGGGCTCGGCCGCCGGTGACGGGACGACCTTCGGGAGCCGGGCCCGCACGCCCGCGGTGTCGGCGAGCGCCCGGACCGGGCCGTCCCGGTGGGTCAGCCAGTGCACCGTGCCGCGGACCTCGACGGCGCTCGCGCGCCCGGTGCGGTCCGGCGCGAGGTCACCCAGCGCGTCGGACGCCTCGACGGGCGCCGGCCTGAGCGCCGTCCGCGGGCCGCCGAGGACGACGTCCAGCCGGCGGGGGACGCTGCCGGCGGCGAGGTCGTCCAGGAGGTAGAGGTCTCCGAGGCACTGGTACACGAGTCGGCTGCCGTCGCCTGCGAGGGCGCGTGCGTAGGCGTCGGCGTGGTCGGTGTGCCGCCGCAGGTCGAGGCGGTCGGCGCGGCCGTCGGGGGAGCCGGCGGGGACGACGGAGTAGACGTTCGCCCACCCCTCGTGGTCGGACAGGAGCACGAGCCGCTCGCCGACCCACGTCGGGTCCTCCAGCTGGCCGCCGAGGTCCGCGAGGAAGGGTGCGAAGACGCCGCTGCCGTCGGGGTCGAGCCACAGCTTTCCGCTGTCGCCGCCCCGGTAGCGCTTCCACGACGCCGCGCCACGGCGGTTGCGGTCGGCACCGAGAACGAGCGCGCCGCCGGGGCCGGCCGCGTACCCCGTGACGGGTCCGTACGGGAGCCGCTCCGGAACGTCGCCGTCGACGGGGACCGCCCAGGCCCACGTCATGAACCGGCTCGGCTGCCCGGACGCCGTGACCGCGAGGGCACGGTCGTCGTCGAGCCAGCCCACGACCTGGGTCAGCTCGTCGCCCCAGAAGGTGAGCCGCCGGGCGCCACCGCCCCCGAGGTCTGCGACGCACACCTCGGGCGGCCCGTCGCGCCGGCTCGTGAAGGCGACCCGGGCGCCGTCCGGCGACAGCCGGGTGCCGGCGACGGGCGCCGAGTCGGCGGTGAGGCGCCAGGCGCGCCCACCCGAGGCGGGCACGAGCCAGACGTCGTCCTCGGCGACGAAGGCGACCTGATCGCCTCGGATCGTCGGGAACCTCAGGTACGCAGCGTGAGCGTTCATCGCGGCGAGGATAGGCCGACGGCCCGCCGCGGGCGAGGCAGTTGTCCCGCCCGCGACGGGCCGTCCCGGATGTGATCGATCCCCGGCGCCTCGGCGGCGGCCGGCGTGCGGGCCGCGGGTCAGACCGGGCGCTCGGCGGGCGCGGTCCTGGCGGTCAGGCCCGGGTCGGTCTCGGGAACGTCGCCGAGGACCTCGTCGATCCGTTTCATCAGCTCCACGGGGATCCGGACCCCGGCCGCCTTGACGTTCTCGGTGACCTGCTCCGGCCGCGAGGCGCCGACGAGGGCTGCTGCGACGTTGTCGTTCTGCAGCACCCATGCCACGGCGAGCTGCGCCTGGGTGAGGCCGAGCTCCGCGGCGACCGGGGCGAGCTGCTGGACTCTGGCGAGGACGTCGTCGCGCATGAACCGCCGGATCATGTCGGCGCCGCCCTTCTCGTCGGTCGCGCGCGAGCCGGCGGGCGGCGGCTGACCCGGCGCGTACTTGCCGGTGAGCACACCCTGGGCGATCGGGGACCAGACGATCTGGCTGATCCCCAGCTCGCGCGACGTCGGCACGACCTCGCCCTCGATGACCCGCCACAGCATGGAGTACTGCGGCTGGCTCGAGACGAACGGGATCCTCAGCTCGGTCGCGAGCGCGTGGCCGGCCCGGATCTGGTCGGCCGTCCACTCGCTGACACCGATGTAGAGCGCCTTGCCCTGCCGGACGAGGTCGGCGAACGCGACCATCGTCTCCTCCAGCGGAGTCTCGGTGTCGAACCGGTGTGCCTGGTAGAGGTCGACGTAGTCGGTGCCCAGCCGCCGCAGCGAGCCGTGGATCGACTCCATGATGTGCTTGCGCGACAGCCCCGTGTCGTTCGGCCCACCCGGGCCGGTCGGCCAGTAGACCTTGGTGAAGATCTCCAGGCTCTCGCGCCGCTCGCCGGCGAGGGCCTGGCCGAGCACGGTCTCGGCGGCGGTGTTCGCGTAGACGTCCGCGGTGTCGAACGACGTGATGCCCGCCTCGAGCGCCGCGCGCACGCACTGGGTGGCGACGTCGTTCTCGACTTGCGAGCCGTGGGTCAGCCAGTTGCCGTAGGTGATCTCCGAGATCTTGAGCCCGGAGTTGCCGAGGTATCGGAAGTCCATGGCGACGACCCTAGGCAGGGCGGCCGGTCCCGGCACGGCCAGGGGTTACCGGACGTCGGGCCCCAGCACGCTCAGGGCACGCAGGGTCACCCACTTCGAGGGCTGCCCCTGCCGCTCGATGTCGACCTCGGTCTTGCCGTTGTAGGCGTACCGGTTCAGCCAGCGACCGTCCGGGGCGCGCTGCCCGAGCAGCCAGGTGCGCGCCGGACCGAGGCGCGCGTCGTCGCCGTGGCCCAGCTCGGTGAGGACCTCGAGCACCTGCAGCACGTCGGTGACGTAGCCGGACGGGAAGCCGAGCCGGAACCAGGACCCGCTGGGCCTGGTGTTGCCGAAGCCCATCGGGTAGTCGGCGACGGCAGGGTCGCGCGACAGCAGGAACGCCACGCCCTCGTCGACGGCGCGTCGGACCCGCGGGGACCTGCGATCCGCAGGGATGCGGGCCAGGCCGAGCAGCTCCTTGACCGCTCCCCAGGCGCACGGCCGCTTGTCGTTGGCGCCGCAGCCGAAGTGCGGTCCGCTCGTCGCCGTCGCGTAGTACCGGACGTCGCCGTCGCCGGTGATCGCCGCGGCCGCCCACTCGGCCGCAGCCTGCACCCGGGGGTCGTCGAGCCGGCCGAACCCGAGGAAGGCCCGCAGCAGGTTGCCGTTCAGGCAGTGCGCGACCGAGCTCGGCGGCGGCGCCTTCTCCCGCCCCTCGCCGGAGGTGCCGAACCCGCCCGAGGACGTCGGGCTCCAGCGCAGGAGGTAGTCGCACGCGCGCCGGACCCGCTCGTCGTCCGGGTCGGCCCCGAGCTGGTCGAGGAAGACGACCTGCCAGACGGTCCCCCGGTACTTCGGTGCGTACCCCGCACCGGGTTTCACCCACCAGCCCTCGGGATGCTGGGCGGCGAGGATCGCGGCGACCGGGTCGCTGCGCATCGCGGCCGAGCGCGCCGCGACGACGTCCGGGTCGACCGCCGACCGCCCCGACAGACGCTGCAGGGCGGCGGCACGCACCGCCGGGGTGTCGGTCTCGAGGAGCCAGTCGAGAAGGTCGTCACGCGTGAGCACGGTTGTCATGGCGGCATCACCGGTACCGAGTCTCGTCGACGGCACACCGCAAGGACGAGGACCTGCGGTCCGGCCGACGGCAGGGACCGGCCCGACTTCCGACGTCCTCTGGTGGCGAAGGGGCCCTACCCGAGCGCTCGTAGCGCCCCTTGGCCACCAGAGGACGGCTCCGGGGCGGGGTCGCCGCGGATCAGGTGGGGAACGCGCCGCGCTTGACCTGGGGACGGGGGAGCCGGGTCCGGCGGATCTGCAGCGCGCGCATCATGCCGTAGGTGCCGGCGCCCGCCGCCTTGTCGCCGAAGCGCTCGGCGGTGAGCCGGGTGAGCCGGCGACGCAGCAGGACGCTGTCGACGACGACCCACAGGACCATCGCGTAGAGCGCGACGAGGGAGCCGGTGACGACGACGGCGACCGGCACCAGGCTGGAGAGCAGGATGACGAGCGCGACCGGGATGAACAGCTCGCCGGCGTTGCGGCGGGCGTCGACGTAGTCGCGCACGAACCGCCGCGCCGGGCCCTTGTCCCGGACCGGCAGGTGGCGCTCGTCCCCCGTCATGAGGGCCTCGCGGGTCTTGGCGCGCTCGGCGGCGAACGCCGCGCGCTCGGCCGCGCGGGCGGCCTTCTTCTCGGCCTTGGTGGCCCCCGGCCGGGCGGCGCTCGCGCGGTTCGGTGACCCGATCGGACGCCGGTTGCGCTGCTCGGCCACCCGTCGGCGGGGCGTGGGCCGGCCCTTGCCGCCCTCGCGCGCGGCAGACTCGTCCTGGGTCGTCTGCGTGGCGGCCGCGTCGCTCGCCTTGTTCCGTCCGAACACGGCACCAGCGTACGCAGCCGCGGACCGCGCCGTGCGCTGGCTACGGTGTGGCCATGACCGCAGCGACCTTCCAGGCCCCCGGGATCGACGTCGAGGGGCTTCGCTCGCGGGTCCTCGACGTGCTGCCGGGCATCCGGGCCGACCTCGAGGACCTCGTCCGGATCCCCAGCGTCTCGGCCCCCGCGTTCGACCGGGCACACGTCCACGCGAGCGCCGCGCGGGTCGCCGCCCTGCTGCGCGGTGCCGGCTTCCCCGACGTCGAGGTCCTCGCCGTCGACACCGCCGGACCGTACGGCGTCCAGGGGGCCCCCGCCGTCGTCGCCCACAGGCCGGGCCCCGAGGGCGCGCCGACGGTGCTGCTCTACGCCCACCACGACGTCCAGCCGCCCGGCGACCCGGCGCTGTGGGACAGCCCGGCGTTCGAGCCGGTCGAGCGGGGCGGCCGGCTCTACGGCCGCGGCACCGCCGACGACAAGGCGGGCATCGCCGTCCACCTCGCCGCCCTGCGCGCGCTCGGTGACGACCTGCCGGTCGCCGTCACGGTGTTCGTCGAGGGCGAGGAGGAGATCGGCTCGCCGACGTTCGAGGCCTTCCTCGCCGCGCACACCGACCGGCTGGCCGCCGACGTCATCGTCGTCGCCGACTCCGGCAACCTGCGGATCGGCGAACCGGCGCTCACGTCGAGCCTGCGCGGGCTCGTCGACGCGACGGTGGAGGTGCGCACGCTCGACCACGCCGTGCACTCCGGCATGTACGGCGGCGCGGTCGTCGACGCGATGACCGCGACCCTGAGGCTGCTCTCGCGGCTCTGGGACGACGCCGGGGACCTCGCGGTCCCCGGGCTCGCAGCGGGCACCGCGGACGACCTCGGCTACACCCCGGAGGCGCTGCGCGCCGACGCGGGAGTCCTCGACGGGGTCGACCTCGTCGGCACCGGCAGCGTGGAGAGCCGGCTGTGGACCCGTGGGTCGGTGACGGTGACCGGTATCGACGCGCCGTCCGTGGCGACCTCCTCGAACACCCTGCTCCCCGCCGTCCGCGCCAAGATCTCGATGCGGGTCGCGCCGGGGCAGGACCCGGCGCAGGCCTTCGCCGCGCTCGAGAAGCACCTCGCGGCGACCGCCCCGTGGGGGGCGCACGTGAGCGTGACCCTCGGCGAGCTGGGCCGGCCGTGGGCCGGCGACGTCGCGAACGAGGTCTACGACGTGGCGCGCTGGGCGCTCGAGCAGGCCTGGGGCCGGGTACCGGTGCACATGGGTGTCGGCGGGTCGATCCCGTTCATCGCGGCGCTCGGCGAGGTCTACCCGGACGCCACCGTCCTCGTCACGGGCGTCGAGGACCCCGACACCCGCGCCCACGGGACGAACGAGTCGCTGCACCTGGGTGAGTTCGCGCGGGCCTGCGTCGCCGAGACCCTGCTGCTCGCCGCCCTCGGCAGCACGTCCTGACCGCGGTCAGGACGTCGGCCGGCCGTCGGCCCGGCCCTCAAGGCGGCTCTCGACCTGGCCCTCGAGGCGGCTGTCGGGACCGCCGGGCACCTGGCTCTCTGCACGGCTGTCGGGTCGGCCGTCGGGCCGGGCGTCGGCCCGGCTGTCCCGCGGGCCCGGCAGTGCCGGCCGGCCGGTGCCGTCGGTGGTCTCGGGGCCGAGGACCCCGGCGCGGAGCATCTCGCTGATCGCTGCGGCGCTCTGCGGGCGGGCCCACAGGTAGCCCTGACCCATCCGGCAGCCGGCGGACGCGATCCGGCGGCGTTGCTCGACGGTCTCGACGCCCTCGCAGATGAGCTCGATGCCCAGGGCTGCCCCGAGCTGGACGATCGCCTCCATCATCGCGTGCCCGGTGCCCGCGCCGTCGTCCTCGAGGTCGAGGACGAACGAGCGGTCGATCTTGAGGATGTCGACGGGCAGGTCCTTGAGGTAGCTGAGCGAGGAGTACCCGGTGCCGAAGTCGTCGAGGGCCAGCCGCACGCCCATCGCCTTGATCTGGCCGATCCGGCGCAGCGCCGAGCTGAGGTCCTGGACCAGTGCGGTCTCGGTGATCTCCAGGACGAGCCGGCCGGGGTCGATGCCCGTCTCGTCGATGAGGGAGAGCACCTCGCCGACGAGCGAGGGGTCGTTCAGCTGGTCGGCCGACAGGTTGACGTCCAGGGTCAGCGGGTAGCCGTCGGGGAACTCCGTGCGCCAGCGCGCGAGCTGGCGCACGGCCTCGCCGAGCACCCACCGACCGAGCGGCACGATGAGCCCGGTCGCCTCGGCGAGCGGGATGAAGACCGTCGGCGGGATCGGCCCGCGGACGGGGTGGCCCCACCGCGCCAGCGCCTCGACGCCGAGGATCCGGCCCGAGCCGACGTCGACGATGGGCTGGTACGCCAGCGACATCTGACCGCCTTCGGCGATCGCGTGCACGAGATCGCCGGACAGCTCCGTGCGTTCCTGCGTCGCCTCGCGCATCGCCGGTTCGAAGGCCGTCACGGCGCCCTTCGGGCCCGCCTTGGCCGCGTTGAGCGCGACGTCGACGTCGCGCATGAGCTCGACGACGGTCGACGTCCCGGGCGTGCCGAGCGCGAACCCCACGCTCGCCGCGACGTGCAGGTTGCGACCCTGGACGTCGACCGTGCGGGTCAGGCTCGTCAGGACGGTGTCGATCCGCCGGCGCGCCTCGACCTGGGTCGTGACGTCGGCCAGGAGGATCGCGAACTCGTCACCGGCGAGGCGGCAGACCACGTCGTGCCGCCCGACGGCGCGGTGCAGCCGGGCACCGACCGTCCGCAGGAGCCGGTCGCCGATTCCGTGGCCGAAGCTGTCGTTGACGTCCTTGAAGCCGTCGAGGTCGACCAGGACGACGGTCAGTGGCGGCTCGCCGGGCGCGAGGGCGTCGGTGAGCTTCTCCAGGAAGAGCGCACGGTTGCCCAGCGCGGTCAGCTCGTCGTGCGTCGCCTGGAAGCGCAGCTCGCCGAGCAAGGCGGTGAGGCGGTCCCGGGCGTAGACCATCGCGTTGCTCATCTGCGCGAACTCGTCCGACCCCCGCAGCGGGACGGTCTGGTTCAGGGCCCCCGTCGTCACGGTGCTGATGTCGGACAGCACCGTCCGGACGTCCTGCGCCGTCGCCCGCCACAGCGACCCGAGCAGGTACACCGCGGCCAGGACGACGGCCAGGGTGAGCAGCACGGGTCGGCTGCGCTCGCCCGCGAGCCGGTCCTGGCGCTGCGAGAGCAGGGTGTCCATCGTGCCCACGAGCGCGCTCGACAGGGCCGTCGTCGAGGCCGTCACCGACTGCAGGTCGGCGGACGTGCCGCCGTCGACCGTCGCCGCGCCGACCGCCGCGTACTGCCGGACCGCGATCGACAGGGCGTTCACCTGGGGCGCCACGTTGTCGCTGAAGCCGGCCCATGCGGTCGCCGACTGGGCGGTGCGCAGGTCCTCGACGATCCGGTCGAGCGTCGTCCGCAGGTCGTCGACCGCGAGCTGCCAGCGGATGTCGCCGGTGACCGTGACGCCCGGACCGCTGTAGCGCTCCTGAGCCGTCGCCGCAGCGAGGAGGAGCCGGGGCAGCCGGTCGGCGAGCGCGACGAGGACGTAGTGGCTGTCGAGCTGCGGGTCGAGGACGAGGGTGCTCGCATCGGCGACCGAGCCGATGAGCGCGAGCGCGCGCTGCTGGGCGTCCGCCGCGGCCGCGCCGGTCCTGGTCGCGTCGAGCGAGCCGTCGGTGATCTCGGTGAGCCGGTCGCGCAGCCGCAGCCACTGGGGGTGGACGTCGAAGGAGTCGCCCAAGCGCCGGTCGGCCTCCGCGACGTCCCGGGACGCCGGGATCGAGGAGGGGGACGCCGGTCGGCCGGCGGCCGCCGCCTGCCGGACCTCGGCCAGCTCGGCGACGAGCCGGACGAGCGGCTCGACGTACGAGAGCCCGTCGCGCTCGCGCTCGGCGACGTCGATCTGCCGGGTCGCCCGGACCGCGCCGAGAACGAGGCTCATCGTCAGGGGGACGAGCAGGAGCAGGAAGACGACCGCGAACTTGGCGGTCACCCGCATCCGACGCATGAGCGACATCCCGGGCCGCAGGAGAGCGTCCACAGGGTGCCTCCATGTGCAGCCGGGGCGCCGTGCGCCGAGGCGGGCGGGGTGCCGGCCTCGCGGGGTACCTCGGCGCACCGGACGCGGATCTTGACCGCAGCGCGCCCGCGCTGACCCGACCCGGTGACGACGTCACCCCGTCGGGTGCAGCAGGATGCGGACGTGCGCGTGCTCCTCGCCCCGGACTCCTTCGGCGGGACCCTCACCGCGGGCCAGGCGGCGCAGGCTCTCGCGGACGGCTGGCGGCGGCAGGCGCCCGACGACGTCCTCGACCTCTGCCCGCTGTCCGACGGTGGTCGTGGCTTCCTCGACGTCCTGCGGACGGCGCTGCCCGCCCGGTCCGAGGCGCTCGTCGTCCCCGGTCCGCTCGGCGAGCCGGTACCGGCAGGGCTGCTCCTGGTCGACGACGGCGCCACCAGGACCGCCTACGTGGAGTCGGCCCAGGCGTGCGGGCTCCACCTCGTGCCTGCCGACCGGCGTGACCCTGGCCGGACGACGACCCGAGGCGTCGGCGCGCTCCTGCTCGCGGGCCGGGACGCCGGTGCGACGCGCCTGGTCGTCGGGCTCGGCGGGTCCGGGACGAACGACGCCGGCGCGGGGCTGCTCGCCGAGCTCGTGACGCGCTCCGGCCGGGACCTCGCGGCCGCCGTCGTCGCGCGCCTCTCGGCCGGGGGGGAGGCGCTGCGCGGCCTGGCGGCGTCCGACCTCGGTGCGCTCGCCGACGTCCGGCGGGACTGGGCCGGGGTCGAGGTCGTGGCCGCGACCGACCTCGACCTCGGCCTGCTCGGCTTCCACGGCACGAGCGCCGGCCATGCCGAGGCCAAGGGGGCGACCCCTGAGCAGGCCCAGGGGCTCGAGCGCTGCCTCGGCGACTTCGCGGCGGCCGCGACCGCCGCGCTGGGCCTGGATCGCAGGCTCACGGCGGCGCCGGGGGCCGGGGCGGACGGCGGCCTGGGCTTCGCGCTCCTGCTGCTCGGGGCGACGCGGGTCCCCGGGGCGGCCGCCGTCGGCCGCGCCGTGGGCCTGGCCGACCGGGTCCGCGCCTCGGACCTCGTCGTCACCGGCGAGGGCTGCTTCGACTGGCAGTCGCTGCGCGGCACGGTCGTCGCCGCCGTCGCCGAGGCGGCGACAGACATCGGCACACCGGTCGTCGTCGTGGCCGGGCAGGTGCTCGTGGGCCGCCGGGAGGCGCAGGCGATCGGCGTCGAGTCCGCCTACCCCGTCGCCCGGACCCCCGCGGAGGTCGGGACCGCCCTCGCCGACCCGGCCGGCACCCTCGCGGCCCGGGCCGAGCGGGTCGCGCGGACCTGGTCCCGCTGAGCCCGGCGGACGGCCCCGCGACGCGACCGTGCCGCGGGGGGGACGTACCCTGGACGGGAATGCAGCGGACACCAGGTGCGCTGTGCCCACCGACGGGCGCTGCGGCGTCCGACGAGAGCGTGAACTCCCCGACCCAGGAGACGATCCGATGACCGTCCAGGACCCCACGGCCCAGGCGACGCAGGAGCAGACGACCAAGGAGCACTCCGTCCAGCTGAGCGACGTCGCCGCCGCCAAGGTCAAGAGCCTTCTGGAGCAGGAGGGTCGTGACGACCTGCGTCTGCGCGTCGCCGTCCAGCCCGGCGGCTGCTCGGGCCTGATCTACCAGCTGTACTTCGACGAGCGCACGCTCGACGGCGACCTGCTGCGCGACTTCGACGGCGTCGGGGTGGTCGTCGACCGGATGAGCGCGCCCTACCTCGAGGGCGCCTCGATCGACTTCGCGGACACCATCGAGAAGCAGGGCTTCACGATCGACAACCCGAACGCGGGCGGCAGCTGCGCCTGCGGCGACAGCTTCCACTGACCGACCCGGCCGGCCCACCGGCCGAGGAGCACGGACGTCGCGCGGCCGCACCCCCCGGGTGCGGCCGCGCTCGTCATGACCGGGCGCCGGGCGACGAGGCAGACAACCCCGCTGACGAGGGCTGCGGACACCGCACGGCCGCACGGGCGCGCTGCCTGTACCGTGACCACCCGTGCGCATCGCGATCACGGGGTCCATCGCCACCGACCACCTCATGTCGTTCCGGGGGCGGTTCTCCGACAGTCTCGTCGTCGAGCAGCTGCAGAAGATCAGCCTGTCCTTCCTCGTGGAGGACCTGCAGATCCGCCGCGGCGGCGTCGCGGCGAACATCGCCTTCGGCCTCGCCCGGCTCGGCGGCACGGCACTGCTCGTGGGCGCGGTGGGGGAGGACTTCGTCGACTACCGCTCCTGGCTCGAACGGCACGGTGTCGACTGCTCGGGCGTGCACACCTCGCAGGTCCACCACACGGCCCGCTTCATCTGCACAACCGACACCGACCAGGCCCAGATCGCCTCGTTCTACGCGGGCGCGATGAGCGAGGCCCGGCAGATCGAGCTCGGACCGCTCGCCGTGACCGCCCCGATCGACCTCGTGGTCGTGAGCCCGAACGACCCCGAGGCGATGCTCCGGCACACCCAGGAGTGCCGGGACCGCGGCTACGCGTTCGTCGCCGACCCGTCGCAGCAGCTCGCCTGGTCCGACGGCGACATCATCCGCCGCCTGGTCGACGGCGCGGCCTACCTGTTCAGCAACGACTACGAGGCCGCGCTCATCGCGCGGAAGACGGGGTGGGACGACGCCGAGGTGCGGCGCCGTGTCGGCGTCCGGGTCACGACTCACGGCGAGCACGGCGCGGTCGTCGAGACGGCGGACGGCCGGACCGTCCGGGTGTCCGCCGTGCCGCCGCGTCACATCGCCGACCCGACGGGTGTCGGCGACGCGTTCC
>Ga0209798_10001916_pt1 | contig 12317 bp, 8 predicted proteins | sample DOMMetBare3Fresh_FD_187475 | JGI IMG/M metagenome (GOLD analysis project Ga0209798, IMG submission 187475) | Wetland sediment microbial communities from St. Louis River estuary, USA, under dissolved organic matter induced mercury methylation -... | ecosystem: Environmental > Aquatic > Freshwater...
CCAGATGAGCGGCTGGGGGATCGACGATCGGGCCGGTCTGTTGCCGTCCGATCCGGGTCCGCTTCCGACTTCGCAGGACCTGATGGTCACCGGCCTGCTACCCACCAACGCCGACGGTTGGAAGTCCGTGGATGGGGCGGTGGCCAGGCTCGATACCTGGTGGCGATTGGTGTCGCACATGCAGGCCCGATCGTTCCAGGCGACCTGGAGGGTGGTGGAGGCCTACCGAGAGTTGGGGGCCGGAGCCGGGGAGGAGTTGTGGGAGAACGTGTCGACCGAGCTTCGAGCGGCGTTGAACCTCACCCGGTGCAGCGCCGATCGGCAGGTCGAACTGGCCCACTCGCTGGTGGTCAGGTTGCCGATGGTGCTGGATGCACTGGGAACCGGTCGAATCGACCTTCGGCGCGCCATCGTTCTGGTCGATCAGACCTCTGGTCTGTCGGAAGAGGATGCCCGCCGGGTGTGCGACCGGGTGATGGAGCGCGCCGAGCGCCTGACCACCGGACAACTCCGTGGGCTGGTGCAGCGGCTCTGTTTGGAATTGGATCCCGATTCGGTACTCATCCGCCAGAGAGACGAGGTGGAGGAGCGGCGGGTGTGGGCCGAGCTGTCGGACGCCGGGACCGCCGAGATCAACGGATGTGGTCTGGATCCGATCCGGGTGGCCAAGGCGATGGACCGGATCGACGGATTGGCTCGATCCCTCAGGACGGGCGGCGAAGTCAGAACAATCGATCAGTTGCGGGCCGATGTCTTCCTCGATCTGCTGGAAGGTAACGGGACCGTATCCGGCCGTCGGGGTGTGGTCGATATTCGGGTCGAGTTGACGACCCTGCTCGGGCTGGACCGCAAATGTGTGGAACTGGCCGGTTTCGGTCCGCTGGTCGACGACGTCGTCTCCCGGCTGGATGTCTCCGACCGCTGGCAGATGACTGTCACTGATTCGGGTCAAGTGATCGATTCGGTCGTCACCCGCCGCCGCCCCACCAACGGGATCCGCCGCCGGGTGGAGGCGACAGACCAGACCTGTGTGTTCCCGGGTTGTCGGATGCCTGCAACCGCCTGCGACCTCGACCACCGCCTGCCCTATTCGCAGGGCGGTCCCACCCATCCCGACCAGATGGTGGCCCTCTGCCGCCACGATCATGTGGTCCGGCACCGGGCGGGTTGGACCCATCGTCCCGAACCGGGGGGAGGGCACACCTGGGTCAGCCCACTCGGCAACACCTACACCCGGCCACCCCCGTGAGTGGGCGCTAGACCATTATCAGTGGCTTAGGCGGCTCAGAGAGGGCGAACTCAGCCACGAGGTCGGTGACACTCGGCGCATTCTTTTCTCAGCTCTGTCAGCAACATCCCAGCCCGGTACAGTCAGGTACATGGGAGGTACAGCCAGATCCACGGGGCCTCTCCCTCTGAGGCCGGTCGGCGTTGCCTTGGTCGTGGGTTTTGCAGTGCTTGTGCTTTTGGCGCCCTTCAGTGGCGCGGCCTCCGACCCACCCCAATGTTATGCCGTATTGGGGTACCGGGTCCCGTGCCGCCTGGGTGTGACTGTCGCCGCGGCTGTGGTGACGACAGTGGTCCTCGCCGTATACGGCTGGATCCGTTCCCGTCCATAGGGAAGAGCCTCAGCTGACTTCCCACGACCCTTGGGATCTGATCAGTTTGGCCAGGTCGCCTGCCCCGCGTTTGCCCTGGGCGTCGACCAGTTGTCGAGCCATCAGGTCCTCGTAGGGGGTGCGGACAACGTCGCGGAAGATCCCCATCGGGGTGGGGCCGTAGGGGCCGTGGGAGATGCGGCTGATCGCAAACGCCACCGACGGATCGGACCGGGTGGGATCGTGGACCAGGATCTCGGCATCGGACACGGTGGACCGGTCGACCACTACCGCCGAACCGTCCCGCAGCACGACCGCTTTCGACCCGTCGGGGCCGAACACGATCGGTTTGCCCGCCTCCAGGTCGATCCGGTTCTGGACTCGCTCCTCCTTGCCGGTGAGCTGGAGGAAGGCCTTGTCGTTGAAGACGTTGCAGTTCTGGTAGATCTCCACCAGTGCCGAGCCCCGGTGGGCGTGAGCCGCCTCCAGGATCGCCTGGGTGTGGGGCCGGTCCATGTCGATGGTGCGGGCCACGAACGTCGCCTCTGCCCCCAGGGCCAGGCTGACCGGGTTGAACGGGTAGTCGATCGAACCGGCCGGGGTCGACTTGGTCATCTTCCCCATCTCGGAGGTGGGCGAATATTGACCCTTGGTGAGCCCGTAGATCTGGTTGTTGAACAACAGGATCTTGATGTTCATGTTGCGGCGCAGCGAGTGGATCAGATGGTTGCCGCCGATCGAGAGGGCATCACCGTCACCGGTCACCACCCACACCGACAGATCTGGCCGGGAGGCGGCCAGCCCGCTGGCGATGGCCGGGGCCCGGCCGTGGATCGAATGCATCCCATAGGTGTTCATGTAATACGGGAACCGGGATGAGCAGCCGATACCGGAGATGAACACGATCTTCTCGCGCTCCACCCCCATCCCCGCCATGAACCCTTGCACCGCCGCCAGGATGGTGTAGTCCCCGCAGCCCGGGCACCAACGGACCTCCTGATCGGTCTGGAAATCGGAACGTGTGTAGGTCGTCATGCTTCGAGCATCTCCATGATCTTGGTTTCGATCTCGTTCACCTGGAACGGCTGTCCTGCCATCTTGTTCAGCCCCTCCGCCGGGCAGAGGAACTCGGCCCGCAGCAACAGCCTGAGCTGGCCGCTGTTGAGCTCGGGGATGAGGATCTTCGGGTACCGGGAGAGCACCTCACCCAGGTTGGACGGAAACGGGTTGAGATGGCGCAGATGGGCGGTGGCGACCTTCTTCTCGCGCCGGCGGATCCGGCGGGCGGCCGCCTCGATCGATCCGGCCGTCGAACCCCACCCGAGCACCAGGATTTCGGCGTCTTCGTCGCCCATCACTGCCACCGGCGGGATGTCGTTCTCGATGTTCTTGATCTTCCACGCCCGGGAATCGGTCATGAGCTGATGGTTGGCGGGGGTGTAGGAGACGTTGCCGGTGATCGCCTCCTTCTCCAGCCCACCGATCCGGTGTTCGAGACCCGGGGTGCCGGGCACCGCCCAGGGTCGGGCGAAGGTCTGCACATCCCGCATGTACGGGAGGTAGCTGCCGTCGGCTCCGTTGGGGGTGGTGGTGAACGGAACCGAGATGTCGGGGAGGCTGTCCACATCGGGAATCCGCCACGGTTCGGTCCCGTTGGCGATCAGGTTGTCGGACAGCAAGATCACCGGCGTCATGTACTTGAGGGCCAGCCGCACTGCCTCGATGGCGACGTCGAAGGCGTCGGAGGGCGATGAGGCTGCCACCACCGGCAGGGGTGACTCCCCGTGCCGCCCGAAGAGGGCGAACAGCAGGTCGGCCTGCTCCACCTTGGTGGGAAGCCCGGTCGAGGGACCACCCCGCTGGACGTTGATCACCAGCAGCGGGAGTTCGGTCATGATCGCCAGCGAGATCGCCTCGCTCTTGAGGGCGATTCCCGGTCCGGAAGACCCGGTGATCGCCAGACTGCCACCGAAGGCCGCTCCGATCGCCGCACCCACTCCGGCGATCTCGTCCTCGGCCTGGAAGGTGCGGATCCCGAAATTCTTGTGCCGCGAGAGCTCGTGGAGGATGTCGGAGGCCGGAGTGATCGGATAGGTGCTGTAGAACAACGGCAGCTTGGCAGCCTGGGCGGCGGCGATCAGGCCCCAGGCCAGGGTGGTGTTCCCGGTCACGTTCGTATAGCTTCCCGGCGCCAGCTTGGCGGGTTTGATGGCGATGGTGACCCGGGTGGCCTCCGTCACCTCGCCGAAGGTGTGGCCGGCCCGGAACGCCGCCAGGTTGGCGGCGGCCACCTCGGGCTTCCGCCCGAACTTCTCGTTCACCCACTCGACCGTGGGCTCGGTGGGGCGGTTGAACATCCAGGCGAGCAGTCCGATCGCCACGAAGTTCTTGGAGCGGAGGACGTCGCGTCCGGTGACTCCGGTGTCCTTGACGGCCTCTTTGGTGAGGGTGTCCATCGGCACCTTGATCAATTGGAACGAGTCGAGCGAACCGTCGGTGAGCGGGTTGGATGCGTACCCGGCCTTGGCCAGGTTGCGCTCGTCGAACGCTTCCTGGTTGACGATCAGAGTTCCCCCCTGCCGGAGGTCGGCGATGTTGGCCTTGAGACCGGCCGGGTTCATCGCCACCAGGCAGTCGGGCTCGTCCCCGGCGGTGAGGATGTCGAAGTCGGCGATCTGGATCTGGAAGGAACTGACCCCGGGGAGGGTTCCGGCCGGGGCCCGGATCTCGGCGGGGAAGTTCGGGAAGGTCGAGAGATCGTTGCCAAAGGCGGCAGAGGCGTCGGTGAAACGGGCGCCGGCGAGTTGCATGCCGTCGCCCGAGTCGCCCGCAAGCCGAATCACGATCTTGTCGAGTTCCAGTGTCTCGACCTTCGAATCGAGGGTGGCGGTTTCTTCGGTCATCGTTGGTGGTTCTCCAGCTTGTCAGGGCACCCCAGACTCAGCCGTTGTGGGCGCCATCGCTGGAGTGTAGGTCCACCCCTGAGTTTCACCAGGGTCTTTGGAACGTGCCGCTCCTGGCCAGGGTTCCGGCCACCTCCAGCAACCGGTGCTCCTGCCACCAGGGGGCGATCAATTGCAGTCCCGGGGGCGGGTTGGAGGAGGACGGGAGCGGTCCGACCAGGGCCGGACAACCCATCGAGTTGACCAGCGCCGAGAAACAAGACAGCACGGTGCGGTAGGGAAGGTCGCCGGCGGGAGTGGCGATGGTTTCCTCGCCGATGACCTTTCGGGTGGCGCCGGTGGCGGGGGTGACGAGGATGTCGACCAGGCGGAAGGCGAGGGCGGTGTGGTTGCGGAGACCCGACCGCCAGGCCTGGGAGTCGAGGAGCGCAGCCATGTCGACTTCCTCGACCGAGCGGAGACGGGTGTCGACCTCGGGGCCGTAGGCCCGCCCCTCGCCGCGCCAGGCGGCGTGGATGGCGGCGGTCTCCGCAAACAACCCGCCCATGCGGGGATCGGGAGAGATCACCGGATCGTGGACTTCGATGATCTCGGCTCCCAGCGCCAGCATCTCGGTGATCGCCCGGGTGAAGGCCTCCGCTACCACCTCGGTCACCGGTGCCTCGTCGATCCAGCGCACCGGCAACCCGATCCGCAGGCCGCGCAAGTCGGGACGGGAGACACCGGCGGAGACGACCGGTTGCGGAGCCGACCACGGGTCGAGCGGCGAGTAGCCGGCCATCACTTGATAGGCAACGGCCAGGTCCTCGACGGTCCCGGCGATGGGACCGACCGTGTCGAGGGACGGGGCGAGCGGAAACACCCCGCTCAGCGGGATCCGCCCATGGGTCACCTTCAGCCCGTAGGCCCCGACGAGGGCGGCGGGGACCCTGACCGAACCGCCGGTGTCGGTTCCGATGGCGATCGGCACCTGACCGGCCGCCACCGCTGCCGCCGAACCTCCCGATGATCCACCTGGTGAGAGGGTCGGGTCGAGTGGATTACGGACCGGTCCGAACCAATGGTTCTCCGAGCTGAAGCCGAAGGCGAACTCGTGGAGCCCGGTGCGAGAAACGATCACGGCGCCCGCCGCCTCCAATCGTTCGACCGCGGTGGCCGACGTGTCGGCCCGCTCCCGGTAGAAGGAGGAGCCACAGGTTGTGACCCGCCCGGTGTGATCGATCAGGTCCTTGAGGGCGATCGGCACCCCCGCCAGCGGACCGGGATCGAGGCCTCGTTCCACCGATCGGTCGATGTCGTCGGCCCGTTCCAGCACCTCGTCGTCTTCGATGTGGGTACAGACATTGAGGCGTTCCTGCTGACCCCGGGTGGTGACCAGGGCACCGGCCACCGCGTCCCGGGCGGAGAGCTCACCCCGGCGTACCTGGGCGGCGATGACCGTCGCGGGGATCATTCCCACGTGACGGTGCCCACATCAGGGACGATGGAGATCCACACCCTCCCGGCCGGGACGAGCAGCGGGTCACCGTCGGTGGTCTTCAACACGAACGGGTCCTCTGCGCTTCCTCGTTCCCAGGTTCCTTCCACCGCCTTGCCCTCGGAGAACACGACCACTCGTCCGGTACCGACAGTCTCGGTCGACGGCACCGAGGAGCCGCTCTCGCCCGCCGGTGGGGAGGCGGTGTAGAACTCACCGACGATCATGACCAGCGTGTCGGCGGTTATCTGGGTGGTGGTGCCCTCCTGGTCGACTGTCTCGGACGGTTCATCACCGTTGATGAACCGCTCCCAGGTCGAGCCCGACCACAGCCAGGAGGAGGAAAAATCACCTGAGAAAGCGACATCGACTCGCCGGGCGGAGGCGGCATCCGTCGGGAATGGCCCGATCTCCCACAATCCTGCCGGGGGCGGAGTGTCTTCGAGTCCACGCGAATCGGCGTACTCCCGGAGCAGGTTGGTGTCGCCATAGAGGTTGTGAGGGGCGAAGCGCTCGGAGATGCGGAACATCCCGGGCCGGACGTCGATGAACATCGGGGTGCCCACCCCCTTGATGCCTCTCTGAACCCAAGGTTGGGCTCCCGAGGTGAACATCACCGCCTCCAGGCTGCGGACCACTTTGGCGTCGGCCGGGCGGCCCGAGCGGATCGGACCGAGATAGTCGGCGTCACCGGTGTGGAACAAGGCCATCCACCTGGTCAATCCTCCCTCCACCCGGAGTTCGATGACGGCATCGGCCAACTCGATTCCGGATTGGGGTCGGGCATCCCAGTGGTTGTCGATCTTGACGGCGATCACCCTCCGGTCGAGCAGTGCGGCGTCAGGGATCGGGAGCCCGTTGAGCAACGATACCGGCCCCGTGTAGACGGTGGTGGTGGGAGCGGCGGTGGTGGTGGGAGCGGCGGTGGTGGTGGTGGCGGGAGTGGTGGTAGTCGTCTCTTCGGCCTGCTTGCCACAGGCGGAAGCGGTCAACGTGAGTGCAATCAGGATGGGAAGGGCGCGTTTCATGCGACTCCTCGGATCGGGCGGTAAACCCAGGTTACTGTTACTCGGCGCAGGCGAATCCGGCGCTGAGACTCTGGAGGGTGTCGGTGGAGCCGAGCCCGGTCAGATATCCCGACAGCTGGCCGGCGCCGGGAGTGTCGAGGAAGAAGGTCGGCCCGAGCAGCGGGTCGTCCTCGATCCGGGCATCGGTGCCATAGGCGCCGATGATGTCGTCGACTGTCGAACCTACCCCGATCCCCTCGGCGGTGGTGGCGGTGATCCTCGGATCTCCCAGCAAGGTCGTATCGGTGTAGAAGGCGAGGTGACGGATTCCGGCCGCCCAATCCGAAGGCCCGTCGGTGAAGAACAGTTCCAGCGAGCCCCAGCGGACGAAGCGGACCTCGGTTCCGACACACGTCCCGTAGCCTTCGTTCTTGTCGACCCATCCGGTGTCGTCGTCGGGACTACCGAGAAGAGCGCTCACGTAGGCGATTGCTCCTTCGACCTCGTGACCGAAGGTCAGGTCGCCCAGCCCGTCAGGCCGCAGCTCCAACACCTCGGGTTCGGTGGTGGTCGTGGTGGCGGGGATGGTGGTCGTCGGCGCCTGGCTGGTGGTGGAGGCAGGGGTGGTGTTCGTGACCGGTGGCGGGGTGGTGGCGGGAGCGACGGTCGGCGTGGTGGACGTCGATGTGCCGGATGAGCCCCCGGCGGCGGCGATGACGACGGCGACGGCGATGACCACCACCAGACCCGTCATCGTCAGCAGTGTATTTCGCTGGGCTGGGGGCATTGCCCGGATCTGCGACCGGAAACGGTCCATGAGGTCCCTTTCAGCGGTATGACGGCGAAGGGTCCGGTCGGAGCCGGTACCGGCTCGAGAACCTGACTCCTCGCGACTCCAACCTAGCCGCAGATCTCACATACGAGCGGCACGTTGAGAGAACTGCTCCGCCGCCGCCACCACGGCCTCGCCGATCTGCTTCTCCTTGCGCGGGGGTGGAAAGCGATAGGTGGGACCGTGGACGTGGATGGCGCCCAGTACCCTGCCGGCACCGTCGAAGACCGGGGAGGCCACCGAGCTGATTCCCTCGGAGAACTCCTCGTGCACCCACAGATAGCGGTGATCCCGGATGAAGCCGAGCCGGGCGAGGATCTGCTTGCGATCGGTGACGGTATTGGCGGTGTAGGTCTCGAGCGCCCGGCTGAGATAGCGGGCGATGTCTTCCTTCGGCCAGAAGGCCATCATGCACAGCCCGGCAGGACCGACATGCATGGGAACCACCAGCCCGCTGTAATCGCGCACCTGGACGGGGTTGGGCCCCTCCGCCTGCACCAGGTATTGCACGCTGTACCCGACCGGAACCGAGAAGCCGGCGGCCTCACCCAGCATCGAGGCCAATCGCGACAGGTGGGGGGAGACTGCCACCGCCAGGGTGGCCGAGGCGTCGAGCGAGCCGGCCAGTTCCCCGATGCCCACCCCGATCCGATAGTCGGAGGAGTCCTCCACCCGCTCCACCACCCCGATCGATTCGAGCGTTGCCAGGATCCGGGCGACGGTCGACTTGGGAAGCCCGACCTGGCCGGCGATGTAGGACACACCGGAGGGCGCCACCGCCAGCGTCCGCAGGATGGAGAAGGCTCTCTCGATGGATTGGACTGTCGACACGGTGATTCCTTGCGTTGGACTGCCCGGTTCAGCTCCGGGCAGACGTGTACCACTCGACGGTGTCTTCGATCTGGTTGAACGTGAAGACGTGGAGACCGGCGATACCCAATTCCGGGGAGAGGCCGGCGAGTTCGCCGATGATCCCGTCCGGGGTGAAGGTGCCAGGGCGGATCAGCTTCCCGATCGCCTTGCGATTCTTGGCGAGATACTTCAGGGAGGTGCCCACCCCGATCCTGGCGCCGATCGTCATCAGCTTGGTCGCCTCCGATGCGCCGGGGACTCCGACGTAGACGGGCAGGGTGACGCCCAGTGCCCGGATCCGCTCGATCCAGCGGGCGATCGCCTTGACGTCGAAGCACATCTGGGTGGCGACGTAGGCGGCCGCCGGGGCTTTCTCGATCAGCGCCGCCATCAGGTCGGCCTCGGGGATGAACGGATGACCCTCCGGGTAGCCGGTGATCCCCAGCTGAGTGAAGGGATGGTCGATGGCGTCGAGCCCCCGGATCAGCGAGGCGGCATCGAAGAAGTCCCCCGGATCGTCGGCGTCGCCTCCCACGATGAAGGCCCGGTCGATCCCGGCTGCGGCCAATCTGGCCACACTGGACGAGAGCTCTCCGTGCGACTTGGTGAGCCGGGCCGACAGGTGGGGGATCACCTGATAACCGTGTGAGGCGAGGTGCTCGCTCAACTCCACGGTGGCGATCATGCCTTTGACGGGCGAGGCGGTGACGGACACCACCGAGCCTGCGGGAAGCCCCAGCGCTTTCTCATGGGTGTTCTTCATCGGGATCACTTCGAAGATGGCGCCGGCCAGAAGGCGGTCCACGGACTGGCTCATGGTTGTTCGGTCCTTTGATGATGCTGCATTCGATGTCGTTTCATACGTCCGAGTCAGGGAAGGAGGCCCGGCGCCGGTCGATCCACTCGCGCAGTTCGGCGTCCTTGGCCTCGTCGATTGCAGGCGCCTCGTATTCGGCCAGCATTCGCTTGACCACCCGGCCGGCCCGGGTGACCGAGTCGGCGGCGCCCTCCATCTCCCATTGCTCGAAGCTGTTGTTGTCGGCGATGCGGGAGGACCAGAAGGCCGTCTCGAAGTTGGCCAGGGTGTGCTCGGCCCCGAGGAAGTGCTGGCCGGGCCCGTTGGTGAGCATCGCCTCGAGGGCGAGACCGTTGTCCGTCAGGTCGACACCCTTCATCAACTTCTCGGCCATCGATGCCTGATCGGCGTCGAGGATGAACTTCTCGTACCCCATAGTGAGGCCGCCCTCCAGCCATCCGGCGGCATGGAGGACGAAGTTGACCCCGGCCTGCATGGTGGACATGAACGAGATGGCGCTCTCGTAGGCCGCCTGGTAATCGCAGATCTTGGAGGCAGTGAAGTTGCCTCCGCTGCGGAAGGGGACACCCAGCCGCCGGGCCAGCGCCGCCACCGTGAACAGCACCAGGGTGGGCTCGGGGGTCCCGAAGGTCGGCGCCCCCGACTGCATCGACATCGACGAGGCGAACGAGCCGAACAGCACTGGCGCTCCGGGACGGACGATCTGGCAGAAGGCCATTCCCGCCATCGCCTCGGCCAGCGTCTGGGTGGCGGCGGCGGCCACCGTGACCGGCGCCATCGCCCCCGCCAGGATGAAGGGCGTCAGCAACGTGGCCTGGTTGTTCTCCGCATAGACCTTGGCCGAACCCAGCATGTTGAAGTCCCACGACATCGGCGAGTTGGCGTTGGCCAGGCTGAGCAAGACAGTGTTCTGTTCGATGAAGTCGTCCCCGAACAGGATCCTGACCATGTCGACCGTGTCCTGGGCGCGAGAGGGGTGGGTGACCGACCCCATGAACGGTTTGTCCGAGTACTTGATGTGGCTGTAGACCATCTCCAAGTGGCGCTTGTTGACCGGCAGATCGACCGGTTCGCACACCGTCCCCCCCGAATGGTGGAGCGAGGACGTCATGTAGGTCAGCTTGACGAAGTTGCGGAAGTCCTCGATGGTGGCGTAGCGGCGGCCGCCCTCCAGGTCGCGCACGAACGGAGACCCGTAGGCAGGGGCGAAGACCATGTAGGGGTCCCCGATCATCACCGATCGTTCGGGGTTGCGGGCATGCTGCCGGAACACTTTGGGGGCGCTGGCGGTGATGAGCGAGCGGCACAACCCGGGCGGGAAGTGGACCCGGGTCCCGTCGACATCGGCGCCGGCCGAACGGAAGATCTCGAGCGACTCTGGGTAGTTGCCGATGTCGATGCCCACCTGCTCGAGCAGCGTGTCGGCGTTGTGCTCGATGATCTCGAGCCCCTCCTGGGACAGCACCTCGACCGGCGCCAGGGTCCGGGTCAGATAGGGGATCGTCTCGATCGCCTTGGCGGTGCGGGCGGCCTGGCGGGCGGCGCGGCCGCGGCGGGGTTCGCTCATGACTGGTCCTCTCGGTTCCGGCGCCGGCCCGGGCGCCCGTTGGTGTCTGGGGTGGTTGGTGGTGGGAGATCGACCCTGGCACCGAGCCGGGCATACGGGTCGGTCTTGTGCGGCAATCCCATCGCCGCCACGAAGTGCTCCTGGAACGAGGCCTCGGTAGCCGTCTCCACCTTCTCGATGGTGCGGGCCACCCGTTCGATCTCGTCCCGAGAGTTGCCGGACAGCAGCGCCATCATCGCTCCGATCCCGGCGGCGTTGCCGGCGGCGGTGACCCGGTCGGGGTCGACGTCGGGCACCATCCCCAGCACCAGGGCGTGGACCGGATCGATGTGGGTTCCGAAGGCGCCGGCCAGCCTGATCGAATCGACGGTCTCGACCCCGAGACGGTCCATCAGGAGCCGGCACCCGGCGTGGAGGGCGGCTTTGGCGAGTTGGATCGCCCGCACGTCGTTCTGGGTGATCTCGATCTTCGGGTCGTCCCACAGCCGATAGGAGAAGGTGCGCTCGTTGGCCACCACCCGCGACGAACCCGTACGACTGGAGATCACACCATCGGTGGTGATGATGCCGGCCAGGAACAGTTCGGCCACCACCTCGATGATGCCCGAGCCGCAGATCCCTGTCACCCCGGTCTTGCGAGTGTCCTCGGCGAAGCCCGGCTCGTCGGACCACAGCTCCGAACCGATCACCTTGAAGCGCGGCTCCTTGGTCTGGCGGTCGATGCGGACCCGTTCGATCGCCCCGGGAGCGGCCCGTTGGCCCGAGGAGATGGAGGCGCCCTCGAAGGCAGGACCGGTGGGGGAGGAGGCGGCCAGCAGTCGGTGGCGGTTGCCGAGCACGATCTCGGCGTTGGTACCGACGTCGACGACCAACGTGAGGGCGTCACCCCGATGTGGACCTTCGGAAAGGGTTGCCCCGGCCGCATCGGCTCCGACGTGCCCGGCGATGCACGGCAGGGTGTACACGGTGGCACCCGGGTGGACGTCGAGATCGAGCAGGGAGGCCGGGGTGTGGAGGGCGGCGGTGGTGGCGAGGGCAAAGGGGGCCGTCCCCAGCTCGCGGGGATCGATGCCGAGGACGAGATGATGCATGATCGGGTTTCCGACCACGGCCAGTTCGACGATCTCGTGGCGGTCGACTCCGGTCTCGGCGCACAACTCGCCGATCAAGGCGTCGAGCGCCTGGCGGACGATGGTGGTGAGCTGGATCTCGCCGCCCGGGTTCATCATGATGTAGGAGACCCGGCTCATCAGGTCTTCCCCGA
>Ga0209798_10001917_pt1 | contig 12312 bp, 9 predicted proteins | sample DOMMetBare3Fresh_FD_187475 | JGI IMG/M metagenome (GOLD analysis project Ga0209798, IMG submission 187475) | Wetland sediment microbial communities from St. Louis River estuary, USA, under dissolved organic matter induced mercury methylation -... | ecosystem: Environmental > Aquatic > Freshwater...
CAGCGGCCCCGGCGGCGGGGGACGAGCCGCCGCCAGCGGCCCCGGCGGCGGGGGACGAGCCCCCGCCCTACTTGGCCGGCGCGGCCGCCTTGGCGACCGCCCGGGAGAGCCGGGCGATCTTGCGGGCAGCGGCGTTGCGGTGCACCACGCCCTTCGAGGCCGCCTTGTCGATGGCCCGCGACGCCTGGTGCAGCGTCTCCTTGGCGAGCGCGGCGTTGCCCCGGGCGAGCGCCTCGCGGACCTTCTTGACGGCGCCCTTCACGCCCGAGCGGACGTGCAGATTCTGGTGGCGGCGCTTCTGCGCCTGGCGGTTGCGCTTCTCGGCGGATGCGGTGTTCGCCAACGTGACCTCTCGGGTGGTTGCGCGGAGCGGCGCTATCTACCGCCGGGAATGCGCCGAGTCAAGGGCTTACGCCCGGCCGGTTCCCCGGCGCGGGCGGCCCGGACCGCGCCGCCTTGGGCGGCGCGGCTTCGAGGTGCACGTGTCGCGCGCGCCCTAGGGCCATGGGCACCTGCCGCGCACCTGCCGCTCGGGGCCTTGGGAGACAGGACGCCGCGGCCCGGGCGCACCGGCCACCCGCATCCGGCGCGGCCGCGGGGAGCGGACCGGATGGTCGAGTTATCCACTCCCGGCCAAACTGGCGATCTCCGGGCGGGACGATCCCCGGACGGTTGTGGACGGGGAATGGCACTTTTCCGGCGATAGCCCTGGAATCGTTGAGCTTTCACGGCGCTGCACCGTGCAGCAGAAGGCGTCGGAAGCGCGAGAACGGCGTGCCGGAAGGCCCTAGCCACAGACTTATCCACGCACTTTCCACCAGAACTGTGGAGATCGGGCAGATGGCGGCGCTAGGGGTTTTTTGGACCTGGGCGGAACAGGGCCTTGGCCTCGTTCCAGAGATCGTCCATCTCCGCGAGCGTGGCCTCGCCGTGGCGCACGCCCCGCCGCGCCAGCTCGTCCTCGACGAACTGGAACCGCTCGATGAACCGGCCGAGGGTGCGCCGCAGCGCCTCCTCGGGGGGCAGGGACAGCTTGCGGGAGAGGTTCGCGACGGCGAAGAGCACGTCTCCGAGCTCGTCCTCCATGTGCTGGCGGTCGCCCGAGGCGATGGCCTCGTCCAGCTCGCCCATCTCCTCGTCGATCTTGCGGCGCGCGCCGTCCGCGTCGGGCCAGTCGAAGCCGATCCGGCTCGCCTTCTCCGTGAGCCGCTCGGCGCGGGCGAGCGAGGGCATCTCGCGCGGCACGCCCTCGAGCACGCTCTTGCCGCCCCCCTTGGCCTCCTTCTCCTTCCTCTTGAGCGCCGCCCACTGCCGCATCACGCCCTCGGCGTCCTTGACGCTGGCGTCACCGAAGACGTGGGGGTGGCGCGACACGAGCTTGGAGGCGATGGCGTCGGCGACGTCGGCGAGGTCGAACTTGCCCTCCTCCTGCGCCAGCTGGGCCTGGAAGACGATCTGGAGCAGGAGGTCGCCGAGCTCCTCGCAGTGCTCCCGCGGGTCGCCCGCGTCGATGGCCTCGAGCACCTCGTAGGTCTCCTCGAGCAGGTAGGGCCGGAGCGTCTTCAGGGTCTGCTCCCGGTCCCAGGGGCAGCCGTCGGGCCCGCGCAGGCGGGCCATGACGGCGACGAGCTTCTCGACGGCTTGGGCGGCACGTGTCATGGGATCGCGGGTTTTTAGCCCAAACGGCCCCGTGCTAGCATCCGAAACTCGCGTGAACCTCCGCGCCCTCACTGGCCCGCTCCTCGCCCTGGCTCTCGGCGCCCCCCAGGCGCTGGCGCAGGTCTCCGCCCCGTCGCTCGTAGAGGACGAGCTGCCGCAGGAGGAGCCGGAGCCGCGGCACAAGCGCCCCGCACCGGTGGCGCGGCCGGGCGAGCCCATCCCCGAGCCCGCGCCGCTGGCCCCGGTCGAGCCCGCCCCGCCCCCGGCCGCCCGCGCCCCGAAGCCGGCGGCGGACGCCGGCATTCCCGCGCCGGCGCCGGCGGCCATGCCCGGCGTCTCCATCGGCGCGGACGAGCTCAGGAAGCTGCAGCGCCCCATCGAGCCGGTGCGCGCGAGCTTCGGGCGGATCCTGGAGCTGTGGCAGGAACGTCGCAACGCGCTGCGGGAGCAGGCTCTCCCGCGCGCCGATGCGGCCCGCAGCGACCTCCTCGCGGCCATGCGCGAGCTCGGCATCGAGAACCTCGCCCCCTTCGCCGCCGCCCTGGTCCGCGAGTCGCAGCGCGCGCTCGGCGCCCGCTCGCCCGATGACGCGCTCCGCCACGCCACCTTCGCCGTGGAGCTGGCGCCGGACATGGCCGACGCCCACCTCGCCGAGGCGCGCGCGCGTCTCGCCAGGGAGCCGGGCCACCCCCTCGCGGCGCTGTCGGCACTGGGGGCGGCGCTCGCCGCCGCCTGGCGCGAGCCGCACACCGGGCGCGCCTTCCTGGGCGACGTGGCGAGCGCGCTGCTGGCCGCGCTGTTCACGGCCGCGGCGGCGAGCGTCGTCGTCCTCTGCGCCCGCCGCCTGCGCCTGTTCCTGCACGACTTCCACCACCTCCCCATCGTTCGCAGCGGCGCCTCGATCCAGGCGGCGTTCCTCGCCCTGGTGCTCCTCGGCCTGCCGATCGTCTTCCGGCTCGGTCCCTTCGCCACCCTGTTCGTGCTCGCGGCCGCGGTCTGGCTCTACCTCGGGACGAGCGAGCGGGCGGTGGCGACGGTGGCCCTGCTCGCGGTGATCGCGCTCCCCGGGCTCACGCTCGGGGCGGCGCGGGCCACCGCCTGGACCGGGACGCTGGCGGAGCAGATCTTCGAGCTGGAGCACGGCGGCGACCCCGGCGACCTCGCCGCCAGCCTGGAGGCGCGGGCCGCCGGGCAGGGACTCCCGGCCCCGGCGCTGCTCGCGCTGGGGCGCCACCACAAGCGGCGCGGCGATCTCGAGAGCGCCCTGCGCTGGTACGAGAGCGCAGCCGCCGCGGACGGCCGGTCCGGAGAGGCGCTCGTGAACATGGGCAACGTCCACTTCCTGAAGGGAGACCTCGAGGCCGCCAAGACCGCCTACCTCGGGGCCACCGACCGCGCCCAGAGCGTCACCACCCTCGCGGCTGCGCACTACAACCTCTCCAAGCTGTACCTGCGCCTGGCCGCCGTGGAGCAGTCCACCGAGGCGCGCAAGCGGGCCCAGCAGGAGGACCCGGCCTACCTCGCACGCTACGGCTCGGACGACGACTTCCGCGCCAACCGCTACCTCGTGGACGTCAACGTGCCCGAGTCCCAGATCGCGGCGCTCGCCCGGCGCGACCCGACGCCAGCGGCGGTGGCCGAGACGGTGCGGGCCCGGATGGCGGGAGCGATCCCGTCCTGGCTCTGGCCGGCCGGGCCGCTCGGGCTCGTCGCCCTCCTCTGGCTCGTCGCCCTGGCGCTGCGGAAGGTGGAGCTCACCCACGCCTGCGCGCGGTGCGGCCGGCCCGCCTGCCGCGCCTGCGACGGGGCGTCGAACCCGCTCTGCGGGCAGTGCGTCAACGTCTACCTGCGGCAGGGCGTCGTGGACGCCCGCGACCGCCTGCGCAAGGAGGAGCAGGTGCGGCGCCACGCGCAGTGGACGCGGGTCTCCACCCGCATCCTGGCGGTCACCGGAGGCGGCCTGGGCCACCTCTTCGGCGGGCGGCCGGTGCGAGGTTTCCTCATCCTGACGGGGTTGCTCTTCCTCGGCTTCGTCATCTGGTTCTGGCGTGGAGTCATGCCGCCCCCCCACCCCTCTCCGTACGCCATGGCCGGCAAGCTCGCCGTGGCCGTGCCGCTCGGCCTGCTGCTCTACGCGCTCGCGGTCCGCGACGCCTTCCGGATTTCCGAAGACTAGGCCATGGCGCTCACCGGGACCCTCAAGGACTTCGGGATGGCCGAGATCCTCCAGCTCATCGGCCAGCAGGCGAAGAGCGGCGTGCTGCACCTCAAGTCGAAGAGCGACGAGATCCACATCCTCTGGGCCGACGGAAACGTCGTCAGCGCCGAGGACGCCGGCCGCAAGGCCCGCGAGAAGCTCGGGAACCTCCTGGTGCGGGCCGGGCTCCTCACCCAGGAGCAGCTGGCCATCGCGCTCGAGACCCAGAAGCGGACGCTGCGGCGTCTCGGCGACATCCTCACCGAGCTGCACATGGTCTCGAGGGAGGACCTGCGCGACATGACGGCGCTGCAGACCACCGAGACCGTCTACCGGCTCTTCCACTGGAAGAGCGGCACGTACGCGTTCGAGCCCGGCGACGTGGAGTACGATCGGGAGACGGTCACGCCGCTGCGCGCCGAGTCGGTCCTCATGGAGGGGTTCCGGCAGGTGGACGAGTGGCCGATGATCCGCCGGAAGATCACCTCGACGGCCATGACCTTCGAGCGGCTCCGCGAGCTGGAGCCGGAGCGGGCGAGCCCGACCCACTCCCGGACCATCAGCCTCTCCCGGCCCCTCGGCGAGGTTCCGGGCGACGACGTGGACGCCGCCTTCTCCGCGCTGGAGTCGGGCGACAAGCCGGCGAAGGGCGACGCCGGCTCCATCGGCAAGAACGAGCGGCGCGCCTTCGACGTGGCCGTGCCCGGGCGCGCGGTGGAGAGGATCGTCGACCTCTCCCGCCTCGGCGAGTTCGAGGCGTGCAAGGCGCTGCTCAACCTCGTGAACGCCGGGTACCTCCGCGCCGTCCCGCCCCCGCGCCGCTCCGCGGCCGCGGAGGTGGGGGCCTACGCCCGCGACTGGCAGCTGAGGCTGCGGCACGGCGTCTCCCGGCTGCTCGCGACCCTCGCCATCGCCGCCACCCTGGCCGGCCTCGCCTGGTACGTGAACTCCCGCGGGTTCGCATGGGCCGACCCGGGCGGTGGCGGTGCCTTCCGCGACAACGGAGCCCAGCGGTTCATCGCCCGCTACCAGATGGCCCGGCTCGCCGGCGCGCTCGAGGTCTACCGGCTGGAGCGCGGAGGCTACCCCGAGGACCTCGGGGCCCTGGTGGAGGCCGGCCTCGCGGAGCGGCGCGATCTCCGCTACCCGTGGACGGAGCCCTACTACTACCGGCGCAAGGCCGAGGGCGGCTTCGTGCTCCTGTCTCCCGTCGAGTGAAGGGGGATGAAGTGCGGCCGGGGGCGCGTTATGGTGAGCGCGCGGGGGAGGCGCGGAACCCCTCCCGGGAGGTCCTTTGGCCCAAGGCGCTGCGGAATCGCAGAAGACGGCCCGCGTCGAGTTCCCGGACAACGACAAGGTCCGGGCCCTGTGCGGGGCCCACAACGAGAATCTCAAGATCATCGAGAAGCGCCTGGGACTCCAAGTAGGCTCGCGCGGCAGCCAGATCGTCGTGGCCGGCGACGCGGAACGGGTGGCACTCGGCGAGAGGCTCGTCCGCGAGCTGTACGACCTCGTCGCCTCCGGCTACCCCCTGTACGTCGAGGACGTGGACCAGGCGACGCGCCTCGCCGGGCAGGGCGTGCCGCTGAAGGAGGTCTTCGGCGAGACCGTCTACGTCTCGTCGCGCCATCGCATCATCACGCCCAAGGGACTCGGCCAGAAGCGGTACGTGCAGGCCATCCGCGACGACGACATCGTCTTCGGCATCGGGCCGGCCGGCACGGGCAAGACCTACCTCGCCATGGCCATGGCGGTGTCGTGGCTGGTCGAGCGCAAGGTGAAGCGCATCGTCCTCTGCCGCCCGGCGGTGGAGGCGGGCGAGCGGCTGGGGTTCCTGCCCGGCGACATCGCCGAGAAGGTGAACCCGTACCTGCGGCCGCTCCACGACGCGCTCTTCGACATGATGGACTACGAGAAGGCATCTGCCCTCATCGAGCGCGGCACCGTCGAGGTCGCGCCCCTCGCCTTCATGCGCGGCCGGACGCTCAACGACTCCTTCATCATCCTGGACGAGGCCCAGAACACCACCGGCGAGCAGATGAAGATGTTCCTCACCCGGCTCGGCTACGGCTCGAAGGCGGTGGTCACCGGCGACGTGACCCAGGTGGACCTGCCGCAGGGGCGCTCGAGCGGCCTGCTCGAGGTCCAGAAGGTGCTGCGGGGCGTCGAGGGCATCGGCTTCTGCTTCTTCAGCGAGGCGGACGTCGTGCGCCACCCGCTCGTGCAAGAGGTGGTCCGCGCCTACGAGAGCTTCGAGGCCGAACGCCAGGCCAAGCCCGGCGGCTGAGCGCCGTCCCCGCCGGGCATGTGGTCCCCTGTGGGGAACCCTCCTTGGCTTCCCCGTTGCGCTTCCCCCGCCCCGGTGCGAGCCTACGGCCCGTGCCGGAAGCCCCCGAGCCGGGTCCAGGACCCGGGCCGCTCGCGCCCCTTGCCGCCCGCATCGCATCGCGACGGGTCGGCGGCCGGCTGCTCGGCGCCTTCCTGTTCGCGGGCGTCGCCGCGGCGTCGGGCTGGCTCCTCGCCCCCGGCGACGTGGCGCTGCGCATGCCCGGCGACGAGGCCCTGGGAACCCCGGCGGTGGGAACCTTCAAGGCGGCCCGGGACTACGACATCCCCGACGAGGAGACCACCCGCCGCCGGCGCGAGGAGGCGGCCGCGGCCGAGCGGCGCGTCTACGACCACGACGACGGCGCGCTGGAGGAGACGGCCGCGCGCATCCGCGGCGCCTTCCAGCTCATGCGGGACGCGCAGGCCGAGCGCCGGCCCGCGGCCGGCCGCGACGGCGAGGAGGGGCCGGGGCTGCGGGCGGCCTTCGCGGCGCGCCGCGGCGCCTTCGTGGCCCAGCTCCAGACCGTCGTCCGGGACGACGACTTCTCCGCGCTCTCCGACGCCCGCTTCTCCGAGGCGGCGGAGCAGCACCTCGTGGGCCTGGCCCGACATGGGCTCGCCAACCCCGTGGTCCACGACCACGAGGTGCTGGCCGGCGAGCGCGAGCGCGGCCTCGTCGTGCGCGAGGTGCGCGCGGGGCTCGCGCAGGCCGAGCACGCGGTGGCCGACCTCGACCTCGTCCGCGACGTGGCCCAGGCCAGGGCCGACGTGGAGCACGCCGGCGCGGGCCTGCCGCGGGCGGTGCCGGCGCGCCTGCGGGCGGCGCTGACGCGCCTCGCGGTCTCGCTGGTGCGCCCGACCCTGACCCTCAACCAGGCCGAGACCCAGCGCCGCCAGCGGGAGGCCGCCGAGCGGGTGAAGCCCGTCGTCGTGGCGCTGAAGCGCGGCGAGCGCATCCTCTCCGACGGCGAGCGCGTCGAGGCGCGCCACCTCGTCGTCTTCAAGGGGATCCGCGCCCAGACCCGCCCGATGGAGCTGGCCAGCGCCCGGCTGGGCGGCGGGACCCTGGTGGCGATGCTGGTGCTCCTCCTGTGGCGCTACGCGAGGCGGGGCATGCCTGGGTTCCGCCCATCGCGCAAGGACGCGGTCCTGCTGGCGGTGCTCTTCGTCGCCACCCTGGGCCTCGCCACCGGGGGCCTGTGGGCCGGCGACGCGCTGCACGACCGGTTCCCGTCCTTCTCGCCCGAGTCGTTCTACTACCTCGTCCCCTTCGCCGCCGGCGCCATGCTGGCCCGATCGGTGCTCGGCGCGGAGGCGGCCCTGCTCCTCTCCATGGCGGCGGGGGTCGCCGTGGCGCTGGCCGCGGGCCATTCGGTGTTCTTCGGCCTCTTCGCCGCGCTGACCTCGGTCGCCGCCTCGGCCCTCGCCGCCGGCACGCGGGGGCGCCGCGGCTTCTTCCGGGCCGGGGCCGCGGTCGGAGCGCTGGGGGCACTGCTCGTGCTCGCGACCTACCTCTTCTCCGGGCGCGGGCCGGCGGACCTGGGCGGGGCCGGGCTCTCGAACGTGCCCGACATGGCCGCCTCGGCCCTGGGCGCCTTCCTCGGCGGGGCCGTCCTCCTCCCGGTCGCGGTGCTGGCGCTGCTGCCGGTCCTGGAGGGCGTCTTCGGCTACGTCACCGACGTGAGGCTCCTTGCGCTCGCGAACCTCAACCACCCGGCGCTGAAGGAGCTCATCGTGCAGGCGCCGGGGACCTACCACCACTCGATCGTCATGGGGGCGCTGGTCGAGGCCGCGGCCGAGGCCGTGGGCGCCAACGCCCTCCTCGCCAGGGTGGGCGCCTACTACCACGACATCGGGAAGATACGGAATCCGCTCTCCTTCGCCGAGAACCAGCGGGGCGAGAACCGCCACGAGTCGCTCGCGCCCTCCATGAGCGCGATCCAGGTGAAGCGGCACGTGGCCGACGGGCTCGAGCTCGCCGCCCACTGGAAGCTCCCCCGCTCCGTCGTCGACGTCATCCAGCAGCACCACGGCACGCGCCAGGTGTCCTTCTTCTGGGCCAAGGCCCAGAAGGAGGCCGAGGCGGAGCGCGCGGGAATTGCCGAGGAAGCGCGGGACGAGGGCGCGGAGGAGGCGGCCTACCGCTACCCGGGGCCCAAGCCCCAGAGCCGGGAGGCGGCGCTGGTGATGATCGCGGACACGTGCGAGGCCTCGTCGCGGGCCCTCCCGGAACCCACCGCCGAGCGGCTCGGCGTCCTGGTGCAGCGCCGCGTCAACGAGATCTTCAGCGAGGGGCAGCTCGACGATTGCGAGCTCACCCTCAGGGACCTGAATGCCATCGCCGCCGCCATGGTGCGCGCCCTGGAGGCGGTGTACCACACGCGCCCCGACTACCCCGGCCGCGCGCCGCCGGGGGAGGACCGGCCGCCGGGCGTCCATCTCGTCGCCCGCCCCTGACCGTGACCGTTCACGTGAGGAGCGAGCACCCCCGGGGCGGCGCCGCCGCGGCGCGCCTGCGGGCGCGCGGCCGGAAGTTCCTCTCCGCCCTGGGACGGCCGGAGGCGGAGCTGTCCGTCCTGCTCGTGGGCGACCGGGCCATCCGGACGCTGAACCGCCGCTGGCGGAGGGTGGACCGGGCGACCGACGTCCTCTCCTTCTCCCCGGCGGCGGGGCCGGGCGCTGGGCCGGTGCTGGGCGACGTGGTAATCTCCATGGATACGGCCGTTCGGCGGGCGCGCGCGGAAGGACGGGGCGTGTCGGCGGAGCTGGAGCGCTACCTCGCCCACGGTCTCCTGCACCTCCTGGGGTACGACCACGAGGCGCCGGAGGACGCGAGGAGGATGGCGCGCAGGGAAGAGGAGCTCATCCGATCGGAAGGGATGGTCGGCAGGGCGCTTCGCCGGGGAGCCTGAACGCGATGGAACCCTTCGCCGACATCGACCTGGACGCCGAGGCGATCTGGCTCGACGGGGCCTGGCACACCCGGGAGTCCCTGGCCCGCCGCATCAAGCAGATGGTGGAGTCGGGCGAGTACAAGGTGGCGCGCCTCTCCGAGGCGCTGGAGTTCCTGGAGTCGGCGCTGGCGCGGACCCGGATCCTGTCCTCGCGCGTGCCGGAGGAGCTCGCCGAGGCGCTCGCCGCAGCCGGCGCCCAGCTCGGCCGCCCCGTGGGCCACCTGGTGCGCGAGGCGGTGGACTACTATCTCGCCGCCGCCGCCGCCCACGCCGCCGCGCAAAAGCCCAGGGCGGCGCCCGAGGGCGCGGGGCCGAGCGAGGACGACCGGGCCGCCGCCGCCTTCTTCGGCAAGAAGGCATAGCGGGCCCGTCCCGGCCTCCGAGCCCCGCGTGAAGCGCCTCCGGCCCCTCCTGCTCGCCGCCCTGGGCGGCGCCCTCGAGGCCCTGTCCCTGCCGCTGGTGGTGCCGCAGCTGTCCCTGCGGCAGCTCGACCCGGCGGGCCACCTCGAGTGGGTGGCCTGGGTGGGGCTCGTGCCGGCGCTCTTCGCGCTCGACGCCGCGCGCGGCTGGAAGGGGGCCTTCGGCCTGGGCCTCGCCGCCGGGCTCGCCTACTTCTACGTCGCCATCTACTGGGTGAACCACGCCATGACGGCCTTCGGCGGGCTCCCCATGGGCCTCGCGCTCTTCGCCCTGACGCTCCTCGTCCTCTACATGGCCTTCCACTGGGGCCTGGCGTTCGCGGTGTCGCACGTCGTCCGCGCCCGGCTCGGCTGGCCCCTCCACCTGCACCTCCCGATCACCTGGGCGGCGACGGAGCTGCTGCGCAACTACCTCTTCAGCGGCTTCCCCTGGGCCAACCTCGGCTACACCCAGGCGCGGCACCTCCCGGTCTCGCAGCTCGCCTCGCTGTTCGGCGTCTACGCCATCGCGGCGCTGGTCGTGCTCGTGAACGCGGCCGTCCACGACGCCCTCCGGGCGCGGCTCGATGGGCGCCCCTTCCCGTGGCGCCTGGCCGGCGCCGTGGCCGCCACCCTGGCCGCCGTGCTCGCCTACGGCTACGCCCACCTCTCCGCCGTGCGCGCGCGCGTCGCGGCGGCGCCGCGGCTCAAGGTCGGGCTGGTGCAGGGCAACGTCAACCAGGCCGTGAAGAACCAGCGGGCGACCTATGCCGCCTTCATCCTCGACCGGTTCCGGCCGCTCACCGAGGAGGCCGACCGGGCCGGCGCGGACCTCGTCGCCTGGCCCGAGGCGACCTACCCCTATCTCGTGCCGCCGGAGATCCAGAGCTTCGCCGGGCACCGCGCCGGTCTCGCGCCGCTCCAGCACGCCCACCTCCTGCTCGGCGCATCGACCGTGGCCTGGCGCCAGGACGCTTCCGGGAAGCGGTCGGCCGAGGTGACGAACAGCTCCTTCCTGCTGCGCCCCGACCTCACGGTGATCTCCCGCTACGCCAAGTACCACCTCGTGCCCTTCGGCGAGTACGTGCCTCTCGCGGGCCTCCTTCCGTTCGTCCGCCAGGTGGTGCCCGACCTCGCCCCCGCCGCCTCCGGCCGCGAGCTGACCGTCCTGCGCTTCTCGCTGCCTCCCCCGGCCGGGACCCCGGCGACGGCCTCGTCCGAGGTCTCGCTCGCCCCCATGATCTGCTACGACGCGATCTTCCCCGAGATCAACGTCGCCTACGCGGACCAGGAGCCCGAGCTCCTGGTGAACCCGACGAACGACGCCTGGTACGGGTACTCGTCGGGCCCCTACCAGTTCCTCGCCATCGTGCAGCTGCGGGCCATCGAGGCGGGGAAGGCCGTGGCCCGGCCCGCCTACTCGGGCGTCACCGCCATCGTCCTGCCCACCGGCGAGGTCGCGCCCGGCGCCATCGAGGTGGGGCCGGTGGATCCCGGCCTGGCGCCGGACCCCGACGAGGGGCCGCGCCTGCTCCTGGGCGAGGTCCCGCGCTTGCGCGGGCGCACCCTCTACACTAGCATCGGCGACCTCTTCGCCTGGGCCTGCGCCGCGTTCGCCGTCGTCTGCTGGGGCGCCGCGCTGCGGGCCGGCCGACCTGCACGGAACTGACGCCATGGCCGCACCCACCACCGAGCGCCTGAAGGACCTCGCCGGAAGGCTCGAGGCGCTCCGGGGGTCGCTTTGACATCGACCGGAAGCGCGCCCGCGCGGCGGAGATCGCGAGGCTGTCCGAGGACCCGTCCTTCTGGGGCGACAACGCCAGGGCGCAAGGGCTGCTGAAGGAGAAGGCGCAGCTCGAGGGCGCGGCCGCCGGCTTCGACAAGGTGTGGCGGCTCCTCGAGGACGCGCGCGCCCTCGACGAGCTGGCGGAGGAGGCGAAGGACGAGGCCGCCCGAGCCGAGGCAGCGGAGCACGTCCTCGCCCTCGAGCGGGAGGTGGCGGGGCTCGAGTTCCAGAGGATGCTCTCCGGGCCGCACGACAGCGCCGGCGCCATCGTCGAGGTGAAGAGCGGGGCCGGCGGCACCGAGGCCATGGACTGGGCCGCCATGCTCTACCGGATGTACACGCGCTACTGCGAGCGGAAGGGCTGGGAGGTCGAGCCCGCCGACCTGCAGGCGGGGGAGGAGGCCGGCATCTCCAGCGCCTCCTTCATCGCCCGGGGCGACCACGCCTACGGATTCCTCAAGGCCGAGAAGGGGGTCCACCGGCTGGTGCGCATCAGCCCCTTCGACGCCGCCGCCCGCCGGCAGACGAGCTTCGCGGCGGTGGACGTCACGCCCGAGGTCGAGGACGACATCGTCATCGACATCAAGGAATCGGACGTCCGGGTGGACACCTACCGCTCCTCCGGGGCGGGCGGCCAGAAGGTGAACAAGACCGACTCGGCGGTGCGGCTCACCCACCTCCCGACGGGCGTGGTGGTGGCGGTGCAGAACGAGCGCAGCCAGCAGAAGAACCGAGGGGTGGCCTGGAAGATCCTCCGCTCCCGGCTCTACGAGCTGGAGGAGAGGAAGCGGGCGGCGGCGCGCGACGTCGAGGAGGCGCAGAAGAAGGACATCAACTTCGGCTCGCAGATCCGCAGCTACGTGCTCGCGCCCTACCGGATGGTGAAGGACCTCAGGACCGGCGTCGAGACCGGCAAGGTCGACGACGTCCTCGACGGCGACCTCGATCCCTTCGTCACCGCATACCTGCTCGGCGTGCGCCGCGCCGACC
>Ga0209798_10001918_pt1 | contig 12308 bp, 10 predicted proteins | sample DOMMetBare3Fresh_FD_187475 | JGI IMG/M metagenome (GOLD analysis project Ga0209798, IMG submission 187475) | Wetland sediment microbial communities from St. Louis River estuary, USA, under dissolved organic matter induced mercury methylation -... | ecosystem: Environmental > Aquatic >...
AGACGTCGATGTCGTCCTCCTTGCCGTACCTCTTGCCGGAGAGCTTCTCGACGGCGCGGATGATGCTCTGGAAGAGGTCGGTGTCGTAGTTGGAGCGCTTGCCCTGCGCCACCGAGGCCATGCGCTCGAGGCCGGCCCCGGTGTCGATGGACGGCTTCGGGAGCGGCGTGAGGTTCCCGTCGGCGCTCCGCTCGAACTGCATGAAGACGAGGTTCCAGATCTCGAGCCAGCGGTCGCAGTCGCAGGCGACGCCGAGGCACCGCTTCCCCGCCTTCTCCTCGGCGCAGGGGATGTCGTTCCCCTGGAAGAAGTGGATCTCGGAGCACGGGCCGCAGGGGCCGGTGTCGCCCATCGCCCAGAAGTTGTCCTTCGCCCCGAGCTTGTAGATCCGCTCCGGCGGGACGCCCTGCGCCTTCCACAGCTCGAACGCCTCCGCGTCCCAGGGCAGGCCGCCCTCGCCGTCGAACACGGTGGTGGCGAGCCGGTCCTTCGCGAGCCCGAGCCACTTCGGGCTCGTCACGAACTCCCAGCCCCAGGCGATCGCGTCCTTCTTGAAGTAGTCGCCGAAGGAGAAGTTCCCGAGCATCTCGAAGAAGGTGTGGTGCCGGGCGGTGAACCCGACGTTCTCGAGGTCGTTGTGCTTGCCGCCGGCGCGCACGCACTTCTGGGCGGTGGTGGCGCGCGAGTAGTCGCGCTTCTCGCGGCCGGTGAAGACGTCCTTGAACTGGACCATCCCGGCGTTGGTGAAGAGGAGGGTGGGATCGTTCTGCGGCACGAGCGCGGAGCTCGCGACGCGGCGGTGGGCCCGCTCCTCGAAGAAGCGGAGGAAGGCCTCGCGGATCTCGGCGGCGGTCGGGGTCTTCATGCGGATCGCCTAGTTATCAAAGGGAACGACGACACGCCAGGCGCCCTCCTCGCGGACGAGGGTCACCTCGCGCGCGGGGCGCCCCTCCACCTCCACGGCCACCACCGCGGTCTCCCCGGACTCGCGGACGACCGTCACCGACGCGGGCCGCGGCGCGAGCGCCGAGAGGTCGCCGAGGACGAGCGGGCGGCCCGAGGCCGGGAGCACGCCGGGAGGCGCCTTCGCGGCGAGGTCGCGGGCGCGCGCGTCGAGGGTGGCGCGCGAGCCCGCCGCGAGCAGGGACCAGACGAGGTCGGCGTTCCCCTCCCGCGCCGCGGCGGCGAAGGCGCGGTAGGACTCGGCGGGGCCGGCCTGGCGGCGGCACCCGGCCGCGGCGAGGAGGAGCGAGAGGGCGAGGGCGAGGCGTGCGGACATGGAGCCGGAAAGCATAGCCTCGAGCGTCCCCTCCCGCAGCCGAGGGTGAGCGACCGGGTGAGGCGGGCGAGGTTCGGCAACCAGGGGGCGGCGGCGGGGCGCCTCCGCGCGGGAGCCCCGGCGCGAACCGCGGCCCGCAAAGCCGGAGCACGTTCCCGCCCAATGTCAGGCGGGCATCCCCGCGCCGCCGTGACGAGCGCCGGGGCGGCCGCTGGCCGCCCTGCTGGGGTCTCAGCCCGGCCGGCGGAGGCGGAGTCGCCACACCGGCTGGCCGGTCGCGAGGTAGCGCTTCTCGCGGGTGGACGGGATCTCGTCCGGCGGGGCCTTCGCGAAGGCTCCCCTCCCCGCCTCGTTCTCGAACCCCTCCGCCTCCAGCCGCTCGATCGCCTCGAGGGCGTAGCGCTCGACGTCGGTGCGGAAGTCGAGGAGCCCGCCCGGACGCAGGAGGCGCAGGAGCAGGGTGGACATGCCGTCGTCCACGAGCCGGCGCCGGTGGTGGCGCCGCTTCCACCAGGGATCGGGGAAGTGGACGTGGATGGCGGCGAGGGAGCCGGCGGCGAAGAGCCGGGGCGCGAGGAGGCGCGCGTCGCCCTGGAGGACGACGAGGCTCGCGTGGCCGCGCTGCTCGGCCTTCGCGCGCAGCTCGTCGGCGAACTTCCGCCGCTGCTCGATCGCGACGAGCGCGCGGTCCGGCCGCGCACGGGCGAAGGCGAGCGCGTAGCCGCCGTGGCCCGAGCCGATCTCGAGCTCCAGGGCGCCGGCGCGCGGCCCGAGCCGGGCGCGCCAGTCCGGCAGGAGATCGAGGGCGATGGGGGCTCCGTCCTCGGCGAAGATCATTCGGGCGACTCTCTAGCATGGTAGACAGGGGGCGTGCTCCGGCGCCCCCACCGCGCCGCGCTCGCCGCGGCCGCGCTCGCCGTGGCCGCCTGCCGGGGCGGCCGCCGGGCGCCGCCGCCGGAGCGCTTCGTCCCGGCGGACGCGGCCGCCGCCGTCGTCGTCCCCGAGACCGGGCGCGCCGCGCGGGAGCTCGCCGCCCTGCACGACACCGTCTCCGGCTTCCCGGGCGCCGCGGAGCTCGCCGGGCTGCGCGGCGCGCTCGCCACCCAGCTCGGGTTCGACCCGCTCGACGCGGAGGCCCTCGCCGGCGCGGGCTTCGACCCGCGGCGGGGCGCGGCGCTCGCGTCGCTCGACCGCGCCCGGGGCCCGGGCGGCGAGCGCGTCCGCAAGGCGGTGGTGGTCCTCCCCGTGGACGAGCCGCCGAAGGTGGAGGCCCTCTTCCAGCGGCTCGCCCGCGACCGCCTCGGCGCGACGGAGCGGGCCTCGGAGATCCACGGCGGGGTCCCGGTCGTCGTGCTCCGCGCGCCGGGTGCCTCCGCCGCGGCGCTCGCCTACGCGATCGTGGAGCGGACCGCGATCCTCGCCTCGGGCGCCGCCGGGCCCGCCGCGGTCGCGGAGGCGGCCGGGCTCGCCCCCGCCGCCTCCCTCGCCGGCGCGCCCGCGTGGAACACCGCCCGGCGCGCGCTCGGCGCCGATCTCTCGGTCGTGCAGTGGGCGCCGCCGGGCTCGCCCTTCCTCGAGGGGCTCTGGGCGGTGAAGGACGGGGGCGCCGTCGGCCTCTCGGCCGAGCCGGGGCGGCTCGTCGCCCGCGCCGCGCTCCTGCTCGGCGCGCGCGAGCCCTCCTTCCGCGCCCTCGCCGCGGACGGCGCCGCCGCGAAGGCCCTCGCCCGCCTCGACCCCGAGGCGCAGCTGGTGGCGCGGTGGGACGGCGACTTCGCCGCCCTCGGCCGCAAGCTCGTCCCGATCGTCCCCGCGGCGGAGCGCGCCCGCCTGGCGGCGCGGGGGATCGACCTCGAGCGCGACCTCTTCGGCCTCCTCGCCCCGGGCGGCGCGCTCGCGCTGTCGCTCGCGCCGAGGCTCGACCTCGCCGGGCTCTCCGCCGCCGCCGCCCGCGCCGATCCGCTGCGCGCCGTGCAGCTCGAGGCGGTCCTCCCGGTGAGGGACCCCGCCGCCGCGGAGGCCGCCTCGGCCCGCATCGCCGCGCGCGGCAAGCGCCCCGCGCGGCCGGAGGGCGGCGTCCACCGGATCCGGACGCCCTCGGGCGAGATCGCCTGGCGGGTGGACCCCGCCGCGAGGCGCGTGGTCGTCGCGGGCGGGCCGCCCGGACGGCTCGACGCGCTCGAGGCGAGGCTCGCGGGCGGGGCCGGCTGGAGCGCCCCGACGGAGGCGGCGGCCGCCGCCCTCTCGGGCGGGCTCGGGGGCGCCGTGCTCGTGCCGCCGCGGCTCGCCGCCGCCGTCCGCGCCATGCCGGAGGAGGCGTTCGGGACCGGCCCGTCCGGCTTCGTCATGCGCTCGCTCGTCGAGCGGCTCGTCGAGCCGGTCTCGCGCCTCACCGCGGTCTCCTTCCGGGCCGACCTCGCCGAGGGCGCGCTCGTGCTCGCGCTCACCGTCGAGGCGGGCCGGGAGGCCGCGCCGTGATCCGCCTGCACGGCGTGACGAAGAGCTTCCGGGACGCCGGCGTCGAGGTGCCGGTGCTCCGCGGCGTGGACCTCGAGGTCGCCGCCGGCGAGATGGTCGCCATCGTCGGCCCCTCCGGCTCGGGCAAGTCCACCCTCCTCTACGTCGCCGGCGCGCTCGACCGGGACTTCTCCGGCGAGGCGGTGGTCGCGGGCGTCGCGCTCGCGGGGCTCTCCGCCGAGGCGCGCGCCGACCTGCGCAACCGGGCGGTGGGTTTCGTGTTCCAGTCGTTCAACCTCCTCCCCGGGCTCTCCGCCCTCGAGAACGTGATGCTCCCCGGGATGCTCCGGCGCGGCGCCCGCGAGGCCGCCGCGGCGATCCGGGCCCGCGCGACCGCGGCGCTCGACGAGGTGGGGCTCCTCGACAAGGCGGCGCAGCCGCCCGCCCGGCTCTCGGGCGGCGAGCGCCAGCGGGTCGCGATCGCGCGCGCCCTCTTCGCGCGCCCGAAGGTGCTGCTCGCGGACGAGCCGACCGGGCACCTCGACGCCGTCACCGGCGAGGGGATCATCCGGCTCTTCGCGGACCTCGCGGCGGCGGGGCTCACCGTCCTCGTCGTGACGCACGAGGAGCGGGTCTCGCGGGCGGCCTCGCGCGTCCTGCACCTCTCCGGGGGGAGGCTGTCCTCGTGAGGGCCCGCGGCCTCCTCTGGATCGCCCTCGCCACGCTGCGCGCGGACCGGCGCGGCTCGCTCCTCGACGCGGCCGCCGCCTGCGTGGGCGCCGCCGCGCTCGTCTTCTTCCTCGCGCTCGGGCTCGGCGTCTCCGCGGCCGCGCAGAGGATGTTCCCCGCCGACGCGCGGCTCGTCGAGGTCGTCCCCGGCAACGTTCGGCTCGGCGGCGTCCTCGGCGGCGGCGCGCTCGACGACGCGGCGCTCCGGCGCCTCGGCGCCCTGCCCGGCGCGGCGGCGGCGTGGCCGCGCCTCTCGCTGCGCGTCCCGGTCGCCGCGAACGGGCCGCCGAAGGGGCTCGACTACAACTGGCCGCCGGGGATGACGCTCCAGATCCCGGTGGTGGGGCTCGCGCCGGAGATCCTCGCCGGCGACGTCGGCGCGGGGTTCCGCTTCGAGGACCCCGGGCCGGGCGGGACGATCCCGGTGGTCCTGTCGCGGCGCCTCCTCGAGATCTACGACAAGACCCTCGCGCCGGCCTGGGGGGTCCGCCGCCTGCCCCCCATCCTGTCCATCGTCGGGATCGAGCTGCCGGTGCGGATCGGCTTCTCGATCGTCCCGCAGAAGACCGAGGACCGGATCGTGGAGGCGCGGCTCAGGCTCGCCGGGATCTCCGACCGGGTCCCGATCTACATGCTCGCCATGCCGCTCGAGACCGTGCGGCGGCTGCACCGCGAGTACGCGAAGGCGGACCAGGGCTACTCGCAGGTGACGCTCCTCGCCGCCCGGCCCGAGGACGTGCCGTCGCTCACCGCCGCGGTGCGGCGGATGGGGCTCGCGGTGGACGAGGGCGAGCGCGCCACCGCGGAGCGGGTCGGCACGGTGGTCGCGGTGACGACCGGCTCGCTCGTCTTCCTCGCGGTGGTGATGTGCGCGCTCGCCGCCCTCGCCATCGCCCAGTCGCTCTCGGCGAGCGTGCGGGCCCGCGTGAAGGAGATCGCGGTGCTCCAGGCGCTCGGCGCCGCGCCCTCGGACGTGCGCCTCGTCGTGCTCGCCGAGGGGGCGATCGTCGGGCTCGCCGGCGGGATCGTGGGGGTGCTCCTCGCCCGGGGCGCGGCCCCCCTGGCCGACCGCGCCGCCGCGGCGCTCCTCCCCGACTTCCCCTTCCGCCCGGAGACCTTCTTCGTCCACCCGCCCTGGCTCGTCGCCCTCGGCCTCGCCGTCCCGGCCCTCGCGGCGGTGCTCGGCGCGCTCGCGCCGGCCGCCGCGGCGGCGCGGGTGGACCCGGCGCGGACGCTGTCCTAGGGCGGGGCCGGTTCCGTCGCGCAGGACCGGCTTCCGCCGGACGCGTCACCCCCGAGCGTCACCTCGCGAGCCGCGCCCGGAAGGCCTGCACGCCCGCCAGGAGGTCCCTGCGGAGCGCGAACGCGAGCAGCAGCACGAGCAGCAAGGCCGCGGCGGTGAGCGCCGCGACGAGCCTCGCCGCGACCATCACCGCGAACACGGGCCGGACTGAATCGGTCGCGAGCAGCTCGCGCGCGAAGACGGTCCGCCGGGCGCCCGGTGGGATCTCGATCCTCGCGGGCAGCCCCTCGTACCCGGCCCGGGGCGCGGCGGCCGGCACGGCGCCGGCGGCCTCGTCCTGGGCCTCGCCCGGGGCGCGGGAGCGAAGCGTCACCTCCATCTTCGACGCGTAGTTCATCGGCCCCGAGCCGATCTCGCCGGACGCCATCCGCCCGCCGACGTTCATCGCGCCGATCACCGCGATGGCGACGAGGGCCCCGAGGGCGATCCCCGCGAGCGCGACCGCCCGGGTCCATCCCGCCAGCCGGCGGAACAGCGCGGCGACGGCGAGCGCGAGGAGCGGCGCCGCGACGAGGAGGAGGCCGGCGCCGAGCGCCGTGGGGGAGAGCGCGCCGAGCGCCGCCACCGCGCCGGCGAGCCACCAGCGCCTCCCCCGGGCGACGCCCCCGAGCGCGAGGAGCCGCTCCGCCCCGAGGAGCAGGACGAGCAGGAGCACCGCCTCGGACCCGTCGAGCAGGTGGAGCCGCGACGACGGCGCCAGCTCCTCGTAGATCGGGATCCACTCCGCCGGATACCGCAGCTCGATGCGGGCGCGGCTCGCCGGCACGCCGGGCCGCGGAAGCTCGAGCCGCGCCACCGCGAACCCGAGGGCGCGGCCGAACGGACGAACGTCCTGCACCTCGACCGGCTGCCGCCCCTGGGCGAGGGGGAGGAAGAGCCGCCCCTCCGCGTCGCGCGTCAGGAAGGCCGGATCGCCCGCCACGCTCGCGAAGGTCGGCTCCCCGGCGGTGGGCAGGGCGAGCGCGGGGGCGCCCTGGTTGTCGAGGTCGAACGAGACCTCGCCGCGCGCCTTCCCGTCCGCGCCGAGGAAGAACACCTGGTCGAGCGCGTCCAGCGCGAGCCCGGCGGTCTTGAGCGCCTCGAGGCGCGTCGCGACCCAGGCCACCTCCGCGCCCCCGTCGAGGAGGAAGGCCTGCGCCCCCCGGTACGCGGGTGAGAGCCCCGTCTCGCCGACGCCGACGCGCTTCGCCCCGGCGCGGATGTCCGGACGGATGAGCGGGTGCGACTCGAGCAGCAGGTACTGGACGCTCGCCGCGACCGGCGCCGTGAAGCTCGTCGCGGTGAGGCGGCCCGCGAGCGACAGCGTGGTCTCGCCGGGCGGCAGGTCGAAGCGGTAGGTCCGGCCCTCGGCGTCCCAGGCCACCGGCGCGTCCACGCTCTCGACGTGCTCGGCGTCGCGCAGCGTGACCGCGAAGCGGCGGTGGCCGCGCGAGGGGTTGCGGACCTCGAGCCGGTAGGCGAAGCGCGTCTCGTCGGGCAGGAGCGTCAGGTGGTAGCGCCCGGCCACCGAGGGGGGGAGGTCCTCCTTCGGGCCCGCGATGGCCCGGACCACCGAGAACCTCCGCCCGCCGCCGTCGCCCGCGCTCGCCACGAGCTCCCCGTCCTGCACCGCGGCGGCGACCTCGAGCACCGCCCGCGTCGTCTCGCCCTCGAGGCGATCGTTCCCGTCGAGCGCGAGCTTGCAGCGGACCCGGAACCGCTGGGCGAGCGGCGTCACGGCGAAGGCGCCCGACTCGCCCCGGGAGAGGAGCGCGTCGCCCTCGCAGGAGTGGAGCCGCACCCCCTCGGCGGCGAGCACCTCGGCGGTGGGCCAGGTCCCCGCCGCGCGCCCGGTGAGCGTCACCGCCAGGTCGCGGCGCGAGAAGCTCCCCTCCACGCGCAGGAGATCGACGACGGTGATCGACGGCCGCTCGTCGAGCTTGCGGAGCCGCTCGTACTCCTCGAGCGGGACGGTGGCGTGCGAGGTGGCGCCGCCGGCCGGGTCGGCCGCGGCGAGGAGCAGGGCGAAGAGGAGCGTCACGGGGTTTCCCTCCGCGTGAGATCATGCGGCGGCGCGAGGCGCCGTCCAGGATTCGAACGCACGGGCCGCGGAAACGATCTGGCGGCGGGCGGCCGCCGCGCCGAGCGCCCGCGGGATGTGTGAGCCTCGACTAGCCGCGCGCGCCGTAGACGACCAGCTGCGCGCCCACCATCAGCTTGTGCCGGCGCGGGTCGTCGATGCCGTTCCAGCGGCAGAGGTCGCCGAGCTCGACGCCGAGTCGCCGCGAGATCGACCAGAGCGTGTCGCCCGCCTCCACCCGGAGCGTGGTGCGGGCGCGGTCGGCGGGCGCCGGCGCGGCGGCCTGCGCCGTCTGCGGCGGGGCGGCGGGCTCGGCGCGGCGGGCGGTCTCCGCGCGGCGGGCCGGCGCGGGCGTGCGCGCGGAGGCGGCCGCGCTCCCGATGGGCTTCGGGATCACGAGCTCCTGCCCGATCCGCAGCCGCTTCGCGGTGCGCAGCCCGTTCATCTCCATGATCCCCTGCACCGGCACGCCGTGGCGCAGGCCGATGGAGGACAGCGTGTCGCCGCGCCGGACCACGTGGCCGGCGAAGGTCATGCGCACCTTGCCCGCCACCTCGGGCCAGCTCTTCGCGAAGGTCTCGGCCTGGCCCTTCGGGATCTTGAGCGCGTAGGGGCGCGGCGGCGTGCAGGCGCGGCGCAGCTCGGGGTTGAGGTCGATGAGCTCGCGCTCGGTGACGCCGGCGGCGCGGGCGACGACCGAGAGGAGGGTCGCCGAGGGGACCGTCACCTCCTCGTACTCGGTCCAGGACTGGGGCTCGATCTCGTCGGCCCCGAACCCGAACGCCTCCGGGTGCTTGGTGACGATGGCGGCGGCCATCAGCTTGGGCACGTAGCCCTTCGTCTCGGCCCGCAGCACCCGGCGGCCCGGGCTGGCGGCCATCTCCCAGAAGTCGTCGTAGCCCTTCTTCTTCGCCCGGTGGATCCGGCCGACGCCGGCGTTGTAGCCCGCCCAGGCGAGGCGCCAGTCGCCGGTCTGCTCGTGGAGCTGCTTCAGGTAGCGCGCCGCGGCCCGCGCCGAGCGCTCGGGATCGCGCCGCTCGTCCACCCAGAAGTCCTGCGCGAGGCCGAACATCCTCCCGGTCGGGCCGATGAACTGCCACGGACCGGAGGCGCGCGCGCGGCTGTAGGCGAAGTTCCCGAAGCCGCTCTCGATCATCGCGAGGAAGACCGTGTCCTGCGGGAGCCCCTCGTCGCGGAGGATGGCGCGGTACCGCTCGATGTACCTGTGCGAGCGCCCGAGCCACTTCACGAAGTGCGGCCGCGCCGCGCGCGACTGGAAGAAGCGGATGTAGCGGACCACCGCGTCGTTCACGTCGATGGGGATGTCGTACTCGGCCTGGAGCTGGGCGACGTCGTGGTCGAGCTCGGGGATGAGCGCGATGCGGCCTGCGCCCGACGCGTGCGGGGCGACGGCGGGCGCCTCGTCCCCGACGTGGGACTCCTCCTCCGCCTTCCGCATCTCCTCCAGCTCGGCGGACTCCTTGTCGATCTCCTCCGCCGTCGCCGGGTCGTCGGGCGCGTCCGCCTCCGCCGCGAGGAGCTCGCCGTCGATCTCGGCCTCGAGCGCGCGCTCGGCGGTCGGGACCGGCCCGGCGATCTCGATCCCGGCCGGAACGAGGGACGGCTCCGGGACCTTCGCCGGGGGCAGCGCGAGCTGCGCCGCGGAGGCGGCGGCGGCCGCCTGCGCGGGGGCCTGGGCGAGGGCCGGCGCGGCGAGGGACAGGAGTGAAACGGGGAGGAGAATCGCGGTGGTCGGCCTCATCGTCCCTCGGTGCTCGAAGGCCGGCCTGGGGGCCGGTCCTCCGGGGTCTCATGGTATCGGGCCCGTGCCCGGGATCAAAATCGCCGCCCTCGCGCCCACCTGCCCCGCCGTCGCCCCACACCACCCGCCCCGGCGCCGGCCTTCCGCCCACCCGAGGCGATCCGGCCCGGCCCGCGGCCGGCCGGGCGCTTCGCATGGCGCCCGGCCGCCCGTTCGCTTACCAGGAACGGCCGACCGGGCGGCGCATTCCGCGTTTCCCGCCCCGGGCGGAAGTGCTACATCGATCCGCGCCGCGCCCGCCTCCCCATGCAGATAGGCCCGCACACCTTCCCCGGCCGCTTCTTCCTCGCGCCGCTCGCCGGCGTGTCGGACCGGCCGTTCCGCGCCATCTGCCGCGGCATGGGCGCGAGCTTCGCGTACACCGAGATGGTCTCCGCGCACGGGCTCGTCCACGGGACGCTCCAGACCGGGAGCTACCTCGACCGGGATCCGGAGGAGGAGCCCTTCGCCGTGCAGATCTTCGCGGCCGAGCCCGAGGCGCTCGCCCGCGGGGCCGAGGTGGCGGTCCGCGCCGGCGCCGGGATCATCGACGTGAACATGGCCTGCCCGGTGAAGAAGGTCTGCGGCACCGGCGCGGGCGCCGCGCTCGGGCGCGAGCCGCGGCGGGTGGAGGCGGCCGTGCGGGCCATCCGCGCGGCGGTCCCCGTCCCGGTGACGGTGAAGATCAGGGCCGGCTGGGACGACGCCGAGGTGAACTGCGTCGAGGTCGCGCGGGCCGCCGAGGCGGGCGGCGCCGCGGCGGTCGCGCTCCACGGGAGGACGCGGGCGCAGGGCTACGCGGGCCGCGCGCGCTGGGACCTCGTCCGCGCGGTGAAGGAGGCGGTCGCCATCCCGGTGCTCGGCTCGGGCGACGTGTGGACCGCCGACGACGCGCTCCGCATGCGCGCCGAGACCGGCTGCGACGCGGTCCTCGTCGCGCGCGGCGCCTGCGGGAACCCCTGGATCTTCCGCGAGCTGCGCGCCACCGAGACGGGCCTCCCGCGCCCCCCGCCGCCGTCGCGCGACGAGTGGGTCGGGACCGTGCTCCGCCACGTCGACCTCCAGATCCAGCACCGGCGCCGCCAGCGCGGCGGCGAGACGCCGGAGGCCTCCGAGCGTCACGCCATCCGCGAGCTGCGCAAGCACCTGCTCTGGTACACGCGCGGCCGGCGCGGCGGCGTGCACTTCCGGCGCGACGCGGACCGGCTCCAGGTCGCCGCGGACGTGGCGCGGCTCCTCGACCTGCACTTCCCGCCGGGCGGCGCCGCGTTCGAGCTCGACCCGGCCCAGGCGCGCCTCGAGGAGGGCGAATGAGCGGCGCCGCCACCCTCTCCCTCTACACCGGGGCGATCCTCGTCGGCGCGCTCGCCGGAGGCGCCCTGCCGCTCTTCGCGAGCGTCCGCCGCTCCGACCTCCTCCTCTCCTTCTCGGCGGGCATCATGCTCGGCGCCGCCTTCTTCCACATGCTCCCGGAGGCGGCGGAGGGCGGGGGCGGCGCCGCGATCCCCTTCGCGCTCGTCGGGTTCCTCTTCCTCTACCTGCTCGAGCGCTTCGTCCTCGTGCACGTCTGCGCCGAGCCCGGCCCGAACATCCGGCTCTCCACCGCCGGCGCGCCCCTGCCGCACCACGCGCACGAGCCCGCCGGCGAGCACGCGCACCACGCCCTCGAGCACGCCGGCGCCGACGGCACCGGGTGCGACGTCCACACGCTCGGCCTCGCCGCCTGGCTGGGGATGAGCGCCCACACCGTCGTGGACGGGTTCGCCCTGGGCGCCGCGTCGGTCCAGCCCGGGCTCGGCCTCCTCGTCTTCCTCGCCATCCTCGCCCACAAGATCCCGAACTCGTTCTCGCTCTCCTCGATCCTGATCTCGGAGGGCTACTCGCGCGCGAAGGCGGTCGCGATGAACGCCGCCTTCGCCCTGATGGTCCCGGTGGGCGCCGGCGTCTACCTGCTCCTGCGCGAGCTGGTGCACGTCGAGAAGTTCACCTCCCTCGCCCTCGCCGCGAGCGCCGGCACCTTCCTCCACCTCTCGCTCTCCGACATCCTCCCCGACCTGCACCGCCGCGGCGCCTCCAAGTGGCGGCACTCCCTCGCGATGGTGGCGGGCATGGGGGTGATGGGCGCGCTCACCCTGCTCCGGCACGGGCACTGACCGTCTCCCCGGGCGCGTCTCCTGCGCTCGAGGACGCGACCGTCACCGCATCTCCCGCGTGTGCCACACGCGCAGGATGAAGATGCATGGCGATCTCCCCTTCACGCGCAGAGGGTCGCGCCAGGTGAGGCTAGCCGGCGCGTGCGTCAGGGCGGGTCACGGTCCGCGCGGCACGCCCACCGGTTGGGCCCACGAGGGTTGCGCCAGGCGCCGCGTCGGGTAACATTACTTCCATGGCACTCGCTCGAAAGAAGCCGACGACCATCGCCCTCGAGCCGGGAATGGACGCTCTCCTCACGCGGGCCGCGGAGGCGCGCGGGGTATCGCGGGCGGAGTTCATCCGCCAGCAGCTTTCGCTGGTCCTCGAGCAGTATCGGAGGCATCCCCGTCCCGGGTCCGCGGGTGTCATCCGGCGTGAGCTCACCGAGCGCGGCGACGAGTCGGAGCTCTTCGGCAATCCGACGCGATGACCACGCCCGCGCTCCTGTGCGACACCGGCGCGCTGCTCGACTACCTGTCGGCGGGGGCAC
>Ga0209798_10001920_pt1 | contig 12304 bp, 5 predicted proteins | sample DOMMetBare3Fresh_FD_187475 | JGI IMG/M metagenome (GOLD analysis project Ga0209798, IMG submission 187475) | Wetland sediment microbial communities from St. Louis River estuary, USA, under dissolved organic matter induced mercury methylation -... | ecosystem: Environmental > Aquatic > Freshwater...
TCCGGTCAGCACCCCGGCCCCGAAGGCGAGCGGCACCGGCCCGCCGGAGAGCACCGCCAGCCGCCCCATGACCACCGAGGACAGCACCATGATCGCCCCGACCGACAGGTCGATGCCCGCCGTCAGGACGACCAGCGTCTGGGCGATGCCGACCATGGCGATGATGGTCACCTGCTGCAGGACGAGGCTGAGGTTGAGGGGGTGGAAGAACCGATCGCCGGCGATGAAGGCGAACGCGATCACCCCGAGGAGCAGCACCAGGAACGGGATGGTGGTCGGGTAGACGTGGAGGAACTGCTGGATGCGCCGCCCCGGCGACCTGGGCTCGTCGGAGGACGCGGGTGCCGATTCGGCCCCTCCGGCGGAACGTCCCAAGTCATCCGCCTGGCCGGCCCGAGCCCTGTCGGTCTCGCTCGTCATGCATCGCCGCCAGGACCCGGCCGTGCCGCCGGCAGGGGGCGTCCGGGACCACCCCGCCCGAGGGGTGCCACGGACGCCCGGCCTGCAGGGACATCAGCCCCAGCAGATCTTCAGGCCCTCGCGGGTGGTGATCGACTTCAGGCCCGGCACCGGCTTGTCGGTGATGAGCTGCACGCCGGTGTCGAAGAACTTCAGGCCGGGGGTCGGCTTCGGCTTCGTGCCGGACTTGGCGAACTCCGCCACCGCTTCCACGCCCTTCGCGGCCATGAGCAGGGGGTACTGCTGCGAGGTCGCGCCGATCACGCCGGCGCTGACGTTCTTCACGCCCGGGCAGCCGCCGTCGACCGAGACCACGAGCACGCTCCCGTCGGCCTTGCCGGCGGCCTTGAGGGCCTCGTAGGCGCCGGCCGCCGTCGGCTCGTTGATGGTGTAGACGACGTTGATGCCCGGATCCTTCTGCAGCAGGGTCTCCATGCCGGTGCGCCCGCCGTCCTCGGCGCCCTTGGCCCAGAAGTGGCCGACGATGCGCTTGTCAGTCTCGTCCAGGTAGCGGCTGGTGTCCTTGGGGTCGATGCCGAAGCCCTTCATGAAGCCCTGGTCGCGGGCCACGTCCACGGTCGGCTGGTTCTCCAGCGCGTCGAGGAAGGCGACCCTGGCGGTCTTCGCCTTGTCGCCGAGCGTCTTGGCCGCCCATTCGCCGATCAGCAGTCCGGCCTTGAAGTTGTCGGTGGCGAAGGTGGCGTCGGCCGCCTCGATGGGGTCCAGCGGCGTGTCGAGGGCGATGACCAGGATGCCGGCGTCCCGCGCCTTCTTCACCGTCGGCACGATGGCCTTGGTGTCGCTCGGGGTGATGAGGATGCCCTTGGCCCCCGCCGAGATCAGGTTCTCGATCGCCGCCACCTGCGTGTCGTTGTCGCCGTCGAACTTGCCCGCGAAGCTCTGCACCCTGACCCCGAGCTTCTTGGCCTCGGCGTCGGCGCCCTCTCGCATCTTCACGAAGAAGGGGTTGCTGTCGGTCTTGGTGATGAGGCCGATGAGGACCTGCTCGGCGCGCGCGGGGGAGGCCGATGCGAGGACCAGCAAGGACACCACGATTCGGTAGAACGCCTTCATCCGGAAACCCTCCAGTACGGTGCCAAGGACACGTTTGCGGGACCGGTGAGGATACGTGAGCGCGCACGCGCCACGCCCCCCCGGCGAAGAAGTCGGGACGTCTCGTTTACTGTCCGTTTCTACACGCCATCCGGCCCGTCTGGCAGGCACCTCTTGGGGCGAAGGGACTACCCCTTCGGGTACCGGCCGGCCCACGGCTCATTGGAGGTCGGAGAACGCGACCCGGACCTTCTTCAGCGGCCCGAAGCCCGGCAGCGCCGCCGTCTCCGTGCTCACCACCTTCCCGGAGAAGAAGTAGGGGCGCAGCGGGATCGCCGGCGCGGCGAGGGCGTAGTAGAGCGTCGCCGGCTCCCCGCGCAGCGCCTGGCCAGTGAGGTAGGCGACGAGCGCGTGCTCCGCCGAGTGGTATCCGCTCTTCCACTGGTGGATCTTGGGGGAGCCGGACGGCGCGTCGTCCGCGGCCCGCACCCATCCCCAGACCTCGTGGTCGCGGTGGTCCACCATGTGCCGGAGCCAGTAGTCGTAGGTCCTGGCGAGGTAGCGGGCCTGGGCCCGGTCGGCGAGCGCGAGGGTGGCCGCCAGCTGATCGAGCTCGGCGTAGATCCACCACTCCTTGTCGGGGTCGATGCTGCCGTCGGGGCGCGGCCGCGATCCCCAGGAGCCGGAGTCCGGCAGGTAAGCGCGCTCCAGGACCTTTGCGCCCTCGCGGGTCGCGAAGGCGACGAGGTCCCTCTCGCCGGTGAGCCGGCCGATCCGCTCGATCATCCACAGCGCCTTGGCGGTGTGGCCGAAGTCGGTGTGGCGCGACCCGAGCGACCGCCCGGGAGCGTAGTGGATGGTCCCCCAGAACAGGTGCTGCTCCGGCGCGAAGTACTTCTCGATCATCACGCGGGCGAGGGTGACGAGGTGCGCCGTCCACCGCGAGCGGTGCGGCTCCGGGAGGATGGGAGCGACGAGGAGCAGGTAGGCGTTCACCTGGTCGAGCTGGGCGACGAGCTCCTTTCGCGTCTCCTCCGCGTACGCATCCTCCTTGGCCACCCACCGGAGCATGCCCCAGTCGGCGTTCCAGTACTCGGCGAAGACGTGCTCCTCGAGCCGGAGGAGGTCTTCCAGCACCGCCGCATCGCGCGTGAGGGTGTAGTACATCGCCATGCCGAGCTGGGCGTAGGCCAGGTCCTGGCTGGTGCGCTCCAGGACGGGGGGCCCGGACAGGCCGTCCTGCAGCCAGGAGACGGCGCTGCCCGTCTCCTTCTCCAGCGCGTGGGAACGGAGGTACCGAACGCCGTCGCGCGCCAGCTCCAGCATCTCCGGGTCGCCGGTGAGGTGGTAGGCGACGCCGTAGAAATAGGTCTGCCGCGACTGCATGCGCACGAACCTCCGGTCGAGGATCGCCTTCAGGCGCGGCGGGGCGGCGGCGAGCTCCGGGCACGGGCTCTTCTCGTCGAGGCGCCTGCCGTCGTTGCACCGGAACGTGGGGAAGTTCCCGCGCGGCTCGCCCCAGGCGTCGGGGACGTTCCAGAAGGGCAGGAGGTCGTCGCGGAAGTGCTCGAGCCAGCGCTCGCCGGCAGGCGGCGCGGCGGCGGGCTGCCTCGCCTCCGCCGCCTGGGCTGGGCCCGCCCCGAGCAGGGCGGCCAGGCACAGGAGGTGGAGCGCGGCCGGCATCGGCGAATGGTGTCCTGCGCCGCTGCGGTCCGCCGCCTCGGGCGCCTCAGGAGTGCGACCGGGAGGCCTGCGCCAGCCCCGCCTCGGGGGCGGCCGGAGCCGGCGCCTCGGCCTTCTCCCCGGCCCGCCGGTCGCGGGCGATGAGGAGGTAGATGGCCGGGACGAAGAAGAGGGTGAACGCCGTGCCCATGGCCATGCCGGCGACGAGCACGAGCCCGATGCTGTTGCGGGCCGCGGCGCCGGGCCCGGTCACGAGCGTCAGCGGGAAGTGGCCGCAGACGGTCGCCACGCTGGTCATGAGGATGGGGCGGAGCCGCGTCACCGCGGCGCTCCGCACCGCATCGACCTTGGTCATCCCCTGCTCCTGGAGCTTGTTCGCGAAGTCCACGATGAGGATGCCGTTCTTGGCGACGAGCCCCACCAGCGTCACCAGGCCCACCTGCGAGTAGACGTTGAGCGTCGTCGTCCAGCCGCCCGTCCAGAAGGGGATGTTCGGGTTCGGCATCTTGAGGAACGTCATGCAGAGCGCGCCGAACATGCCGAGCGGCACCGAACCGGCGAGGATGACGAACGGGTCGCGGAAGCTGTTGAACTGGGCGGCGAGCACCAGGAAGATGAGCACGACCGCGAGCAAGAAGGCGGGGAGGAACTTGTTCCCCTCGGTCCGGAGCTGGCGAGACTCGCCGGTGTAGTCGACGGTGTAGCCCTTGGGCAGGACCTTCGCGGCCTCGCCTTCCAGGTACCCGAGCGCCTCGTCGAGCGGGCGGATGGCGACGCCGGAGAGCTTCACGGCGTTGAGCTGCTGGAAGCGGTTGAGCGACCGCGGCGTGACCGAGTCGCGGATGGTGGCGATGGTGCTGAGGGCGACGAGCCGCCCGGCGGGACCGGTGACGTACACGTCCTTCAGCTGCTCGGGGTTCAGCCGCTCGACGCGAGCGAGCTGCGGGATCACCTTGTAGCTGCGCCCCGCGACGCTGAAGCGGTTGACGAAGTTGCCGCCGACCGCGGCCCCGAGGTCCTGGCCCACCGTCCGGAGGTCGATGCCCAGCTCGGCCACCTTCTCGCGGTCGATCTCGATCTCCGACTCCGGCTGGTCGATCTTGACGTCGATGAGCGGCGGGAAGGCGAACAGCCCGCTCGCGGCCGCCTTCTGCTGGATCTGCTCGGCGAAGCGAAGGATCTCCTCGACCTCGGCCGTCGAGGCGAGCACCACCTCGACCGGGAACTGGCCGCCTCCGGGCAGCGCCGGGGGCAGGATGGGGAAGGTCTGGACGCCGGGGATGGCGGCGACCCTTCCCTGCACCTCGGGGAGGATCTGGAAGGCGGTGCGCTTCCGCTCGTCCCAGGGCTTGAGGCCGTCGCCCCAGAAGCCCCCGTTCGGGAAGGTGATCTGGAAGGTGAAGTTGGTCTCCGGGATGGCTTGCAGCTCCCGGTTCACCGCCCGTGTGGACTGCGTCACCTGGTCGAGCGTCGAGTTGGCCGGCGTGTTGACGACGCCGAAGATGATGCCCTGGTCCTCCGCCGGGGCGAGCTCCTTCGGCGACTGGGAGAACATGAGCAGGGCGAGGACGCCCACCACCACCCATGCCGTGTAGACGAGGCCCTTCACCCCGAAGGACACGTCGAGGTGCCGGCCGTAGGTCTCCTTGACCCGGTCGAAGGTCCGGTTGACGAGCCGGGAGAGCCCCTTCTCCTCGTGGCCGCCGCGCAGGAGGTATGCCGACATCACCGGCGACAGCGTCAGGGCCACGACGCCCGAGATGGTGACGGCGCCCGCCAGGGTGAGCGCGAACTCCCGGAAGAGGGAGCCGGTGAGCCCGCCCTGGAAGGCGATGGGCGTGTACACGGCCGCCAGCGTGATGGTCATGGCGATGATCGGCCCGACCAGCTCGCGCGCCGCGGTCAGGGCGGCGTCGAGCGGAGCGCGCCCCTCGCGCAGGTGGCGCTCGACGTTCTCCACCACGACGATGGCGTCGTCCACGACGAGCCCGACCGAGAGCACGATGGCGAGCAGCGTCAGGAGGTTCACCGTGAAGCCGAAGGCCTGCATCAGGAACACCGCTCCGATGAGGGAGACGGGGATGGCCACCACCGGCACCAGCACCGAGCGCAGCGAGCCGAGGAAGAGGAAGATGACCACCACGACGATGAGGAGCGTCTCGGCGAGCGTCTGCTCCACCTCGCGGATGGCGCTCCGGATGTAGGCGGTCCCGTCGTAGGCGATGCGCGCCTGGATCTGCTCCGGGAGCTCTTTCTGCAGGCCGTCCAGCTCGGTCCGGACGCGGCCGATCACGTCGAGCGAGTTCGCGTTCGGCAGGGACCAGATGCCGATGAAGACCGCGTTCTGGCCGTTGAAGTTGACGGTCGCGTCGTAGTCCTCCGCGCCGAGCGCGACCTCGGCCACGTCGCCGAGTCGCACCACCGGGCCGTCGCGCTCGCGGATGACGAGCTGCTGGAACTCCTGGACGCTGCGCAGGTCGGTGTTGGCGGTCAGGTTGACCTGCACCATCGCGCCCTTGGTCTGGCCGATCGCCGCCAGGTAGTTGTTGCTGGCGAGCGCCTGCCGCACCTGGGCGGGGCTCACGTTCAGCGCCGCCATCCGGTCGGCCTTGAGCCAGATCCGCATGGCGAAGGTCCGGGCGCCGAGGACGTCGGCACGCTGCACGCCCTCGACCGCGGACAGGCGCGGCTGGACGACGCGGACGAGGTAGTCGGTGATCTCGTTCTGCTTCAGGAACTCGGACGAGAAGCTGAGGTAGGCGGAGGCGAACTGGCTGTCGGCCGACTCGATGTTGATGATCGGGACCTGCGCCTCGGGCGGGAGGTCGCCGCGGACCTGGTCCACCTTCGAGCCGATCTCGGCGAGCGCGCGGTTGGCGTCGTAGTTGAGCCGCAGCCGGGCGCGGACGAGCGACAGGTTCTGCTTGCTCTCCGACTCGATGTAGTCGATGCCGTCGGCGGCCGCGATGACGCGCTCGAGCGGCGTCGTGATGAAGCCGCGCACCAGCTGGGCGTTGGCCCCGACGTAGGCGGTGGTCACGGTCACGGCCGCGTTCTCGCTGCGCGGGTACTGGCGGACGTTCAAGGTCCGGATCGCCTGGACGCCGGCGATCACGATGAGGAGGTTCACGACGACCGCGATGACCGGACGCCGGATGAACAGGTCGGTGAAGCTCATGGGCGGCCCCTCGCCTCGTCACCGCTCGGCCGGCGTCGGCGCGACCTCGGCCTGGGGGGCGAGGTCGTTCCTCACGACGACGGCGACGCCGTTGCGCAGCTTGAAGGCGCCGGCGCTCACGACCGTCTCGCCCGCGGCGAGCCCGGAGGCGACGGCGACCAGGTCTCCCCGGCGCTCGCCGAGGCGGACGAACTTCTGGCGCGCCACGAGCGCTACCTTTCCGGCCTCGTCCTTCTTCTCCTCCACGACGAAGACCGAGTCTCCGAAGGGCGCGTAGAGGATCGCGGGCGCGGGGACGGTGAGGACCGGGCGTGTCTCCAGCGAGAGCACCTCCACGTTGGCGAACATGCCGGGGCGCAGGCGGCCGCCCTCGTTGGGGAAGGTGGCCCGGACGCGCACGTTGCGCGTCGACACGTCCACCTCGGTGTTGATGGTGGTGAGGGCGCCGTCCCACGTCGAGCCCGGGAAGGTGTCGGTACGCAGGCGGGCCGGCTGGCCGACCTTCAGCTCCGCCAGCGCCTGCTGGGCGAGCCAGAACTCGGCGTAGATCGGGTCCACCGACTGGAGCGAGGCGATCGGGGTCCCGGGAGAGACCACCTGTCCCAGCTCGACCTGGCGGATGGCGACCCGCCCGTCGAACGGGGCGCGGATGGTCTTCTTGGCGATGGTCGCCCGCAGGCTGGCGACGGCCGCGTCGGTCTGCTTGGCGCGCGCCACGGAGGTGTCCAGGTCGGCCGGCGAGTTCGCCTCGCCGGCGCGGAGGCTGCGCGCCCGGTCGAGGTTGATCTTCGCGAGCGCGGCCTCGGCCTCCGCGGCGGCGAGCTGCGCCTCCTCGGTGGAGGTGTCGAGCTTCACCAGCACGGCGCCGCGCCTCACCGGGGCCCCGGAGTCGAAGTGGATCTCGCGGATCGTCCCGGGCAGCTCGGCGCCGACGGTCACGGCGCGGACGGCCACCAGCGTGCCGATGGCGGCCTTCGTCGCGCGCCAGTCGTAATCCTGGACCTGGGCGGTCGAGACGGACTCCGGCGGCGGGACGAACGACTTCCCGGCGCCGATCATCTTGCCGATCTGGGCGACCTTGACCCCTACGAGCACGCCGACCACGGCCAGCAGGCCGAGGCCCACCGCGAGCCGCAGCTTGGTGGAGGTCTTCATGGGCGGCTTCCCTTCCCGGTTGGACAATGGCCGTGTTTTCTAACGCCCGGAATGGCGGATGCCACCCGGAGGAAACGCGGGCTCCATTCGAGTACCATCGGCCCCTCCACGGCCCGCTACACCGCCTGGACCCAGTCGCCGATCCGCGCCCGCTCGTCGTCCTCGATCGCCTTCGGCTCGACCTCGTAGAACTTCTCGCGGGGCGTCATGAGGACGGCCTTGAGGTACTCGCCGGTCCGGGCGCGGCGTTCCTTCGCGACCTCCTTCGGGTCCACCTCGACGAACTTCTCGTCCGGCGACACCTTGAAGAGGGGCTGCCCCTTCTGGACGACCGTCCCGTCGGCCCCCTGCATGAGGATCTTGTCGATGGTCCCGGAGAACGGCGCCCGGACGGTGTTGAACATCTTCATGACCTCGATGATGTAGAGCGGCTGCCCCTTCTCGAAGTGCATCCCCTCCTGGACGAAGTACGGCCTCCCCGGCGCCTCCTGCCCGTAGTACATGCCGCCCATGGTCGCCACGATCTCGTCGGCCTTGGTCGAAGGCGGCGGCACCAGCACCTTCTTCATGCGGGCCTGGAGCTCCGGGTCGGCGAGGTACGCGGGGATGGTGACGTCGAGGTTCGGCTCGACGCGGAAGTCGAAGAACTTCACGCGCTCGGCGAGCGTGAACAGCATGCCGATGAGCTCGTTGCCCGCCTCGTAGCCGAGGTGCGCGGCGCGGATCCGCGCCCAGGTGTCGGCGTCGTATCCGCCCTGGGGCGCCTCGTTCTTGAGGATCTCGTCGAGCTTGTAGAACTCCTCCCGGCGGAGCCCGAAGGTCTTTCGCAGCGCCACGTAGAAGCGGATCGACTTCTGGAGCAGCTCGTGGTCGTGCTGCCAGATCACCTCGGACGCCGGTGCCGCGGGGTCGTAGGCCATGTTGAGGTACTCGTAGGCGTCGTGGATCACGCCGAGCGGGTTGCGGATCCACAGCACCTTCCCGTTCTCGATCCGGTAGTTCCTGCGGTTGAGGGAGAGCCAGCCGGCGAGCAGGTGCGGCTCGTCCAGCAGCCGGTCGATGATCCGGGTGAGCAGCGTCCCCTTGCGGTCGATCACCTCCGACATGGCCTTGGCGATGGAGGGATCGCCCGGGCTCTCGGCGGCGACCTGCGCGGCGTAGTGCTTCTTCGTCTCGGCGAAGGCCCAGGCGGTGTCGAGCTTGTTCGCCTCGTCCTTGAGCTGGCCGACGAGCGTCAGGTAGGGGACGACGAAGCGGGTGGTGGGCTTCGCCATGACGTTCTGGCCGATGAACCAGTTGACGAGGCCGTAGTGGAACTCGAGGTTGGTCGCGAGGTTCACGCCGCGCAGCTTCATCTCCGCCAGCACCCGGGCGAGCTGCTGGTAGCTGTCGAGGCGGCTCTCGCCCCGGGTGAGCAGGAGCGCGATGTTGGAGTCGTAGGCGCCGGCGACGCGGTAGCGCATGAACATGCCGGTGTCTGGGTTCGGCATGCTGATCCCCTGGTCGTCGCGGATCTCGCCCTCGATGGGCTTCGACCAGTAGCGGATGAGCCCCCCGGCGTGCGGCGACAGCGAGGCGTCGGTGGCGTTGAGCCGCGCCTCGACCGCGGCGGCGAAGCGGGGGACGCGCTCCGGCTTGGGGAGCCGCTCCTTGTGGCGGGCGAGGAGCGCCATCGCCTCGACCAGGGACTCGACGACGAACGAGTCGTTCGCGTCCTCGGGGTTGGTGAACTTCAGGCCGTAGCAGAGCTCGGTGACGCGGTGCTCGACCTGGATCCGGGTGTTGACCTCCATGAAGTAGTAGCGGTCCCGGTCCACGATGCACTCGAAGGTCGAGGCCGAGTCGAGGCCGACCGCCTGGCCGAAGCGGGCGGCGTCGTCCTCCATGCGCATGAGGATGTCGAGGTCGGTCCGGAGCGCCTTCACCTCCTCCTTCTTGCCGGCCTTCTCGGCCCGTGCGATGGCGGTCGCCAGCCCTTCCTGGGTGACCGAGACCTCCAGCAGCTTCTGCTCGTGCATCTGCAGCGAGCAGTCGCGGCCGCCGAGCGAGATGCACCACGTGCCGTTGCCGAGGAGCTGGATCTCGTTGTGGCGGGTCTGCTCGATGTTCAGCTCGATGAGGACGTTCTTGTTCTCTCCGACCCCGGTCGCCTTGACCTCGGCGAGGACCTCGCGGACCATGGCCGGCGCCTCGGCGGCGGCCTGCGCGACGAGCTTCCCGTCCGGCTTCTCGGCGGCGAGGAGCGCGCCGCCGAGGATGCGCTGCCCCTTGCCGCCGCCGCCGCCGATGGCCTTCAGGCGGACGCGGCTGCGGGGGTGCTTCTCGAACATGCCGGCGACCTCGCGCTGCACCTGCGCGCCGAGCTCGTCGATGGTGTAGAGGTCGATCCCCTTGGCGTAGGACGCCATCAGGATGTGGTCGGCCAGCGCCTCCAGCGGGAGCTTCTCGTCGGCGAGGACCTTCCGGTCGCAGGCGAGCCCCTCCGCCTCCACCAGCGCCAGGAGCTGCTTGCGGGTCCTGTGCTTGGCGACGAGGGTGCGGGCGGCGACGTCGTTGATGCCGGGCGTGACGCTGACCTTCACCTCCAGGGCGGTGCGCTTCGCCTCGTCCTTCTTGCCGGCGCGCGCCTGCGTCGTCGAGTTCGGGCCGATGAACTTCAGGCCCGCCTTCTCGAGGGTGGCCACGAACTCCTCGTCCTCGGCCATGAAGCCGTAGCCGGCGAAGACGGAGTCGTAGCCGTTCTCCTTCGCGATCTGGACGATCTGGTTCATCCGCTCGACGCGCTCCTCCTTGGTCGCGCCGGAGTAGTCGGGGACGCGGTGGACGCGGCTGTTGGCGGTGAGCTGGCGCAGCTCGGGCGCGAGCGCGTTCGGGTAGACGATGGAGTCCTTCTCCGAGAGGAGGATGCCGTAGTGGGTGATCCCCATCTCCTCGAAGACGTCCATGGCCTCCTTGCGGATCGGGCCGCGGCAGACGATGAGCGGCTTCAGGTCCACGCAGGCGAAGGAGCGCGCCCACTCCGAGGAGGAGCTGGCCAGCCGGCGGTCGCGGTGGATGAGCGGGTTGTTCTGGTACCAGTCAACGGTGGGAGCCATCGGTCGCAATCTCCAGTGGGGATCCGGCGGCGGGGCCTAGTGGAACTCGCGCTGCGGGCCGGTCATCGCCGACGGCTTGTAGTGCCGCAGCAGGAACTGGATGTTCTTGCCGAGGACCTCGCGCAGGTCGGTCGGCATGACGATGGAGGAGATGGAGCCGAGTGCGAGCCCCTCCTTCGGGTTCATCAGCTCCTTCTCGTAGCGCCGGTTGAGCGCGGCCTCCTGCTGCTTGAGCCACTCGGCCGCCTCCTTGTCCGCGTCCTTCTTGGCCTCGTCGCCGTCCATCCCGGCGGTGGTGCGCTGCTGGATGCCCTTCTTCACCATCTCGGCCATGGCGCCGCGGACCTTGCGCAGCTCGTCCTTGTAGATGAACTCCTTGCCGGCCGGCCCCATGACCGCGAGGCGGGTGGTCGGCAGCGCCAGCACCAGGTCCGCTCCGGTCGGGTAGTTGTTGTAGGAGGCGTAGGCGCCGCCGAAGGCGTTGCGCAGGATGAGCAGGATGCGCGGAGTGCGCACGTCCACGATGGAGTCGAGCATCGAGCGGCCCGCCTGCACGATGCCGCGCGCCTCCTGCTCGCGGCCGGGGAGGAAGCCGGTCGTGTCCTCCATGAAGATGATGGGGACGTTGTAGATGTTGCAGAAGCGGACGAAGCGCGCGATCTTGACCGCCGAGTCGCAGTCGATCTGGCCGGAGGCGATGGCGCTGTTGTTGGCGACGAAGCCGACGACGTGGCCGCCCAGGCGGCCGAAGGCGGTGACGACCTCCCTGGCGCGCTCGGGCTGCAGCTCGAAGTAGTCGCCGTAGTCGCAGACCTGCTGGATGACGAGCGACACGTCGAACGGCGTGTTGAAGCCGGTCGGCGAGTTGAAGGCCTTCTTGAGCAGGGTGTTGATCTCCCAGGTCCTGCGGTCGATGGGGTCGGTCGTCTCCTGGAAGGGCGGGGCGACGGAGTTGTTGTCCGGGATGTAGCCGAGCAGGCGCACCGCCTGGCGGAGCGCGGCCAGCTCGTCCATCACCGTCAGGTCGGCGACGCCGGAGGCGCCGTGGACCTTGGGGCCGCCGAGCTCCTCGGGGGTGATGTCCTCGCCGAGCACCGACTTCACGACGCCGGGGCCGGTCAGGCCGAAGAAGGTGTCGTTCGGCTGGATGACGAAGCTGCCCTGGCGCGGCAGGTACGAGCCGCCTCCGGCGTTGAAGCCGAACATGCACATGATCGAGGGGACGACGCCGCTGATCTTGCGGAGCGCGGTGAAGGCCTCGGCGTAGCCGTCGAGCCCGCCGACTCCGGCCGGGACGAAGGCGCCGGCGCTGTCGTTCATGCCGATGAGGGGAATGCCCTTGTCGCCGGCCAGCCGGAAGAGGCGGGCCAGCTTGTTGCCGTTGGTGGCGTCCATGGAGCCGGCGCGCACCGTGAAGTCGTGGCCGTAGCAGGCGACGTCGCGGCCGTCGATGTCGAGGATGGCGGTGACGAGCGAGGCGCCGTCGAGGTTCTTCCCCCAGTTCTGGTAGAGGACGTTGGGCGGCCTGTCCGTGAGCACCCGCATCCGCTCCCAGACGGTCATGCGCTTCTTCCCGTGCTGCTTCTCGATCTGGTCGATGCCGATCGATCGCATGGGGCGCTGCAGGAGGTCGTACCCCTCCTTCATCGCCTCCTCGTACCCGCCGGTGGCGCGCGCGATC
>Ga0209798_10001921_pt1 | contig 12290 bp, 6 predicted proteins | sample DOMMetBare3Fresh_FD_187475 | JGI IMG/M metagenome (GOLD analysis project Ga0209798, IMG submission 187475) | Wetland sediment microbial communities from St. Louis River estuary, USA, under dissolved organic matter induced mercury methylation -... | ecosystem: Environmental > Aquatic > Freshwater...
GGGCGCGAACTGGGTTGGGCCCCGGAGATTGGCATTGAAGAAGGCCTGCGCAGCCTGGTCTGAGTAGGAGAATCAGTACGCACCAGGCTGCAAACTTGCGCGGGGAATCGATGAAGGATCTCCAAGCGAAAGATCTCAGACGCGTGGTCGTTCGCGGAACCAACTGGGTCGGCGACGCTGTCATGACTGTGCCGGCTTTGCGCGCGCTCCGCAGCCTGTTGCCGGAAGCGCACATCACGCTGGCAACGCGCCCCTTCGCCAAAGGGATATTCGCAGAGGCCGGCTTCATTGATGAACTGCTGGTCCACGAGCAAACCTCGGGGATCACGGCGCAGGTGCGCGATTGGCGCCGCCGCCGCTTTGATCTCGCGATTCTCTTGCCAAATTCATTCGCGGCTGCCCTGGTTGCCCGGCTGGGTGGGGCGCGGGAGAGAATCGGCTACGCCACCGAAAGGCGGGGTTTCCTGCTTTCACATCCTTTGCCGCTGCCAGAGTGGCGCAATACTCGACAGGAGAGCTTCTACTACCTGAACGTAATCGCCGCCCTCGAACAGATGCTATACGGGGAATCAACGCTGCTGGAACAGCAGCCATCTTTTCAGTTGAGCGTCAGCAATGATCGACGCGCTGAGGCAGTCGCTTTCCTTCGGGAACAGGGGATTCGCGGGGATCGTCCGCTGATTGCTCTTTGTCCCGGCTCGATAAACAGCCGGGCCAAGCGCTGGCCTGCGCAAAGGTACGCGGAACTCGCCGATCGTTTTCGGAAGGAACTGGATGCTGATATCGTCCTGATTGGCTCAGCAGACGAACTCGAGGTTTCCCGGGAAGTCAGCCGCAGCATGAGCTACCAGCCAATTGTGTTAACCGGAAAGACGGATCTTGCCCGCGCCGTAGCAGTCCTGAACGAAGTGGATTTGCTGGTAACCAATGACACGGGTCCGGCACACGTCGCCGCGGCTTTGCAGCGACCTACTTTGGTAATTTTTGGTCCCACCAATCCGCTGACCACGCGGCCCTTGTCCGGCGTGGCAGAGATTGTGCGCAATCCACCGGACTGTGCGCCCTGTATGTTGCGAGACTGTCCCATCGACCATCGCTGCATGACAGCTATCTCTCCTGAAGATATATTCGCAAGGGCTCTACAGGCGCTGCGGCCACAGCCACACAAACTTGAGGTCGTCGGTTGAGTGACTCAACCGGGGCGAGAAGTTGACAGAAAGCTCTTCTGACAAAGTATGAACCGAGCAGTTTTCATTGATCGCGACGGTACGATTTCTGAAGAGGTGGGCTACATTAACCACCCTTCCCGCTTCCGCGTCTTTCCCTACTCAGCTGCGGCCATCAGGCAATTGCACGAGGCCGGCTGGCTGGCGGTGCTGGTGACCAATCAGGCCGGAGTTGCGCGCGGTTACTTTGATGAAGATATGATCCACACCGTTCACGAGCAACTGCAGCTCGATCTGCAACGTGAGAACGCGAGACTCGATGCGATCTATTATTGCGCGCATCATCCTTCGGTAGGCGAACCGCCCTACCGGTTTGACTGTGATTGCCGCAAACCCAAACCCGGATTGATTGCCCGCGCCGCCAGGGACCTGGATATCGATCTTGACCAGAGCTGGATGGTGGGCGACCGCTACAGCGACATAGAACTTGCGCGTAACGCCAAAGTTAAGGCGGCCTTTGTCCTGAGCGGTTACGGTCGCGGCGAATGGGAACATCAACGGACGGCCTGGCAATACCAGCCGGATCTGTTGGCCGAGAACCTGCTCCAGGCGGTGCAAGCCATTACCGGCGGGAAAGGCCCGACACTGGAGCAATCAACTCATGTTTATCCGGCGCCCGAAGACCTTTCCGGCGGGCCTCAGGCGGTTTAATATTCCCAGGGACCATCATTATCGGAGGGCGCCAGCCGCCTGAATCAGGAAGTTAAGTTTGACGACTGAACGCACATTGCTTCAGGAACGATTGATCACCATCATCCGCCGCTTTCCGCAGCGTAAAGTCCTGGTGGTGGGTGACTCAGTCGCGGACCAGTTTATCTACGGCGCGATCAGTCGAGTCTCGCGCGAAGCGCCTGTTTTCATCCTGCGCCACGAGCAGACGGAAACCACGCCCGGCGGGGCTGCCAATTGTGCGATGAACTTGGCTTCGCTGGGCGCCGCAGTCTCTCTGACCAGCGTGGCCGGCGAGGATGAAGCCGGGCGGGCGCTAAGCGAGAAATTGCAAGCGGCCGGCATCGACTGCTCAGGACTGATTTCTTCACCCGGGCTGCAAACGACCACCAAAGTACGTATTCTCGCCGGGCAATCACACTCCACCCGCCAACAGGTCATTCGCATCGATTACGAGGGCCAGCCGCTAAGCGATTTTCGCGTGCGCCGAACGATCCTGGAGACCGTAAACAGGCAGCTGGCAGCAGCGGACGCGGTCGTCATCTCAGATTACAACTACGGTGTCCTGAATGCGGAACTGGCTGACGCGATTCGCACAGTTGCCAAGCACCGCGGCATTCCCGTTCTGGTTGACTCCCGCTTCCAGCTGGGGACCTACACAGATTTCACTTCCGCTACCCCTAACGAAGATGAAGTCGAAACCCTCCTGGAAAAAGTTCTGGAGAATGACGAATTGCGCCTGGCGGGAGAGAAATTGCGTGAGCGGCTCGGACATCGGGCACTGCTGGTGACCCGTGGGCGCCACGGCATGACACTGTTTGAGCCGGGCATTGAGCCGCTTGAGCTCGAAGCCGTCGGCGCGCGCGAGCCTGTCGATGGCACGGGCGCCGGCGACACAGTGATTGCGGCCTATACGCTCGCGCTCGCTTCCGACGCCTCATTCCCCGATGCGGCCCGGTTGGCCAATCATGCCGGGGGCCTGGTGGTGATGAAGCGCGGCACCGCTACAGTAAGCAGAGAAGAACTGGAACACTCAATCCTGCAGGCAGAACCCACATCGTGATGAGCGACCCCGTTAGAGACAGAATCAAAGATCGAAGCTCACTCGCCAAGACGGTTGCAGAGGCGCGCAGCAGCGGTGCTCGCATTGTGCTCGCCAACGGTTGTTTTGACATTCTGCATGCCGGCCATATTCGTTATCTGTCGGGAGCGAAAGCGCTGGGCGATTTGCTGGTCGTAGGGGTGAATTCAGATCGCCAGGTCAGCAGCTTGAAGGGCCCCGGACGTCCAATAATGTCGCAGGCAGATCGCGCTGAGATCGTGGCTTCGCTCGAGGTCGTCGATTATGTGACTATTTTTGATGAACCAACGGTCGAGGCTCTCCTGCTTACCTTGAAGCCGGACATTCATGCAAAGGGCACCGACTACACTGAGGAAACGGTCCCCGAGCGCGAGATAGTGCGGTCATACGGCGGGCGTGTGGCAATTGTGGGCGATGCAAAAGATCACTCGACGTCCGAGCTGATTCGTCGTTCAGCTTCTCTTGAGTTGAAGCCTTTGGTAGAATGAACGCCTCTCCCGTTACCTTGCCCCGACTCTGGCAGAATCACATAGATTGAGGGAAACAAGGTCATGACTGTAATAAGAAATATCGCGAGATTGGGCGTAGTTTTGCTGGTTCTGGCCGGGCTCCAGGTGGTGGTTACGGCGCAGGGACGTCGGGGCCCGGGTGGCGGTCCACCAACCAGCCATCCAGGCGGAGGCCCCCCGAGTGGGGCGGGCGTGGACCGGGGTGTCGGCACCTCTTCGGACAGGTCAGCGGGGCGCGCTGACACGGGGCGCGCAACAGCGTCGGATCGATCGAACGGACGGTCAGACGCGGGCCTTGAGCGTGCACGTTTGCAAAGGCAGAATTCCGAACGGGCAGATCACGAACTTCGTGACCATCCGGGGATGGCGGCGAACCTGCATACCACGGCAAATGATCTGCGGGCGGGTTACCAGGCTGCCCTGGCAACCAACCCGAATCTGAAGTTTGGCCAGTACGTTGCGGCCACGCGGCTGGCGGCAAACCTGGGGGCGACAAATCCGAATATCACACGCGAAGCCATCCTCGCTGGACTTGCGTCAGGCGAGAGCATTGGGCAGACGCTCCAGGATCTGGGACTCAGTAAGCGGCAGGCAAAGGATGCCCAGAAGCGCGCCGAGCGCGAGATTAAAGAGGCAAAGCGGTCATAGACCGCCCGTTCGAATCGGTACCCTGGGACCGCACGCTTCCAGCGTGCTCGGGCGGCGTTAATCGCCGCCTGCATTGCAGGTTTGGGACTGACGCTGAGTCCACTGGGCCACCTTGAGATAAGCGAGCGCAGGAACGTGTAGTGTAGTGTTTAGGTAATCGTGCCCAGCGAAAGTGCTGCCGCGGCTAGCCAGGCTTAAGCCAGAAGCTATTGACCCACTATACAACCGTTTTTGCCGGAGCTTTGCTGTGGGTAGATCAATGCTTGGGCATTGATCGGCACTGCGTCCCCGGGGCCTGCCTTTCACCCTGGCTATGGCCCCAAAGCCCCCGTCCCCCGGCCCTGCCCTCCAAATCGTTGACCAAAATTAACGCTCGTGCTAGCCTAAGGCCCTAGATCTTCCTCTGGAATAATTACGCGCACGGCGCGCGGCCACTGAGTTGCTTCCACCGCGCGAGTTTTTCGTCTTGAGACTTAAAACTCTGATAAGAATCATCCGCTAGTCCTGGTGAATTTCGGAGCCGAAATGGGGAAAACACCGCGTTTACCACGCGCGCGCACCGACGATCTAATCGTCAAAGAATTGGCGGAAGAAGTACTGGTCTACGATGTCCAGCGCGACAAGGCTCACTGCCTTAACCTGACGGCCGCAGCAGTCTGGAGAGAGTGCGATGGTCAGAGCACCCCCACCCAAATCGCGGTTCGCTTGAACGGGCCGGGGGCAGCAGCGAGCGACATCAATGAGCAAATCGTCTGGTTAGCGCTGGCACAGCTGAGCCGCGATCATTTACTGGCGGAGCAAGTGTTCTTGCCGGCAGTGTTGTCGCGCATGTCACGACGCGAAGCTATCAGACGCATCGGTATTGGCGCTGCCATATCGTTGCCAATCGTAGCCACAATTACCGCACCTACATCAACCCAGGCTGGGAGTTGCCGACCTGCGGGCCAATTCTGCAATACGAGCTCTCAGTGCTGTTCGGGGGTCTGCAGTGGGGGCACATGTCTGGGAGGCGGGTTCAACCGGCAGAACAGAAGGCGCCGTAGCGGATAACAGTATTACGAGATGCTCCACTTTGAGGCCGGCAGCCGATCAGCTTCGGCTAGTGTTTATAAGCGATGCGCTGGGATCATTAATCAGCTGCTTGGAGCAGGTGACGCACTACCTTACTCAGTTGAGTTGAACAGTTGTTAGCGTTGGAATAATCCCGTCGCCCCCAACGATCCAAGTCGGGAGAGGTCATTAACGGCATGGTCAAAAGATTGTCCCTCAAATTCAATGTCCGCCTGTTGGCTGCAGTGATCGCCATTACACTCGCCACATCCGCCGTAACCGTAACAGCCCTCATGCAGCAGCCGGCGAAGACGACAAGTGGCGACACTACAATCAGTCTTGGGGACAAGTTCGTTACCACCGGATCCAGCGATCCTCAGGTTGGAGCCGCTTCATCGAGCGGCATTACTCCAAATGCTATCACCGGCACCACGTATCCTTTTACCAGCTCGAGCGGAGTTGCTCTCGAAGATATGTCCAGCGGAACGACGCAGCTTGTCGGACCGAATCAGGAGGATACTGCTTCATCGCTCACTAACATAGGATTTGATTACTGGTTCGATGGTGTGCGGCAAACGCAGTTTTCCGTCAATGCCAATGGCTTGCTGAAGCTCGGTAGCCCTGCTGTCCAAACAACTTCCGCTGATAACTTGGCGAGCACCATCAATGTACCCCAAATTGCGCCCTACTGGGACGACCTGTTTGTCGGAACAAATGGAAAAGTACATTTTAAGATTCTCGGTAACGCACCTAATCGCAAGCTCGTTGTCGAATGGCAGAACATGCAAATACCAAGGGTTGGCGCTAACAACACGGGTGCAGGAACTTTTCAATGTTGGTTATATGAAACGAAAGGCGTCATCGAATTCGTTTATGGAACAGGGATCGCAGTTAATAGTGCAAACAGTGGCTACTCTGTAGGTTTCGGCAGTTCGGGAACGACCTTCGTCAGCATCACTACGAGCGGGCCGACGGCTGCGTACGGCACAGCAAATAATACTCAAACTAATGCGATTACCAATGGCACGAAGTATACCTTCACGCCCCTAACGCCTGCTGATCCGACCGGTCTGAACTTTACCAGTGTAACGCAAACCAGTATGACTTTGAATTGGACCGACAATTCGTCAAGCGAGCTGGGCTTTGCGATCTACCGTTCGGACGACGGCGGCACGAGTTATAATTTCATAACGCAGGTAACCGCCGGCACGACCAGTTCCGTCCAATCTTCCCTGCTTCCCGGCACGACCTATTTCTGGAGAGTATTCGCGGTAACTGAAGGCGCTTTGAGCGCCAATCCGGCAGCCGGCAGTAATGCGACGAACGCTGCCGGTAACATTACGTCAACTGGCGCGGGGGGAAACTGGAGTTCTACAGCAACCTGGGTGGGTGGAGTTGTTCCAACCGCTGCAGACAACGTCACCATCGCCGACGGCGCCACGGTTACAATTGATGTAACGACCGCTACCTGTCTTAACCTCATTGTAGGCCAGGGGACGAGCGGGATCCTGGAATTCATCTCAACACCGGCCAGCGCGTTGACAGTCAACAGCGATGTGACTGTTGCAACCGGCGGAACCTTTAGTGCCGGTAGCGGTACCTTGACTACTCACGTCCTCAATATTGGAGGCACTTTCTCCTCGATTGCCGCCGGTAATCTAACGGTTAATGGCACACTCGATTTGAATACCAGCGCGGGGGTCACTACCAACTTCTTAGGCAGTGCCAATGCAACTATCTCCGGTAGCGGACCGACGTGTGACTTTTGGGCCATTGTTACTACCAAGGGTTCAAACACTACGGCCATCCTCGATGTCACTCGCCTTATTACGATGAGCGCTCCAACTGCAGCGGCTACCCGACTGACTGTGACAAGCGGCACATTCAAAATGTCGAGCGCGTCAATTATTACACCATATTTCGGTAATCAAACTGTGGCTGCGATCGCAGGCAGATTATGGATCAATAACGCAGCTGCCTCGATTCAGTCGGTTGGCGCGGGCATATCAGCCACGGGTAGTGGTTCACCAACCATTAACGGCACACTCCAGGTGGATGCCGGGACCTTCGCTTACGGTCAAGGCAATAATGCAATGAGCATTCAGGGATCGTTAATCGTAGGGGGAACCTCCGCAACCGTAAATATGTTCGGACGGGTATTTACTGGTGCCTCTAGCGTCTTCACAATGACGGCTGGAAACTTTAACGTTGACCCTCAAAACATCAGTTCTGCAGCGGCCAATGATGTTTTTAATCTCTCGACTGGCTCAGTGGTGAACTTTACAGGCGGCACTCTGACAATAGTGGATCCGAGCGCTAATAACACGATTCCAGCTGATACGGAATTTGAAGTTGCGGGAGCCACCGGCACAAAAAATTTCGCTGGCTCAACTATCCGATTCGGCGATGGCTTATCTTCTTCTTCGGGCAATGGTTCCAGCGGAGGATTTTCCATTTCTACCGCGAGCAACGTCATCCTCGGCACGATTATCGTTAATAACCCTACTGGCACAAACAGAAACGTTCGTATTAGCAATATAGCGAGCTCCACCTGTAGTGTCACGAGCCTGAACATCATAGCCGGGACGTTCAATCTGAATGGCAATACGCTTACCGCCCGGGGTGATATTGCTAATGATGGCACGATTAACGGAGATTCGACTGGCTCAGTCTTGAGTTTTATCGGCGGATCTCAGCAGGCCATTTCCGGATCTGGAACTTTCACCAACAGTAGGATCCGTGGTCTGACGATCAACAACACTTCAGGGGCATCTCCGGCTGTTAATTTGAACCAAAGTGTAGCCGTCGCGACGGCCCTGAATTTAACCTCGGGTTCGCTTGGGGGAAGCGGAACGCTGACCATTGGGAATTCCGGCGGCTCAGCGACCTTAACTACCACTCGTTCCGGTGGCAGCTTGGCTAACACCCCGAGTTTTGACCTTTCGGGCGTAACCTACAATGTTACCTACACCGCCCCATCGCCTGCTGCCAGCATTACGACTGGCTCGGAACTCCCAGCGGCAGTCAGTGGAACCTTGACGGTTAACAATTCCAACGGAGTCATCTTGAATAGTCCGCTTACGGTGAGCGCTGGCTTAACGCTCACCAGTGGCCTGCTAACGACCACCGCAACTAACCTTTTGACCCTCGGTTCAGCCATCACCGGCCCAGCCGGCAGCTCCACCAGCTACGTGAACGGTCCGCTGGCGATTGATATCCCGACAACGGCAGCTATCTCCCGAATCTACGCCATCGGCAAGGGCGTTTCGTTTCGTCCCCTGACGCTTTCGAGCTTGACACTCAGCGCGCAATCAACCGTGACGGCCGAAGTTGTCAACAGCCCCTCTGGTGGTACTCCCGTTCCCCCTCTGGCGACGCTGGATCCAACGCGCTACTGGCAGCTTTCAAACAGCGCGGCCCTCAACTCTGGCGCGAGAATACGATTGGCTTACGAGACCGACGATAACGTCTTTGACACAGCGCCGGCGCGTGTCGGGCAGTCGAACGTGTCAAACGGTAATTATTCAAGCATCGGCGGCACTGTGACCGGCAGCACCACCTCGGGAACAATTATTTCGACAACAAATCTCACTCCCGGTAACGATTTCTTTACGATCGCCAACGAGAGTCCGCTCCCGATTGCCTGGGACGGCGGCGCCGCCACAACAAATTGGGGCGATGCGGCCAACTGGAGCAACGACACGGTTCCCGACAGCACCACAGATGTCAGCCTGGGTTTCGGCTCGCCCACTACAATCGACGTGAACGGCACCTTTTCGATCAAGAACCTGACTCTCGGTACAAATACAATTCTGAACTTTGGCAGCGGAACTCTGACCTTGACGGGTAACTACATTCAGTCGAGCGGAACGCTAAACATTGGTACCGGCAGCCTGAATGTGACCGGCACATCTACTCTCAACGGCGGAGCCACGAACGTGGATTCCGGCACATATCTCAGCACGGGTGCATTCACAGTCAGCGGCGGCACACTGGCCAACGGCACGGGCACGCTCAACTGTAAAGGAAACTTTACTCTGACCGCCGGTAATTTCACGGTCGTGAGCGGTACAACTGGCGGCACGACCATTTTCTCAGGCACAGCTACGCAGAACATCGCCGGCTTCTCTGGGGGCACCTCGCTCAACAACCTAATCCTGCAAGGGGGCGGGGCCGGTAATCCGAAGCGATTTACTGCCGGGCGAACAATTACCGCCGCGAACGACCTGGTCGTCGCTACGACGGCTCAAATATCGTTGAGCAGCGCCGCCGCAACGACCCTGAACGTGGGTGGCAATCTGAATTACGGCGGAGTTACTGGCGGCACAAATATCGGAAGCCTGACGTTGAATTTAACGGGCCCCAACAAAACCATTAACGGTACTTCATTGAGTGCCCCGCAAAGCTTGAGCGTTTCGCCTGACTTTACTCAGATCAAGACGCAAAACCTCAACCTGTTCACGGATCCGCTTAAGTACAGGGGTTTGCCCAAAGACCGGATTCACCTTGAAAGTACCTACTTGCAGAGGCGCGCCGAGGTGATTGCCCTGATTGCGAAGAAAGATCCCAACACGCGGCTGGTAATCAATCTTGATGATGCGACCATCATCAGTAATCCAGCCGCATTCAACCTTCTCGCTCCGACGCCATCAGCTTTTGAGATGAACGTGACGGTCGCTTCCGGTGCAAACTATACGATGCTTGACAATATCAGCATGGCAATCGGCAAGACTTTGAACGTAACTGGCCGCTTGAACGCTGACACCTTCACGATTAGTGGCGCAGGCAACGTAACGGTTACGGGAAGTAGTGTGATAGTCGGCAACGGAACCCTGGGCACGGCGACGACCAGTGCGTCTGGACTTGCCGCGACCCTCGTCAATACGGGAACCAACACCTTCACTGATGCCATTATCGAGTACAACGCCAGCGGCGCGCAGACGATTGATGCGATCAGCCATCCTGCGGCGGCGATGATTTACACCGCTGGCAGCGGGACGAAAACGCTCAACGGCAACAAAACCATTAGCGGCAATTCTGGCGATCCGCTGACGAAGGGGGCTCTCTTTATCGGTAACGGGACAACCTTTGCCGACGGTGGGTTCACCATCAGCTTCACGAGCCCGCTCGGTTTTGCGAACGTAGTTGTCAACGGCACTTACCTGTCCACCGGCGCCGGCGGACTCTCCTATGAGTTAGGGCCGACTTCTTCCAGTATTCAGGCAGTGGATGGCACTCAATTCGGCAATTTGACGATGAACTTCGAATTCTCCGACGACGCAATTCTGTTGAATGCTTTGGGGACAGCAAATATTTCCTTCCGAAATCTGATTTTCGGTGGAACGGCAGGGCTCGGTACGGCGGGGGGTACGCTGCTACTTAATCAGACAGGCACGACGAATGTCACCGTCAACGGTAACATTAATATTTCGCCCTTGACCACCTCAAATACAGGCGGTGGCTTCGGCGGGATGAGTTCGACGACGGCCACGGTCACCGTGAAGGGCAACATCACCACCACCAGTACCGCAGCAACGCAGCCGATCTTCGACAACAACGGCACCAACACGCTGATCATTGGGCATCCGTCATCGCTACAGACCTTGACTCTGGGTGCGAACGCTACCATTTTTTCCGGATCGAGACTGCAAATCGATAATCCAGCCGGCCTGCAACTAGGGGGCACGGGCAGGACTTTCACGCTGGGTTCAGGCGGCACGATGCTGGTTTCCACGGGGGCGTCTTTCTTTACGGCGAACAACCTGTTCATTAATAACGGCACAACAACAGTAAATGGGTCGTTCGTTATTAGTCAGGGAGGCGCCCTCAGTGGAGGCGCTGGCACTTACAACTACAACGCCACGACTGGAACGCTCGTCTTCAACACCACTGCAACCTCAACCATCGATAGCAGCCGGACTTACTGGCCGGCGACTAACGGGCCGCAGAATGTGAGCGTCATTGGTTCCGCCGGCCTCAGTATGAGCGTTGCGCGCACGGTTGGCATTCTGTTTCAGACAACGGCCGGCGTGGCGAATGCAAATAATCTAACCTTCAATGGCACCTGCAGGATTAACACGGGCGGCTCATTCACCCTTGCTGCTCCGACTTTCGGTAGCAGTTCGCTATTGATCTACAACACGGGCGGTACCCTTAATCGCAGTCTGGAATGGAGCGCGACATCAGGTGCCGGATTTCCGAACGACGTTCAGCTGAGCAATAACACCACTTTGGACCTGGGGGCCGGTAGTACCTCTACTGCCCGCGCGATCGCACGCAACCTGACGATTGACAGCGGCTCGACGCTGACGACGAACGGCACGGGAAACAAGATGACTGCCCCGTTGAGCGTACCGGGGACCGTTTTAATCAATGGCTCGCTCAGCTTGTCGTCTATGAGCGGGGCCGACCTGAATGTGGGCGGTAACTGGACAAACAACTCAACGTTCACGAGCAATGGACGTTCAGTCATTTTCAATGGTACTTCGGCTCAAATCATCGGCGGCTCGAGCCCGACAGCGTTCGGAGCTCTGACGATAAGCAACAGCGCCGGTGTCACTATGACTACCAGCGGCAGCGTGAGTGGATTGCTGACGCTGTCCGCCGACCTCACCGTTGACACCGCGAGTAACGGGGTTCTGACTACTACCGGCAGCACCTCCAGCGGCACCCGGGACGTGATCGGTAGGGTAGCGCGCGCCGACGTGGGTGGAACTCCCCGGGCCTTTGGGAATCCAAACAATCTGATCACCAATGGCAGCGCCATGACCCTGCAAGTGCTATTGGTTAAAGCGGCGCCGGGCAGCTTCAGTGCCGCCGTGAACCGCGTGTACTCACTAAATATTGTGTCCGGTACAGTGAGTAGCGCGACGGTTCGCTTGCACTACCTGGACAGCGAGTTGAACGGAAATGTAGGGGCGAACCTACACTTGTGGCGGGCTCAGGGCTCGCCCGACGCTACCTGGACTGACCAGGGCGCACCGAGCAGCGCACAGACAGCAGCCGATCCGAATAACTGGGTGGAGAATACGGGCGTTACCGGGTTCTCTTCATGGACTCTCGCCAGTGCGCCTGCGGCGCCGACGGCGGTGAGGCTGAAGAAGTTAA
>Ga0209798_10001922_pt1 | contig 12289 bp, 12 predicted proteins | sample DOMMetBare3Fresh_FD_187475 | JGI IMG/M metagenome (GOLD analysis project Ga0209798, IMG submission 187475) | Wetland sediment microbial communities from St. Louis River estuary, USA, under dissolved organic matter induced mercury methylation -... | ecosystem: Environmental > Aquatic >...
CTCCACAAAGATTGAGTGATGATGACGAGTTTCTTGGGTTGGGTGCACCTGTTGTAAAATCAGTTGAATTATTATTAGCATCAGTGCAACCATTAGAATTTCTTTTTACTGAAGTTGTATTTGTTGGGGCAGATGTAGGCCCAGTGCCTTCAAAAAAATTGGCGCTACCATATCCAACAAGATCCACAATTGTTGCAAGAGCCGAGGAACTACAAATAGTTGATGATCCGTTACAACTAAGCAGTGTAGTTGTATTAACTAAAGCTACTTTACCTCCAGTTCCTGACAGATTAATAGGAGTTGCATCAATAAAATCTGGTGTTGGTAAAGCAGAACCAACTGTACCACTTGCTTCTTGAATTAAAAAGTATTGTCCTGGTTGCAATATTGTTGCAGGCAATTCTGTTATTTGTGTTGTAGTTGCTCCAAAATTTCCCGTGCCGGTAGCACTTGCGTATTGCAATGACCAGCCAGTAATATTCACAGGACTTGTACCCCGATTAAATAGTTCAATAAAATCATTTGCATAAGGAGCCCCAGAATTTCCACCACCACCATAAACCTGGCTAATAACAACCTGTGAATTTCCAATGCTGTTTATTGTTATTAATAAAATAATTGACAATAATAATTTTTGTAAAAATTTTCTCATTGTAACAGAAATTTAGTTTTCTAAAATAAATTGAGTAATAAAAGAATTGGATTATTCGGTCGGATTTTGGAGGGCTAAATGTAGGGCTAACAGGCGTTACTTTGTGCTGATGTTGATTAAATAGTTATTAACATTTATAACTTATTCAAATTTATAAAGGACTTATTCCTTTTTTAAAATGACAGCTTCAAGATAATTAAACTTCTTTACCCTGAAAAGCACATCAAAACCCTGTTGATAAAAGAGCTCTATGTATTGCGGGCTGGCATATAGAACATAGATAGGACGAGGGAATTTTAATAAAGAATCATTTATTTTTTCTATTAACATTTCCATTACTTTCTGGTTAAAAGGGTTAAAAAGGAAAATGGTGCTTACATTTTTTTCAATTACAAGATTTGAAACATCAGACCAGGATAATTCATACTGCATACCCGGAAAGAGTTCTTTTGTTTTTTTAAGATTTATTTCTGCAGCATCAATCATTTCCTTAGCAAAATCAATTCCTTGCAAATTTGTAAAACCAAAATGTGCAGCTACACACATCGCTCTGCCCTTCCCACATCCTATATCAAGAAATATTCCCTTCTTTAACTCATTTGGCAACCTCGAAAGAATTTCTTCAATAGTAAAATAACTAACTGGCATATATTCTGTGCCATGTTTTAATTGATCACCTTTTATGTTGAAATCTGAAAGATTATTAAAAGAAGTAGAATTGATTTTATATTTTTTTTCTCCCTTTACTTCACTATAAATGGTAAAGAGGCCAATTCTCAATCCCCAATTAACAGCGATGTAAAAAAAATATTTTATGTATTGAAAGAGTTTCAACTTGAACTGGGTCTTATATCAATTACTTTTAATTGCAGACTGGTAGATCCGTTCCATTCATTTTCATCAACTGTATAAACAATATCAAAGGGGCCATTGCTTATTATTGGCAAGAAAGAGGCTGCTCTGAAAAAAATACCTGTAAGTACGGTATCTTTTTGTTTAACAACTAAACGAAGATGTTGTTCTTTTACAACTTTGCTATGGCCTGTATCCAAAACATTTCTTGAAATAAAAACAGGACGCATATTTTCCGGACCAAATGGTTCCATTTGTTTTAAAATATTATAGAATGGAGTTTTGATGTCGTCTAATTTTAACTCAGCATCAATTACAATTTCAGGAATTAGTTGTTCTGGTAAAATAGTATCGTTCACAACTTTTTCAAAAGCTGAAGAAAAAGCTTCAATATTTTCTGGCAACAAAGTAAGCCCGGCAGCAGCAAAATGACCGCCATATCCAATTAAATGTTCACGACATGCATGTATGGCTTCATATAAATTAAATCCATTTACACTTCTTGCACTACCTGCAGCAACTTCACCACTTTGAGTTAGTACAACAGTTGGCCGGTAATAATATTCAGTTAAACGTGAAGCTACAATTCCTACAACACCTTTGTGCCAGTGTGGTTGAAATAATACAGTCGATTTTCTTTTTATTAATTCATCGTTTTTGTTAATTATTTCTAAAGCTTCATCAGTTATGTTACTATCCGCTTCTTTTCGTTCATCATTATCTGTATGTAACATTTCTGCAAAAGTGAGTGCTTCTTCATAGGAGTCGGCAATAAACATTTGAACAGCTTTTCTTGCATCATCCATTCTGCCTGCTGCATTTACCCTTGGTGCAATCATAAAAACCAGGTTGGTAATCTGCATTTCTTTTTTCATCCCACTCAAAGACATCAATGCTTTTATTCCGTTTGAAGGGTTTTCATTTACTCTTTGCAAACCATAATAAGCAAGAATTCTGTTTTCGCCGGTTATGGGTACTATATCAGCTGCAATAGCTGTAGCTACCAAATCGAGATAACGATTTACTTTTTCTTCTTCTATATTTAATTTCTGAGCTAAAGCAGAAATCAGTTTAAATCCAACGCCACATCCACATAATTCTTTGTAGGGGTAATTACAATCTTTTTGTTTTGGATTGAGTATGGCTACAGCAGGAGGCAATACTTCATCGGGCAGATGATGATCACAAACAATAAAGTCGATATCTAATTTTTTAGCATAGGAAATCAGTTCAATTGATTTTATACCACAATCCAGAGAAATAATTAATGTAAACCCGTTTTGTTTTGCAAAGTCAATTCCTTGTTTTGAAATGCCATAACCTTCTCTGTAACGGTGAGGAATATAAAAATCAAGTAAGTCTTTTTGATAAATTGAAACCAGAAATTGATACATACTGGCAACACTTGTAGTGCCGTCCACATCGTAATCACCAAACACAAGAATTTTTTCTTTTTGATTGAACGCTTTTAAAATTCTTTCTGTGGCTGGTTGCATGTCTTTCATTAACCAGGGATCATGAAATTCATTTAACTGTGGACGAAAATATTTTTTTGCTTTATCATAAGTATCAATGCCACGTTGTACAAGAATTTTACAAATAATAGGATGGATTTTTAATTCATGTGCAAGTAAAGTTGTTTTTGCTTGTTCATCCTGCAAAATAGTCCAGCGTTTTTGCATCAGCTTAATATTTTCTGTCTGTTGTAAAGCGAACTAAAGATTCTAAACCGTTTCTTATTTCGTTTTCAGGAAATTGTTTTAATAAAGCAATTGCTTCATCCCTGTATTCATTCATCCTTTTAACGGCATAATCAATTCCGCCGGCTTTTTTTACTTCATCAATTACCTGGTTCACATATTTTTTTTGCCGGTTTTCATTTTTAAGAATATAAATAAGTTCTTTTTTTTTGCTTGAGCTAACTGTGTTAAGCGTATAAATCAATGGAAGCGTTAGTTTTTTTTCTTTGATATCGTTGCCGGTTGGTTTCCCAATGGTTTCACTGCCATAATCAAACAAATCATCTTTAATTTGAAAAGCAATTCCTGCTTTTTCACCAAAGTTTTTCATTTGTTCTGTTTTGAATGTATCATTTGTGGTTGACCATGCACCGGCAGCACAGGCAGATGAAAGTAATGATGCAGTTTTATTTTTAATAATTTCAAAATAAACAGCTTCATCAAGATTGAGTTTACGGGTTTTTTCAATTTGTAATAATTCGCCTTCACTCATTTGCTCAACTGCTTCTGATAAAATTTTTAAAATATTGTAATCATCATTTTTCAGAGATAAGAGTAATCCTTTTGATAACAGGTAATCACCTACTAAAACTGCAATTTTGTTTTTCCATAAAGCGTTGATAGAAAAAAAACCTCTTCGTTCCATTGATTCATCAACAACATCATCATGAACTAATGTAGCTGTATGAAGCAATTCAACCAATGAAGCAGCTCTGAACGTTGCATCAGTTACTGGCCCAAAAAGTTTAGCACTTAAAAAGACAAACATGGGCCTTATTTGTTTTCCTTTTCTTTTTATAATGTATTTCATAATCCGGTCGAGTAATGAAACTTTACTTTTCATTGCTTCACCAAACTTTATTTCAAAATCCCGCAACTCTTCCCTGATTAGCTGTTGTATTTCGTTAGAATTGTTCATGAGGGGGGCAATTTACATTAAAAGCCCTGTTTTTATAAAATTTCAGGATTATGCAGCTATTCGTGAGAAAAAGGTCTCTATTAAAATATAATAAGTAAATATTTAGGAAAAAATTTGCTTTTTAACCTGTGATCTCTATTTTTGCATTAATCATCAGGATTTTACGAAACTTAATACAACAACTATGGCAAGCAAAAAGTACGCCCTCCTCTTAGGGGTCCTATGTTTTATTTTTACCGATCTTTCAGCACAAAGCTATGATTGGAAGGATTCATCATTAATACCTAAAACTGGGAAATCTCAACACGACGAATTTTTACAAAATCAATATCCTTTCCCTGCTAAACCAAGGAATCAGTGGGAAATTGGTTTAAGCGTTGGTAACGTAGCTATCAGTGGCGATGTTGCTACACGGTTACCAAATATTGGATGGGGAGCTCATGTGCGTAAAGCATTTGGGTATATTTTCTCTGCAAGATTAGCTTACCATGGTGGTATTGCTAAAGGAATGAACTGGTTACCTGCCTACAATTATGGAAAAAACACAGCTTGGAGAAATAATTATATAGCTCCGGTTAATACACAATGGACAGCAGCTCCAATTCCTGGTCAGGTTCCGGGACAGCTTTATCAAATGCAAAGTTCAAATCTGCTGTTAGCTTATCCAAATGGAGATAGAGGCGGCGACCCTGTATTTTACAATTACAAAACGGTATCTCACCAGTTAGCATTACAAGGTATTGTTACCTTAAACAATATCCGTTTCCACAAAGCTAAAACAGGCTTTGTTGTTTATGGTATTGGTGGTGTTGGTGGTTTGATATATGATACTAAGGTTAATACATTAGATGGCACTGGCCGTCCTTACAATGCGTTATTCCGCACAATTGCAACTAAATATAATACCAACAATTACAAGAACAGAAACGATGTTCTTAAGGATTTGAAAGCCGGAATGGATAAGACTTATGAAACTGCTGCTGAAGGTCAATTAACACGTCGCCCAAAATTATTTGGCAAAACGTTTAAACCAATGGTACAAGTAGGTTTTGGTCTTGGTTTTAAATTGAGCAAGCGTTTAAGTCTTGGAATTGAAGAAGTTTTAAGCTGGACAAATGACGATTTATTAGATGGTCAACGCTGGCAGGAATCTTCATTTGGTGATGCAACCATGACTCGTGATTTTGATGCATGGCATTATACAAATGTAAATTTGAACTATAGCTTAGGTGCGAAATCTGTGGAACCTCTTTGGTGGTTAAATCCATTGGATTATGCATATAATGAGTTAAATGCTCCTCGTCACATGAAAATGCCAAAACCTGTTTTGGATGATGCTGATGGAGACGGTGTAACTGATCAGTTTGACAACGAGCCTAACACTCCAGCAGGTTGCCCTGTTGATACTCATGGTGTTAGTCGTGATACTGATGGTGATGGTGTTCCTGATTGTAAGGATAAAGAACTTATTACACCTACCCAGTGCCAACCAGTTGATGCTGATGGTATTGGTAAGTGCCCAGATCCTGAATGCTGTAAGAACAGAGTTCCTGATAATACATGTAACCTGGTTGATCTTCCAAGTATCAATTTTGCAGGAAATGGAACAAGTTTAAGCAGTGATGCAAAAGCATTATTAGGAAGTGTAGCAACTAACTTACGTGGAAATCCAAATTGTAAGCTTGTAGTTTGTGGTAGTGCTGCTAAGAGCAAGTCTGGTCAAGCATTAGGACAAAAGCGTGTTGATGCAATTGTTAAATACCTGGTTGAAACTCAAGGCATCAGTGCTGACCGTGTTGTAGCACAATACGATTGTCATGAAGGAGATCCTTCAGTAGTTGAACTTCGTGCTGAGCAGAAGTAATAGAAGAAATTGAATAATTATACAAAGCCCCCCATACTAAGGGGGGCTTTTTCTTTATGAAAAGATTAACCCTACGTTTAAGTCTATAGAAAAAGGAACTGGCTAATTTGCCTGAATAACTTAACTTTGCTGGCTTTTATGAATATTAAACCGGGATTTTTTATAGCTATTTTATTGGTCTTTGCTTTTACTGCATGTAATAAGAATACAGTAACAAAAATTTTAAAGAATAAAGACATTGAGTATAAACTCAGGATGGCTGAGCAGTTTTATGCCAATAAGAAATTTAATAAAGCGCAGTTAATTTATGAGGATCTTTTTCCATTGTTGAAAAATGATCCACGTTTTGAAGATCTTTATTATAAATATGCTAATTGTGCTTTTAACCAGGACGATTATGTGAATGCAGAAAATCTATTTAAAGGTTACCTCGAAGTTTTTCCAAAAAGTCCCAGAGCTTCAGAAGCAGATTTCATGAGAGCATTGTGTTATTATAAGCAATCACCAACTGTGGAGCTAGATCAATCACCTACAGAAAAGGCAATTGGATATATGCAGGCTCATATCAATAATTATCCAGAATCTCCAAAAACAGAAGAGGCAAACAAAATTATTGAAGAATGTTATGCAAAACTTGAGCAGAAAGAATTCAAAAGTGCAGAATTGTACTATAATGTTGGTTCGTACAGGGCAGCAGCCATTACGTTTACAAACCTGATAAATAAATATCCGGAATCGAAAAAGGCTGATGAATATAAATTAATGATCATTAAATCTTATTTTCAATACGCCGAAATGAGTGTGGAAGAAAAACAAAAGGAACGTTATTCTAAGGTTATTGAAGAGTATTATGATTTTGTTGATCGTTTTCCTGAAAGTACACTTTTAAAAGAAGCTGAAAAATATTTCAATCAATCAAAAAACAATTTAAAAAGCAGTTAATATGAGCAGACTGATAAGAAAAATAAGTGCAAACACAAGTAATGTGGTTGAAACAAGAAATCAAGCCGATCTGAAAGAAAAATCCGGCAATTTGTATGAATCCATTGCTGTAATTGCCAAGCGTGCAAATCAAATCAATATTGCAATTAAAGAAGAATTGCATAATAAACTTGAAGAATTTGCAAGCCACACAGATAGCTTAGAAGAAATTCATGAAAACAAAGAGCAAATTGAAATTTCAAAAGCGTATGAGCGTATGCCCAATCCGGCACTTTTAGCAACACAGGAATTTTTAGATGATAAAATATATCATCGTCGTGCAGATAATGATTTGTTTTCATAAAAAATATTTAGTGAAGTTTGAATGGCGGCCCAAGGCCGCCATTCCTGTTTTTTAATTAAACAAATTGGTTTATTTTACATTTCTATGTTACTGAAAGGAAAAAAAATATTAATTGGAGTAACTGGCAGTATAGCAGCTTATAAATCCATTTTACTTGTTCGTCTTTTAATAAAAGAAGGCGCTGAAGTAAAAACAATTATAACTCCGGCAGCAAAAGATTTTGTTTCAGCATTGGTATTATCCACACTTTCTAAAAACAAAGTTTCAGGTGATTTAATTGAAGATTCTAACTGGAACAATCATGTGGAGTTGGGAAGGTGGGCCGATCTAATGGTGATTGCACCATTAAGTTGTAATTCATTGGCAAAAATGGCAAATGGGATTTGCGATAACTTACTTCTTGCAGTTTATTTATCAGCCACCTGTCCCGTAATGTTGGCTCCAGCAATGGATGAGGATATGTGGAAACATCCTTCAACACAAAAAAATATATCAATTCTCAAATCTTTTGGAAATCACTTACTTCCTGTTGAATCTGGTGAATTAGCAAGTGGTTTAAGTGGCGAAGGAAGAATGGCTGAGCCCGAAACTATCCTCCAATCAATTGCAGGTTTTTTTTTGAAAAAAAGTGACTTTAAAGGCAGTAAAATATTAATAACTGCCGGGCCTACACATGAGGCTATTGATCCGGTTCGTTTTATCAGTAATTCATCTAGTGGCAAAATGGGAATAGCGCTGGCAGAAGAATTCACTAAACGAGGCGCTGATGTTATTCTGGTTCTTGGTCCTTCTAATGAAGTTATTCAAATACAACCTCATAAGCTTCTTCGTGTAAAGAGTGCTGCAGAGATGTATGAAGTTTGTATAAAGTATTTCCCAAGCTGTAATATCGCCATTATGGCTGCTGCAGTTGCAGATTACACACCCGGTGAAACTTCAAATGAAAAAATTAAAAAGAAAGGGGATACTTTACTAATAGATCTTGTAAAAACAAAAGATATCCTGGCAGAGTTGGGTAAAATGAAAACAGCTAATCAATGGTTAGTGGGATTTGCCTTAGAAACTTCAAATGAAAAAGAATATGCTTTAACCAAATTAAAATCTAAAAATGCCGATATGATTGTTTTAAATTCACTCAGGGATGAAGGAGCAGGGTTTGGAACAAACTCAAATAAAATCAGCATTTTTAATAAGAATACAGACGAATTTTCGTTTTCACTAAAAAGTAAAAAAGAAGTAGCCACAGATATTGTTGATACAATTAAACGTTTATTCCATGCCTAGAAAAATTTTAAATCTTTTTTTGTTCATCTTAATCTTTTCGGATGCCTCAGCACAGGAATTAAATGCGAGGGTAAAAATTGTAGAGAATCAGATCCCTTCTACAGTTGACAGAAAAATTTTCAGAACACTTGAAACAGCACTTACCAATTTTTTAAATAACCGTAAATGGAGCAACGATAACTTCAAACCTAATGAAAAAATAAATTGCCAGATACAGATTAACTTAAGGGATATGCCTGATGCCAACATCTTTACGGGCAGTTTAACCATACAGGTTGCCCGGCCTATCTATGCAACTTCTTATGTTTCCCCTATCATTAATTTTCAGGATGCAAATGTTGAATTTAAATATATAGAATCGCAACCGGTTGAATTTAACGAAACCCGTATTTCTGGATCAGAGCCACTTGTCTCTAATTTAACAGCCTTGCTGGCGTATTATGCTTATATCATTGTAGGTTATGATTATGATTCTTTTTCATTAAAAGGAGGAGATCCTTATTTTCAAAAAGCATTAAACATTGTAAACAATGCACCCGATGCTTCTAAAATATCAGGATGGAAATCATATGAAAATAATAACCGCAACCGTTATTGGCTGGCGGAAAATTTATTAAACAATCGTTATAATGTAATACATGATGTTTATTATAACTATTACCGTAGGGGTTTAGATACCATGTATGCAGACGAAAACAATGCCCGTGCTGAAATTTTAAACAGTTTAATTTATCTTGATAATTTAGCAAGAGAAACACCAAACCTTATGATCATTCAGTTTTTTATGTTGGGGAAAGCTGATGAACTCATCAATATTTTTAAAAAATCATCAGCACCGGATAAGCAACGTGTTGTAGATATACTGAGCAGGCTGGATGTAACCAATTCAAATAAATACAAACAGGAATTGAAATGAAATTAATTCTTTTACAGGTTTGTATATTAATGTTTGCACTTTCCTGCTCTGATAATAAAAAAATTCCGGAAAATATTCTGAAGCCGGAAAAAATGGAAGCTGTATTGTCAGATGTGATGATGGCTGATGCATTAAACCAGGAAAGAATTATCAGAGATTCACTATTATATATATCAAAAGAGAATGTTTCATATTTTAAAAAAATATTTCAGTTACATGCAGTAACAAAAGAAGAATTTGAAAAAAGTATTCAATTCTATACTAAAAGACCCGATTTAATGAGGGCAATTATTGATTCTGTTTCTGCCGTTGTTAGCAGAAAAAACAAATTGCTAGAAGAAAAAAAAGATTCTGTAACAACTAAAAGCGATACTTTAAAAAGTAAATTGAATGGTCGTAACTTCAAGAAAATTACAAGATAACCTGGGGGTAAACAATAAGATTGCAGATTATTTTGCCAATGAACGAGCAGTTCCATCCAACAATCTCTTTTGGAAAAACAAACGAATTTATTTATCAGCTGGCTTTGGCTTTCTTACTATCCCACTCACTTTTGATTTAATTCATAAGTTGGGAGTACCGTTAGAAATTCTTTTAGCTGATGAACATGTTTCTTTAATGGAAGAAGGATTTAATCAGTTGAAATGTTATGAGAACGAAACAATCTCATTCAATGAATTTTTACAACAATGCAAAATACTGTTGGCACCTTCCATAAGACAAAAGAAACTGGCATCAGATTTATTCACAACTTTATCGGGAGGAACGCCTCAATATTTTCATTTAGAAACAAAGCATAAAGCATTAGCCCGGTCTGATTCTTTTTTATTTACACTCGTTGATCTTGATCTTTCTGATGAATGGGTAACAAACTTTTTACCTTACTGGTATGCATTAGCCCGGCCCATTTTGTTATTAGATGATTTTAAAGATTTAACTGAAGACAGAAGAACAAAAGATGAAAATACAATTATTGAATTGGGGAATAATAAACAAGCCATTGAAGCAGCCTTTGAATTGGGTAGGCAGGATCTTGAAAAACTGAAAACCATCAATCCTCAATTAGCAAAATATATGCAGTATGATTTAGAAGATGCTTTGCTGTATGAGCATATACAGGCAGAAATCAATTAATCAATTAAAGAATTCTTCATGGCATAAAACACAAGCCCAACTGAATTCTTTACTCCAAAACGTTCCATTAATCGGTCTTTAATTGCCTCAACTGTACGTGGACTGATTTCCATTTCTTTGGCAATTTCCTGTGCAGTGTATTCCATGCAGAGTAAACGGATCACCTGTTTTTCTTTATCTGAAATCTGAATCTCGCTGTTTAGTGTTGGAATTGCTTTTCCTTTTGCATGTGATTTCTTAAGAAGAATACGGTTTACAAAATTATTGAGGTAATATCCTTTAGTATAAACTTCGATGATTGCTTTTTTTATTTCGTTGGGATCGGAATTCTTTAATAAATATCCATTGGCACCATTTTCCATTAAGTGGGTAACAAAACGTTCATCTTCATACATGGTTAAAACAAGCACATGCATATCCGGATAAAGTTTACTGATAGCTTTAGTTGTTTCTATTCCATCTTTCCCCGGCATACGTAAATCCATTAAAACCACATCGGGTTGCGCTTCTGCCAGGCCGGCAAGTAGTTCTTCTCCGTTTTCGGCTTCTAATACAAATTTGATATTAGGAAATGCCCTCAGAGAAAGGATCACTCCTTTTCTGAAGATCTGATGATCATCTGCAATGGCTACTTTAATCTGGTTCATGTCGGTGCTCATGTAAAGTTAGTTTTTTTCCGTAATTACGAAAGCGCTTCTACAGGAATTTCAAGTGTTACTTTGTAATACATATTGGAAGTATCTTTTTCAAATACAATTCGTGAATTAAGAATTTTCATACGGCTGCTTATGTTTTTTAACCCCATTCCTTTTGATGCATCTCTCATTTTTTCAAACTCAAGCTGGGTTAAACCTTCACCGTCGTGATGTATGCGAATATAAAGAAATTGCTCTGTTCTGTTTTGGGTTAAATGGATAAAACTGCTATGGCTGTGCTTGAGTGTATTATTTATTAATTCCTGTATTACCCTAAAGATAGAAAGTTCATACTCTAATTTCAACCTGCGTTTATAATCATGAAACCGGGTGGTGGCACTAATCATGCCGCTGCCACTTATTTTCTGGAACAAATCATTCACTGCACTTTCAAGGCCAAAGTTTTTTAAGGTTGGCGGAATAAGGCTGTGCGACATATTACGGATGAGCTGGATAGTGTCATCAATAATTTGTTTGGCACTGTAAATACTTTGTAACTGCGATGCTTTTTCCTGGTTAACAAGGTTATCGTTCAAATACAATCGTACGGTGGCAAGCAAAGGCCCTGCATCATCGTGCAGATCTGCAGCTATCCGTTGTCTTTCTTCTTCCTGGCTTTGAATAGTGGCCTGCAGCATCATTTCCTGCTGCTGCTCCTCCAGGCGTTTTAATTTAAGCTGAAAGTAAATGACCTTCCTTTGATGAAAGACGATGAACAGGATTAATCCTACGGCCAGCAATAGCATCCCAAACGTACCAAAATACACTACAAATGTGGTGTTATTGGGGTTTGTGATTTGTAAGAAGAACATGGGTTAATGTGGTTTTGGTAAGTTGATTTTCTAATTAGGTTAGGGATGGTTGGCGATCAGACAAAGGTGTTTTCTCTGGCTTTATTATCATTGCTACAGCAAATAAAACATTTCTTAGAATAAAAAAAATGGAATGA
>Ga0209798_10001923_pt1 | contig 12287 bp, 11 predicted proteins | sample DOMMetBare3Fresh_FD_187475 | JGI IMG/M metagenome (GOLD analysis project Ga0209798, IMG submission 187475) | Wetland sediment microbial communities from St. Louis River estuary, USA, under dissolved organic matter induced mercury methylation -... | ecosystem: Environmental > Aquatic >...
TGGCGGGGCCTGACCCGGATCCGCCTTGTTGTGTCGCATTCTGGGAAGAGGGCGCTGGCCATGCAGCCACCGCACTTGGCGGTGCCCACCCGATCGAGGGGCCTGCGCAAGGCGCCGCGGCGAGGTTGTCACCTCTGGCGTGGGTTGCGCGCTACAGCGCGCGATCAGGCATGAGGTTGCAGGCCGAGCTTGCCAGGATCGCCGCGACCGTGTCGAACGAGCACCGGCTCGTCCCCTGTGAGGTCGATCACCGTCGTCGGCTGCATCGGGCAGGCACCGGCATCGACGACCGCTTGCAGGGTGCGCTGAAACCTTTGCCGGATGGCTTGCGGCTCGTTCATCGGTTCGCTCTCGCCGGGCGCGATCAGCGTCGTCGCCAGCAGCGGTTGGCCGAACTCGGCGAGCAAGGCCTGCGCCGTGCGGTGGTCGGGCACGCGCAGGCCGATCGTGCGCCGCTGCGGGTGGCTGACGCGTCGCGGCACTTCCTTGGTGGCTTGCAGGATGAAAGTGAACGGCCCCGGTGTGGCGTGCTTCAGCAAGCGGTACTGCTGGTTGTCGACGCGCGCGTAGCTCGCCAGTTCGCTCAGGTCGCGGCAGAGCAACGTCAGCAGATGCTTGTCATCGACGCCGCGGATGCGCCGCAACTGCTCGGCGGCCTCCTTGTCGTCGAGGTGGCAGACCAGGGCGTAGCTCGAGTCCGTGGGAATCGCCGCGATGCCGCCGTCATGCAGGATCTGCGCGGCCTGCTTGAGCAATCGCGGTTGCGGGTTGTCGGGGTGGACTTCGAAGTACTGGGACATCAGGCCGGCACAGGGCCGCCCCAAGCAGCCTGTGTTCCTCTGGGCGGACGCGATGGCACAGAGCGTGTGGCAGTCATCTCAGTTGCTCCACCGCGCGTGGCGCGACCCGCGACGCATGAAACGGGCGTCAAATAGCGCTGCGGCGTCCGGCACAGAGGTCGGTTTGTACTTGGTGGCTCGAACCCGTATCTCAGTTGGACCCGCGGCTCCACGAGCACCCCGTACTGTCGCCTGGGGTCTTGCGCCCCTGAGCACGCATTTCAGAGTTCGATGACGTGGGCCGCACGCCGATGTCGCCGCGACACGGAGGCGATCATGGATGTCATCTACCCGCGTTGTGCCGGCCTGGACGTTCACAAGCAGACCGTTGTGGCCTGCGCTCGACTGTCCGGCGACGGCGCGCCCAAGCAGGAAGTCCGCACCTTCCCAACCACGACCTCGGGACTGCTGGCGCTGGCCGACTGGCTGGAGTCGCTGGGCGTGCATCACGTGGCAATGCAGGCCACGGGGGTGTACTGGAAGCCCGTGTGGCACGTGCTCGAAGGCCACTTCACGCTGGTGCTGGCCAACGCCGCACACGTCAAGAACGTGCCTGGCCGCAAGACCGACGTCAACGACGCGACGTGGCTGGCCGACCTGCTGGCCCACGGACTCATCCGTGCCAGCTTCGTGCCGCCGACGGCCGTTCAGGAACTGCGCACGCTCACGCGCACTCGTAAGCAGTTCGTGCGCGAACGCGGCTCGCATGCCCAGCGCATCGAGAAGATCCTCGAGGACGCCAACCTCAAGCTCAGCAGCGTGATCAGCGATGTGCTGGGCAAGAGCGGGCGTGCCGTGCTGCAGGCCCTCATCGACGGCCAGGACGATCCCGAGCGCCTCGCGTCGTGCGTGGGCCGCGTCAAGGCCACTCGCAGTGAACTCGTCGAGGCCCTGCGCGGGCGCATCACTGCACACCACCGCTTCATGCTCAAGCTGCACCTGGATCACATCGACACCCTGGACAAGGCCATCGCGCAGATCGAGACGGAGGTTGGCCTCGGGCTCGAGCCTTTTCGACAAGCCGCCAAGCTGCTGAGCACGATGCCCGGCATCAGCAGCGTCAGCGCCCACGTCGTCGTGGCCGAGATCGGCATCGACATGTCGCGCTTCGCCACGCCGGCTCATCTGCTGTCTTGGGCCTGCCTGTGTCCACGCAACGACGAGAGCGCCGGCAAGCGCCGCAGCACCCGGCTGCGCCGTGGCGGCAAATGGCTCAAAACCACTCTCGTGCAGGCCGCCTGGGCCGCCATCAAGGTCAAGGGCAGCTACCTGCAGGCGCAATTCCACCGCCTGCGCGCCAGGCGCGGCGCCAACAAGGCCATCATCGGCGTAGCTGCCTCGATGCTCACCGCCGCCTGGCACATGCTGCGCAACGGCACCGAGTGGCACGACCTCGGCGCCGCCCACTTCGACCGCGCCGACGCCACCAAGACCGCCAACCGACTCATCCGCCGTCTGCAGCAGATCGGCTACACGGTCGAGGCCACCCCAGCTTGAAGACAAGCGTTTCATTTCAGGCCAGCGCGGGTCCGCCCCAAGCGGCCCGGGCTGCGCTCTGCAGGCGCGGGCCACGCGAGCTGGGGGCTGTCATTTCTTTGGCGGGGTTTCGAACTTGGCCCGCAGTGGCCCGCCGAACTTCGCTGTCTGCGACAGATGGTCGTAGTCGACCGAGGCCACGCGCAGGTCACTCGTGCCCTGGTGCAACCGCACCGGCAGGTGCGACTTGATGCGCTCGGTATCGAGGAAGGCATGGAGGAATTCGCTCTCGAACTCGATCGCCGCAGTTGTCGCGGTGGCTTGGCGGACCACGCGCGCACCGCCTTGCAGCTGGACCTGCGTCGCGTCGCCGTTGCTGACTGCCAGGCGCGCAGTGGCGACGGTGATGCTGCCGTCGGCCCCTGTGGCGCGGATGGTCGGCTGGTCGATCTCCATCGTGTCGGTGTCTGGATAGTGGCGCATCTTCTCGCCCTGCACTTCGACGCGCAGTGCGCCGTCGGCGCCAAAGCGCTGCAGCGTGAAGCCCTGCATCGTGTAGTCGGGCTCGTGGCGCAGCGGCGCCGCCTCGCGCGGCTCGTCGGGGTGCGGCGTGTTGCGCACCAGCCACCACGTGGCCAGCGCCAACAGCGCCATCAGGATCAGCGGCAAGTACGCCGAGGCAAACTGTCCGACGCGCCACCAAAACGGCTGGCGCGGCCGTGGCGGTGCATTCTGCGGGCCCGACGCCGGCAGCGGGTCGAGCGGTTGCAGCAGGCTGTCGAGGTCGAGGGCCACGGCTCAGCTCTCGGCCCAACGACGGGCTCCACCTGCCGGGGGCGAGCACAGCAAGCCGCGGGCTGTCATCTCGCGTCGAGTGTTGTCAGGTGGCCCTGCAGCAGCGCCGCATAGCGGCCACTGGCCATCAGCAGCAAGTCGCAGCACTCCCTGGCGGCACCTTGTCCACCGCGCGCCGCGGTCACGTGGTGCGCGGCGGCGCGGACTTCGGCATGGGCATTCGGCGGCGCGCAGGCGAACGCGGCATGCGCGAACAACGGCAGGTCGGGCCAGTCGTCGCCCATGACCGCGACGTCGGCCCAGTCGAAAGCCAGCGTTCGCAGCAGTTCGTTCGCGGCAGCGAGCTTGTCGGCGACACCGAAGCGCATGTGCGACAAGCCGAGGTCGGCGACTCGTCGGCGCACCGCCAGCGAATCGCGGCCGGTGATGACGATCGGCGCGATGCCGCTTTGGGCGAGCAGCTTCAGCCCCTGGCCATCGAGCGCATGGAAGGCCTTGAAGCCCTCGCCGTGTTCGCCGATGTAGAGACTGCCATCGGTCAGCACGCCATCGACATCGAAGATCGCGGCCTTCAAGCCGAGGCCGCGGCCCTGGGCTTTGAGCAGCAACTCCGGCGCGAACGACAGGGCAGGCATCAGCGACTGCCGGGCCGCCCCAAGGGCGTCGGACGCCGCCTTGGGAGGCAGCGAAGGAGCAAAGCTCCAAGCTCGGGGGCCAGCATCAAATCACCTTGGCCCGCATCAGGTCGTTCGAGTTGAACGCACCGACGAGCGTACCGGTGTCGTCGACGACCAGCATGCAGTTGATCTTGAACTGCTCCATCACGTCGGCGGCTTCGGCCGCCAGACGGTCGGCGCGGATCGTGCGCGGGTTGGCGTGCATCACCTCGGCCGCCGTGATCGTGCGCAGGTCGGTGCCGCGCTCGATCAGGCGGCGCAAGTCGCCGTCGGTGAAGACGCCGATCGGCCGCTCCGTGGCATCGATCACCGCGGTTGCTCCCATGCCCTTGCCACCCATCTCGCGCAGCATTTCGGTGAATGCCGTGGTCGGCGAAACCCGCGGCACCCGCTCGCCCTGGCGCATCAGATCGCGCACATGCACCAGCAGCTTGCGGCCGAGCGCGCCGCCGGGGTGCGAGCGCGCAAAATCGCTCTCTTCGAAGCCGCGGGCGTCGAGCAGCGCCACCGCGAGGGCATCGCCGAGCGCCATCTGTGCGGTGGTGCTCGCCGTCGGCGCCAGGTTGAGCGGGCAGGCTTCCTGTTCGACGGTGGACAGCAGCACGGCGTCGGCGTGTTCGGCGAGCGTCGACTGCTGCTTGCCGGTGATCGCGATCAAGGGCACGTGCGCGCGCTTCAACAGCGGCAACAGCAGATTCAACTCATCGCTCTCCCCCGAGTTGGAGATCGCGATGACGACGTCGGCCGCGGTCACCATGCCCAGGTCGCCGTGGCTGGCTTCGGCCGGGTGCACGAACATTGCCGGCGTGCCCGTGGAGGCGAGCGTGGCCGCGATCTTGCGGCCGACATGGCCGCTCTTGCCCATGCCCATGACCACAACGCGTCCGCTGCTGGCGAGGATGGTCTGCACCGCCTGCGTGAAGCTCGACGACAGCCGCGACTTCACGCCGGCCAGCGCCTGCGCTTCGATGTCGAGCGTGCGCGCAGCCAGCGCGAGCGCGCGACTGGCGTCGAATGGAACAGCTTGCGGCATGAAATCTCGTGTTCTACTGACGAGCGATTCTAGGCTTCAGGCATGCGCCCTTTGATCGACGCCGCTGATCGACGCTGATGGCCTCTACCCTCGAACTCGTCCTGCTGTACTTGGTCGCCGCCGTGCTCGGCGTCGTCGCCTGCCGCTCGATGAAGTTGCCACCGATGCTCGGCTACCTGGTCGTCGGCGTGCTGATCGGGCCCAACGCGTTGGCGCTGGCCAAGGACTCGGCGGCGGTGCAGCACCTGGCCGAGTTCGGCGTCGTCTTCCTGATGTTCGTCATCGGCCTCGAGTTCAACCTGCCCAAGCTGCGCGCGATGCGCTCGCTGGTCTTCGGCCTCGGCATGTCGCAGGTCACGCTGACGATCGCCGGCGCGATCATCGGCAACGGCCTGCTGATCTGGCTGTTCACATTCACGAGCCGCCCCTGGGAACTGGGCTACCCCGGCGCGCTGGTGCTCGGCAGTGCGTTTGCGATGTCGTCGACCGCCATCGTCGTCAAACTGATGGCCGACCGCCTCGAACTCGAAAGCGATCACGGCCGGCGCGTCATGGGTGTGCTGCTGTTCCAGGATCTGGCCGTGGTGCCGCTGCTGGTGCTGATACCCGCATTCGGCCAGTCGGGTGGCGAGATGGCGGCCTCGCTCGGCTGGGCCGTTGTCAAGGCCACGGCTCTGCTCGGCCTGCTGCTGACCGGTGGCCAGCAGGCCATGCGCTGGTGGCTGACGCTGGTGGCACGGCGCAAGAGCGAAGAGCTGTTCGTGCTCAACCTGCTGCTGGTCACGCTCGGTCTGGCCTGGTTGACCGAATACGCCGGGCTGTCGCTGGCCCTCGGCGCGTTTCTTGCCGGCATGCTGGTCGCAGAGACCGAATACAAGCACCAGGTCGAGACCGACATCCGGCCGTTCCACGACGTGCTGCTCGGTCTGTTCTTCATCACCATCGGCATGAAGCTCGATTGGCGGCCGGTGCTCGATCAGTGGTTCCTCGTGCTGCTGCTGACGCTGGCGCCCGTGGTCGCGAAGTTCGGGCTCGTTGCGCTCTTGGCGCGCGGCTTCGGCGCCGCCCCGGGCACGGCCTTGCGCACCGGCATGTACCTCGCCCAAGCCGGCGAGTTCGGCTTCGTGCTGCTGACGCTGGGCGCCGACGGCGGCCTCGTCGCGCCGCAATGGCTGAGTCCGGTGCTGGCGAGCATGGTGCTGTCGATGATCGCCACCCCCTTCATCGTCATGTACAGCAACCGCATCGTTGCGCGGCTGTCGTCGTCGGATTGGCTGATGCAGTCGGTGGCGCTGACGTCGATCGCCAAGAAGTCGATCGCCACCGAGGCCCACGTCATCATCTGCGGCTATGGCCGCAGCGGCCAGAACCTGGCACGCTTGCTCGACGGCGAGCGCATCCCCTACATGGCCCTGGACCTCGACCCGGACCGCGTGCGCCAGGCTGCTGCCGCCGGTCAGAGCGTGGTCTTCGGCGACGCCGCGCGGCTGCGCAGCTTGATGGCCGCCGGCCTGGCGCGCGCCAGCGCGGTGGTGGTGACGTACCCCGACACCGCGTCGGCACTGAAGATCTTGCAGGTGGTGCGCTCGCACGCGCCGCAGGTGCCGGTGGTCGTGCGCACGGTCGACGACACCGACCTCGACAAGTTGAAAGCCGCCGGCGCTACCGAGGTCGTGCCCGAGGCGATCGAAGGCTCGCTGATGCTGGCCAGCCACGCCCTGGCGCTGGTCGGCGTGCCGGTGCGCCGCGTCATCCGCATCGCCCGCGATGCGCGCGATGCGCGCTACGGTTTGTTGCGCGGCTACTTCCACGGCGCCGACGACGACACCGTCGAGGAACTGCAGCAGGCGCGCCTGACCAGCGTCACGCTGCCGACCGCCGCGCCCTGCCTCGGCCGGCCGCTCGCCGACCAGGCGCTGCACGCGGTGGGCGTCCTCGTCGTATCGGTGCGGCGAGCGAGCGGGCCGGTGCGCGAAGCCAGCGACGACCTGTTGCTCGAAGCCGGCGACACTTTGGTACTGTCGGGCCTGCCCGAAGCGCTGGCCCTGGCCGAGCAAAAGCTGTTGCATTCCTGAGCTCGATGAACCCGCTGCACCGTCGCGCCTTCGTCGTGGCCGCCGCCGCGGCCGCTGCTGTTTGCGCGCACGCGCGTGCAGCGGCTGGTTCGGTGCTGTTGCTGCGCCACGCGCTGACGGACCCCGGCGTCGGCGATCCATTGGGCTTCGTGTTGGAGCACTGCGCGACGCAGCGCAACCTGTCGCCGGAAGGCCGCAAGCAGGCCCGGGCCTTGGGCGAACGGCTGGCGGCGCGCGGCCTGACGCCCTTGGCCATCCGCTCGAGCCGCTGGTGCCGCTGCCTGCACACGGCCGATGAGATCGCGCAGGGCCTCGGCGCCGGGGCGGTCGCGCCCACGCCCTGGGCGGCGCTCGATTCGGTTTTCGGACAGCCCGATCGCGAGCCGGCGCAGACGCTGCAGCTGCGCGAGCGCCTGGCGGCGCTGCGCGGGCCGGGCTTCGAAATCTGGGTCACGCACCAGGTCAACATCTCGGCGTTCGTGGCCGCCAGCACGGCGATGGGCCAGGCGCTGTGGTTGCGCAGGCATGCCGACGCCAGCGTCACCGCCGCGCCATTCGAGTGAGGAGCCGCAAAGATGTACGCCAAGCCCAGTGCCATCACCGACCCGTCGGCCTACATCCGTGAGCACATCCGCACCGTGCCCGACTGGCCGGAACCGGGCGTGATGTTCCGCGACATCACGCCGCTGCTGGCCGACCCGAAGGTGTTCCGCGTGCTGATCGACCAGTTCGTGCACCGCTACTTCGACACCCACCCGGACACCGTGGCCGGACTCGATGCGCGCGGCTTCATCATCGGCGCCGTGCTGGCGCACGAGCTGGGCGTCGGCTTCATCCCGATCCGCAAGAAGGGCAAGCTGCCGTTCAAGACGCTCGAGGAAACCTACGAACTGGAGTACGGCAGCGCGACAGTGGAGATGCACACCGATGCCGTGCGCCCGGGCGAACGCGTACTGCTGCTCGACGACCTGATCGCCACCGGCGGCACGATGATGGCTGGCCACCGCCTGCTCGAGCGGCTCGGGGCGACGGTCATCGAGGGCGCGGCGATCGTCGACATGCCCGAGCTCGGCGGTTCGCAAAAACTGCGTGCGGCCGGGTTGCCGATCTTCACTTTGGTGAATTTCGAAGGCCACTGAGCGCCAGCGCCCTCGGGCGTTCAGCTCACGGCTTGACCCAGTTCGATATTGGCCCGCATGCGCACCCCCATCAGCGCCGCCGCGGCGCGCACGAGTTCGAGCGTCAGCGGCGCGTTGCGCGCCGCCAGTTCCTCGTAGCGCGGACCACGCAGCGCCCAGACGATGCAGTGACCCATCGCTTCGACGTTGGCCATGCGTGGTTGGTCGCTGAACAACCCGGCTTCACCGACGACCGAGCCGGGGCGCAGGATCGACAGCCGGCCGCCGGCCTTCGGCGGCTGCACGAAGACTTGCAGCGTCCCGCTTTCGAGCAGGTACATCGTTCGGTCGTGATCGCCCTGCTTGACCAGCAGATCACCGCCGCGCACCTCGTGCCGCGTCAGGTAGGCCTCGAAAGTGCGCCACTGGTCGGGCGTGAAGCGCGGCTTGAACGCGTCGGGCGCGTTGAGGGATAGAACGGCATCGTGAAGCGTCTGGATGGACATGGCAGTCGTGAAAATGACGTTGTCGATCTTGTCAGGGTGGGCGATCTGGCTCAACCGCGCAAGCGCGGGGTGCCGGCGTTCATTTCCCGATGCAGAAGCGCCCGAAGATCTCGCCCAGCAACGCGTCGGCGGTCCAGCGGCCGGTGATCTCGCCCAGCGCGTGGTGGGCCAGGCGCAGCTCTTCGGCCAACAATTCGAGCGCGGCATCGGCGCGCGCGGCGAGGGCCTGCGCCGCAGCAAGGTGGTGTGCGGTGCGCCGCAGCGCCTGCACATGGCGCGTGCGTGCAATGTAGACGTCGCCTTGCGGGCTGGCGTGCCAGCCGGCGCGCTCCAGCAGCACCCGCCGCAGGTCAGCGAGGCCGGCACCGGTGAGCGCAGAAATGCGCAGGCCGCCGGCCTGCGCCGCGGCAGTGGACGCGTCGCTCTTGTTGAAGACGTGCAGCAGCCGCGCCGGATCGCCGAGCCGGGCTTCGATGGCGCGCTCGCCGGCTTCATAGTCGGACTGGCCAGCGCGCGTCAGGTCGTGCAGGAAGATCACGGCGTCGGCACTGGCAATTTCGCGCCAGCTGCGGGCGATGCCCAGCTGTTCGATCTCTTCTTGTGAATCGCGCAAGCCGGCGGTGTCGACGACATGCACCGGCACGCCTTCGATCTGGATCGTCTGGCCGATCTTGTCGCGCGTCGTGCCCGGCACCGCCGTGACGATGGCCAGTTCGGCGCCGGCCAGCGCGTTCAGCAGCGAGCTCTTTCCCACGTTCGGCTGGCCGGCGAGCACGACGGTCATGCCTTCGGAAAGCAGCGCGCCCTGTCGGGTGCGGTCGATGACGCGTTCGAGGTCGGCGGCAATCGCCGCCAGGCGGCCACGGGCGTCGGCTTTTTCCAGGAAGTCGAGCTCTTCTTCGGGGAAATCGAGTGTGGCTTCGACCAAGGTGCGCAGCTCGATCAGGCGTTGCGCCAGCGCCGCGACCTGGCGCGACAGCGCACCGGCCAGCGAACGCGTGGCTGAACGTGCCGCCGCCTCGGTGTTGGCGTCGATCAGGTCGGCCACTGCTTCAGCCTGCACCAGATCGAGCTTGCCGTTCAGGAACGCGCGCAACGTGAACTCGCCGGGCCGCGCCAGCCGCAGGTGCGGCACGAGCGCGCGGCCGTCGGCGGCGTCCGCTTGGGCCGCGGCTTCGAGACAGCGCGCCAGCAGCAACTGCAATACCACCGGGCCGCCATGGGCCTGCAACTCGAGCACGTCGTCGCCGGTGTAGGAATGCGGCGCGGGGAAGAGCAGCGCCAGGCCGTGGTCGATGGCCGCGCCTTGCGCGTCCCGCAGCGGCCCGTAATGCGCGACGCGCGGCGTCAGCACGCGGCCGGTGATGGCGTGCGCCAGCGCCGCCAGCCCGCGTCCTGAGACGCGCACGATGCCGACCGCGCCGCGGCCGGGCGCAGTGGCGACGGCGACGATCGGGTCTTCGGGGTGCTCTGACAAGGCTGAAGGCACCGCGCGATTGTCATCGCACGGTGCCTTCGGGTTGTATGGCGCGGGGGGAGTTGGTAGGTGGCTCCCGAGCCGGCCGCTGCGCTCTTTTGGTCGAGCCGCGCCGGGTCATCCCCGCATTCACGAATGCTCGTCGCAACCGCGGGGTCACTCAACCCCCCGGACGCGGCATCTCCCCCTAGGACGTGACGTTCACACGCAAGTCCCGATGGACTTTTTCGACATTCATTTCACGCCGAGCTGGCGGTTGATCCACCACTGTTGCGCGATCGACAGGATGTTGTTGGTCAGCCAGTACAGCACCAGGCCGGCCGGGAAGAAGAAGAACATGACGCCGAAGATGAGCGGCATCATCCACATCATCTTGGCCTGCATCGGATCGGCCGGCGCCGGCTGCAACCAGACCTGGAACAGCGACGACGCGGTCATCAGCAGCGGCAGCACGAAGAATGGGTCGGGCGCGGACAGGTCGTGGATCCAGCCGATCCACGGCGCGGCACGCATCTCCACCGACGACAGCAGCACCCAGTAGAGGGCGATGAAAAACGGCATCTGGGCCAGAATCGGCAGGCAGCCGCCGAGCGGGTTGACCTTTTCCTCACGGTAGATGCGCATCATTTCCTGCTGCATCAGCTGCGGCTTTTCCTTGTAGCGCTCGCGCATGTCAGTGATGCGCGGTGCCAGCGCCTTCATCTTGCCCATCGAGCGGTAGGCGCTGGCGTTGAGCCAGTAGAAGGCAACCTTCAGCAGCACGACCAGCGCGACGATCGACCAGCCCCAGTTGCCGAGCAGCTTGTGGAGCTGGTCGAGCACCCAGAACAGCGGCTTGGCGAGCACGGTGAACCAGCCGTAGTCCTTGACCAGTTCCAGGCCCGGCGCCATCGCTTCGAGCTGGTGCTCTTCCTGCGGGCCGGCGAACAGCGTGGCGTCGTGTGTCTTGATGGCGCCGGGTGTCAATTCGCCGAGCGGCAGCACCATCTGCACCGCGTAGAGGTTGGGCCCGACTTTTTGCGTGCGAAACTCGCGCGGCGTGCCATCGGGCACCAGCCAGGCCGACGCGAAGTAGTGCTGCACCATCGCCACCCAGCCGTCGTCAGCCTTGGTGGCATGGCTGGCTTTGCCGTTCTCGATGTCCTTGAAGGCGATCTTTTCGTACTTCTTGGCCTCGGTGAAAACCGCCGGGCCGGTGAAGGTGAAGTACCACTTCGATTCGCCACGGGCCGGGTTGCCGTCGCGCTCCAGGCCGAGGTAGAGCTGCGGTGTCACGGCCGCGGTGCCGTTGTTCGTCAGCTCGTGCCGGACGCCGATCTGGTAGCTGCCGCGCTTGAAGGTGTAGACCTTGGCGAGTTTCACGCCGCCTTCGCCCGCCGACTCGAATCTCAGCGCGAGTTCGTTGCTGCCGGACACCAACGCCGTCGGGCCCTCGACGCGTTTCATCGCGCTCCAGTGGTTGGGCAACGTGACGCCGGGCTGGGCGGTGATGAGGCCGCTCTGCGCCTTGTAGACCCGCTCCGCGCTGCGGTCGAAGAGAATGACGTTGCGTTGCCGGTCCTCGGCGTCGCCGTGCTTGAGCAACTCCAGCCGCACCAGGCTGGCGCCGACGCTGTCGAACGTGGCCTTGACGAGGTCGGTGGTGATGACCGTTTCCTCACCAGCCGTGGAGGTGCCCGCTGCGGTTGCCGGATTGGCCGCTGCCGCTGCAGCCCCGGGCACCGTGGCCGCCGACGGGATGCCGGTCTGAGCCGGGGCCGTCGGCGCGGCCCCTGCAGCGGTCCCTGGTGGCGCGCTGGCGGCAGTGCGCGGCGGCGTCGGCGAGAACCAGGACGGCTGGCCGGTGTGCTTGTTCCAAGCATCCCAGAGGAAGACCAGGGACATGGTGAACACCATCCACAAGAGGGTACGGCGGATATCGGTCATGAAAAAAGGCTCTTGTGGTTCGAGGAAGAGTTTGAAGCGGGGACGGGATCGACGCCCCCATCGCACCATGGGTGGCAGCGCAGCACGCGCCGCGCAGCCAAGTAAGCGCCTGCTGCAGCACCGTGTCGATCGATCGCGTCGAGTGCGTAGCGCGAACAGGTGGGCTCGAAACGGCAGCTGCTGCCGAGCCATGGACTGAGGAGGTAGCGATAGGCACGAATCGGCGCGGCCAGCAACCGCCGCGGCCAGAGCGCCCAGCGTGGCTTGTTCATCGTACGGCCGCCTGCGAGAACAACTGTTCGAGTTCGCTGCGCACGGCCTGACGCAGTGCATCCGACGACGCGCTCGTGAACTGCTTCGATCCG
>Ga0209798_10001924_pt1 | contig 12283 bp, 11 predicted proteins | sample DOMMetBare3Fresh_FD_187475 | JGI IMG/M metagenome (GOLD analysis project Ga0209798, IMG submission 187475) | Wetland sediment microbial communities from St. Louis River estuary, USA, under dissolved organic matter induced mercury methylation -... | ecosystem: Environmental > Aquatic >...
CATTCAATTGGTAAAAATGGCTCAGTGGCTAACAATAATCAATTCAAGCAAATTTTATAGGTGACCTCGAGGCGCGCATTCTATCAAAACGATAGGGTTTGATAAATCGGTATTTTATTAATACCGTTACAATCATTCTGTTTTATCAACGGATATGTAATTGCTTGGTACAATTATATGGGGGTTCTCCCTGGCATATCCCCCAATAACTACCAAATCCACCTTCTTGGGTAGGCTTCCAGCTTTCTGAAAACGCCTCAAATACTACACCTGACCAAAGCTTTTTAGCCAGTTTTTTAAACGTCGATTGCACGACCAAGGTTTGGTTTTTCTTATTGGCAATGCCGCAATGTTCGCCGGTTTTAAGATTGACTTCAGTGCCGCCTTCCGGCCCATTCGGCCAGCCAAATTCAGTTACAATCACTTCTTTACCAGGATAGGCCCGGTGAATTTCTTCAAGTCGAGCTATATGAAAATCCGCCGCTTTTTCGGCTGGCGTGCAGGTATGGGCGCCAGCATATTTATTTTCCCACCAAGGAAATATATTGGTTCCAATCCAATCGACCTGTGCTGCAAAACTGGTCTGGGCGCAGGTCGAGGATCGATTACACCACTCCCACCAAGTATCAATTGTAGTAATCGGCTGCGTCACGCCTGCTTTTCGCAAACCATCAATACAGCGGGTGATTTCACCATCAAAAGCATTGCCGTGACGGGTTCTCACTTCGGATCCGCAGCTTAGTCTGATGATGGTTTTAGGAAAAGCTTTTGCAACTTCAATGCCTTTGGCGATGGATTGGGAATTGACAGCTGGGTCATTGTCCAGCCAGACAATTGCAATAACTTTTATATGCCGTGCTTCTGCGGCACTAAAAGTAGCGTCCAACCCGTTTAAAACGCCGTAAGTCATGATGCAGCGAAAAGGCGTTTGTTTGACTAATTTGTCCAATAATTCATTGATTAATTCTTTGGAGGGATGAGTCCCATAATTAGGGTTAAGCTTCCCCACATAAGGGCTGAATGCTGCACATTGAAGCGTATCTTGTTGAGGATTTTTAATCTGCTTGCGTGCTGACACGTTGTGACCATGGCTTAGCAACACAATGGACATCAAAAAAACTACCAAACCCTTCATAGAATCCTCATAAGTATAACAAATCAATAGTAAACCAAGCCACTGCGTGGCTATATGATAGGCGATTTTTATTTCGAGCCGTGAATTTAATTAATGTCAGCATCATATTTCTGACTCAAGATCAGATACGGCAGTGCTACAACACGCATAGATAAATCCGGCATTTCTGGTTTTGGCAACGTTTTCACAAAGAGGACTAATGCTAACATTGCCTTTATATTTGACCTCGCAATTTCCATATTTGCCATTGTAACGACTTTAATCGATCTAAATACCGAGCCTAGGACAGTTTAGAAGCGTAAAATTTTCATCGGTATCGACTGTTTTACCGGACTTTGTAAAAGTAACTTTTCGTAAGAGTCCATTCAGTTGCAAAGATTTGTTTACATACTCGGATTCTTGTGCTTCGGGCCCTGAGCCGAAGCTTTTGGTATCAAAATGTGACATGTAGTAGTCGAAATCATGCAATATTTTTTCACATTTTAGGCAAAAAAGCGGAGCCGCAAAATAATATATCGCCTCTACGGTATATCCGAAACAAACAAATTCAACCTGTGATTCTTAGCTTGTCGAGTATATCCTGTCCAGAATTCCTTAACTTGCCATCCCCAATTCCCATGTTACAGTTACCAATCATATGGAAAATGCAGCTATGGGTCGATAGTAGTTTAAATTCCTTACGATAAATAATATCCAGCGGTTATTTTAAATGAAGCTAGTAAGTTTGATATTAACGTTCAAAGCTGTGTCCGCAATCCAGCAAATCATGAAAAGAATAGGCATACCATCGCAACAGGCGCAAATGAAAAGCATGTTATTAGTAGGATGATTGATGCTTACAGTCTTTTCATTACGTACCTTAACTGTTAGTTCATCACTCAAGTTGACGTTAACATAAAACCAGTTTGAAACCAGTCCACCCTTTATACTATATGATAGTTATTTCCAATAAATGCGGAGTTTAAGTCTGGAGTACATGCCAATACTTTCTGCTTTTATTGGTAGGTGAACTGGAAGTAACCCCGTATTTTGTTATGAACGGTGATATGATCAGATGGCATTTGGCAGGGTTTACGTTACACTATCCCGGCCACTTTTGGAAAATGCTGGGTTACACTATTGTTAACTCAGTCAGCAATAGGTGTTTTTATAGGTAAAAAGCTACAATGGCAACTATGCCTTGCGGGTGCCCTGCAAATTCTCCTGGTTTTATTTACCTAATACGTCATTGCGCGTACTTTCAGCAATGGCGGCTGCCTGGGCGATAAGTTCCTGAGGAACATTTAGCTCCTTCATTGTTGCACCCAAGTGCTCCATAACGATATTAAAATGGTCGTTATTTAATCCCATTTTAACTAAGCGGGCATGTGCTTTGCGCATATCTGCTCCGGTATAGTTATTCGGTCCGCCAAATGCCATAGTAAAAAAAGCTTTTTGCTTGACGGCCTGTTCTTCCATATCAATATCGTCGAAAAAACGGTTAATACGATAATCCGACAGTACTTTGCGATAAAAAATATCAACAGCGGCATCCACAGCCGCTGCGCCACCGATTTGGTCATATAATGTGTTGCCTGGGATTGTTTCTGGTGTTGCACTCATGTTTGTCTCCGATATTATTATTTTATGATGTTATTTACTTTAGATAAGCAATTTATTGCTCGAGGGAAAGTGTATAACAACCTAAAAAGTTATACAATATATAACTTGTAAAAGATTTGTATGGCATAATTAATAATCGTTTTACTGTTCCTGACAAACTTCCTAGTCAAATTTTAATGTTACAAAATATAAGTTCCCGTCAACATCAAATTCTTGAGCAATTTTTGGAAAACAGAACTGGCTTAAGTATTGACGCACTCGCAAAAGAGCTAGATATTTCAAGAGCCGCAGTTCAGCAGCATATTATCGGTCTTGAGGGCGACGGGTATATTAAAAAAATCTCACGTAACAAAACCGCTGGACGGCCTGTAGTCATTTACGGTATCACCGACATAGGCATTAATTATTTCCCAAAACAATATGCCTGGTTTTCCGATTTAATTCTCAGCGAGTTGCGACAGGAAAAGGGCGCTGAAGGATTTAAGGATTACATGCAGAGATTAGGTATCAGGCTGGCAAATAATTTGCGCAGTCAGTTTGAAGGAAAAAACCTGAATGATCGCATGGATGAGCTGTTATTAATCATGATGAACCTGGGTTTTCAAGTGACGACAGGCATTGAATCTGAAACCAGCAAACCTGTTATTCGAGCGAATAACTGTATTTATCACGACCTGGCACAGAAACATAACGAAATTTGTGCGTTCGATTTAGCGTTGATGTCTTCTTTACTGGACAAAGAAGTTAAACAGTTAAGTTGTATGGCAAAGGGTGATTGTGCTTGTTATTTCAGGATTCAAGATAAAGAAACAGAATATAACGTATCCGAATTTGGAAAAGAGTAATTGGCCGCCTACCTATCTCAGCTTTAATGTAAATTCGGCTACCCACTTAAGTGTCCCGGCTTACTTGGGTAGCCGCCATTGCTGATTAGTGTGTTGGGATTTCCAAACATCTCAATAAAATGGACGGCGTGATGCTATCTTTTTGGCCAAGGCATGCCGACCCCTCTCCACGTTTCGCCTGAAATACTGCGATCAAGTTTTTGTCCGGGAGGTGGCACGGACCAGAAAAAAGCACCAGATCCGAACGTGCTTGGACGGCATCCCAAGCAAATAATGCGTCTGCAATTTGAGCCATAAAATAGCTTTAAACGACCTATTTATCAATTGCTTAATTATTAGATAGTGCGCTATTATGTGACGCATCAATCTCCAGGTGCAAATAATAAAAAATCGTGAACTTATTTCTCAAACCCAAATTCAAATGCGATAATTTGGGGTAGACGATTTTTTTACAAACGCTTTAGTCTAGTGAAGTCTGGCCTACAGAACAGCGCTAATAGCTCACAGTCTGACTGCGCAACTTAATTTTACACAATACGCAGATTGAATGCCGTAAAGTGAAATGCTGACTAATACCGGCGCATCTCTCTCATCGCCGGCGTAAAATAAATTTACGCTGCTTAACAAACTAATAGACCTGATTGTTGTACCAGTATTACTCTAATAAAAAAACGGTGGAATTTATTGTGAACAGCTATGAAAATAGTAAAAAGGCAAGACGCATTGCTTCGGTTATTTATCTTTTAATCATGGCGGTGATTCTTGGCGGGACTTATTTGTCGGAGCAACAAAAAGAATCGGCTAAAAGGGTATCGAAAGATTCGCCCCAATATATAGAAACATCTGCATTTTTTTCCGACACCCAAGTTCGGAATTAAGAGGGATTGTTAAGTCATCTATTATCTACATGGCATGCTCACCCCAGGGCACGTCAATACAAGCAGGTGGTCATTTCGGCATGGATAGCTGGACAAAGCGGTATTTTTTGCCAACGCTTTATTATTTAGTTATACTGCTTTCGCCTAACCCGGCGGCCAAATCATTTGCCGTCCACCCAGCAAATGTAAATGCAGATGATAAACTTCCTGTCCGCCTTTTCTGTTACAGTTAAACACAGTTCTATAGCCATCTTCAGATAATCCTTCCTGATTAGCCAGTTTTACCGCAGTTTGCAGTAATTGTCCGGCCAGCAGGGTATCATCCATATCATTCAAGGTAGCTATATGAGTCTTGGGAATGATGAGAATATGGACGGGTGCTTGAGGATTAATGTCTCTAAATGCCAAAACTGTATCATCTTCGAAAACCACATCCGGTTTGATAGCGCCTGAAACCATTTTGCAAAATAAACAATTAGTCATATCTTTTAACCCCTTAAAATTTTTTCCTAAGAACTATTCATCACAAACCAGGAACTGAACGCCAGGCGGAAGTTACAACGCTAAAGACGAAAAAAATAATCTTTAGGAATGGTAACTAAATAACCAGAACAAAATGGCGTTATTGTGTGAGCGGCTTTAGCCGCGAAGAGCCGGGATAAAGCCGCTCACACGATAATGCAAATGCTCGAGTTATTGCCTAACACCCTCATCTTGAACCTTATTAACTTTCCCCGTTAAATCTCTTTTCGTCCCTTAAACGCATGTGATAGTGTGCCACTATCAATAAACTCAAGCTCACCTCCCATAGGTACACCATGCGCTATTCTGCTGGCCTTAACCTTATGTTTACGGGCTATCTCGCCAATGAAATAAGCGGTCGCTTCGCCTTCTACTGTTGAATTGGTGGCTAGAATCAGTTCTTTTATAGTACCTGTTGCCAGGCGTTGTTCCAGTAAATCCAGTCCGAGTTCATCAGGGCCTATGCCATCCAGGGGCGATAATCGCCCATGCAACACGAAATAACGTCCCTTGAACACGGTTGCCTGATCGACAATCCAGACATCGGCGGGGCTTTCTACTACGCAAATAAGGGAATTATCTCTTGAACTATCGGCGCAGATTTCACAAATAGCGAGTTCAGAGAGCGTCCGGCACTGCTGGCACTGGCCAATGTTATCGACTGCCCGTAGCAATGTTTCGGCCAGCGTTTTTGCGCCATTGCGATCACGTTGGAGCAGATAGAATGCCATGCGTTGCGCGGTTTTTGGGCCAACGCCTGGCAAGCAGCATAAATTTTGTATCAATTGCCCTAATAAACCTTTAATAAGCATATTAAAAAGGTAGTTGGAATCCAGGAGGCAAAGGAATTCCGGAAGTTATATCAGACATTTTTTCTTTTTTCATTTTGGCCACTTTATTAACGGCATCATTTATGGCCGCAGCAACAAGGTCTTCGAGCATGTCTTTATCTTCACCCAGTAAGGAATCATCAATAGTGACTTTTCTGGCTTCACGTTTACCGGTCATGACGATGGTCACTAAACCGCCGCCCGATTCCCCCATCACTTGCATCAGAGCCAGTTCTTCTTGCGCTTTCTTCAGATCTTCCTGCATTTTTTGGGCTTGCTGCATAATATTGCCTAATGCATTTTTCATTTTTTTTCCTCTTTAGTGTTATACAGGCTCAATGGTGCCGGGCATAATCCGTGCATCAAAATGTTCTTTTAAAGCCTGAATGTTGTGATCTGAATTAATGGCCTCAACAGCGGCTTGTTGTTTATCTTCCCGTTCTCTCGTTAATAGAACGGCTGGCGTATCAATGCCGGTTTTTTTAGTCTTAATGACTAATTTTAGCGGTGAACCCCGATAGGCTTGTAATGCTTTTTGTAAAGTTTCCTCTGCTCGAGCGCCCCTTATATAGTCCGGGTCTACTATCAAGGTGCATATTTGATCATCAATATTTTCCAGCACACAATTATTGGCAAACTCTCTGGTTGGACCAGTCAGTTTCATTGCGACAATCATTGATAGCCAATCAATCTCGCTGGCAGCAATCGGAGATTCGGAGTGTTGTACTTTATCCCTATCAGATTGGGACGTATTAATTTGGGATTTAATCGCAACCTGCTCAGTTTTGACTGGTTTAACTGCGCTCTGTTCCAGAGTTGCGGGTCTAAAGGTCAGCATACGTAACATGACCATTTCAAAGCCGCTTTGTGGATCGGGCGCTAAATCAAGGTCTTTTTGCCCCACCAAGCCAATCTGATAAAAAAGCTGAACATCTTCCGGGGTAAGCTGAGAAGCCAATTCTGCAATCACGTCACCATCAAAATCAAGTTCAACTGCCGTAGGTATTTGCTGAACCAAGGCGACACGATGCAGGACTTGAAGTATCTGTTGCAATATATTGCTAAAATCAGGGGTCAAGTTAGCGATTTCATTGATTTTATCAAACATTACCGCCGCATCGCCCAGTGCTAAAGCGTTTAATATGTTATCAACAGGTTGCTGTGCAACAGTACCCAACATAGCTCTGACATCTTCTGTTGTCACTTTGCCATTGCCATAGACAATGGCTTGATCCAGCAGACTTAAGCCGTCGCGCATACTGCCATCAGCAGCGCGGGACAATAATTTTAACGCGGCGGCTTCAGATTCAATATTCTCCTGTTGGAGTATCAATTCCATTTGCGTAAAAATCTGAGCGGGCAGCAAGCGCTTCAGATTAAATTGCAAACAACGAGACAGCACGGTAACAGGAATTTTGTGCGGATCTGTTGTGGCTAACAGGAATTTTACATGCGGCGGAGGCTCTTCCAGCGTTTTCAATAAGGCGTTGAAGCTATGACCGGACAGCATGTGAACTTCGTCGATCAAATAGACTTTATAGCGGCCATGATTGGGCGCGTATTGTGCATTGTCAAGTAAGTCGCGGGTATCTTCTACCTTAGTGCGCGATGCTGCATCCACTTCGATTAAATCCAGGAATCGCCCTTCATCAAGCTCCCTGCAGACACTACATTCGCCGCAAGGATTAAAATCCTGGAGATTTTCGCAATTGATAGCTTTGGCTAAAATTCTGGCGATGGTGGTTTTGCCTACGCCGCGCGTTCCGGTAAACAAATAGGCATGATGAAGTCGATTATGTTGCAAAGCGTTAACTAACGATTTGACGACATGCTCTTGTCCGACGACTTCTGTAAAATTAGAGGGGCGCCATTTTCTGGCGAGAACCTGGTAATTCATTGCAGGCTCGAAAGGTAGTCACTATAATTTGGGCGGTAATCGTACCAGCCACATCCCGGCACACGAATCTGCTGCTACCGTTGCTCCCTTCCGGACCTGGCGGGGTTTACAGCGTATCGTTGCGAGAGGACCGACACGACTACCATTATATTTCAGCCGTTCTGGCTAAAGGATCGCTATTATCATTGAAATAATTTCATAATACAAGCCAAGATGAGATAATTCTCTTTTGAGAAGCTTCATCAACTTTCAATATCACTATTCGAAAGTCAATTTTGCGGTATTTTGCTCAATGACTGTTCTATTTAAAATCATAGCTGGGTACCTCTATCGTTTCAATAGGGCAATCAAGCCGCTTTTCACCCTAAAAAATCGGCTATTCAAAGCACAATACCGCCATTGACAATAATCCTATGGCAATGCTGCTATTTTTCAGGATAATTGGCTGAGTCGTAAAATGAAATGTAAAAAGTTGAATCATGAATAAGCTACTAAAAAACGCCATCTGGGTACTCCTTGTTATTCTCGGAGCCTCAGCCGTCGGCGGCATTGCCTTTAATCGCGGCGAAAAAATCAATGCGCTTTGGTTTATAACCGCCGCGCTTTGTGTTTACGCCATTGCCTATCGCTTCTATGCGGCGTGGATTGCCGCCACCGTGTTGATAGTCGATGACACACGCGCAACGCCTGCAGAGCGACTGGATAACGACCGTGATTTTGTGCCTACCAATAGATGGATCGTATTTGGCCATCATTTCGCGGCGATAGCAGGGCCTGGGCCGTTGGTGGGACCGACGCTAGCTGCACAATTTGGTTATCTGCCGGGCACGTTGTGGATATTGTTTGGCGCGGTGCTGGGCGGTTGTGTGCAGGATATGGTGACCTTATTTCTATCTACCCGGCGTGATGCCAAAAGCCTGGGGCAAATGGCGCGTGACGAGTTGGGTGCGCTGGGTGGAACGGCGGCATTAATCGGCACGTTTGCCATTATGATTATCCTGATTGCCGTGTTGGGACTGGTGGTGGTGAATGCGATGAAGCACAGTCCATGGGCTACATTCACTGTGTCGGCTACCATTCCGATTGCCATGATTGTAGGCGTTTACATGCGCCATTTTCGCCCTGGGCAAGTGCTGGAAGGTTCGCTAATAGGCGTGATTTTGTTATTGCTGTCGGTGGCAGGTGGCCGCTTCATTGATGAACATGAGACTTTGCGTATTCTGTTCGATCATGAAGGCCTGACACTGGCGTGGTGGGTCATGGCTTATGGGTTTGCCGCCGCTATTTTGCCAGTCTGGTTATTGTTGGCGCCGCGCGATTACTTATCGACCTACATGAAGCTGGGAACGATCACGTTGTTGGCGGTAGCCATTATCATGCTGCAACCGGACGTGAAAATGCCCGCGATAACCCAATTTATCGATGGCACGGGTCCTATTTTCGGCGGCAAATTATTCCCGTTTGTCTTTATAACGATTGCCTGCGGAGCGATTTCCGGTTTTCACGCGCTGATTGCGTCGGGTACTACACCCAAATTACTGAGTAATGAGCGTGACATCCGCATGATCGGTTATGGCGGCATGTTGCTGGAATCCTTTGTTGCCATCATGGCAATGATAGCGGCTACCGTGCTGGATCCCGGCGTATTTTTTGCCATCAACAGTCCGGCGGGTGTGGTCGGTGCGGATGCTGTTGATGCTGTTGCCAAAATTTCTTCCTGGGGTTACCCGGTTAGCATCGAACAAATGCAAAATCTGGCCCGTCAAATGGGTGAAGCGACACTGTTTGCTCGTACCGGCGGCGCGCCTTCATTGGCGGTGGGTATGGCGAGCATTTTCGGTAGCGCTTTTGGAGAGGGTATGCTGTCTTTGTGGTATCACTTTGCGATCATGTTTGAGGCTATTTTTATTCTCACCACACTGGATGCAGGAACACGCGTGGGTCGCTTTATGATGCAGGATATGCTAGGTAATATATGGCCCAAAATGGGGGAAACGTCGTGGATGCCTTCTGTTATTCTTACCAGCGCTGTGGTGGTGTCAGGCTGGGGCTATTTTCTATACATCGGCGTGATAGACCCGAACGGCGGAGTAAATATCCTGTGGCCCCTATTCGGGATTGCCAATCAAATGCTGGCTGCTATTGCACTGTGCGTGGCCACGGGGATTTTGATCAAATCCGGCAAACTAAAATACGCCTGGGTGACTGGCTTACCGCTAGCGTGGCTAGTAACCATTACATCCACCGCCGCTTGGCAGAAAATCACCAGCGACGATATCCGCATCGGTTTTTTTTCCGCAGCCAACGATTTAACAGACAAGCTGGCAACCGGCGTTTTGCCGCAGGCAAAAGCTGGTATTGCCCCGCAATTGATATTCAATTTGCACCTGGACGCGTGGCTAACGCTGTTTTTTGTCAGTTTATTGTGGTTGATTGTTTTTGATATGCTGCGCGTTTGTTTTCTTTATCTGTCAGGAAAACCGGTATTGCCGCTAACGGAATCACCGCACAGTCCCAGTCGTCTGGTTGAGGATTGGGTGAGGGATTAATGTCAGAAAAGATTAAAACATTATGGCGGCTTGTACGCCGACTTTCGGGTGATGACGCTTACGAACAGTACCTAAAAAATTATGCACGGCATCACCAAGCCGATGCTTTCCATGAAAGTCATCCGCCACTGAGCAAAGCCGCTTTTTTTAAACAGTGGCAAGACGAAAAATGGAACGGAATTAAGCGCTGTTGTTAACGTAAAGTTGTTAATCTAGATTTTCAAATGTTTCATATGCGTCATATTAAGCTAGAATTATAAGCTATCGAAGGATCGTTCTGAGCAATCGCCTGAATCCATACTACAATCGCAACTTAAGAGAAAATTATGCGAAAAGTTATTATGAAGTTGTTGTCCATATCGGTCTTAGCCACACTAACTATGAACGTATGGGGTGATACAATTTACAAATGTAAAAACCAGCAAGGCGACTTGCTTTATCAAAAAACACCTTGTAACGAGGATGTGCAAACTATTTCTTCTTGGGTTCCTGTCAATAAAGTGCAACCGTCAATTCAAAAGCCTGAGCGAAAAACCATAAGCGAGTTCATTATTAAGCAGAGCGGTAGCGGTCATTATTTTTTGGAGGGGACGATTAATGACAAAGCACTCATTTTCGTGATTGATACGGGCGCATCGTTCGTTGCATTACCGCGTTCTATAGCTAATGAAGCGCATATATATTGCAAAGATAATTTTAATATGGAGTCTGCAAATGGTTCTGTGAATGTGTGTAGCACTACGATTCAGAAACTAAATTTTGGACCCTTTCTTGTTAAAGATGTAATGGCTGTTATTGTACCCAATTTAAATCAACCTTTGCTGGGGATGAATGTTTTGCAGCAAATCAAGATTGCTCAAGATAAAGGAGAAATGCGACTCTCCCCGCGAGAATAAAATGCAAACTGAATACCCAATTAGCCCGGCAGCAACATAATTCATACCTGATGACTATTGATTACTTAATCGTAGGCCAGGGGCTGGCAGGTAGCTTATTGGCATGGGAGCTTATAAATCGAGATTGTAAAGTCATTATCATTGACAATGGCAAGGAAAATGCATCTCAGATTGCAGCCGGATTAATTAATCCCATCACGGGCATGCGATTTGTAAAAACTACCGATGTAGACATATTATTGCCTGAGGCAAAACAGTGTTATTCCCGATTAGCCGATGCTTTTCAGCAAACTTTTTACATAGAAAAAACAATGTTACGGCTTTTTCGCAGTGATAAGGAAATAACACATTGCCTTAAAAGACTTGATAACCCGGATTATCGAGACTATTTGGGCGCAATAACACCGCCAGACCGGTCTATCATTAATCTTGCATCGACCTTCGGTTATCTTCAGCAAAAACAAACTGGCTATTTATTAACCCGACCATTATTAAGTAGTTTAAAAGATTTTTTTGTTGCGAAAGCTAGTTACCGACTGGCGAATATGGATTATCAAGACATTCAGTTACAACCTTCTTTGCGCTGGCGAGATATTTTCCCCAAGAAAATTATTTTCTGCGAAGGCCATCTAACTGCCCATAATCCCTGGTTCTCTTGGCTGCCTTTTCAACCGGTAAAAGGGGAAATTTTAACCCTGGAACACCAAAGTCAATTACCCGATAAAATACTGAATTTCGGGGACTGGCTAATTCCATTAAACAGATATCACATCCGTATCGGCGCAACGTTCGACAGAGAAAACCTCACTACCCTACCTACCGAACGTGGTAAAAATTATCTGTTCAATGCGCTCAAACCCATTTCAGCCAATTTGGCGCAAGCAACATTGATCAACCATCAAGCCAATATTCGTCCTTGCACTTTGGACAAACAACCGTTTATCGGCCATCATCCGCAATATCCAAAACTCGCTATTTTTAACGGTTTTGGCGCTAAAGGCAGCTTGCAGATACCTTGGTACAGCCAGCGTTTCGTTGATGCCTTACTCAATAATACACTACTACCCTCGAATATTCAGCGCCATTATGCCACGCATTTCACTGGTTAACGTCGCTCATAATTTCATCA
>Ga0209798_10001925_pt1 | contig 12281 bp, 11 predicted proteins | sample DOMMetBare3Fresh_FD_187475 | JGI IMG/M metagenome (GOLD analysis project Ga0209798, IMG submission 187475) | Wetland sediment microbial communities from St. Louis River estuary, USA, under dissolved organic matter induced mercury methylation -... | ecosystem: Environmental > Aquatic >...
GTCGCCGCGCCTATGTCCCGAGATGACACGCGCGGCTCGACCCTGTATGACGACCGCTCACCCTTGCCCTCCCTTTGGAAGCCGCCACGGGAGAGGCTTTACTTCTTTCATGACCGACACGGTGAGCGCACCCTCCAGCATCGCGGTACTCACCAGTGGTGGAGACGCGGGAGGGATGAACGCCGCGGTCAGGGCTGTGGTTCGGACGGCGTTGTTCCACGGAGTCGATGCCTACGTGATCTACAACGGATATCAGGGCCTGGTCGACGGAGGCGAGGCCATCCGACGCGCGTCGTCTGCGGACGTCGGGGGGATTCTGCATCGCGGTGGCACGGTGTTCGGCACCGCGCGGTGTGCCGAGTTCCGCACGAAAGAAGGCCGGCGCAAGGCTGTCGGCAACCTGCTGGAACGTCGGATCGATGCACTGGTCGTGATCGGCGGCGACGGCAGTCTGGCCGGGGCGAACGAGTTCCGGGAAGAGTGGGCCGGCACGGTTGCGGAGCTGGTCGAGGCTGGTCAGGTGACCGCCGAGGTGGCGGCCTCCCACCCGTTCTTGCGATTGGTGGGTCTGGCGGGATCGATCGACAACGACATGTCGGGGACCGACATGACGATCGGCGCCGACACTGCGCTTCACCGGATCACGGAGGCGCTGGACTCGATCCGCAGCACTGCATCGAGCCATCAGCGCACGTTCGTCGTCGAGGTGATGGGCCGACACTGCGGCTACCTGGCGATGACGGCAGGGCTGGCGACGGCAGCGAACTGGCTGCTGATCCCCGAGCGCCCACCAGAGGGCGAGGACTGGGCGCAGAACATGTGTGCGGCGATGCGGGCGGGACACGAGATCGGCCGTCGGCAGAGCCTGGTGCTGGTCACTGAAGGCGCCCAGAGTCGCGATGGCGAGCCGATCACGGTGGAACGTGTCAAAGAGGTGCTGGAGGAGCAGCTCGGCGAAGATGCCCGCGTCACCATCTTGGGCCACGTCCAGCGCGGCGGCGCACCGAGCGCGTTCGACCGGTGCCTGGCCACCCTGCTGGGACACGCGGCTGTCGAACGGCTGCTCGCCGAAGCGCCGGACGCTACACCGCAGCTGATCGGAATCCGGGGCAACCAGGTGGCCAGCTCGCCCCTGATGGAATGTCTGGCGCGGACCCGCGAGGTCGCCGACCGCATCGCACAACAGGACTACGACGGCGCGATGCTGTTGCGTGGCGGCAGCTTCTCCGAGTCTGAGGTCATCCTGAGCACCATGCAGCAAGCCGCGCCGCGACCTACCGCACCCGGGCGCCGACGGTTCAGGCTTGCCGTGCTGCACGGCGGCGGACCTGCGCCGGGCATGAACACCGCGGTCCGGGCCGCGGTGCGATTGGGCCTTGACCGCGGATATGAGGTCCTGGCCGTCAAGAACGGCTTCCTGGGCCTGCGCAACGGCGATATCCACGAGATGGACTGGATGAGCGTCAGCGGTCTGGTCTCCGAAGGTGGAGCCGACATCGGCACCAACCGGTACGTACCGGACGGACCCGCGATAGAGCAGATCGCCAAGCAGATCGCGGCCCATCGCATCGACGGCTTGTTGATGGCCGGCGGGTGGTGCGGCTACCAGGCCGCGCACCTGCTCCACACCCACCGCCGAACGTACGCATCTCTGGACATCCCGATCGTGTGCATGCCGATGACCATCAACAACGACCTGCCAGGCACCGAGCTGACGATCGGCAGCGATACGGCCTTGAACAGCATCGTCACTGATGTCGACAAGATCCGGCAGTCAGCTGTGGCGTCGCGGCGGGTCTTCGTGGTCGAGGTGATGGGCCACGACTGCGGCTACCTGGCTCTGATGAGCGGATTGGCGACCGGCGCCGAGCGGATCTACCTGCCGGAGCAGGACATGACGCTCAACGATCTCAGCGTCGATGTCCACAACCTGTCCGAGGCCTTCCGATCAGGCAAGCGCCTGGGCCTGGTGATCCGTAGCGAGAATGCCGACCCGGTCTATACCACCGGCTTCATCACCTCGGTGTTCGAGAAGGAGGGCGGCGACCTCTTCGATGCACGGCCGGCCATCCTCGGACATGTCCAGGAGGGTGGGGATCCCTCGCCGTTCGACCGCGTCCAGGCCAACGGGCTGACCGCGCACTGCATCGAGTACCTGGCCGAACAGCTGGAATCCGGCGGCCGGGCGAGCGCAATGATCGGCTTCCAGTCCGGGCGTATTCAGTTCACCGACCTGACCTCGTACCCCACCCTCATCGAGGCCGATGCCCAGCGCCCGCGCGAACAGCGATGGATGACGCAGCTTCCCCTGGCCGAGATCATGTCGACATGAACGAGCGGCCAACCTGACGGGTGCCGAACCGCCCGCGCGCCACGAGCTCGACGGTGACGAGCACCGCGATGGACTGCACCAGCAGCAGGGCCACCAGGACCACCAGCTGGACTGCTGCGGCCTGTAATGGTGAGGCGCCACCGAGCAGCATTCCGACGAAGGCTCCAGGAAGGGTGACCAGCCCGACGGTCCGGGTCTGGTCCAGGCCGGGAACGAGCGCCAGCGCGGCATCATCACGGGCGATGAGCATGGCCGAGTCGCGAGGCAGCAGGCCGATGGACAGCCCGGCCTCATACTCCCCATGACGGGTGCGAAGGGCATCGAGCGAGCGCCTGCCGGCGAGTGTCGTAGCCGTCATGGCCCCACCGATCAGGATGCCGACGATCGGCACCACGGCGATGGGCTGGCGGGGGATCAGGCCACTGAGCAGCAGGCCGATGGCGACCGGGACGGCACCAAGGGCGACGGGGGCGGTCGCGAGCCACCAGGCGCCCTGCCTGTTCAGACGCCTACCCGCCGTCAGCGATGCCACGGACAGCATCAGAGTGATGAACCCCAGCGTCAGCCACCACGACCTGAGCACGGCGAAGATCAGCAACCCGACGACGCCGAGCTGCACGCAGGCTCGCAGGGCGGCCAGCATGTCGTCGCGGCCATGTCCGAGATGTCCCCAGCGGTTGATGACCGCGGCCAGCCCCGTGCATACGACGACCACGAGCGCCAGGCGCACGAGCCCGCCGTACCCGTTCACACTCACCAGCGCGGCGGCGGGTCGGATCGCGGAAAGCATCACGGGCCGCATTATCCGCCGCTGGCTGGACACTCGGCCTGTCGCCGCGCGAGACGACCTAAACTCACAGTGTGATCTCCAGGATCGATCTGCGTGGCAGTGTGCTCGACGCGCGCTCCCTGCGCGACGTGCTGCCCCGAGCCGAGTTCGACGTCGAGGCCGCGCTGTCGGCGGTTCGCCCGATCTGTGACGACGTACGCAATCGGGGGGCCGAGGCATTGCGTGACCTGGGAGAGCGGTTCGACGGGGTCCGGCCCGGGCAGCTGCGCGTCCCAGCCGGGGTTCTGACATCGGCTCTGGACCTGCTCGACCCTGACGTCCGCGCGGCCCTCGATGAGACCATCCGGCGGGCGCGCATCGTCCACGAGGACCAGCGCCGCACCGACACGACCACCCAGGTGGCGCCCGGTGGGACCGTGACCGAGCGTTGGGTGCCGGTTGACCGGGTCGGCCTCTACGTCCCTGGCGGCGTCGCGGTCTACCCCAGCAGTGTCGTCATGAACGTCGTCCCCGCCCAGATCGCGGGTGTGGGCTCGGTCGCGGTCACGAGTCCGCCGCAACGGGACAACACCGGAGGCTTCGTCGGCTATCCCCACCCGACCGTCCTGGCGGCGTGCGAGCTTCTTGGCGTCCACGAGGTCTACGCCGTCGGGGGGGCTCAGGCGATCGCGATGTTTGCCTACGGCGCAAGGGAACCCGGCTTCGATGGCACACCCAACGCCGGTGCCGTGGTCTGTGAGCCGGTCGCCATGGTGACTGGTCCGGGCAACATCTATGTCGCCGCCGCCAAGCGCCTGCTCAAGGGCGTGATCGGCATCGACGCCGAGGCCGGGCCGACCGAGATCGCGGTGTTGGCCGACGACAGCGCCGATCCCGAGCACGTCGCGGCCGATCTGCTCAGCCAGGCCGAGCACGACACGCTCGCAGCCTCGGTGCTCGTCACGGACAGCGAGGATCTCGCCCAACGGGTTGAGGCTGCGTTGGTGCGCAGGGTGTCCGCGACCAAGCACATCGAACGAGTCACGGCTGCGCTGTCCGGTCGGCAGTCAGGTGTTGTGCTCGTGGACGACATCGAGGCCGCCATCACCGTGGTCAACGCCTATGCCGCAGAGCACCTGGAGATCCAGACCCGCGATGCGCGTGCGGTGGCCCTGCGGATCCGCAACGCAGGGGCGATCTTTGTGGGGGCGTTTTCACCGGTGAGCCTCGGCGACTACTGCGCGGGCTCCAACCATGTGCTGCCAACAGGTGGATCGGCCAGCAATAGCAGCGGTTTGTCCGTGCAGTCGTTCCTGCGCGGCATCCACGTCGTGGACTACACCGAGGCCGCTCTGCGCGAGGTCGCGGGCCAGGTGATCACGTTGGCCGGCGCCGAGGACCTCCCCGGGCATGGCGAGGCAGTCGCGGCGAGGTTCGGGGACAGCACAGGTTTCAGCGACGGTACCGACTCGTGACCAGCTCGCTGAGCGATCTGTTACGCCACGACCTGTTGGGTCGAACCGCCTATGGCGCACCGCAGCTGGACGTGCCGGTTCCGTTGAACACCAACGAAAACTCGTATGCCGTGCCCCAACAGGTGGTCGATGCGATCCTGTCCTCCGTTGCCGAGGTTGTGCCAGGTCTGAACCGCTACCCGGACCGCGAGTTCGTCCGACTGCGCGAGGATCTGGCGGCATACCTGACCCGGACCAGCGGCGCTGCCGTGACGGCTGGGCAGGTGTGGGCGGGCAACGGCTCCAACGAGGTGCTGCTGCACATCCTCCAGGCGTTCGGCGGGGTCGGCAGGGTTGCGCTCGGCTATACCCCCACCTACTCGATGCACTCGATCATCACGCAGACCGTTGGCACCAGATGGGTCGACGGACAGCGCGGCGGCAGCGGCGGTCCCTTCCACCTGGACGTCGCATCCGCGGTGGCCCAGGTCAAGGCACACCAGCCGAACATCGTGTTCCTGTGTTCGCCGAACAACCCGACCGGCACGGCGCTGGGGCTCGACGTCGTTGAGGCTGTCTATGACGCCGCAGGGCAAGCGCTCGTGGTGGTGGACGAGGCCTACGCCGAGTTCGCCCGCGCCGGCACGCCAAGCGCGCTGACGCTTCTGGCAGGCCGGGACCGTCTTGTGGTCACCCGCACCATGAGCAAGGCATTCGCCTTGGCCGGTGCACGGGTGGGTTATCTCGCGGCGACCCCTGAGCTCACCGAATGCCTGCGACTCGTCCGGCTGCCGTACCACCTCTCTGCCACGACCCAGGCCGTCGCCTGTGCCGCGCTCGAGCACTCAGAGGGTCTGCTGGCAGCGGTGGAGCTCGTCAAGGTCCAACGCGACCGCATCGCGTCCGACCTCGCCGAGATGGGCCTTGACCCGGTCCCGAGCGATGCCAACTTCGTGCTCTTCGGCGGCCTTGCGGACGAGCGGGCCACATGGCAGTCGTTGCTGGATCAGGGCATTCTGATTCGCGACGTCGGGTTGGCCCACTATCTTCGTGTCACAGCAGGGACGCCCCAGGAGACCGAGGCATTCCTCGGGGCGATGCGTCGCCTCGCCCCGACCCACCGGCAGGAGCAGTCCTCATGACCCAACAGGACACCGAGCGCAACCAACGGGACGCCGTGCCTCCCAGCGCAGCTCCGGCCGCACCTCGCGTCGCGCACCTGAGGCGGTCGACGGACGAGTGCACGGTCGAGGTCGAGCTCAACCTTGACGGCAGGGGCAACTCCCGGATCAGCACCGGTGTGCGCTTCTACGACCACATGCTCGCCAGCCTTGCCAAACACGCGCTGATCGACCTACGCGTCGAGGCCACCGGCGATGTCGACGTCGACGCCCACCACACGGTCGAGGACGTCGCCATCGTCCTGGGTGACGCTTTTCGCGAAGCGGTGGGCGACAAACGTGGGATCTCACGCTTCGGCGATGCGACCGTCCCCCTGGACGAGGCGCTCGTGCAGGCGGTCGTCGACGTCGCCGGGCGTCCGTACTTCGTCCATGAGGGTGAGCCCGAAGGCCAGGCCTACGTGCTCATCGGCGGCAACTATGCAGGGTCACTGACCCGGCACGTGTTGGAGACCTTCGCCCAACACGCCGGCATCGCGCTGCACGTGCGGGTCTTGTCCGGTCGGGATCCGCACCACATGGTCGAGGCACAGTTCAAGGCCGTGGCTCGGGCGCTGCGGGCAGCTGTCGCGCTGGACCCGCGCGTGAAGGGCATCCCGAGCGCGAAGGGCAGTCTCTAATCCCGTGACCGTGCCGTGGCACTCCGCCCGTCAGGGGCGGGGGATGCTCATCCTGAGGGGCACGCCGGACGCGGTCTCGACCTGGGCCCGGCGTGGTCTTGCGCCGGTGCACGTCGTGCCTCTCAATGGCTGGACTGCGGTGCTTCCAGCTGGAGCGTCTCGCGCGCTGCCACCGTATGACGACACGATCCAGACGCTGGCCGGGCGCCACGTGGCCTCTCGACTGCGTTCAGCCATAGGCCTTTTCGCGGTCGATGGCAACGCAGTGATCACCGTCCATCCCACCGGGTGGCGGGCCATACCGAGGTGGTTCGTCTGGTCTCCGGGACGGGGTGTGGCGCGCCCTTGGCACCTGGCCCCGGGGCGCCCGGCAGACCTGTTGACCGCCGCCGGCATCGGCGACGGAAGGGTTGGCCGCGATGTCAGAGACACCCTTGTCGAGGCTGGCGGTGATGCTGACGGTGTGCTTCACGACCTGATGGCCCTGCTCTTGTTGCCGGGGTCCGATCTGCTCGATGGAGGACAAGACCCCGCCACCGCACAAGGTTCGACCCTGGTCGAGCCGGACGTTCAGCAGATCATCAAGTTCGAACGGATCGTCAGTGACCAGGCCCTGCACCAGGCCGAGCTGGAGGAGGACTAGGTGGCCGCGAAGGTGGTGGTGCTGGACTATGGCAGCGGTAACGTCCGCTCGGCGGTTCGCATGCTCGAGCGCGTGGGAGCCAGTGTCGAGCTGAGCGCTGACCATCGGTCCGTTCTGTCCGCAGACGGCCTCTTCGTGCCGGGAGTGGGTAACTTCCACGCCTGTATGCGCGGCCTGCGGGCTGTGGACGGCCCTCGCCTGATCGACGTTCGGCTCGCGGGCGGCCGACCCGTGATGGGGGTCTGCGTGGGGATGCAGGTTCTCTTTGATGGGTCGACCGAGCCCAGCGCGGGCGGACAGGAGGACGGCCTGGGGGAGTGGCCTGGCGTTGTCGAGCGGCTTGCCGCGGCGGTCGTCCCGCACATGGGATGGTCGACCGTGAAGGCCGCAGCAGGCTCTCGGCTCTTCGCCGGGGTCGAGAACGAGCGCTTCTACTTCGTCCACTCCTATGCGGCACTGCGATGGATACTCGAACCCGAGGGCAGCATGGTCGTCATGGCCCCCAAGGTGAGCTGGGCCGAGCACGGGTCATCGTTTGTCGCGGCGGTCGAGAACGGGCCCTTGGTGGCGACCCAGTTCCACCCTGAGAAGTCCGGGGACGTCGGTGCCCGGTTGCTCGAGAACTGGGTGGCGTCGTTGTGACCGATGAGCAACCACTGACCGATGAGCAACCACTGACCGATGAGCAATCACTGACCGATGAGCAACCACCAAGGAGTCACACCATCGTGCCCTCAGCGCCCCGTCTTGAGCTCCTTCCCGCCGTCGATGTCGCTGACGGTCAGGCCGTTCAGCTCGTCCAGGGTGTCGCCGGCACCGGCGGGCAGTTCGGTGACCCATGGAGCGCCGCCAAGGCCTGGCAGGACCAGGGCGCCGAGTGGATCCACCTGGTCGATCTCGATGCCGCCTTCGGCCGCGGCTCCAACCGTGAGCTGCTCGCCAGCATCGTCGGCCGGCTCGACATCTCGGTCGAGATGTCCGGTGGCATTCGTGACGCCGAAAGCCTCGAGGCCGCGTTGGCGACCGGGTGTCGGCGGGTCAATCTCGGCACGGCTGCTCTGGAAGACCCTGAGTGGACGGCCCGGGCCATCACCGAGTACGGGGACCGCATCGCGGTGGGCCTCGACGTCCGCGGAACCACCCTGGCGGCTCGAGGCTGGACCCAGGACGGCGGCGACCTCTGGGAGACTCTCGATCGGCTCGATCGGGAGGGCTGCGCCCGTTACGTCGTGACCGACGTCAACAAGGATGGCATGCTCAAAGGTCCCAATCTCGAGCTGTTGCAGCAGGTATGCACGCACACCGACCGCCCGGTCGTGGCCTCTGGCGGGGTGTCGACCCTCGCCGACCTCGAAGCGATTCGCGCCCTGGTCACGTTGGGGGTCGAGGGGGCGATCGTCGGGTCGGCCCTCTACCGGCACGCGTTCACCCTGCCGCAGGCACTTGACGTGGCCGGCCGACCATGACCGACCCCTTGCCGCTGCGTCGGCGTCACTCGACCGGTGGTCCGTGGGAAGAGGTCTTCGGATACTCGCGCGCAACCCGAACGGGGGACCGCATCGTCGTCTCCGGGTGCACCGCAGTCGTGGACGGCGAGGTGCGGCACCCTGGCGATGCCGGCGCACAGATGTCCACAGCCCTTGACACCGCGCTCAGCTCCGTTATCGCCCTTGGTGGCAGCATTAATGACGTGATCCTGACCCGCATGTATGTCGTCCACCGGGCTGACTGCGACTCGGTCGGCCGGGTGCACGGTGAGCGGTTCGCCCACGTACGCCCTGCGGCAACGATGATCCTGGTTACAGGTCTCATCGACGACGCGATGCTTGTGGAGGTGGAGGTCGAGGCACAGGTTGGCCCAACCAGACCCGGTCCAGCAGAGCCTGTTGTGCGCGACGGCCGCAGCGCGTGAGCCACGAACCCGCTTCCGACTCGTCCGGGACGCCGTGGACCGGGCGTGCGTTGACGGGCACAGGATTCGATGATGATCTGGGCGAGGCCGACGTCGACCTGATCGCGGCACTGGACGATCCGCAGGACGAAACAGGCTTGATGCAGGCCGTGGCACGCGCCCGACTGCTCGTCCCCATCGTTGCTGCGCCATCGGAGGTCGACGACTCAGCCGAGCCGACGGTCGAGAAGCTCGCAGTCAAGAGCGCCACCGACATGGCCGTGGTGACCCTGACCCTGCCGGACGGGCAACGTGCGCTACCGGTCTTCAGCAGCCTCGCTGCGCTCTCGGCGTGGGACGCCGCCGCGCGCCCCTCCCCGGTCACCAGTGCAAGGGCCGCACAGGCAGCGGTCTCCGAGCGCTGTGACGTGATGCTGCTCGACCTGGGCTTGGGACACGAGTGCGTGCTGCGTCCCAGCATGGTGTGGGCCTTGGCGCAGCAGCGTGAGTGGCTGCCCGCGCATACCGATCCCTTTGTGACACAGGCGCTTTCGCGAGCAACGGCCGACGAGGCAGACGTGATCGACTGCGTCGGCGAGAGCGACCCCGTCGGAGCCGGCATCCTGCGCGTCGTGCTGCGCCTGCGTCCGGGGCTCGACTCGGCCCAGGTGCAGGCGCTCGCGACTCGCGTCGGCGAGCAGATCGCCACGGACGGCGAGGCTCGGGCGCGGATCGACGGCCTCGCGTTCACCATCCGCCAAGCCTGAGGGAAACTCTGTAGTCGGCTGGCCGTGGGCTGTGAAAAACTCGGTGTCATGCCGCTCGATCCGTACCGCCGTGTGCTATCCGTCCCCGCTCTGCGGCAGGCGCTGGTCCTCGGCATCCTGGTGCGTATCCCCATCTTTGCCGGTGGCGTGATCCTCACCCTCCACGTCGTCCAGACCCTCCACCGTGACTACGGCTCTGCCGGGCTCGTGAGCGCCGCGGCGACCATCTGCATCGCGGTAAGCGGGCCATGGCGTGGCAGGTTGCTGGACACCAAAGGCCTGCGTCGCGTGGTCCTGCCCTCGCTGGTCGTCACCGCGGTCTGCTGGTCGATCGCGCCCTTCGTGGGCTACCTCCCGTTGCTCCTGCTTGCCGCGCTTGCCGGCCTGTTCGTCGTCCCGACGTTCTCGATCATCAGGCAGGCGGTCATCGCGGCTGTCCCGGGCCACGATCGGCGCACAGCGCTGGCGCTGGACTCGGTGGCCGTCGAGGTCTCCTTCATGGTCGGCCCCATCGTCGGCGTCTGGGCGGCTACCGTCTGGCCGACTGCGTGGGTCCTTTTCGTCATCGAGATGCTCGGCATCGTGGCTGGCATCGGGCTGTGGGCGGCCAACCCGGCCATGCATTCGGATCGCGCCGACGACAACGGCGGCGACAGCGCCGAGAAGCTGCCGCGCAGGGCATGGTTCCGTCCGCAGTTCCTGGCCATGTGTGCAGCAGGTGCCGCCTCGACGATCGTCCTGTCCGGGTCCGACATCGCGTTTGTCGCGGCCTTGCGCGACTTCGGCATGGTCTCGCTGCTCGGCCCCGTCCTCGCGATCTGGGGTTTTGGGTCCGTGGTCGGCGGTCTCGTCTACGGCATGCTGCGACGGTCCATCCCGGCCTTCCTGCTCCTGGGCGGGCTCAGTCTGGCAACCCTCCCCCTCGCTCTCTCGCCCAGCGTGTGGCCGCTTGCTGCGCTGGGCTTCCTCGCGGGTCTGCTCTGCGCGCCGACGATCACCGCGACGGTCGACCAGCTCAGCCGGGTCGTGCCCGAGGCGGCCAGAGGAGAGGCGATGGGGTGGCACGGATCCGCCATGACTGCCGGCTCAGCGCTGGGTGCCCCGCTGGCCGGTCTGGCGATCGACCACTGGGGTTGGGGCGGTGGATTCGTCACTGTCTCCGCGGTAGGCGTTGCAGTGGCCACAACGGGTGCAGGGGCGACGTATGCCTACCGCCGCACCCGCGCGAGGGCCGTGACCCGACGGGCCCAGAGCACCGACCAGGTGAGCTTGTCACCCGGCCCCTGACCGTGGCACTCGGCCCACACGGCGCTGCTCCTGCGTTCGGCCCTGTCAGGATTGGGAATCCAAGGGGTCACGCTGGTAGCGTTACGCACGACCGGCTGTGTCGACGGGTTGCCCACAAGCTGCCCGACCGACATAGCGTGCAAGAGAAGCCATGCAAGTCGCTTCCACCCGCGTCGGCGCGCTCGCAGTTCACTGCGGCAAGCTGCCGGGTTCCAGGTCCGCCCGGCTGGGGCGTCGCACCGATGGTGCGCCGTGGCAGACGTGCAGCGTATGACGCGTGCTTGCCACCCGTCGTGCGCGGCGGTTTGGTTGGATGCTCCTTGTTCTCAAAGCTCCTCGCGCACCTCACGGTGGCGGGGAGCTTTTCCCGTCTCTGATGGTCGCCTTGACGGACAACACTGTCCCCCTTGACGGACAACAAAGGAGAACCACATCAGCGAACCTCGTATCAACGACCGGATCCGGGTCCCGGAAGTGCGGTTGGTTGGCCCCAATGGTGAGCAGGTCGGCATCGTGCGCGTCGAGGACGCGTTGCGACTCGCTGCCGAGTCGGACCTCGACCTCGTCGAGGTGGCTCCGATGGCAAAGCCGCCGGTCGCCAAGCTCATGGACTTCGGCAAGTTCAAGTACCAGGAAGCCATCAAGGAGCGGGAAGCGCGCAAGCACCAGGTCAATACGGTCATCAAGGAGATCAAGCTCCGGCCCAAGATTGACCCGCACGACTACGCCACCAAGAAGGGCCACGTCGAGCGGTTCCTCAAGGCTGGTGACAAGGTCAAGGTGACGATCATGTTCCGCGGTCGCGAGCAGTCCCGGCCCGAGCTCGGTTTTCGCCTGCTGCAGCGCCTCGCCGAGGACATCGGCGAGCTCGGCTTTGTCGAGAGCACGCCGAAGCAGGACGGCCGCAACATGATCATGGTGATCGGTCCGACCAAGAAGAAGGCGGAGGCCAAGGCCGAACAGCGCCGCAAACGCGAAGAGGCTGGCCCCGGTGGCGCAGCGCCGACCAAGGTGGCTACGAAAACCGTCGATGCTGCCCCCTCAGTGGCCGAGAACCCGTTGGTTGTTCCCGAGGTAGTCGCCGCCGAGGTGGTTACGCCCGAGGTGGTTGTCCCCGAGGTGGTTGTCCCCGAGGTGGTTGTCCCCGAGGTGGCTGCGCCCAAGGCGCCGGCTGCCAAGGTGGCTGCGCCCAAGGCGCCGGCTGCCAAGGTGGCTGCGCCCAAGGCGCCGGCTGCCAAGGTTGCTGCGCCCAAGGTGCCGGCTGCCAAGGTTGCTGCGCCCAAGGCGCCTGCCGCCAAGGTTGCTACCAAGAAGGTTGCCGCCAAGAAAGCCGTTCC
>Ga0209798_10001926_pt1 | contig 12280 bp, 12 predicted proteins | sample DOMMetBare3Fresh_FD_187475 | JGI IMG/M metagenome (GOLD analysis project Ga0209798, IMG submission 187475) | Wetland sediment microbial communities from St. Louis River estuary, USA, under dissolved organic matter induced mercury methylation -... | ecosystem: Environmental > Aquatic >...
AAGGCGTCGTAAGGCAGTTTGCCAATATTTTTGAATTTTTCAATAACCGGTTTTTGTGGGTTCTTCATGTCCAGCGTCCAGATTTCTCCGGCATCAAAAAGGCTGAAAACAAAACGCTGTCCAGGAGCATCCACCAGCCCAACTACTTTGGAACGTTTACCGTCGCCATAGTCGGCCGGAATATCGGCAACCAGTTCCAGCGTGTCCGAGGAAAACACTTTTACGCCGCCGGGTGTGTAATTGGATACGGCGATTAGCTTGCCGTCCTGGGAAATCGCTCCGCCTATGCTGTTACCTGCCTGAATAATGCGTTTATCCAGTTTATCCTGCAACATATCAATTTTGCTTAAACCGCCGTCGCGTCCAAAAATATAGGCGTAACGCTGATCGCGGGAGAATACGACCGACGCATGAGACAAATCGCCCAGCTTGTCGATTTTAGCGAGTTGTTTATGGGTTGTGGTGTTGATAATTAATGCTGAACCCGCTTCGCGTTCGATGACGATACCGAGATCGCCAGTTGCGCGGAGTTCAGCGTGGGTGTTGAAGGAAAGGATTAAGCTTAGGCTTAGGAGGGGGAGTATTTTTTTCATAAAGTCATGTAGTCGTAGGTGCGCATAGCGTACTATCAATTGGGTCAATAAAGCGGCAAAAGGCACGCGATGCGTACCCTACGGCTCTATTAAATCTCCAGCGCAGGGATAATAAAAATATTAGCGTACATTTTTCGCCTCGGCATTTACGAGGGCCGCCATTGTCGCCGTGTCTCTTTGCCCATTTGTATTGAGTCCTTGTATAACACTGGCCTGATTTTGTGGCGGTTGATTTTGGCTTACCTTCCACTTGCCTGATAGGCGAGTAACAACCATTTCAATTCCCACAATAGCCTCAATCAGCTTTTCGGTAAAGTCGTATGGAGCGTCCGATACTGTCCACGGTTTCGGAAAAGCCGACTCATTATCTGTGGTAAGAGCCTCGAGCTGGGTACGAACCCAAGCAGCATCATCGATGATGCGCAAAAAACCATAGGCATGAACGACTGTGTAATTCCATGTGGGAACAACCTTCCCCGTTTCCTGCTTGGTAGCGTACCAGGACGGACTGATGTAAGCATCCGGGCCGTGAAATATAGCCAACACTTCAGTACCCGATTTCAGATCAAGCCAGACTGGATTTGAACGGGCGACGTGACCTTGTAAGGTACCAAACGGCGAAGGCGTTTCCGAAAGATGCAGCGGAATGTGATTTGCGTTGATTCCATTTGAGGAGAGCGTAACCAATGTGGCAAGCGGTCGGCTACGCATCAGTTCGTGCATGACCTCAATACTCGGTTGTTCAAAATGTGTGGGTATGTACATGCACTACTCGGTAACGTAAATTAGCTCGTTGCTCCACTCACTCTACAGTTACTGCTTGCCGGTTGTTTGGGCAGCACCTTCGATCGACATATTAATTCCCAAATCCTTTGCGGCTTTAACTGACAATAAATCAATCATTTGTTGAGCGCCAGAGCCTGCCACACCCCCTGCCCCACCTGTTACAATTTGTGGCACCCAAGCGCCTTTATAAGTACCTATGGCCTCGGCATACGCCTTTTGGATACTTACATAAGCTTCCAGTTTTTGGTCCAATGCACCATTGGCTTGCATTTCCAGCCGTTTCTTTTCGGCATTACCTTGCCCCTCCAGTATTTGTTTATTTTTATATTGCTCGGCTTGTTTTGCTTCCAGAGTAGCCACCTCCAGAAATTGCTGTGCTTCAGTTATTTTTTGAGCTTTAATTGCTTCTTGTGTCCACTTGGCTTTTGCTGCTTCAGCCTGCCCCAGTTTCTCAGCTGTAATAGCATCTTGTTCTGCTTTTAAGGCGTTTGCCTGGGCAATTTGGACACCCTGAATAGACACTTGTCTTTGGGTTATTTGTGACTCAATGGCATCATCGTATTTAATTTGATTGATTGTGATCGGCAGCAGGTTAATGCCAAAAACTTTGGTGGCGCTTTCCTGTTCCCTGACTGGAATTCCTCCCGCCATGACAATTTCAGCAGCGTTAACTGTTTTTTCAACCCCGGTCAGTGGGTCAGGCACTTTAAGTGATACGGTGCGTGTTTGATAAGTGCCGTTTTTTGCTTGATCTTGCATATACTGAAGCAACATATTACGCTTTTCAGCAGCTGATTCCGTAGAGGACATCAGCGGTCCGGAAGTATAGGCTGCCGATTCCAATGTGGGCCTAATAATTTGCTGCTCGACGGACTTAATATTGCCGAATTTCCTGTGAATCATGATCAAATGGTCGTGATCTATGGGCATTTCCCAGGACACCACGCCGGATACGTTGGCGTGACCACCGTCATTGAAACGTAATTTAAGACTCTCATCTCGGGCCGCACCCTGATCCATTGCCGAGGAAAATGAAAATTGTGAGCGCAATGGGTATTTAGTAACCGAACCAAACCATTGAGTATACCAGCCAGGATCCACAGCGGCCAGCAAAGTGCCATTGGGATATTGAATAACCATGATTTCCGTTGAGTCCAGCATTTCCACCGTATTTGAAATTATCCATGAGCCACCGATTGCTAGCGCAGCAACTAAGGCGATTGTCCTGGCTTTACTGGATAATGTACCGGCTTTATTGATAGCATTTTGAATGTCTGTCATATTTTCTCAGTATCTCTGTGGTGAGTTGATGTTTTTATGATTATTGGAATTACTTATCTTCTTGTTCAATCATATCCAGCCGTGTGCAGCATTGGACGATTGATAATCACTATTAATTTAAAGCTGGCTTGCGTAAAACACCTATCAGCCACAACGCCTCATCCCGATTCATAAATGGCTGCCACGGCGGCATGGCCGTACCTTTGCGACCGTTAAGAATCGTCGAAACCAAAAACTCATCCGGTTTTTCGGCCAGGCTGTCTGGTAATAAAGCTGGTCCCATGCCGCCTTGTAAGGTTAAACCGTGGCACGCGCCGCAATCATTTTTGAGTAGATTGCGCAGTTCGCTTTGTCTTGCCACCGATGGTTCAGCCGCCAAAGTGGTTTGCATAGAGAGCCATAGAACCAATAATAGACGGAGTCCAAAAACGTGTTTTTGGACTCCGATTGATGACATCATCAGGGTTTCAACCCAGCATAATACGCCGCGACATTGCTAATGTCATTGTCGGTTAAGGAACCGGCAATCGCATTCATGATGTCGGATTTACGGGTTTTATCGCGGTATTGTGCTAGCGCTGATTTCAGATAAGCAACATCGCGTCCTGCCAACGGCGGAAACGGCGCATCGGCTGAAGGTGTTTTAATGCCGTGACATTGCGAACACACCGCCGCCGCTCTGGCTTGGCCTGCATAAATAACGGCGGCATTAACTCTGTGGGTCGACAGCAGCCCCAGCATTAACGCGCCTAGAAGTGCCATGAGTCTCATTACTTTGCCCCTTTCATTTTGCTCGCGTTTTCAAACTCGTCAGGTGAAAGGCCGCGTGTCATGTATTTAACTCTGCCGTGAGAGAAAATACCCGCCGGGCTTTCCATCGCAATTGAGGCGACTTTTTCTAAAGATGTTGAATCATAAACGACTACTTCATCGCCACTGTAACCCGCACTGACATACAGGAATTTACCATCGGCACTGTATTCAGGGAAATAGGCATGACCGCCTACATCCAGGGTTTTAACCACTTCCAGGGTTTTCTTGTCGATCAGCTGGATGGTACGTGCGCGGCGGTCTTTAGAGATAATGTCGACGGCGACATAAGGCGCATTGGCATGGGCGGCGGGCGATTCAGTGCCGCCAGAGACGGGCACTTGTTTAACCACTTCCATTTTGTCCAGATCCCAGACGCTGACAACCATTTTGTCGCAATCGCCAAAGTTGGTGCCGAACCCCAAGGTGCGACCGTCTACTTCAACTGCCGCGCCGCCGCCAACGTGAGGTACGCAACCGGCCTCGAGTTTTTTGATGATTTTGCGCTCATTTAAATCAATCGCAGTGACGATGCTGTCGTCGTAAGAGGCAACCATTAACTTGCTGCCGCCATGCGTCAAAAAGGCATCATGCAGATGGCGGCCCACATTTTCAATTTTGGTGACAGGAAAACCCTCTTTTAAATCAACTACCCAGACTTGACCGGCATTTTCCAGAGCGATAGCAAAAATATCAGCAAACGGTGTACCGATGACCATACCGGAATCGGAGGTGACCATCTTGCCGTCAGGATCGATACCTTCCAGTTCAAAGGTTTTTAGTGGTTCCAGCGTATCGGCATCAAGAATGACAGCGTTGTGCGGGACATAAGAGCCAGCCATGATGTATTTGCCGTCGCGGGAAACACCGAGGCCCGGCCCGTTGAATCCGGTCTTGACGCTGCGTACCACTTGCATGGAGTACAGGTCGACTTTAAATATTTCGGCAGTGTCATTTTTAACATAAGCCCAGCGCGGGTTGGCGGGGTTATAGTCAATAATGTGCGCCGCTGTCCCTGTTGCTACTTCACCGATTTGCTTATGCGTAACGCTGTTGATGAATACCGCTTTTGAGCCTGAACCGCGCCCGTATTTGCCACGCGCAGCGACGCCGATAATATTATTAATGTCGTCGATTTCATAGATCGGTTTAGCTGGCAGCGTACTTTCGTCTTTAACAATTACTTTTACTGATGCTTTGATGTCGTCAATAGTCCAGGCCGGGTTGGCCAGTTTGGGCGTACTTTGTAAGTGCTTGACCAAGCCGCGGATTTCATCATCCGATAAGCGGCCATAAAACGGAGGCATTAGGGTATCAAAACTGCCGGTCATGATTATAGTGCGTAAGGCAGTGGGGCTGCGGCCTTTCAAGGATTCGGCATTTAACCCGGGAGCAATAAACCCGCCAAGGTCTGAGCCGTGACAACTGGCGCAGTTGTCTTCATATAACTTGTGCATTTTTTGGGCATCATCGGAAGCGGCCTGTGCGCCTAACGGCAACAGCAGCGCGGTTAAACAGGTGATGACTGATTGGGACAGAAGTTTTTTTGTTATTTTCATTCTTATAGACTCCAAGTAGTATTGAATCAATATTATCTTGTCTGATTGAAAAGCTCAAGTTTGATTTTGGTTTTGATTTCGGTTTATTGTTGAGTGTTATATTTTGTGGGAGCGGCTTTAGCCGCGAAGAGCGATAGACCCATCATTAGTTATTGTTCCTAATAATTGGTACCCTCGCGTAGTTCCCGTTTTCCTCCAAGATAAACACAGACAAACTGGTTTTTTCCATCATAATTGATAATCGCCGAATTAAAATCACACATCTTGGCAACATGCTGCTTATTCAACTGAATAATGTCGCCTTTTTTGCAGTTGTTTTCAATTTTAACCGTTTCAACACCTTGTTCAGGGATATTCAAACAGACTTTACCAACGGTTTCTTCCGCGTAACAGACAGGTAGCATTAATAGCAGGACAAGCGCGCAAATGATTTTCATGACCAATTTTTATCTTTAATTTAGTATGGTTTAGTGCTTAATGTAGGTTCCATGGGCTTTCGCTACTTGTTCAGGTGTGAGGCCGATGTAGTTGTAACTGATTAGGGGTCGCATTTTAAAGCAGTATCGAAAAGGAATGCTTACAGGTGAAAACAAAGTATAAACATTTAACCCAAGTTTAACACATACAAATAAACCTCCCATACAATCATAATCTTACGTATTAAAAAAACTTCAAGTGGGGAGGCGTCAAGTAAAATGGCACTATAAAAATTACAAAAATAAAATACCAATTAGATCATAATGTTATAATTTTGAATGAGGCAAAATGGGGGAATGGTGTTAAATATGGGCTGGGTCATGGAACCGAGGAAGCGGAAGTCAGGCGTAAAATGGCATTGGCAGGGTATCGGCTCGTAGCCGACTACGAAGTAATAGACCGTCAATATTTTCAGGTCTTCTCCCGAAAAAAGCCATAACGTCCAAGGGGGTTAAATCAGGTTTCCTGATATGGCATAAAATCAGAAGAATTATTTACGCGATGCATACGATCCTAAAAATGCTGCAAGGCGGCGACCGACGGTCCATCGGCAGATCGAATGAAGTGGTCGCTTTGGTGTCGGATAAGCCGGAACTCTTTGACATATTGATTTCTGGGATGAGTCTCTCCGACCCGCTGGTGAGTATGCGTTGTGCCGATGCCGCAGAAAAAGTCACCGTCTTGCATCCTGATTATCTGTTGCCTTACAAGCACACACTGATTGAAGAATTGAGCCGGATTGAGCAGAAGGAAGTGCGCTGGCATGTTGCTGCGATGTTGGCTCGCTTGCCGCTCAGTGAAAACGAGCAACAGCGTGTCGTTGACATATTACTGTCTTATACCAACGACCGCAGTAGTATCGTCAAGACAATCGCTATGCAAGCGCTCGCAGAGCTTGCCATGCGTGATAAAAAGTTGCGTCCACAAGTTTTGCGACATATCGAAGAACTCTCTGTTATAGGAATACCTGCGATGCACGCGAGAGGGAAGCATCTACTATCGGAGCTTCGTAAATGCTAATCAGGATTACTTTTGCGCCAGATACTTCAGGTCATCACACTTTTTCGGAGACAAACATGAAAAACTTAGTTGCGATCCTTATAATATCTGTGCTCACTGCTTGCTGTGGGGTTAGTTCGAGTAGTGACTCTCGGGTGGCGGCAACAACAGTCACTATCTCCGGAGTTAATACCGCGACCACACTCAATAAAACCGTTGAATACAGCGTTGATGTATCCGGTGAGAGCAACAATGTAGTCATAAGCGGAGGCAATACCGTCAATCAGTTACTTGTCTCAGGGGAAAACAACGATATCACTATTGAAAAAATGGCTGTTGTCAAAAGCATTAATATGTCCGATAACAGTAACAATTTGTATGTTCCAGTTGGCTTCCGGGCGCAAGTCTTGAACACAGGTTTGCAAAATGCTGTTATCGAGAAATAAGAGCGCACACACCAGCTGATCACTTAAAACATTAGGCCCTAAATAATCGGAGAATTTACCATGATAGAAACAAAAGAAGTGTCATCAAAACTGTATCTTGCCATAAAGAAAAATCTGACTCTTCCTGAAATAAAATCTTTCGCTCAGGATATTCTGCCAAAGTTATGTTCTGAAATTGAAGCATTAGGATTGAAAATCGCGGGTGCATTGGAATTTATGTACTTTGGTATTGATGGAAATCCTGAAACAAAGTTTGATTTAATTATATCGTTTCCCGTCAATATAAGAGGAGCCGAATCAACGCTATTTGAATACTATGAATCCGAACCTTTCTACTGTGTATATATTGATTATAAAGGCAGTATGAACGGCATAGGGGAAGCATGGAGTGCATTTCTTAAGACAGTTGTGGAATCAGGTTTGACCCCGACGGGTCAATGCAGGGAAGTATACAAAATCTGGATAGGTGATGAGAGTAACGACAATCTTACGGAGCTTCAGCTGGGCATTTCCAGGAATACTTAATACTGTGGTCATGGGACGCGCAAAAACAGGGCTAAAGTGTTCAAGTTACATAATTACCATTCCTTACAACTACCGAATCTTTTGCTTTGCAACAATTAATAGTTGAGCCAAATGTCCTGTATGTCTGTCCAGTTTGTGGCGGTGTACTACACCTGCATGAATCCGGTAAAAATTATGCCTGCCAGAATCAACATAGCTTTGATCTGGCTAAAGAGGGCTACCTGAATCTTTTACCAGTACAGTATAAGCATTCCAAAGAGCCGGGTGATTGCAAGCAAATGATGGTAGCCAGGCGCGAATTTTTGGAGACGGGATTTTATGAGCCTATGGCCAAAGCTGTGGCGATAATGATTGATGCAATCAACGTAAAAGGTCTGCGTCTATTGGATATGGGTTGTGGTGAAGGTTATTACAGCCGAAAAATTGTCTTTTACTGCAAGCATGGTAAACAGCTTGCCTTGCATGGCATTGATATTGCCAAGTTCGCCATAGCTGCGGCCGCTAAAAAACAGCCTGATGCCCAGTTTATAGTGGCCAGTTCAAACCGGCTGCCATATCCGGATCAGTATTTTGATTTTGTGATGAGAGTATTTGCGCCATCGGATGACGGTGAACTCACACGGGTACTTAAATCTTCCGGCCATTTGCTTACAGTGACACCTGGCCCTCGTCATCTATGGCAGTTAAAAGAATTTATCTATGCCGACGTAAAAGAACATGCCTCAGAGAGTCTGCTGCCACAGGGCTTTGAACGCATAGCCGCACAGCGGATCAGCTACAAAATAACCCCGAATCCCCAGCAAAGAATGGCTCTTTTACTGATGACGCCTTTTGCATGGCGAGCTAATGAAAGCGCCCGGCAATCTTTAAGTGGCGTTTCAGAACTTGAGATTGAAACCGATTTTATTGTGACTTTGGCAATAAAATCAGCTGGGGGGTGAATCGCTTAGTGACATGCATGGCACACTTATGTATTTGCAGGAGCGATTGAACTCACCCCTACACGACATACTGGGTTTTATTAGGGGTTTTGCTTCATGTGCGGTTCAATAATCGACTTTTCAGTGTTATGCCGAAAATCACTAAACAGATACTATTAGCAGATTTTAAGCTAATGAGAAAAGCTTAAGTGCCGCGATAATAACCGCCTGAAGAACCCTTTCTTTGGGTTTTAGTTACCGATTCCGTCGCTTGTTTCTTGCTTTTACTTGTGGTCTCGGGAACTTGTTTTTTACTTTTACTTGTGGTTTCTGAAACTTGCTTTTTGCTTTTACTTGTGGTTTCAGGAACTTGTTTTTTGCTTTTACTTGCTGCTACTGTCCCTGATTTTGAACTTTTGGCTACAGACGCTACGCTTGGGGTTTTGTTTTTAGCTACAGCTACTGACGCTGGCTTAGGAATTTTAGCTACAGGTTCTGGCACGGGCTCTGGTTCAGTCGTTGGCTCGACGGCTGGTATTTCTTCTTCCAGTGGTGGTAATCTTTCATAAAGGGGGGTCGGCGTTCCATCCAGATCTTTAAGCGCCTGATTTAACGCTACTTGATCAAATTCTGGCAGTTCACCATTGTTGGCTTGTTGAATAAGCGCCAAAGCTAAAGCATAGCGCTCGTCCTGAGTCTTTTCCTCACCTTCTAGATCGGGGTGGGCTTCGGCATACAAGGTATTGTTTAACCAGCCCACCTTGATAGGTTGCTTGACTATATAAACCGGAGTTCCAATGGGAACGGAATTATATAAAGCCTCAATGTCTTCAGGATACATACGCACACAGCCATGTGTTATTTGCATGCCTATACCATAAATTTTATCAACGTCAGTACCATGTATTCGATATTCTCCCGGCAAAGCCAGATGCAACGCATAAGCGCCCAGAGGATTATTGGGGCCGGGCGGCACTATAGCTGGCAAAGGATCTCCTTCCGCAGCGTGTTCGCGTCTAATTGATTCGGGCGGATGCCATGCAGGATCTTTCACTTTTTTAACAACGCTGGTTTTACCCAGCGGGGTTTGCCAATCTTGCCTTCCTATGCCGTGCGCGTATGACTGTACCGTACCAGGTTGATCAGCAGGGTAATAATACATGCGGTATTCAGAAATATTTAAGGTAAGACCCTCATGAGGTGTATCGGGTAAAATACGTCTATTTGGTAAACGAACAACAGTACCTTTTTTTATAAGCCAGCGATCAAGTTTAGGATTCAAGGTCACTATTTCTGTTTGTCCCAGATTAAAGCGTCTAGCCACATCCAATAGAGTTTGGTCATTGTCTATGGTTATCGACACAGTATCGCCAGTAGACGTAGCAACAACTCTATCGCCAGCTATTTCAGGCAAATTGTAGGTAAAAGCATAAACATTATTAACCACAGTGAGCAATAACAATGGGCATGCAAAGAGGGTACGGATTTTCATTACGATAATTTTCTCAGGAACAATATAAAAAATAACATTCGGTTTAAGAATCGGCACTCATTAAGAGTAGAGCGCTTAAATGCCGATTTGAAAATTAATATTTTATCATGAGCCTTTTCATTAAACTATTTTGAACTGTGGCAACTATTAAATCAATAAAGTTCAACTAAAGCACTTAACAGTATAACTATCGCTACTTTATGATTTCTATGCCTCCTTTTGAACCTAACGGTGTGTGCGTTATACTTTCAATTGTTGGCAGTAATGCTTACCCATTATTCTATTCCTGAATTTACATTCGATTCCACACGAGGCTTTAAACCATGTTGCTGCAAATTTTTCGCACCAAACGCGTTACTTCCCATGACGACACTGATCACGTTCTTAACCGCTGCCTGTCGGCATGGGATCTGGCCTTTCTCGGTGTAGGCGCGATTATAGGCACGGGGATTTTTGTACTCACGGGTATTGCCGCTGCAACGCAAGCAGGCCCTGCCATCGTCCTATCATTCATCATTGCCGGACTTGCCTGTGCCTTCGCCGCACTTTCTTATGCAGAACTATCGTCTTCCATCGGCGGCTGCGGTAGCGCTTATGGATACAGCTACGCAGCTTTTGGCGAATTGATTGCCTTTATTATTGGTTGGGATTTGCTATTGGAATATGGCATTGCAGTAGCGGCAGTCTCCAATGGCTGGTCTGGCTATTTCAACAACGCACTCACTGCGATCGGTATACCTTTACCGGAAGTGCTAACCAAAGCCCCCAAGCTCGGCGGGATTATCAATCTACCGGCATCAGTCATCATTCTTATACTTATGGGCTTACTGATTATGGGCGTAAAACATAGCGCTAGAGCCAACAACGTCATGGTGGTTGTTAAACTGATTACCATCAGCATATTTATTGGTGTTGCTGTGTTTAATGTTCACCCGGAAAACTGGCATCCTTTCATGCCGTTCGGCTGGTTTCAAACGCTGCCTGACGGAAAAACGACAGGAGTTCTGGCGGGCGCATCGCTGGTGTTTTTTGCTTATGTCGGTTTCGATGCGGTATCTACAGCCGCCGAAGAAGCAAAAAATCCCCAACGCGACCTGCCTTTTGGCATCGTCACCTCGCTGACTTTTTGTACCATTATCTACATTATAGTATCCGGTCTGCTCACAGGCGTGGTTCACTATACCGACCTTAATGTATCCTCGCCTGTAGCTCACGCACTGGCTTTGCTCGGATACAACTGGGCATCTGCGCTGATTTCAACAGGTGTAATCGCTGGCCTTACCACTGTTATGCTGGTGCTGTACTACGGACTGACGCGCATCATTTTCGCCATGTCGCGTGACGGCTTGCTGTCGCCTTTCTTTAGCAAGGTGAACCCGAAAACCCAAACTCCCGTGCGAGTTATAGTACTCTGCGGAACTATTATGGCGCTCATCGCAGGCTTTATACCGTTAGGTGATCTGGCCGAGCTGGTTAATATTGGCACTTTGGCGGCGTTCTTTCTGGTATGTTTGGGGGTGCTCGTTCTACGCATTACCAAGCCGGACATGGAGCGCCCGTTCCGCTCGCCATTTAGCCCCTTGTTTCCTGTGCTGGGTATGCTTTCCTGTGCTGCGTTAATGGCATTTTTGCCGTCCATCACCTGGCTGCGTTTCATTATCTGGCTGGTTGTCGGCTTGATTGTGTACTTTGGTTATTCAATGTACCACAGCAAGTTGGCGAGATCGGATTGAGTGAGTTGGTTTCAGGCTTTCCGAATACCTTGGTGAAGAGATGGTTACATGTCAGGTTTCACCATGTTGTTCCATTATTTCCAATAACCCCGCAGTTTGGCGAAATTCGTAAAGAATAGTGAGCCAAAGCCAAAGAAGACGTTCCGGTTAACATCGTCGCTAACGCAACAGCGCCTATTAGATCCTAAAAGTTCCCTGTGAGACCATGCAAGGCTGTGCAAAACACAGTACTATCTTTCGCGCACTTTGTGCTCTTCCCCGTTAAATTTTGTAAAGCTGGCATGAATATAAGTTACGACCTGAAATAAAAATCGCCTATCATATTAATATCCAGTGACTAGAAATTCATTATTAACTTGGTTTATTTATGAGGGTTCCATGAAGCATTTGTTATTGTTTGTGATTTCCATAGTGTTGTTAAGTTATGGTTATAATGCGTCTGCACGCAGGCAGCTTAAAAATCCTCAGCCCGATACGTTGCAATGCGTAGCTTTCAGCCCTTATGTCGGCAAGCTTAATCCTCATTATGGTGCGCATCCCTCTAAAGAATTAATCAATAGCTTACTGGACACCTTAATTAAAAAAACGCCTTTTCGCTGTATCATGACTTATGGCGTTCTCAATGGCTTGGATGCTATTTTTAGCGCAGCAGAAGCGCG
>Ga0209798_10001927_pt1 | contig 12278 bp, 8 predicted proteins | sample DOMMetBare3Fresh_FD_187475 | JGI IMG/M metagenome (GOLD analysis project Ga0209798, IMG submission 187475) | Wetland sediment microbial communities from St. Louis River estuary, USA, under dissolved organic matter induced mercury methylation -... | ecosystem: Environmental > Aquatic > Freshwater...
TATCCTTAAGCCGCGTGGCCTTTGCCAAAAGATGGTTAGTGTCTGATATGATTTTTTTTACCTTATCCACTAGGTGAAAAAAATCATATCAGACACTAACCATCTTTTGGCAAAGGCCACGCGGCTTAAGGATATAGTGCGGCAGCCTGCCGCACCCCAACCTCCATTTGCTCAATATCAAAACCAGAACTGACACTTTGCACCTTTTGGCAAAAGCGACCGGGCTTGGGGAGGAAGTGCGGCAGGCTGCCGCACCCCAACCTCCATTTGCTCAATATCAAAACCAGCGCTGATACTTTGCACCTTTTGGCAAAAGCAACTGGACTTAGGGAAGAAGTGCGGCAGCCTGCCGCACCCCAATCCCAACTCACCCAGTGCCAAAACCAGCGCTGACACTTTGCAACTTTTAGCAAAGGCGACTAGGCTTAGGGATATAGTGCGGCAGCCTGCCGCACCCAGTCCTCATTCGCCCGGTGCCAAAACCAGCGCTGACACTTTGCACCTTTTGGCAAAAGTGACTGGGCTTAGGGGGAAGTGCGGCAGCCTGCCGCACCTTCCAATCCACTTTCACTGGGTGCGCTATCGCCCGCTACTTCCCCCGTGCGAAGCATTAGCCGTTGCCATCGCGTTGCCCATGCAACTGCGACCTCAGTGCTGCGACATGGTTTTTGTAGTTGTTTCCAGGCAGTTTCGTTTTTGCTTTCGGTTGGTAATTTTCTATCAGGTTAAAACCTTGTTGCGATAGGGCCTGCTTATAGGCTTCATCGGCCTGCTGTCGTTGCTGCTCTCGCTCCCTTAATTGGCGATGTTTAATGCCCAAATTGGTAATGGGATAAATACCGTCCCCTCGTAATTCCTTGTTAGCCCATGCCAGCCAGCCGGCTGCGTTATTGATTTTGCGGGGGCTGGAAGGTGCCATTCTGGCAGCGATTTCATCCAGCAAATCCTGATGAAGCTCTTGTGGGCACTTCCGTAACGATTGCCAGGCGACCCATCGGGCATCGCCTGACAATTCGTTCGGCCAAATCAACAGAGGGTTTATCGGCTCATTGCTAGTCTTGCCAGGTTCGTGCAGTTTTTTGTCAAACGACTGAATGCTTGTAGTAGTAGTTTTAATATTAATATTATTTATATAACTACTACTACAGTCAGTTTTCACCGAGTCTAATTTTTGACAAGTTGTATTAAGTGACTGTTTTTCCTCATTTATGGTGACCGAGTCTAAAAATTGAACAGGCTGATTTTCAGGGTTCAAAATTTGAACTCGGCGTCCCGCGTCTAAATTTTGGACAAGGTCATCATCTTGTCCCACAATTGTATGGGTTTGGCTGGTATCTGGATTGTTTGACCGCGAGCCCAGGAACCGAGAGATGGCTGTCCCCTGTTGATAGGATGTTGGGTCATAGGCCTGATCCGGCCCTTCATCCTGGTTCAGTTTTGTCCGGATATTTTCCAAGACCGCGTAAGCAACCATGCGCACTCGGTGATGCCCATGGTTTTTCTCCATATCCTCCAACGCGTTAATATAGCGGCCATCCAGCACCACCGCCTCTTCGATACTCAATACTTCATCATGAATGGCATAGATATTTCCCTTGAACCGTCCCGTGTTCTCATCACGGAGGGCATTGCACAGCGTGATCCAACGGGCTGCGCGGAGGATATTCAGACAACGGGCAATGGTGCCACGGCATAAGCCCAGCAACCTCCCAATGTCATCATAGCTGGGCATGCGGCTGGTGCCCTGGGCGGATAAATAGGTTCTTAGCAACAGATAGACACATTTATCGTTAGATTGCAGGATAGGATCGAGAACAAGCGCCCGTGGCGTGGCATCATGCCAGTTACCTAGGAACATTAGGTTGTCGCCGTTCGCATCGACTTGCTGTGCCGCCTGTTGGATTTGAGTATCGGTTTTGATGCGGTCGCGCAGGCGTTGCGCAAGGGAGGAATCGGGAGCGGATTCAGGCATGGGGAGAGACCTCGCCAACAACTGTTAGCTTTTAATGGATGCGATCGAGAGTTGCGCAATTGTCTTTTAGGCTTGCTTCCATGCAGTTATTAAGTTCATGGGGTGGCATTAATTCCGGCGTCAGGCCAGTGCTGTTCCATTCGGTCAATAACGCCCAGATTGCCCTGATCTTAACGCCCGTCGCTTGGTGGACAGCCAACAAGCGGTGTTTGTCATCCAGGCTATCGTAGTGTTTCCAGGTTGACCAGATTAACCGTTGCGTGCTCTCGTCCGGCAACTCATAGCGGCCAATATCGTGTTCCGAGAGATTCAACTGTCGCCGTAACTGAGTGAACTCGGCTTTACTGATACCGGTTAGTTGCGCCATGACAGGAAAGGACGCCCTGGCCTTGACCATGTCAATGATCACCTGCCGTTCCTGGGTTCTGCGGTTGTGGATAGCAAAAGCCGTATCCAGGACCTGAGCATCAAAAGCGATTTTTAACATGTTCGTGCGCATGGACAAGGCCAATTCATGCAAGCCCTCGAGGGACATAGAGCCGATACGTTTCGCTTGATCCTGGGTCAGCCCCAGGTTGATCACTTGACTGTAATCGCCCTCATTAACCAGACGGACGATATAGAACAAAGTTTGCAGCATGTAATCGGCGTGGATATGGGGATTGGGAACACTATTCATCATCATCTCCCTCAGGGGTTTGATAGGCGGCCACTTTGGCGATCTGGTCGCGCAGCCGGATTTGTTCAAGCGTGATACATTCGAAAATATCCGATTCCCTAAAGGAAAAACGGATCTCGCGGCTCAGTTGAACCAATTGGAACAACGCCACCAAGGTGTGATCCGGGAGCTTTTTTGATAACAAGGCGCTGTGGCCGAGGCTTGCAAGCGGAGCAGGCGACCCGACGACAGAGTAGGCATTGCGCTCCTGATCTGCCAGGATCAGTTGGGCGAACTTCATTTCCTGTGCCAGTTTGACTCGCTCCGTGGAAAGGTGTTGCTCAGACAACCCTACCATGAGCCAGAACACGAAATACACAATCTCATCCTGTATCGGCTGCTCTGGAAGATCCAGATAAAAGCCGTAACCTTGCCGCCAAGGCTTTACGGTTAAGGGCAACGGCAGGCCATTGGATATCTGTTGGGCCAGGTCGCAGCAGCGGCTACGCAGAGGGTTAAGATCGGCTAACTGCAACGGCGTGTTCGCTGCCGATGCAGTTGTAAAATCAGTGTGTGCGGTTATTCCGTTAGTGGCGCCATTAGCTTGATTTGCCGTGTTCGGTGGCATTTTCACGGAATCGGCACTCGTTTCTGGCGGTTGGTTGGGCAGGGGATTGGCATTTTCCGTCAGCTCTTGGCGGGAACCCTCACGTTCAAAGCTTGGATCGGGGTTCATGGGCAACACAGGCGCAGGGATTGTATTGTCATGCTGAACCATGACAGTAAGACCGACACGCTCAGCGGTTGGGTCTGAAAGCGCTGCAAATTCTGATTCTTCACCCTCCAGGGCGTCAAACATCAGGGCATCCACTCCTAACCGGACACGGTTGAGCGGTTGCCCTGTGGTGACCGCGATGTAATTGTCCAGAGTACGCTGAAGGGCATCGATATCCAGGCTTTCACTATCATAGTCAAGCAGGGTCTGGGCAAAAAGGGGCTCAAAGCTCTGGGTGCTGCCAAAATCGGCAAGATACTTGCTGTACGCAGCCTCAATTTTTCGTAATTTCTCTATAGAGAAGCTGCCTAGACCGGCTGCCAGGGCGATGGGGATTAAAGGTTCCAGAAACTCGGCGGCATAGTTGAACCGGGTTAACTGCCGGGGCGAAACCGGGTAGCCCATGTGTTTGAGCTGCCGGGAAAACTCCCTGATCGACAAGGACTGACCGCTTTCATGTTCTAACTGGGCTTTGAGGTCGCGCAGCGCCAAGGCCTTATCAATCAGGGTCATCTCCCCGCGCAGTTCATTTTCAATGAGATGGCTGCTCAGGGCCTGGCTGTCCGATAGCCACGGTACCACCAGGCAATGAATATGATAAAAGCATTCAAGTGCCAGCTCTGCCCACAACTCCTTGAGAATCATCAACCGGGTATTGCCGCCTGCGACCACCATGTACTGGGTGTCGCCAGGCCGTTTGGTTACGGTGAGCAGGTTATTTAAGCCTCCTTTTGCCCGGATAGAAGCCTTGATTTCATCATAGAGAGGATTGATTGTTCGCCGGGGATTGCGGTCATAGGGCTTGATCAGATCAATCGTTAGCACCTTATGATGGGTAGTTGGATCGTCGGCACCGGACAGTGCCTGTTGCTGACCAAAATGCCCGTCAACAAGGCTAACTTTATTGTTGGGTGAGTTCATGCTTGCAAACCCTGAGGTTTTGTTAATCAACTATACCGAGCCCAAGCCGGCAGGTTCATGTGATTTGTGCCACCTTTGAACGTCTACGGGTTAAAATATCCATAGGGTTCATGGTTTGCCGAATAACGATGCTGCCCGGCGTGTTTTTGTAATTAATATAATAAGACTTTATTTACATTATCATCAATGAGTTATCAATGCAAGTATTAATACATTAAAGCAGGGGTTGATAGCAAACTATGGAATCAGTTTATACCGTTAACGAGCTGGGTAGTGCTGTCTTTAGGCTTTCTTATCCTGAATGGCAGGCTATTCAGGAGCCACTATTTTTTAATTTCGTGGAGGCCCATGAGGACAAACAATGGCTATTCCTGCAACACGAAAATGGTTTGTCTGCCTATACAACACAAGTCGCTTTAATCAGGATTGGCGAAAAACTCTACAAATTAACGGGCAAACAGCGCCAAAATCTGTGGTCGTCCGGTAAAGTTGAGCCCCCTGACTTTCTGATTGCCCAGGTTTTCGATATCACTGAAGAACAGTTTTTGGCTTTAAATGCCGAGGCGAAAAAAAAGCAATTGGAAGAGCTCCCTTCGAATGAGGTAATCAAAGCTATTTATGTCGAACTGGGTTTGGTTTTCAGTTCCGCCCGAATCCAACAGGGGTTTATTAATGAGGCGATTAATATCGCCTTGCGGGGAAGACAGCGGGGCTTACAGGACAGAAGACAAACCCAGGAAAAGGAAGAGATTAATATGAAAAAGGCCATCCAACTGTTCGCTACGGAGTTAAAGCATATCGATAGCTTAAACCCCAAAGGTGATATTTTTGCCACGGGTGTTTTGGCTGGCGCATTAATCATGATGGGCCTTAAAAAACCGATTGAAGCATTTTTGGTGCGACTGAATGAGCGCCAAGGCGAAATCAAAGAGGGCCTTGACGATCCGGTTGAAAGTCTGCTCAAAGCCATTCATAGCCACCGGATGGATCAGCGAACCATGCAGGCCTACATGTCCATTGACCTGTGCAAAAAGACGATACAAGCCATGACCCTTTGGGAAGAAGGCTCCCAATCCCCCAAATATTGGCGCAAGAGGGATTTATCAGGCGTTGACCACCGGCCTTATGTCCGCGAACTAAGACAGCTAAAACAGATCCATGCGCAAAGGGATTTATAAAGGGCTGCTGCTTTGCTTATTTGTTATCAGTATTAGTAGCCCTGCTAATGGGAAAGAACCCCGAATAGTCATTGCTTACCCTGCGTCCGAAACTTCGCAAGCGCTAACCTATACTCACGTCATTGACGGCATAGAAAAAGCGGTCGGCCATGCTGAACGGCTTGAAGTCACAGAGGGGGCTGATACGGTTCAAGCGCAACTGGATCGTTTGCATCCTGATAAAGTTATTGCTCTGGGAAAAAAGGTAGCCGGAACTATCAATAAGACCTCCTACCTCAAACTCATGCTGGTGGGCTTGGCGCATTTTAACCCCGCAGAGTACAACGGCGTGAGTCTGACTCTCGATAGCCGCAGCCTGGGTACACAGTTATCCCGATTCGTCCCGTCCGTCAAACGGGTGTTTGTCGTTCAACAAGCCGGTCATCAGACCATTGAAAGTGTTCCTGCGATCTCCGGAACACAGCCCACGCTCGAAATACGTGAAGGCAGTGACCAGTTAGCGACCATCCGTTTACTGGGCCACATAGTGGGAGAGGAGGCGACGGCTACTGATGCGGTATTTATCCCGGCAAACCTGCCTATCGATATTCTCTATGAGGTCGCTAAAGTGGCTTGGGATAAAAAAATCATGCTCCTGTCAACGAATCTGGCCCAATTGGACACGGGGACGCTCATGGGTTTTTACCCTGATGAGCTTGCGCTAGGCGAACAGCTGGGGCAGTTGGTTACGAAAAAAAATCCCGGCTTCGAAAGCACTAGAGGGGTTAATTCGGCTTTAAACAGGAAGGTCGCCCAGCATCTTGGTATCGATTTTGACCCCGCAACGCTTGATCTGTTTACGGTAAAGATCAAATGAATCTACCTGCCCATCTTAATTTGCGACAACGCTATAACCTGACGGTTTTTATCGCCATTGCCCTGGCATACTGCCTGTTAATCGGTTTGCTGTACAAAGTAATTGACAACTATGCTGGCGATTACACCAGCCATTACTGGCAAGATTATACCAAGACCTTCTCCGACTCCGTTAAATACTCGGTGATTATGAGATCAACCTCGGTTTCAGAAGCATTAACGCACAATTTTGCCAGTGATAAGAATGTTCTTAAGGCCTCTGTTTATAATAGCCAGGACGAGTTGTTGGCAACCTCGGGCGGCAACCTGAACTGCATGGCAACCCAGACTGGCCTTACGACCTCGTTGGTTATTGAGGCCCATGACTACTGGTGTTTTTATTCGCCAATTACGCAAGCGGCCAACTTTTTAGGGCATGTTGAACTAATCATTTCTAAAGCCGATTTAAAGGCCGTCTTCGGGCAACTTTTATGGGCTTCCGGGCTGATTATCCTGGTGTTTACGGTGTTTATTTTCTTTGTGGTCCGGCATTTTTCAGGGTTGTTTACGACAACCTTGGTTGAAATGGCGACCGTATTAAAAGATGTCAGTCAGGGGAAGCGCGGCAGACGAGTTGCATTTTCCGGCGCTGCCGATATTGACATGATGCGAGACGTTTTCAACGACATGCTGACCCGGATCGAGCTGAACGAGCAAGCGTTAGAACAGAGGGTGGCGGATAGAACCAGTGAGTTGAAAATCGCGCTCGACAACAGCCAGGCCGGGAATGTTTATAAGAGCCAAATCATGGCCATGGTGTCACATGAAATGAAAACTCCTTTGCATGCTGTGGTCGCCGGCTTGCAATTGTTATATGAACAGGTGCCTCAAGGGCCAGGGCATGAGCTGAATAGAGAATATCACGCCAAGGCCTTGAACCGCGCTAACGAGTTGAATAGCTATATCGATAATATGTTGCTTCATGGAAAATTAGAAGCGGACCAGTTCGAAGTGGCTCCTGCTTTAGTGGCTGTAAAACCCTTGATGCAAGGGTGTGCGGATAAAGTGGCGCCCTTGCAGGATCGTAACCGGAACCGCTTAACGCTGTCGGGCCAGGATATTTCAGTGGTTGGTGATGCCGAGGTATTAAGGCATATTGTCAATAATTTGTTAAGCAATGCCTGTAAATTTACCCTGGAGGGGGACATTACCTTGAGCTGGTGGCTTGAGCAGGCAGCGTTGGTTATTCAGGTGGGCGACACCGGTTGTGGCATACCCGATGAATTTCGCGCCAGGATTTTTGATGCGTTCTGGCAGGTAGACATGAGTTTATCCCGAAAATACGGCGGCTATGGCTTGGGGCTTGCCATTGTCCGGCAATTTGTCCAGCAGCTCAATGGGGATATTACGGTAGGGGCTAATGTGGGTAAAGGAACCCTATTTACGGTTACAATTCCAAACTCAGCAGGTCGGCTTGCTCATCCTCCGTAGGGGTGTCGGGGAAAATCAGTTTAATGGCCCTCGCAACCCGTTTGGCCTTGTCGAATTCATTATTGGTAAGGGCATGATTGAGTACCCATAACAGGTTTCTCAAGCTCTGGTTTTTGGCATCCGTGTAGTGGGCTTGGTAAATCAGCTTCGCACGGTTAAGAATGGCTTGGCACTGCGTTCTTAGATCCGGCAATTCAAAGGGTTTGCACAGATATTCACTGGCGCCGTTCAACATCATGTTCTGGTTGCGGTCTGGGCGGTCATAAGCGGTCATGATAATCACCGGCTGGTTTTTATCAACGTCCATCATTTTTACCAGCACGGCATCGCCTTTTAAACCGGGCAGCATATAATCCAACAGCACCAGTTCATGGCGCTTTTGGTTCCACAGATCCAGCCCCGACTCCCCGTCACTGGCGATATCAATAGCGTAGCTGTCTTTTAGGGCGTTATAGGCGAAAAAGGCGGCATCCGCGTCATCTTCGATAATAAGTAAAGTGGGTTTTTCTGGTGGTTGACGTCCACGAACATAGCCGGTGCTGAGGTTGTGCTCATGAGCTGATTTTAAGGTCTGCGCCAAATCCGCCAAAGATACCCCTTTAAAGTTATGCTCCTTGGCCAATAGCAAGGGTATCTCGGTTTCGCAGGTGTCATTAATCAGGTAGAGGGGAAGCGTGTGAGCCGCTAACTGGGTCGAGTTAATCAGCTTTGCCAATCGCCATATATCCGCCCCGTCTATCGAATACTCACTAATAATAAAATCATGGATATCTTTTTTTAATTCGTTAACCAAGTCATCCACCGTTTCCACAAGGGTCAGGTAGCCCTTAATGTTCGACAGGGCTAACTGATCTTGCAGGGCATCTATTGTTTCAGAATAATTTGAAGCGACGAGTAATTTCATAAGGTTTGGAGTCCTGGAAAGTTAGAGTTTAACCTTGACTGCCGGCTTTTTTAATAGGGAAAGAAGGCTTGGGCTTCTTATTTTTTTGTCCATATTAACCAACTTGCATCATTCACTAATCGGCATTAGGGTAACAATGACATCACGGCAGGGTTTAAGAGTAATACTGACCGCTTCCTTGACATCAGCATCAGTTTTAAAAGTGAACTCCCTTAATAGAGTGGCAATGATAATCATCATTTCCATTTCAACGAAATGTCGGCCAATACAATTATGTAATCCTCCGCCATAGGGGAAAAAAGCGTACTTGTGCCGTTCAGTTTCTGACGGGTTCAAAAAATGCTCAGGATAAAATTCGTTGGGGCGCTCCCAAAGTTTGTTATGGTGATGAGTGACATACATGCTCAGAATGATCGTCGTGCCTTTTGCTATGTTTTGTCCTCCTATCACAATATCCTCAAGGGCTTGAGTCGCAAGAGCGGTAGTCGATGGATAGAGTCTTAAAGTTTCATAAAGACTGGCTTTTGTATAACTTAATTTTGCTAAGTTTTCTAAGGTTAATGGGTCGTCTTTATACTTTATAAGTTCATCGGTAATTTTTTTATGCACGGCTTCATTTTTGCCAATCAAGTAAAAGAACCATGCCAGTGTGTTAATAGTGGTGTCTTGACCTGCAAAAAACAAATTAACCGTTTCATCCTTTAATAACTCTTTTGTCATGCTGTAACCCGTCTTTTTGTCCTTAGCCTGAATCAATAGGGAAATGAGATCGTGGCCTGTCTGCTCATATTTACTGGCTATTTCTTGATTAACAAAAGCGGTGAGTTGATTAACGGCTTCCTGATATTGTCTTTTTTTATTTGGCATGAACCACATCAATTTTCCATTACTGATGATCTCAGCTACCATCAGCGGTAACAAGCCTTTGCTGATATTATTTATCGACTTTACCAAAACATCACGATTGCTCATGTTATCAACCGATATACCCATTAATATTCTGATAAAGGTTCTTTGAATCAGTATCTTTAGTTCTTTCGAAATGTTTATTTCAGCATCAGTTGTATTTATTAGTTTGTTCTTTGTGCTTTCAGCTTCTTCACTAATGACTTTTTCCCACTCAGGTATTGCATCCCTTGAAAAAATGGGTTGCATGATGCGTCTTTGATTAACCCATAATCTACCTTTACTATTGATAAGACCATCACCGAATAACGATTTTTTTGCATGGTAAAGAAAATCTCTGCTTAACAAGCCTTTTGCTTCTTGGTTATAAACTTCCTCGATGTCTTCGGGTTTACAAACAAACAGAAGTTTTTTATTTAAAAATCTGCCTAAAACCAGATCCCCATAGCATCGATGGATTGTTGTTAAAGCATTGAGTGGGCTCCTGATTGATTGTAATACAGGAATAATAATGGATTGCTCATTGAGCATACGGTGTTGCGATTTTAAAATGACCATTTAATTTGCCCCAGTATTGAACGCTCTGTAACCGGAACATCTCCCGGTAGTAAGATTGGGTTTAAGCTCGGTTCTTTGGCATTCGTGCCAAACAAATTATTGACTCTAAGAATAAATTCTAGAGGTTTGGCAATCTGGGTTGAAAGTGTCAAACCCGTAATAAAATAGCCGTCTAAATTTGACCGTGGATCATTGGCAGGGCGCTTTCTTTCGCCTATCCAATTTAACTGGGCCCCCAGTACCCAGCCCTTGGTGAACTCCCAGTTTATCAGTGCCTTTATCATGTGTTCAGGCAATAGTCCGGTGTTGTTGCTGTTACTTAAGCCATGATAACTGTAGTTGATAGAAAAGTTTAAGCTTTCATCGAATGTATAGCGACTTTCAGTTTCCACGCCAATTCCATTGATCTTGCCGGCATTGACAAAGCCAACAGGGTTTGGTGATACGGCTGTAAAAGATGTTAAGGTTGAATCGCTAGTTGAAGTAATCAAATTATTCAGCTCAAACCAATAAACGTTTGCCGAGGTCATCAATGCTGGCGACCATTTGTTTTCAACCTGAAACTCTACGGTGTCCATAATTTCTGATTTAATGGTCGCCCCTAGCGTTGCGGGTAGATTTTTTTCTAAAAATGATGGCGGTCGGAAGGCCCGGCTATAGAGCAGTTTTGCGGTTAAATAGGGATCAATATTCCATACTAAGGATGTTCGGGGGCTTAAGCCTCCGGAAGCATCCGAGTAATAATCGTACCTTAGCCCTGTGGTCAGGTAAAAGTCAGTCGCAAAATTCCATTCGTCCTGAAACAGGGCATAAAAATTCGTTCTGTTCTTTGATAGAGTGATGGGATCTCTTCCTAAAGCGGATACCTCAGTTAAATCAATTTGCTGAATAAAACTGGGTGTGATGAGGTAGTTTATCTTATTGCTTACGTCAGTTACCCAATTATAGACAATCCCGGTTCCGAGGATAGCATTGTGCTTTTTGAACCCCATGTAATTAAACTGTGTGGTTAGCCCCGTTGTTCCCTGGGAATTTGTTGCCAGGCTTGTTGCTCCTTGGGGCAGAAAACCTCCTAATGTTCCTGGGGGTAATAACTTGAAATCCCAGTCCGTGTGTTGACCTAAAAAATAAATTTTGGATTCAAGCGCAAGGTCATCAGTGATCTTGTTGTTTGCCGATACATCCATGCTGTAAATGTCCACATTGCTCGCCCCGATGTTATCTAATGCGAGCGCTGCGCCTTCGCCAGTTTGAACATTATTAAAGCGTTGGTAGCCTGCCCTAAATCTCGCCCAGTCCTTGTAGGCTACATCAATTCGGGCATCGATATCGTCTCGGCCATTGTTGGTGAATCCGGGAGCGTTTGATACGCGAGTTTTAAACAGGCTGTCCAAAAAGGTTTGGGCATCACGATCAATTCTTCCTTGGCTACCATGGGTTGTCCCGTCTTGAAAGGAAAATGCGTATTCCCAATCGCCTTTTTTGTTGCCGTATTCTGCCCAGCCTTCGTAAGTATCTTGACTGCCAAAGTAGCCGCCGATATCACCTCCTTGTAGTTCTTTTCCAGTTTTAAGGACAACATTAATAACCCCTGTGGTTGCATCACTGCCATAAAGCATAGAGCCTGGACCCCTGATGACTTCTATATGAGAGATATTCTTTACTGGCATCGTCCAGTCTAAGGGCTTACCGCCAATTGCTGTATTTCTTTGGGGAATACCATTTATCAAGATAAGGATTTGAGCGTTTGTTTCAGAGTAAATGCCTCGAAAGCCGATCACGCTATTGCCACTTCTGGCACTGCTAACATGCACACCCGGCAAATATTCAAGGACATCTAACAACCGCCTGGCGCCAATGCGGTCAATGTCTTTACTGGTTATGACGGAGGTAACGCTGGGGCTGAGGTTTTGTGGAATAGGATGGCCCGCTGCAATGGATTGCATTTCCTCTGAACCGTAGATCAAATCAAGATCGTCCTTCTCAGATTCTTCTGAGCGGGCATTTTGAGACAATACAACGATTAAAATAATATATCGAGTTATTCGAGGTATCTCGGCGATTGAATTCATTATTGATGC
>Ga0209798_10001928_pt1 | contig 12276 bp, 8 predicted proteins | sample DOMMetBare3Fresh_FD_187475 | JGI IMG/M metagenome (GOLD analysis project Ga0209798, IMG submission 187475) | Wetland sediment microbial communities from St. Louis River estuary, USA, under dissolved organic matter induced mercury methylation -... | ecosystem: Environmental > Aquatic > Freshwater...
GGGTTTGATGTGGCCGCTGTCTTAAAGAATGATCCGCAAACAATGGATATACCTATTATCGTATTATCCATTGTACAGGATAAAACAAGAGGATTCAGGATCGGTGTTGACAGGTATCTTACCAAACCGATAGATACCGGCTTGCTCTTTAGTGAAATTGGAAGTTTGCTTGAACAAGGCAAATCAAAAAAGAAAGTAATGGTAGTTGACCAGGATAGTGCAACAGTTAATACACTTACAGAAGTGCTGAAAACAAAAGGCTATTCTGTAATGGAGGCAAATGAAAAAGAATTGCTGGAAAAAGCGATCGCCAATCAGCCTGATATAATAATTATCAACTCTGTTCTTTCCGGTAAACAGGATATCGTGCAAACGATCCGGTTTGAAAAAGGACTGGAGAATGTTTTATTCCTTGTTTACCAATAAAATTTTATAAATAAAAAAGTAGTAATAAAAATGGAACAAAAGATCTTAATTGTAGATGATGAAGCACATATCCGTATGCTGATAGAACAAACACTGGAAGAATTAGAAGACGAAGGCGTGGAATTCTTAACAGCAGAGAATGGAGAAATTGCATTGGAAATTATTCAGAAAGAAAACCCGAAGCTGGTATTCTTAGATGTGATGATGCCAAAAATGAATGGTATGGAAGTATGCAGGCGGGTAAAAAAAGAACTTGAACTGAATAATGTTTTTATTGTTCTGCTCACAGCAAAAGGGCAAGAACTCGACAGACAAAGAGGACAGGAAGTAGGCGCCGATGTTTATATGACCAAACCTTTTGACCCTGAAATAATTCTTTCTAAAGCAAAAGAAGTTTTGGGTATTGAGTGATGATCAAACTATTTTGCCAGGATATTCAGTTTGCCACGACCTTCAGGTCGTGGATAAGAATACAGATTAATAACTGGCTTTAGCCAAAATCTAAATGCAATATGCCATATACCAAAGTACTGATTCATTTAATATGGTCAACTAAAAACAGACAACATTTAATAAGTAACGATTTGAAACCATTATTACTCCATCACATTAAAGAAAATAGTATCAAAAAGGGAATTTTTATTGATACATTAAATTGTGTTTCTGATCACATTCATTTACTTCTTTCACTCGGCAGTGAACAAACCATTGCCAAATCTGCTATGTTGATAAAAGGAGAATCTTCCTTCTGGGTCAATAAACAGAAATTGCTAAAAACAAAATTTGAGTGGCAGGACGAATACATAGCATTATCCGTAAGCTATTCTGCAATTGATAAAGTAAGGAGTTATATTTTAAGCCAGGAAGAACATCATAAAAGGAAGACTTTTACTGAGGAATACGAAGAATTTTTAAATGCACATCATTTTGCCCCGCTTAGTAGCGGGATGGCTAAAGCCAATACATAAACCTTTATATCAATCCACGACCTGAAGGTCGTGGCAAAAAAAACATTTTCTTTTACAAAACACCATGGCAAGAATTAGTTTAAAAAATATTGTTGGTAAGAAGAACGAAATAAATATTGCTGTTCTTTCATTAATGAGTCAGCTGAATGAGGCAACATGGATAGAAGATGAAAACGGAAAGTTATTACTTGGTAATGCCGGCGATACAGCACCATCTTCATTTCCAATAAATCTTGACAATGAAATTATCGGTTGGGTAAAAGGAGATGAAAAAGCGGTGATGATCGCCAACCTTCTCGCCTACTTAGCACAAAAAGAGGCGGAGAAAAAGAAATTGGGAACAGAAGTGCTGAACCTTTACCAGGAATTGAATGTTATTTATAATTTTTCTGAACAATTAACACAGACAATTGATCCGGATGTTATTGCACAGCTAACTCTTGAACAGGCAATACATTCAATCCCATCACATAGTGGTGTAATTGTTTTATGGAATGAAGAAAAAAAACAATTAATGATACCTGCAAAGTCAGGAGAGCAACTTTTTAGTGAAGAACAGATTCGAAGCAATCCCGGCATACTACTGAAGATCGGGCTCAGCGGACAATCTGAAATTATTACTGACCTGTCTTTGTTGAAAGAAAAAGGCATCATTGAAAATAATGTGCATTCACTTATTTATGCTGCAATGAAAGTAAAGCATCGTATCATGGGTGCTATTATTCTTGCAGGAAAGGAAGCTGAACAATATTCTGCTGCACATTTAAAATTATTGGTAACACTGGCTTTGCAATCTTCTACAGCCATTGAAAGCGCCATGCTGTATGAAAAAAATATCCGGGAAGTAAAAGAAAGAGAAGAAGCCATTCTTCGTATTCATGAAGTGACGAAAAAATTTGTTCCCAATGAATTTATCCGGTCATTAGGAAAAGAAACACTCACCGATGTAAAACTTGGCGACCAGGTGGAAAAAATAGTTACTGTTCTGTTTACCGATATCCGTGACTTCACTACGCTGTCAGAAAAAATGACGCCGGAAGAAAATTTCCGGTTTGTTTCTTCATTTAATGCAAGGCTCGGTCCTATCATTCGTTCTAACAATGGTTTTATCAACCAATATCTTGGTGATTCCATCATGGCAATTTTTCCTGATGACCCGATTGATGCGCTGCAAGCAGCCGTTAATATGCAAAAAGCAATTCATGAATTAAATGAAGAAAGAAAGCAAAACGATCTCTCTCCGATTAAAGCAGGCATTGGCATGCATACCGGCTCACTCATCATGGGTATTACAGGTGATGAATTCAGAATGGATGCAGCCACAATTTCTGATACGGTGAATACAGCAGCAAGAATTGAAAGCCTTACCAAGTATTACAAATCACCATTACTACTGAGTGATCATACGCTTCAATATTTAAATGGACAAAATAAATTCCATTTCCGGCATCTTGGCAATGTAAGGTTGAAAGGGAAAAATAACTTACTTACAATAATAGAATGTATCAATGGATTTGATGACCTGCAATTTGAAAGAAAATTGCAAACGCTTTCATTATTTAATGATGCCATGAGTTCTTATCATGAGCAACAATTTGAAAATGCATTACAAGCTTTCCAAACCATTCTTATCCAGGATCCCGACGACCTGACAACGATCTATTTTCTTGACAATACAAAAAAATACCTGAGAGAAGGTGTGCCTCGGAATTGGACAGGTGCAGAAGAAATGGTGAGTAAATAATTTTATATAAAATGCTATTATAGCTCCACAAAATACATATCTATATCCCCTTTATTCTTAGCTTCAATTTTTCCTCTGTGAACACAAGTAAACTGATCTTTAACCAACTCATAAGTGTGTTTCGAAATATTAATCTTTCCCGGAACCCCTGACTGCTCCATTCTTGCTGCAAGATTCACTGTATCACCCCAAATATCATACTGGAATTTTTTTATGCCAACCACTCCTGCAACAACAGGCCCTGTATGAATGCCGATGCGTAATTCAAAATAAGGTTTGCCTGATGATATTCTTTCTTGTTTTAGTTCTTGAATTATTTTTTGCATTGCAATAGCCGCCTCAATTACGTTCTGTGCTTTTGCCGAGTTTTTTTCAGGAAGCCCACCGGCAGCTATATATGCGTCACCGATCGTTTTTATTTTTTCCAAACCATATTTCAGAATAATGTTGTCAAATGCACTGAAGTAAGTATTGATCTCTTTTACCAGTTCTTGTGCAGTTAGTTTTTCTGCCACGTTGGTAAATCCTTTAATATCGCTGAACAATACGGTTACCTCATCAAAAGACTTGGCAGTGGTATACCCTTTCTCTTTTAATTCATCAGCAACTTCTGAAGGCAGGATGTTTAACAATAATTCATCTGATTTTTCTTTTTGTCTTTCTACTTTTGCTTTTTCTTCCACAACTTCGGCGGTTCTTTCTTTTACTGTTTGCTCCAATACTCTTTTTTGCTTTCGCAGTGTTGCAGTTCGCCAGTGATAAATACCATAAAGCAAAAGAAGTAATGCAACAACAGCAATTGATCTGAACCACCATGTTTGCCAAAATGGTGGATGGATCGTGATCGCTATTGTTTTTTCGGGGCTATTAAATTCATTACCCTCATTTGAAGCTTGCAATATAATGTCATATTTTCCCGGAGGTAATTTTTCATACCTGATCGTATAATAAGCACCGTCGCTGTATTGCCAATCTCCTTCGTTATCATTTTCTTTCAATTTATACCGTATATGACCTTTGCCATTTGCATAAAAATCTATAATGCCGGTTTCAATACTTATTGTGTTTTGATTATAACGCAACGATAATTTTTCAAGATTATTTACTCCAACAGAATGAGCAAAAGGTTTTTGGTTGACAGTTAGCGATAGCAGGTAAACAGAAGAAGTAGCTGCGGACGAATATTTTTCGGGATAAATAATATCGAGCCCTTTGTTGCCTTTGCTTGAACCGGTTCCAAAATATAAATTACCTTTTGTATCTTTTGTTAAAGGCACACCCCAATCAAAGTCTTTTTTTAAATACCCATCTGCTTCCGATAGCATTGTAATAATACCACTTGAGACGTTAAGTCGTCCAACCTGTTCTAACATGTTTACAAACCAAAGATTGCCGGCATTATCCAAGACCAGTCTTTGCGCAGCTCCACTATATCCATCCTCTTGAGTATAAGTTTTGATCTCTTTAAAGTCTTTATCATAATGCATCAATTTATACTTGAAACTTACCCAATAGGTTTGATCTTTTTTATTATAGATCATAAAAACCCAATCTTCATTATCTAGCGGATGCGATAGTTTTTCCCAATTACTATTTTTATTTTCAAAATTGATATTAGGTAGAAATTCATAAAGCTTAAAATATACCATGCTTTCTTCAGCTACTGCAACCGAGCTGACCATTGACTGTACATATAAAGGAACCACAAGGTCGGCAAACAAACTCCCAGGTTTTATTTCAAAAAGGCCATAAAAATCAGTACAAATAAATAGCCCGTCCTTATATGGCCTGGCAAGATTAGGTTCAATATTTAAGGTATCAAACTGCCTTGCACCATCTCTGAAAATTATTCGCCTGCATCTTTTTGTTTTAATATCCATTTCATACACATACATTTCATAGGCCTTTGTTAAGAAATTAACAGAACCGGCATAGAGCCATGCTAATTGACGGACAGTATCTACATGTAATGGTGTAATTGCCTTTCCTTTAATTCCCGGGAGGTCTTTTTCCTGCAACACTTCAAATTTTTCAGTACCTGGGTCAAAAATATTCAGGCCATCACTTGTACCAACCCATATTTTACCTTGCGATGCCGGAACAATGGAGATAACGAAACCATCGCTTAATGAATCTTGTATTCCCGGTTTGGGGCCATAGCGTTTAACAGATGGATCAAATGGCAGCAACTTATATACTCCATTTGCCATCCAATTGGAAGTCCATACGATCCCATCCCTGTCACAATAAATATGAAGATTAGCATCGCCTGCCTTTTTTTGTGGATCCTGATCGGAGAAGACCGGTTTAATTCTTGCTGTTTGCGGATCGTATATAAGTATTCCATGTGATTTTGTTGCAAACCATATTCTATCATATATGTCTATATTAACTCCAACATCGCGATCATATTCTTTTGATCTTGTGATCTCATTCAAAGCTCCAGGCAGAAGAAATTTCTGATCTTTCAAAGTAAACTCAAGGAGTCCGTCGCTGCTGTTGATCCATAACGAATTTCTTTTACGATCATAGCTCATATCTTCAGCAAAATGCGGATGATCGATATTATTTTTGAAACATGGCCAGGGAAAATATTTTACTTTCCCATCGGGGAAGATCTGTTGAAGCCGATCCGGTTTGCTTTGCGGCAGCACCCATAAACTATTTGTCTTTGTATCAAACCAGGAATTGTTTATACTAAACTTCATTCCCGGATCATCTTCCATTGGAAGTTTAACTACTGTTCTTCTCATTAGGGTGTGAATATTATATGCTGATATTACCCCAAGTCGTTCTCCGCAAAAAACCTCGTCCTTGGTCGCACAGAAAGTTCCAAAGAAAACTGTTGACGAAAAAGTATCGATCAGCGGCGAAAAATGGGTAAATGTATCGGCCTTTATATCATACCTCGAAAAACCTTTATCAGTCCCTATCCAAATATTGTGCAGGCTGTCTTCTGTAAATGATATGATCCTATCGGAATTAATTGTTCTACGATCATTTTGTTTTGGTAAATATTTTTTGAACCTAATCCCATCAAACCTGCAGAATCCACCACTAAGACTTCCGATCCATATAAACCCCTTTACATCTTTTATCATTGTATTCATTCCATCCGCAGATAACCCGTCTTTTTGTGTGAGTAGGATGGCACGATATTGATCTGTTTTTTGTTTTTGTTGCGAAATGCAAATATTACTGATCAAACAAACTATTGAAAGAAGGAATGATATGATCGTTCTTTGATACAAAATTGTTGTTCCTTTTTATTCATATTTAAATCAACTAATAACCTGGGTTCTGTATCATTTTAGCTATACCATCTGCTCCGGCACTCAGATCAATTTGTAATTGTGGTATCGGAAAGTATTCATTTTTGTTTTTGGTGAACCGAGCATCATTTAAATAAACCCGCAGGTTCTTTTCTTTTAAGAAGTAAGAATTAATTTCGGTATCGGCAATTCCCCATCTTACTAAATCAAAAAAACGATGGCCCTCCATACCAAGCTCGAGCATCCTTTCATACCTGACAACTTTGCGTGACTCATCCTTTCCAATTGTTGTAAAATATCCAGCTGGATATGTTTTGATAAAATAATTTGCAGCAGGTATATTAGTAAATCCTAATGAAGGATCATTCGCATCAACATAAGTATGCACCCATCCTGTTGGATCAGCCGCTCTTGTTCTTATCAAGTTAACATATTCTTCTGCCTTTGTAGGACTTCCTATTTCTACTTCTACTTCAGCTGCCCACAACAATACTTCAGCGTAGCGAATAAGGTTTACATTGTTTGCTGTAGTTCCATTTGTCCAAAATGAATAATCGGTAAGTTGATATTCCTGTGATTTATAGTATGAATTCTTTTTAGGAGTGTAAGGACCATTATGTTCCTGGCTTCTTATCCAAATTTTTCCCGGATGAATGCCCCAATCTAAATAAGGAATTCCTCTTCGACCTATTGTCCAATCCAATCTTGGATCAAGCATACCTGCATAAGGAGTAAAAGGATCTGAAGATTCAAACCCCTCATCGTTTGTTACATTGGTTGAATTAAAATTATTAAGATCAGGTAAACCAGTAACAGCGTTTGTCTTAAAATGATTAACGAGATATTGAGAAGGCATAAAATAACCGCAACAACCACCGGGTTGTGCACCAAACAAAAAACCATTTGGAAAATTAAGCATATCACCATAATTCCCATTTATTCCAATCGATTGATCATTTACTGACATCTGCACACTAAATACAGATTCCCTGCTGTTCTTTGTTCCCGGATTAAAATTCTTATGATAATCCACCAAATCAAATGCCCCGCTATTAATTATTGTAACTAACAAAGGTTTTGCTTCGGTAAATTTCTTTTGAAACATATAAGCTTTGGCAAGAAGAGCCGAAGCTGTATAGGTGGTGGCTCTTCCAACAGCATTCCCATAAGGAAGGGTCGCTAAGTTAGCTACTGCGTATTTCAGATCATTCTCAATATCAGGCCATATATCTTTTTCATTACTTACATGATAATTTTCATTTTCATAAGTAATGCTTTCATCGATAAAAGGCACTTTGTTCCATATCTTTTTTGCTTCAAAATGATAATGTGCACGAAGAAATCTTGCTTCTGCAGCTATTCGCTTCTGATCATCTGGCAAAATATCTTTTGCCTTTTTCATTATCCTCAATACATCATTTGCTCTTTGCACTCCATCATATACAGTACCCCATTTACTGGCAAGTGCCTCATTGGTTGGTATAAGAGTAATAAATTTTTCAGTCGGCAAAACAGCTTTCCTGGGATCATCACCATCGTCTGACCCTGTGTATGCTTCACTGCCACTTATACTTCCATACACCCAGTTTGAGGCAGCAGAATACCAACTGCTTTTATTTCCACCAATTCCATCTAATAAAGAATAGGCACCAATTAATAAACCTTCCACTCCTCTTTTATTGGCAAGCGCAGTTTCATCTAAAGCACCCAGCGGTCGTTTGTCCAATTTCTTGCCACAGGAATAAATATAGATTACTGCTATGACAGAAAAAATAAAGAGTTTACTATTTTTCATTGCATGACTTTAAACTTTATAAAATCAAAACCCAATACTTACACCAAATAAATATTGCTTCTGATTATTAGGATAATTCGCATAATCAATCCCAAAGGCTGCACTCTGACCTGATAATTCAGGATCAAATCCCGTATATTTTGTGAACGTAAATAAATTAAGGGCCTGGACATATATTCTCATTCTTTCAAGTTTCATTTTTTGCAACAATTTTTTACTTAAGCTATAACCAAGTATTATAGACTTATTCCGGAAATAAGAACCATTTTCAACAGCATAAGAATTTATAGCATCTGCATTACTAAAATTAAAGCTGTTCTCAATAACAGGTATGTTGGCATTGGGATTTTGAGGTGTCCATGAATTATAAAGTAACGCCTTGCTTTTTGCATCATAAATTCCTACAGCAAAAAAATCAGTTCTTGTTTTTGAATAATTTATAACCTCGTTACCAAAAGAACCATAGAAAAAGGCAGTGAAATCAAAATTTTTGTACGTGAATCCAATATTGATACCAGTAGTGAAGTTTGGATTTGCATCACCCAAAAAAACTCTGTCATTAGCATTAATAGTATTGTCTTTGTTTGCATCCAGATACCTAAAGCGTCCCGGTGCTGCAGAATTCTGCACAGGAGCATTTGCCACCTCTTCATTGCTTTGAAAAATGCCAATGATCTTATACCCAAAAAAAGAACTGGCCGGATGACCTGTCTCGTTTCTTACATAATCTAAAGCCACTTCACGAGGGGGAATAAAAAATGGAAGATCATTTAACTTCAAAATTTTATTCTTATACTTAGTTAATGTTATTGTCGCATCCCATTGCCAATCTTTTGACCATTTACCTTTTGAACCGATTAATACATCAACACCTGTATTTTGTACAATACCTACATTTCCATTTGGCCGTGCCGCACCACCTAATACATCAGGTAATGAAATAAGAAATAATAAACCCTTTGCTTTCTTCTTATACCAATCCGTAGTAACAGATAATTTGCCATTAAAAAAAACTGATTCAAAACCAATATTAGTTACAACATCTTCCTGCCAGCCTGTATTCGGATCACCGATCCTTACGTGTCTGAATCCCTGCACCGGTGTGCTGCTCGTTCCATTAATATCATAATATGCATCGCCAATAGAACCACCATATAAATTATACTGATTAAAAGGATCAGTATTTCCATAATACCCGGTCTTGCCCCAGCTTGCCCGTAATTTAAGATCCGTTAACCAATCCCATTTCTGTAAAAACTTTTCTTCTGTTATTCTCCATGCTGCGCTAACAGATGGGAACCAGCCATACCTGTTTCGTGGACCAAAAACAGATGAGCCGTCATTTCTGAATGTTGCCGTTAAAAAAAGTTTTTCTTTAAACCCATAATCAATGCGGTTGATAAACGAGTTCAATGTGGAAGCACCGGCAAAACTATGATTCTCCTGAGTGGAGGGTATGCCATTAGAAAGAAACCGGTAATTAATATCATTGGTAAAGAACCCACTCCTCTTTCCGCCAACTTCCCTGTTATAATTATCAATTGCTTCAAATCCTGTTAAAACAGTTAAAAGATGATCATCATCGAACATCCTGGAATATTTCAATGTATTTGTCCAAGTCCATGATCTTCTATAGCCGGAAGACTCACTAAATGAATTATTAGGAAAACCACCCAGCGATTCATAATTTATAAAATTATAATAAGTAGAATAATAATTAGTAAGACTACCGCCAAAACTACTCCGGGCAGTAAAAAATTTCAGAAAATCAATTTCGGCAAAAGCATTTCCGGCTATATCCCATGAATGCGATTTGTCGTCTTTTCCAATTGTACGCAAGGCAACAGGATTCTCATCAAAATAATCCGGGAAAAGATGCGCCCAACCTCCTTTAATATCATACACTGGAATAATAGGATTTGTTTGTGAGGTTTGGTGGATCTCATTAAAAAGCCCACCTGTATTAAGTTGAGAAGCTATGCGTGGATTATCACGATAGGTCAGTTGAAGGTTTTCACCGATAAGAATATTATTATTTACGGCAAACGCTGTGTTTATACGTGTTGTATATCTTTTCAAATAAGTATGTAATGCTGTTCCTTTCTGATCTAAATATCCAAATGAAAACATATACCTGTTCTTTTCATTTGCACCGGATACAGATAAAGAATGATTTTGGCTAAATGCAGGTTTGAATAATTCATGAAACCAATCTGTTCCTTCCTTATTTGCTTTGACGATCTGGTAAATGGGGGCAGTTGTAAAATCTATATTATATAAGGCAGGGTTAACTGCGGGATCATTTGCAAAAAGTCCAATGTTTTGCCCTGCAATAAAATAATCGGGTAAAACCGGCTTTACTCCATTTCCATAAAGAGGATGATTTGGATTTCCATTGCTGCCTACCTGGTTGGAATTTTTATATGCTATCCATGTAAGATCGGCTTGCTCCTGCGGATTTAGTATCCCTGGTCCATTTTTTAATGGCCTTGTAGTGCCCATATAAAAATCATAACTGATCTTTGTTTTTCCGGTTTTACCATTGCGGGTAGTAATAACGATAACACCGTTTGCTCCGCGAACGCCATAAATAGAATATGCACCTGCGTCTTTTAAAACTTGTACGGATTCGACATCGTTTGGGTTAAGATTATTGATATTTCCCTGTACACCATCTATTATATATAAGGGCGTAACGTCACCAAAGTTTCCGATGCCATGTAAGCGAACATTGCTTGGTGCACCTGGTTGTCCTGATGTTATTACATTCAAACCAGCAACTCTTCCCTGTAACATTTGCTCAACTTGTCCTGCAGGAATTGCCGTAAGGTCTTTTGGTTTTATAATGGCAACAGAGCCAGTTATTTCTTTTACTTTTTGGGAGGTATATCCTGTTACTACAACATCATTCAATGACACGACTTCGGTTTGTAATATAATTTTTAAACTTATTTCATTTCCAATTTTTATTTGTTGAGTTTTATACCCGACAAAAGAAATTTCCAATAAATCCCCTGACTTCGCATTAATGCTGAAAGAACCATCATATAAAGATGTGGCTGCAATGTTCGCCCCTTTGATCATTATAGTTGCACCTGCAAGGGGAAGATTATTTTCTCCTGTCACTATACCTGAAATTCTTTGTTGAGCAAATGCAGATGTGCTTAAAAAGAAAAGGCAATATATTAAAAGCCTCACTATAGAATTGATGGCAGCCATCGTTAGTTTAGTATCTAAATTTATCTAAAAATAGCCAAGCCTCAAAACCAAATATGTAAACCAATAAGTGTGCTTTTTAGAGAGGGAGTTGAATGATAAATGTTGATCCTTCACCCTCTTTCGTCTCCACTTTCAACTCCCCGCCATGTGCTTTTACAATATCATAAATTGTCTGAATCACGGATTTAAATGGATTAATGGATTTCACTGATTCTGTTTTCATAATACGAGACTTTTAAAAGTTAAGCTTCTACTCCCAAAGTTTATTAATAAGCCAACTTCAGGTTTGTAAGCCTTAAAGCAATTTAATACCTGTGCAAGATGCACATCTTCAAGTTCTTTAATTGCCTTCAATTCGACTAAAACTTTTCCTTCTACAACAAAGTCTGCTCTTCTTGTACCTATCGGCTCCAGCAGTTCTTTATAAAATATGTCTTGTTCAATTTCCATGACAAATGCCAACCCCGCCTGGGATAATTCCCAAACCAAAGCCCTTTGATAAATTACTTCCTGAAATCCATTACCAAGGAACTTGTGAACCTCAAAAGAAGCCCCTATAATTTTTTCAGTTATGTCTTTATATTTTAACTCTGCCATAATTTAATCCGTGCAATCTTTCAATCCTATTAATCCGTAATTCAGACAATGGGTAATTGAATAATAAACGTTGATCCTTCTCCCTCTTTCGTTTCCACCTTCAACTCGCCACCATGTGCTTTTACAATATCATAACTTAATGATAAACCCAAACCTGTTCCCTGCCCTGTTGGTTTGGTAGTAAAGAATGGTTGAAAAATTTTATCCAATACTTTTTGAGGTATGCCGTTGCCGTTGTCGGCAACCCTAATTTCG
>Ga0209798_10001929_pt1 | contig 12275 bp, 10 predicted proteins | sample DOMMetBare3Fresh_FD_187475 | JGI IMG/M metagenome (GOLD analysis project Ga0209798, IMG submission 187475) | Wetland sediment microbial communities from St. Louis River estuary, USA, under dissolved organic matter induced mercury methylation -... | ecosystem: Environmental > Aquatic >...
GACATGGACGCGTTCGGCGATATCTCGACACTTGCGGATCCCTCGATCGTGCAGACGATTCTGGACACCGCTCCGGACGCATAGCGCCGCAGGCTTCATAGGCATAGCAGAGGGCTCTGCGCCGACTAGGCGCGGGGCCCTCTGTCGTGAGGCGTACGGGCGAATCTCCGTGCCCGAAACCGGGTCTTGCGTGGTAATATTGCGAGTCGGCGCGCCCTTCGTGCGCCTATTTGCTCACGCACCGAAAGGAATTCGCTCCATGGCCTTCAACGATCTGTTCCTTCGCGCTGCCCGCCTCGAGGCGACCGAAAGCACTCCCGTGTGGATGATGCGTCAGGCGGGTCGCTACATGCAGGAGTACCGAGACATCCGCTCCAAGTATGGCTTCCTGGAGATGTGTCGTACGCCGGAGCTGGCTGTCGAAGTAAGCATGCAGCCGGTCGATCTCGTTGGTGTCGACGCGGCGATCATGTTCTCCGACATTCTGGTCGGTTTCACGGGCATGGGCTTGGACCTCGAGTTCAAGAGTGGCGTCGGGCCCCTGGTCAACAACCCCGTGCGTTCGATGGACGACGTGAAGAAGCTCAAGGTCGCAGATCCGATCGAGGCGACCGGCTACGTGCAGGAGATCATCCATATCCTGAGGCGTGAGCTCGAGCACAAGGTGCCGCTCATCGGCTTCGCCGGCGCGCCGTTCACCCTGGCCAGCTACGCCATCGAGGGCAAGGGTACGCGTGACTACGAGAACTGCAAGGCTCTCATGTGGTCCGACCCCGAGGCATGGGACCTGTTGCTCACGAAGTTCGCCGACACCACCATCGACTACCTAAAGATGCAGATCGACGCCGGTGCGCAGGTCGTGCAGCTCTTCGACAGCTGGATCGGCTACATCGCACCGCGTGACTACGAGCGCTACGTGCTCAAGCACAGTGCCCGCGTGCTGGCCGAAGTCAAGGCGCATGGCGACAAAGTCGTGCCGGATGGCGGTGTCCCGGTCATCCACTTCCCGAACGGCGCCACGTCGATGCTCGATCTCACTCAGAAGGCGGGCGGCGACATCATCGGCGTGGACTGGCGTCTGGACATGAAGAACGCCGTTGCGCAGATCGACCCGAAGTTCGGCATTCAGGGCAACATCGATCCGGTTGCGCTCTTCGCACCGGATGACGAGCTCGAGACCATGGTCGTCGAGATCCTCGAAGCAGTGGGTACTCGCCCGGGCCACATCTTCAACCTGGGTCACGGTATTCACAAGACGAGCGATCCCGAGAAGGCCCGGACGATGATCCGGTTCGTTCACGAGCACTCGGCTCGCATCCGAGCGGGGGCGTAGTCACCGTGACGACCGGCGTGCTTCTCTGCGGCTACGGGGGACCCGACTCTCTCGAGGCCGTCGGACCCTTCATGAAGAACCTCATGGGCTTTGAGCCGTCACCTGAGCTTCTCGCTCGGGTGACGCGGCGCTATCTCGCCATCGGTGGCTCGTCGCCCCTGACCGGCATCGCGATGGAGATCGCGAGCGAGCTCGAGAAGGCGCTCGTTGAAGTGAAGTGCCCGATGCCTGTCGTCATCGGCATGGCCTACTGGGACCCGTTCATCGCGGACGGACTCGCGGCGCTGAAGGCGCGCGGGTGTGACAGGGTCATCGCCGTGACGCTTTCTCCCTTCGAGAGCAAGATCGCTCACGGCAAGTACCGCAAGGCGATCGACGAGGCCGTCGCCGAGCTCGGCGGACTTGAGCTCGTGGAGGCTCCACTCGTCTCGGAGCTTGACGAGTTCTCGGGCTTCTTCGCGGCCTCGGCCGCTTCAGCTCTGAGTGAGATCGAGCAAAACGACGACATCGTCCTGATCTTCTCGGCGCACAGTCTTCCCGAGAGCGACCTTGTCGAGGGCGACCCCTACGTTGCGGGCCTGCTCAGGACGGCCAACTTGGTGGCTGTCAAGCTTGGGCTCGCCGAAGGTCTCGTTGCTCCCTCGCAACTGATCGGCGGAGTAGAGACCCTGGGGTCGAATCTGCCGCCGCGCCCGTGGTTCATGGTCTACCAGTCCAAGGGGAATCGCCCTGGCGCCTGGCTCGGGCCCGATATCGATGACATCATCGACGCCTTGGCGTCGTCGGCGGCGCGTGGTCTCGTCGTGGTTCCCATCGGGTTCATGACCGACCACATGGAGACGCTCTACGATCTCGACATCGTCGCGGCAGGGCGCGCCCTGGACGCGGATCTCGAGTTCGTGCGCGCTGCAGTCCCCAACTCGTACCCTCCGCTCGTCAAGGCGATCGCGTCCAAGATCGCCGAGCTCGCCTAGGCGCGCGACTCCGCCGGGACCGGCAGCCCGGCGTCTCAGCATGAGTCCATATCGACAACGGGAGACGGCTTTGAAGCGCGTCATCATCATCGGCGGTGGAGTTGCCGGACTCGGCGCCGCCTACAAGGTCCGTCGTGCCGCGGATGCCGGCGTCGACGTGGAGTTCGTGCTCATCGAGAAGGACTCGCGACTTGGCGGCAAGCTGTTCACGCGCGTTGTCGATGACCCCGATGGGCGCGGTCGATTCATCGTGGACGGCGGCTCGGACTCGTTTCTCACCGACAAGCCCGCCATTCATCGCGTTGCGAAGCTCCTGGGCATCTTCGACGACGAAACGCCTACCAACGACGACACGAAGAAGACGTTCATCGTCAAGGACGGCAGACTCGTGGAGATGCCTGACGGCATCATGATGTTTGCGCCCACGAAGATCGTTCCGATGGCGACGACGAAGCTGTACTCGTGGCCCGCGAAGTTCCGCATGGCCCTCGACCTCGTGATTCCCAAGCGCAAGGTTCCCGCGGGCGAGCGCTACGACGAGAGCCTTGAGAGCTTCGTCGTCCGCCGCATGGGGCGAGAGTGCCTCGACCGACTCGCCGAGCCTCTGGTGGGCGGCGTCAACGGCTCTGACCCCAAGACGATGTCGCTTGCGGCGACGTACCCGATGCTTCTGGACATGGAGCAGCAGCACGGGTCCCTTGTCCGCGGCTTTCTTGCTCAGCGCAAGAAGGTCGAGGAGATGAAGAGGAAGTATCCACCCAAGCCGGGCGCGAAGCGCCGCACGTTCTTCACGTCCTTCGAGCAGGGGCTGCAGTTCCTCACGGACAGGATGGCGGACGCGGCGGGCCGCGATTCGATTCGCACCGGCGTCGGGGCGAAGGCGGTGGAGCACGAAGGCGGTAGCTGGAAGGTCACGCTGGACGACGGCGGTCTGATTGCCGGCGATGCGGTCGTGATCGCTACCGAGACGTGGGCTGCTCAGAAGCTTGCCGGCACCATCGACGGGCGACTCGCCGAGGTGCTCGGCGAGATTCCCTGTTCGTCATCGGCCACCGTTGCGCTCGCGTACGATCGGGCGGACTTCCCGGGTGACACCGCGTGGCACGGCATCTTGTCGCCGATGGTGGAGCATCGACCGGTGACCGGAGTGTCCCTGATGTCGTCAAAGTGGCCGGGCAGGGCTCCAGAGGGTCGTGTGCTGCTTCGCGGCTTCGTCGGTGGCCCCCGCGACCAGGAGATTCTGAAGAAGGGCGACGGCGATCTGATCGAGATCGCTCATGCTCAGATGGTAGAGCTGCTGGGCGTGCGTGCCGATGCGAAGCCGGTCTACGCTGAGGTGTTTCGCTGGGATCTGGGTATGCCCCAGTACACTATGGGCCACCTCGAGCGAGTGGACGAACTCGAGGCGAGGGCCGCTGGGCTCCCGGGTTTCGCGCTTGCGGGTGGAGGCTACCGGGGAGTCGGTGTGCCAAACTGCCTTGAAAGCGGCGAGAAGGCGGTCTCGAAGGTCCTCGGCGACCTCGGTATCAACCTCTCTGAGGACGGCATAGAAGAGAAGCGCATCTACTAGCGCTCGTAGGCAAGCGAACCAATGGCTGCACGAAAGGACGACATGAAGAAGATCATCATCATCGGCTCGGGCGTAGCCGGGCTTGGCGCCGCGTACAAGGTTCGGCGCGCCGCCGACGCGGGCCACGATGTCGAGTTCCGACTGTTCGAGAAGTCGCCCGTCGTGGGCGGGAAGATCGCCACGGAGTACGTCGACACCGACGGCGGCAGTTTCGTCGTCGACGGCGGCCCCGACTGTTTCCTGACCGAGAAGCCCGCCGTGCATCGCATAGCCAAGATGCTGGGCATCTTCGACGACGAACTGCCGACCGACGACAGCCGCAAGAAGACGCTGATTCTGTCGCGCGGGCGCCTCTTCGAGATGCCCGACGGCGTGATGATGTTCGCACCGACCAAGTTCGTGCCTTTTGCGACGACCGGCCTGTTCTCATGGCCGGGCAAGATCCGTATGGCGATGGATCTCTTCATCCCGCGCAAAGAGGTTCCTGAGGGCGAGCTGAACGATGAGACGCTCGAAAGCTTCGTGACGCGGCGCATGGGCCGGGAGTGCCTCGACCGCTTGGCCGAGCCGCTCGTCGGCGGCGTCCACGCCTCCGACCCGGCCGTGATGTCTCTGGCGGCGACGTTCCCGCGCCTGCTTGAGATGGAACAGAACTACGGATCGCTCATGCGCGGCTTCCTTGCGGCACGCAAGAAGGTCGAGGAGATGCGCAAGAAGTATCCCCCGAAGCCCGGCGCGAAGCCGCGCACCTTCTTCACGTCCTTCACCAAGGGCATGCACGTCCTGACCGACGGCATGGCGGACGCAGCCGGTCGAGAGAACATCACAACGGGCAAGGGTGTCGAGAAGATCGAGCGTACCGACGACGGAGCCTGGATCGTCACGCTCGATGACGGTTCGACTGAGCGCGGCGATGCAGTGATCGTCGCAACCGAGTCCTGGGCCGCCGAGAAGATCGTCCGCGGCGTCGACAACGACATCACCGTGGCGCTCTCGGGCATTCCGTCGAGCTCCTCGGCCACCGTCTCGATGGCGTTCGAGGAAGAGGGTCTCGGCATCGACACGAATGCATTCGGCGTCCTGTGCCCGCTGGTCGAGAACCGCGCGCTCATGGCCGCGACGTTCTCGTCGACCAAGTGGCCGGGACGTGCTCCGTCGGGCAAGGTGCTCATGCGCGGTTTCGTGGGAGGCCCCCACAACCAGGCGATCATGGAGAAGTCCGACGAGGAGCTGGCGGCCATCGTGCTCTCCGAACTGCGGAGCATCATCGGCATCCCCGAGACTGCGCAGCCGCTGTTCTCGCGTGTCTATCGCTGGCATCTGGGCATGCCTCAGTACACACTGGGTCACCTCGACCGCGTTGAGACCGTCGAGGAGCGCTGCGCAGCGATACCCGGCTTGGCCTTGGCCGGTGGCGGCTACCGTGGGGTTGGCGTGCCGAACTGCATCGAGAGCGGCGAGCGCGGTGTTACCAAGGTGCTCGGCGAGTGGGGCATCGAGCTCGATGAGGACAAGGCCGAGGAGAAGCGCGTCTACTAGGGTAGTCGCGCCAAGACCAGTGTCCGAAGGCCGCTCGAGGAGCGGCCTTCGTCTTGTCTGCAGCGCCGCACTGGACTTCTGCTCAGGCGGTGGCCGAGCGGATGACGTCGAGCATGAGCGGATGCAACACCGGGTTGGCGGCAAGAACGCTGCCCGAATCGAGTGTCCACGGCGCACCGTGTGCGTCCGTAACGGTCGCGCCGGCCTCTCGGCATATCAGGACGCCGGCCGCCATGTCCCACGGCTTGAGGCCGAACTCCCAGAATCCGTCGGCGCGCCCCGTCGCGATGTGGCAAAGGTCGACTGCGGCCGAACCGTCCCGGCGCACGCCGTGAACGGGTGCTCGGAGAAACGCCGCAAGCACCGCGAGCTGCTTAGTGAGAGGCTCGCCGCGGTCGTAGGGAAAGCCCGTGACCACGAGTGCGTCTTTGACCGCCGAAGCGGAGGAGCAGTGGACTTCCTCATCGTGCAGCGTAGCGCCACCACCCAGTGCCGCAGAGGCCATCTCGCCCAACGCGCCATTGTAGACAGCGCCCGCGACGGGGACGCCGTTGCGGGCGAGGGCGATCGAGACTGAGTAGCAGGGGAAGCCGTGCAGGTACGAAGTGGTGCCGTCGAGCGGGTCGATGATCCACAACTCGGGATCTCCGATCGCTCCGGGCTCCACCGCCAGGATCTCGCACACCTCGGGCTCTTCGACGAGGATTCGGGCGCCCGGGGCGAGCTCGAGGATCGTCGATGCGGCTGCGACTCCGGCCGCGATGTCCGCATCGGACACGAAATCAGTCGGGGAGCCCTTCGAACGCACGGCACCGAAGTCGGCGGCCTTCTCGGCGAGCACGGTACCGCCGGCCCGGGCCGCTATGCGCGCGATCTCGAGTGAGTTCGGCATCGGTCAGCTCTCGGCGGGGTCATCGGGGCGCAGTGCCGCTTCGGGAATGGGCGCGTAGCTTCTGACGGCCGCGATGATGTCGGCGTCGATGCTCGCGTCGGTTCGCGGAGTCGGGAGCACGCCCAGTGCGGCGAGCTCCTCGAGAACCGCGGCGGCCGCCACCGGCAGCGCATTCTCCACCGGTTCTGAGAGCTCCATGACCCACTCGGCGATCTCCTCGATCTGGATGCCGATCGCGATAGTCTCGGGGGTGCCGCCGATCAAGGAAGCGGCCTGCAGAACCTCCGGGAGCCGCACGTCGTGCAGCGAGTGCATGACCTGGTTGGGTGCGAGGTTCTCGGGCGAAAGGCGGACCACGGTCCCGGCGGGTTCCCCGGTCCCCTCGATGGCGTCCACGACGAGCATGTAGTCGCAGTCCTGGAACAGGTTCAGGATCGTCATGCCCATCGTGCCGGCGTCGACCAGCGTCACGTTCGGGGGGAACTCGAGGGCGGTCATCAGCGTCTCGACCACGCGGATGCCGATGCCCTCGTCGCGCATGAGCGGGTTCCCGATCCCCATGATGGTGATGCGCTCTTCGGGCATGCGTCCTCCGTCGTCGTCAAAGCGAGCAGTGCGCTGGCGATGTATCGTAGCGCAGGCGGCGGCCCGGCGGCCAAGGCTCTAGCCTTCGTCCTCCGCGTGCACGGCGTCCCCGTCGCGCTCCGCCAGGCGTCCGCGCGCCGTCTCGGCCACCCCGTAGAGCGCGAAGGCCCCAGCTGCGCCCGCGGCGAGCGCGGTGGCCACCGTCTCCGCCTTCAGGCCCGTGCCGAACAGGCCTGGCGCCGCCGCGGTGGAGCGCGCCAAGAAGGGAGCGCCCACGTCGACCCAGTTGCCGCCGGTCTTCTTGGGATCCACGTTGCCGCAGCCGATGCACGGCGAGCCGGACTCGACGCACCACGAGGCCTTGCGGTTCCAGCGGACCGATGGGCAGTTCGTGAACGTCTGGGGGCCCTTGCAGCCGACCTCATAGAGGCACCACTGCTTGACTTCCGCCTCGGTTCCGAACGCCTTGACGAACTCGCCGTTCTCGAAGTGGCCACGGCGCGGGCAGTTGTCGTGGATGGTCGAGCCGAAGATGAGCTTCGGACGGCCCTTGTCGTCCAGGTCCGGCACACGACCGAGCAGCAGCACGTCGACCACGACCGAGACGATCCAGTCCGGGTTCACCGGGCAGGTCGGCAGGTTGATGATCGCCTTGTCGCCGAAGCCCAGCTCGGCCGCGACGGCCATGACGCCCTTGCCGCCGGCGGGGTTCGGGTTCGCGGCGACCCAGCCGCCATCGACCGCGCACGAGCCGACGCACACGATCGCGTCGCACTTCGCGGCGGCCTCCTTGAGGATCTCGACACCGGTCTTGCCGGCGATGCGCAGCGTGTTGCCGCCCTCACCGGTCATGACCGTGCCCTCGACGATGAGGATGTAGCCGCCCTCTTCGATCGTCTTGGCCTTGGCCTCTTCGGCCTGGGCCCCCGCGGCCGCCATGATGGTCTCCATGTAGTTGATGGAGAGCAGGTCGAGCACGATGTCGGCGACGTTCGGGTTGCCGACCTGTGCGGTCGACTCGGTACAGCCCGTGCACAGACCCATGTCGAGCCAGACGACCGGCTTGAGCTTGGCAGCGGACTCGACTGCAGCGGCGATCTGCGGAGCGTACATCTCGGCCAGGCCGAGCGTGGCCGCGACCGATCCACAGTACTTCAGGAAGTCACGACGAGAGACACCCCGCGCTGCGAGGAGATCGTAGGCGTCCGGCACGGTTGTCACGGCGTCTCGCTGACGGTCGGGGGCACGGTCACGGCAATCGTAGCGCAGCCCGCGTTCGTGCGCTCGCGTGCGCGACCCTGCACCGATCAGACAGCGGCGAACTCCGGCTCGAGGCCACCGGCGGCCTGACCATCCAGGAGCAGCATGCGCTCCTCCGGGGACAGCGCGGCACGGGCCTCGTCGCGGAGCTCGTTCGAGCCGGAGAGCATCTCGCGCATCATGACGACCATCAGGTAGCGCCCCGTCGGCGTGAGCGTGAACTGCGCTTCGTCGTCGATCGCGAACCCGCCGACCGCGCGCATGAACGTGGTCTCGACGCGCAGGGCGCGGTCCACCGGCTCGCCGAAGTCGCGCTCGAAGCGCTTCTTGTCCATGCGAAGCCCGAACAGGTCGGTCACGAAGCGGTAGCGCATGAGCGCGCGCCTGTTGTACGGCTGTCCCGCGGTGGCCAGGCCCATGTGCCCAGAGCGGATCGCGTCGTCGTATTCCTGGAGTGAGAACGTGTTGCCGTAGACGCGCCCGCCGACGAAGGACAAGGCGCCCGAGCCGATGCCGACGTACTCGTCGTAGTCGACGATGTATTCGTCGATCATCCCGCCCTTCTCGTGCGAGTAGGTCCAAGCCGACGCGGGCTCGAACGTCTCGGACAGGGCCTCGTCGATGATCCGGTAGTACTCGCCCTCGCGGGTGAAGTCGATGCGGCCCACCGTGTCCGAGAGCGCCCGCGCCGCGTTCGGTCCCGCCATCAGCGGGTAGAACGTGGTCTGGTTGCACCCGGTCTGGCCCAGCAGCTCGATGTCGGCCAGCAGCATCCGCTCTGTCTGGCTGGGGAAGTTGAAGATCATGTCCACGTTGAGCGAGGGGAACATGCCCTGCGCGCCGGCGATCGACTCGAAGAGCTGCTTGCCGCTTCCGTACTTGTCGTAGCGGTCCATGACGCGCAGCAGGCGGTCGTCGAAGCTCTGCACGCCGACGGACATGCGCTGCACGCGGCCGCCCAGCGTCTCGACCACTTCGGGGGTCAGGTGGTTGGGGCTCGTCTCCGCGGACACCTCGCCGATGTCGAAGAGCTCCCGGGCCAGGTCGATCGTGGCGTTGAGCTCGTCCAGCATGATGGTGGGCGTGCCGCCGCCGACATAGAGGGACGCGAAATCGTAGCCGAGGTCCGCCGCCATCCTCATCTCCTCGCGCAGGCCGCCGAAGTAACGGCGGGCGAGGTCTTCGCGGAACAGGAAGCGGTTGAACGAGCAGTAGGTGCACAGCCGCTCGCAGAACGGCACGTGAGCATACAGAACGTAGCGCTTGCCCGGCGCGGGGTCCGGGAGCATCTCGAGTTCAGTGGGTCCGTGAGCGATGTAGCGACGGCTCAAACGACGCATGACGGCGGTGAGCGCACGTTCTGCGAGCATGCGGCGGATTCTCCTTGGGGCTGTCGTCGGAGTTGCGATCGCGGTCCCCGGCAGGACCGAATGGTCTCGGCTGAGGATTCGACGTCGGGCAGGGGAATCCTGCCGCGGCGCCGGATGTCACAGAGGCCCGGGGCTTGACGCCCCGGGCCTCTGCTGCTGGTACGTCGGTCGGATCGACCGAGCGGCTTCTAGTGCGCCGCCTCGTCCCCGGGCGTTTCACGCCACAGGAAGATGAGGCCCCAGAGCGCCTTGAACCCGTCCGCCGCGGCCAGGTACGCGTGCACCATGGTGAAGAGGATGATCACCCACATACCGAAGTAGTGGAACAGCCTCATGACCATGAGCCCGCCGACCAGGTTGATGCCTGCGGCGAAGAAGCCCCACACCGGCCACTGCTGGGCCGGAGCGTAGAGCGCGAAGCCGGTGTAGCCCATGTAGAACGTGATGGGCACGGTGGCCAGGTACGCGATCTTCTGCAGGGCTCCGTACTTCGCGGAGATGACCCGCTCCTTCCGCATGAAGAGGTAGTACTTCGCGGTCTGGAAGAGCTGGTGCTTGTTCTCCGCCTGCGGAAGCCAGTTCCTGATGTCCACGTCGTTGTCGCGCGTCCCGAGCTGGTTCGCGGTCTTGACCCAGAAGGCCAAGATGATGCGGCTCGTGATGTTGACAGCGAGCACGAACATCAACGTGAAGTGGATCATCCGCGCCGTCCCCATGAAGCCTGCGAAGAACGGCTGGTGGATGTAGAAGCCCGTGAAGCCGAGCCCCAGCATGCAGATGAGGTTGATCCAGTGCTGGAACACGAAGATCAACGGATGTGCCTCACGATAATGTCCCTCGTGCGACATGGTGCTCACCTACCCGATGGCTTCGACATCACATACGACGACTTACCGGTCTTGGGTTCAATGACCTGAACCCCGCAACCCACTCAAGGATCGAAGGAGTGGACGATGCGCAGCGCCTCGAGCGGCTTCTCGACCTCGGCGATCGGGCAGCCGATGAGGGCCTCTTCCAGCGGACCGCGGACGCCGGCGGCGTCACGAGGCGAGAGGTCCCACGTCGAGGGGGTGACCGCCTGGTAGTTCGCGATCTTGCCGCCCTTGACGGAGATCCAGTGGCCCAGAGCGCCACGAGGAGCCTCCCACAGACCAGCGCCGTCACCGTCGGTGGCGGTCGGCTCGGTGAAGAACTTCGCGTCGCCACCCTTTGCGGCCGCCACGAGCTCGCCGATCCACTTGCCCATCTCGTCGGCCACGTACATGGCCTCGAGGTTGCGGGCCGCGACGCGGCCGAGCAGGGAGATCAGGATCTCGGGCTTGCCCTCGGCGCCGAGCGCCTTGAGGGTGCTGTTGACGAGGTCCTGGATGGCCTTGTTGCCGTCGAGGTAGCCGACGAGCATGCGGGACAGAGGACCGGCCTCCATGGGCTTCTCGTTCAGGCGCGGGGCCTTGACCCAGGAGTACTGCGCGTTCGTGTCGTACGAGGAGAACTTCGCGGTCGTCTTGCCGACCGAGGGGTTCAGGGCCGACGGAGAGTCATACCACGAGTGCTCGACGTACTCCTTGACCTGCGCAACGTCCGGCTGCAGCAGCTCGAGCTTGCCGTCGACGATCATGCCGCGCGGAAGAGCACGCTTCTTCGGGTCGCGGCTGGTGTCGTCGAACACACCCCACGACAGGAAGTTCTTGCAGCCGGCGCCGTACGTGGCGGCCTCGATGTAGAACGGAGCGATGGCCAGCGTGTCCGGGATCATGGTGTTGGCGATCCAGTCGCGGACCGTCTTCCACCGGAACAGGATGCCGCCCAGCTTCTCCTCGGTCGGCATCCATGCGGTGCCGCCGGGAAGCGAGGTCATGAAGTGCGGGAACTTGCCGCCCATGAGAGCGATGATCTGCGCGGCCGTGGCCTGCATCTCGAGCGCCTCGAGGTAGTGGGCGACCGCGATGAGGTTGAGCTCCGCCGGGAGCTTCATCGCGGGATGGCCGAAGTAGCCGTTGGTGAAGATGGAGAGCTGGCCGCCCTCGACGAACGTCTTGATCCGCTTCTGGACCGCGCCGAAGTCGGTGATGGACGTGCCGGCCTTCTGGGCCAGGGCGTACGTGTCGGCGATGTTCGCGGAGAGCGCGGACACGACGTCGACGTAGTCCAGGGCCGTCAGGGTGTAGAACCACAGGATGTGGCTGTGCAGGAACTCCCCGCCTTCGATGATGTTGCGGACGAGGCGCGCGCCTTCAGGTATCTCTACCTTGAGAGCGGCCTCGGTCGCCATCGTCGATGCGTGGCCGTGCGAGATCGGGCAGACACCGCAGATGCGCTGCGCGACGTAGTAGGCGTCGGCGGGCTCGCGGCCCTGAAGAACCGTCTCCATGCCGCGGTAGAGCGTGCCTGAGACCCAGGCGTCCTTGACGATGCCACCTTCGACTTCGCATTCAACCCGAAGGTGACCCTCAATGCGGGTAACGGGATCGATGATCGCCCTAGCCACTAGTTATCGCCTCCCTTCTGCTTCGCGTCGTAGGCTTTCACTTTCTCGGTCGGGGCGCCCTTGAGGCGACCCGTCGCGGCGGACGCGATACCGTGCGCCGCCAGGCCGACCGCTGCAGCGCCGCCGAGGACCGTGCCGATCGTCTCGGGACGCACGCCCGCGACGTTCGGGACCCTCTTCAGGAACGGAGCGCCCACGTCGACCCAGTTGCCGCCGGTCTTCTTGGGATCCACGTTGCCGCAGCCGATGCACGGCGAGCCGGAC
>Ga0209798_10001930_pt1 | contig 12272 bp, 7 predicted proteins | sample DOMMetBare3Fresh_FD_187475 | JGI IMG/M metagenome (GOLD analysis project Ga0209798, IMG submission 187475) | Wetland sediment microbial communities from St. Louis River estuary, USA, under dissolved organic matter induced mercury methylation -... | ecosystem: Environmental > Aquatic > Freshwater...
GTTCCAGCCGAAGTTCGCGCCCCGGCCCGCCCCGGCGGCCGCGGTGACCACGTCCACCTCCTCCCACGCGTTCTGGCCGACGTCCGCGATGTAGAGGTCACCGGTGCCCCGGTCGAACGTGAAGCGCCATGGGTTCCGGAGCCCGATGCTCCAGATCTCCCCCCGCGCGTCGGTGCGCCCGGCGAAGGGATTGTCAGGAGGAACCGCGTAGCCCGTGCCGGTGCCGACGTCCAGTCTCAGAATGCCACCGAGGAGGTCGGTCAGCGATTGGCCCCTCCCGCCCGGATCGCCGCCGCTGCCACCGTCACCCAGGCCGATGTACAGCATTCCGTCCGGACCGAACAGAATCTGGCCGCCGTTGTGGTTGCTGAAGGGCTGCTCGACCGTGAGCAGGACCGCTTCGCTGGAGGCGTCCGCGCGGTCGGGATCACCGGCGGAGACTCGAAACGCCGAGATCGTCGTGTTGCCGTTGCCGTCCGTATAGTGGACCACGAAGCGGGCGTTGGTGGCAAAGGCGGGATCGAACGCCAGGCCGAGCAGACCCTGCTCGCTGCCGGTCGACACCCGGCCGGCCAGATCCAGGAAGGGCGCGGGCAGCAGGGCCCCGTCCTTCACGATCCGGATGGCGCCACCCTTCTCCACGATGAACAGGCGGCTGTTGTCGCCCGGCGGCGCGGTCAGGTAGAGCGGAAAGCTCAGGCCGGTCGCCACTTCCTGCAGGCCGACCGGGATGGTGCCCCCGGGTGGATCGGGCGCGGTGCCGTCGCCGGACCCGCAGCCGGCAGCGGGAGCCGATCCGAGCAGAGCGAGAATGAGGGGAAGGATGGACATGCGGCCCATGCAGAGTCCTTTCATGTGGCGGGACCTCTCCGTGCCCGGCTGGACACCTTCGCCAGCATGCGCTCCAGCCGATCCAGCTGGGTCACCGTGAGCGTGACCGCGCCGAACTCCTCCTCGACCTTCCCCCGAAAGATGAACGGTCCCTGATCGAACAGCACGTGACCGCGCTCGCGGTAGACGTCCGGAAAGAGCACGGTCTCGATGAGCCCGTCGCCGTCGTCGAAGGTGGCGAACTCCATCGGCTCATCCTTCAGGGTGTGAACCGGCTTGGCGGTGGTGAGCATTCCGGCGGCCAGCACGTGCTGGCCGACATGCCGGTGCAGCTCGGTGCTGGGGCAGAGGCGGAACCGCCGGAGCTCGTCCGCGTAGAGCCGCATCGGGTGCGCGTCGGTAGTGAAGCCGAGGGCGGCGTGCTCCTCGCGCCGCCGCCGGTCGGGACCGTACTCCTTGAGCGCGGGCACCGCGGGCGGCAGCTGGTCGAACCAGTCGCCCGCGCGGGCATCGGGCGAGTGGGCGGGCTCGGCGGTCGCGTCCACCAGCCAGAGCAGCATCGGGCGGGTCCAGCCGCCGGCGATCGAGTCCAGCGCGCCGACCTTGATCAGGGCGCGGAGGTCGGCGGGCGCGAGGCCGGTGCGGGCGCGGAGGTCGGTGAGGCTCGTGAAGGGCTCAGGGTGACTCGGGGGCGAGCCTCCATCCCGCGCCGCCAGCAGCCGCTCCACCCCCTCCGCCGACAGCTCCTTCACGAACTGCAACCCGATCCTGAGCTCCCGCCCCCGCCCCGTGCACCGGAACTCGCTCGCATTCACGTCCGGCGGCAGCACCGTCAGCCCCATCCGCATCGCCTCGGCCACGTAGGCGAATGGATGATAGAACCCGCCCCCGTTGGCTAGCACCCCCGCCATGAACTCGGCCGGGTAGTGTGCGCGCAGGTAGCAGGAATGTTGCGCCACCTGGATGTACGATGCCGAGTGCCCCTTGCAGAAGCTGTAGCCCGCGAACGACATGATCATCGCCCACACCCGCTTGGCCGTCTCCACGTCGCGGCCGAGCCTGAGCGCGCCGGCGAAGAACTCCTCGGCGTAGCCGGCGAGCTGCTTGGCCGGGCGCTTCTTGGAGAGCGATTTCCGGAGCCCGTCGGCGGTGGCGAGCGGCATCCCGGCGAAGGCGGCGCAGACGTTGACCACGTCCTCCTGGTAGACCATGACGCCGAAGGTCTCCGCCAGGGTGTCGCGCAGCACCGGGTCGAGCGGCTCGTAGGGTGCGCCGTGCAGCCGCTCGAGGTAGACCCGGATGTAGCGGTTGGAGGCGGGGCGGATGATGCTGGTGTTGAGCACCAACAGCTCGAAGCTGTCCGCGCGGCTCTTGGCGCAGAGCATCCGCGACGCGGGCGACTCGGTATAGAACACGCCCATGGTCTGTCCGGTGCGGAAGAGCGCCTTGGTGGGCTCGTCGTTCCCGGGGTCGCTGGAGGTATAGTCGATCCGGCGGCCGGTGTGGATGCGCACCGCCTCGATGGCGTCGCGGATGACGGCGAGCGAGCGGTTGCCGAGCAGGTCGATCTTGACCAGCCCCGCGTCCTCCGCGCCGTCCTTCTCGAACTGGATGACCGGCACCGCCAGATCGGGATGGCCGTCGAGCGTCTTCACCGCGCGCTCGATCGGCACGTAGTCGGTGAGCGCCGTGGGGACGATGACCACGCCGCCCGGATGGAGCGAGAGGTGGCGCGGCACGCCCACGAGCGGTGCCGCCAGCCGGGCAAGCTCCTGCCAGCTCGGCGGCAGGTCGAGGGCGCGGAAGTTGGGGTGGGTCGCGAGCAGCGTCTCGAGCGGCTCCTCCTCGTACCAGGGGATCCGGCGCGTCACCTCGCGGATCTCGCCGTTGGGGCGACCGTGCACCTTGGCCACTTCACGCAGCGCGCCGCGCAGGCGGAAGCAGTTGTGGTTGGCCACCATCGCTGCCTGGGGATGGGGGTAGCGCTGGAAAACGTAGGCGAGAACGTGATCGCGCTCGTCCCAGGGGAAGTCGAGGTCGATGTCGGGCGGATCCTTCCGCTCGGGGTTGAGGAACCGCTCGAACAGGAGCCCTGTACTGAACGGCTCGACGTGGGTGATGCCGAGGCAGTAGCTCACGATCGAGTTGGCCACCGAGCCGCGGCCGCAGTGCGTCGGCCCGTGCTCGACGATGTCCCGCACCACCAGGAAGTAGTCGGCGAACCCCTTCATGCCGATGATCCGCAGCTCGTGCTCGAGCCGGTCCCGCGTCACCGGCGCCACCGTGCCGTAGCGCCGCTCGGCGCCGGCGTAGGCCAGAGCGCGGAGCTCCTGCATGGCGTCGTTCGAGTCGGCGAAGCGCGGCGCCACCACCCGGCCGACCGGGATGCGGTATGCGCAGCGCTCGGCGATCTCGGCGGCAGCGCTCAGCGCCTCGGGGCAGTCGGGGAAGAAGCGGGCGAGGTCGGTGGTGGGGCGGAGCCAGGCGTCGCGGGGGGAGACGAGCGCAGGGTCGAGCGCCGAGAGCGTGGTGTTGCCGTGGATGGCGCGGAGCAGCCGGTGGCGGCCCCAGTCCTCGGGGTGCGCCATGACGGCGGCATTGGTGACGGCGGCGGGGAGTCCCAGGCGGCGGGCGGCGGCCAGGACCGCGTGGCGCTCCTTGCCGGGGCAGAGCTCGGCGTAGAGATCGCGCGGGCCGCTCAGGCGGAGGACGCGCTCGAGGAAGCGGGGGTCGCGGGAGAGGAGGACGAGGCCGTGGCGATCGGTGGCGAGGTGGGCGGAGAGTGAGAGCGAGTCACCCTGAGCAACGCGAAGGGGCCATGCGTCGGGGCATGCTCCCTTCACTTCGTTCAGGGTGACTCCTTGGCCGCCCCAATGAATCAGCGTCACGGCCCGGCAGAGCGCCGCCCAGCCGCGCTCGTCCATCGCCAGCGCGACGGTCTCCTCATGGTCCGTCACCAGGTGAGCACCGAGGATCGGGCGCACACCGGCGGACTCGCAGGCGTGCTGGAACTCGACGGCGCCGTAGACGCCGTTGGTGTCGGTGCAGGCGAGCGCGTTGAAGCCGCGCTCGGCTGCGGCGGCGGCGAGGGTCTCGGGGCTCGAGACGCCGATGCCGAAGGAGAAATGGGTGTGGACGTGGAGGTGGGGCACGCGGTTCGGCGGGCTGAGGTTCGGGATTTATTCGGTATGAACTCAATCTACCTCCGGCGAGGGGACCGTCAAGCGATGCGGAATGCGACGCCGTGAGCCCCAAGCCGCGACCAGCCACGCGGGCCCAGTCGGAAGGGCGGTCCGGCGAGCAACGGGAAAGTGTTCTGCCGCCGGACACTTACGGTTGCGTTTCAGGGCGCGACCCCTGCCATGGGCCGGACGCGGCGGTCCTTGCGGTAATTCCGGTGCAGCCATGATTCAACCTCTCCTCGCGCAGCTCGACGCCGTCCGACTCGGCGCCCACCAACGCGACCTCCGGCGTCGCGAGCAGGACGCGCTCGTCCGGCTGGGGCAGACGGTGGTGGGTGACGGAGGCGCCCGCGGCGGACGTCTCGCCGTGCTGGCGACGGAGGCGGCGGGGCTCCGAGGACGCCTGGATGCGCTGGCGGCGGAGCGGCGGACGACTCCCGCCGCGCGCCGAGCCGAACTGCAGCGCCGACGCGAGGGGCTCGAGCAGAAGCTCCACGAGCTGCACCTCACGGCCGGACGGTTGGCGATGGCGATGCCGGCGGTGGGCGGCGGGGGCGAAGTGCAGGCGATCCGGGAGGAGTTGGCAAGCACTGCGAGCGAGCGGGAGCGGCTCCACGGCGAAACTCGCCGCCACCTGGAGGAGATATGGGGACGGTGCCGCGCGTGGCTTGCGCCCCGCTCGCCGGCGATCGCGGGCATGGCCCTGGGCTGGTGGATCGCGAGCCGCTACACCGACGCGCACCTCAAGGAAATCATGAAGTCGCTCGGGCTCAGCCTCAAGCGCGGAGGCTCGCACCTCGTGAGCCTCCCCACCGACAAGCTGCTGATCGGCCACGGGCTGCCGCTCGTCGCGGCACTGGTGTGCGCGTACCTTGGGCACCGCGTCGCCCGGTGGGGCTACGCGGTCGCGGACGCCTATCGAGCCCGGTCGAGCAACCGGCTCAGCGGATCCCCTAGCTCCCTCGCCTAGTCCGCTTCGCGCAACCCCTCACTGCTGGCGCCACCCGCTCCCTCAGCCCGCTCCCGTCCCGCTCCCGCTCACCCGCAGCCACGCCGGCCGCTGCGCGGCGACACGCGCGGACACCGGGCAGCTCTCGGCGTGCGCCCCCGGCAGGTAGCCCGTGCTCATCAGGAACTCACCCACGATCTCGCCGCCGGTGAAGCGGAAGGTGCGCTTGAAGAGCTTCACCCACTCGTCCCTGGAGCGGGGATGGTGCGCGTCGAGCCACCCGGCGAACGAGCCGTGCGACCCACGCAGCTCGAGGATCCGCCCCGCGTTGGCGATGGCCGCATCCACCTTGAGGCGGTTGCGCACGATGCCGGCATCGGCCAGCAGGCGCCGGCGGTCGCGGGCGCGGTACCCGGCCACGACCTCGGGATCGAAGCCGTCGTAGGCGCGGCGGAACGCCTCGCGCTTCTTGAGGATGGTGAGCCACGAAAGTCCGGCCTGGTTGATCTCGAGCACCAGACGCTCGAATAGCGCGGCGTCGTCCGCGAGCGGGAAGCCGTACTCCTCGTCGTGGTAGGGCCCGTGCCACTGGTGGCCGGGGGCGACGTCGCAATAGGGGTGGGCCATGGCTTCGTCTGGGCTTCGGATCTTGTTCGGTGGTTGGAAGAGAAGATCGGACCCGGCCAGGGAGCCGTCAAGAAAGGGGGGCGGCAAGAGACAGCTTGCGCGCCGAACACGATCGCATGAGACCACGTGGGTCCGGCGGAGTCTTTCGGCCCGGAATGCGGGGACGAGTTCCGACGACGCGTTATTGTTCATCCTTCCGCGTGGTCCGTGCCTTTGTGATGCCAGCCAGAGATCTCCATGCGCGCAGTGATCTACTCCGGAGCCGGCGGTCCCGAAGTCATCTCCATCGGCGAGGTGCCCAAGCCGGAGGTCCGGCCGGAGCACATCCGCGTCCGGGTGCGCGCCGCCGGGCTCAACCGCGCCGACCTCATCCAGCGGCGCGGCCAGTACGCGGCGCCGCCCGGCTGGCCGGCCGACATCCCGGGGCTGGAGTACGCGGGCGAGGTCGAGGCGGTGCGCGGCGTCTCGAAGTGGAAGAAGGGCGACCGGGTGATGGGCCTGGTGGGCGGCGGCGCCCAGGCGGAGCTGGTGACGGTGCACCAGGACGAAGCGCTGCGCATCCCGGATGGCTTGTCGTACGAAGAAGCGGCGGCGATTCCGGAAGCGTTCCTGACCGCCTTCGACGCGCTGGTGACCCGCGGGCGGCTCGCGGCGGGAGAACGGGTGCTGATCCATGCGGTGGGCAGCGGCGTCGGAACGGCGGCGGCGCAGGTCGCCAAGCACCTCGGCGCCACCGTGCTCGGCACCTCGCGCAGCGCCGACAAGCTGGCGCGCGCGACGATCTACGGGCTCGACATCGGGATCGACACCAGCCAGACCGGGTTCCGCGACGCGGTGGGCGATCCGGTTGACGTGATCCTCGATGTGCTCGGCGGCCCCGCCTTTGCCGACAACCTCGCGGTGCTCGCGCCGCGCGGCCGCCTCGTGCTCCTGGGCTTCCTGGCCGGCAGCCGCGCGACGGCCGACCTGGGACCGATCCTGCGCAAGCGGCTCGAGGTGATCGGCACGGTGATGCGCACCCGCGGGCTCGAGGAGCGGGTGCCGCTGGTGCGCGCGTTCGCCGAGCGGATCCTGCCGCTGTTCGATCATCGTATTGAGCACGCGTCGCCGCTCCGGCCGGTGCTGGAGCGCAGCTATCCGATTACCGAGCTGGCCGAGGCGCACCGGGCGCTCGAGAGCAACGAGACGTTCGGGAAGGTGGTGGTCACCTGGTGATGATGCGGGTGGTGCCGCTGGTGACCGCGCGGGCGCCGTAGCGGGTGGTGATCCGGTCGAGGGCATGCTGGAGGGCGCGGGAGCGGGTGGGCGCCGACGAGTCACCCTGAACGAAGTGAAGGGGGCATGACCCGACATGGGCCCCTTCGCTTCGCTCAGGGTGACTCGCTTCCTCCCCCCACAGCTCCAGCTGCCCCTCCGCCTCTTCCAGCCGATCCAGCGTGAGCGCCACGGCCCGCACCGCGAGCCGGCGGGCGTTGGCCTGGGTGAACGCCCGGCGCGCCGCGTCCCACAGCTCGGCGTCGAGCGCGGCGGCGTGGAGCGCCACCGCGCGGGCGGCGGCGGCGTGGTCGGCGTAGGTGAGCGACAGCCGGAGCCGCCGGGCCACCAGCCCGCTCCGCCGGAGCCGGCGGCCGAGCCGCTCGCCCAGCACCCGGAGCAGCGGGTGCAGCACGCCGAGGTCGTTGGTGTCGGTGGCCAGCGCATGGGCGACGTGGAACTCGGCCTGGCGCTCGGGGGGCAGCACTGGCCGCGGATCGATGCCGCGCGCCTGCGCCCGGAGCGCGCGGCCGGCGCCGCCGAAGACCGCGCAGAGCGCGCTCTCGGTGATGGCGGCGACCTCGCCGATGAGGTCGAGCTGATAGTCGTCGAGCCGCCGGCGCACTTTGGGGTGCAGCTCGGGCAGCACGTCGAGCGGGTGCGGTGCGAGGAAGCTCGCCTCGGCGCCGCCCGGCACCTCGAGCAGCGGCTCGGGCTTGACCACCGTGGTGGCGGCCTGGCTCACCAGCTTGTTGGCGGCGACGCCCACCGAGAGCGGCAGCCGGAGCCGTTCTCGCACCTCGCGCTGCACCCGCGCGGCCACGTCCACCGCGGGGCCGAAGAGCCGGCCGGTGCCGGTCAGGTCGAGGAAGGCGTGGCCGTAGCCGTGCGGCTCGATGACCGGCGCGTAGATCCGGAGCACCTCGTGCAGCGCGCGCGAGGCGCGGGCGTAGAGCCGGGGGTTGGGCGGGAGCAGCACCAGATCGGGGCAGCGCTTCATCGCCTGGCGCACCGGCATGCCCCGCTCGACGCCGGCCGCCCGCGCTTCGGCGGAGAGGGCGAGGATGGTGGCGCGGTCGGCGCCGGGCGGCGCCACCGCCACCGGCCGGGTCCGGAGCGCCGGTGCCACGAGGCCTTCGACGGTGGTGCAGAAGGCGGGCGGGTCGACGAAGAGGATGGAGCGCATGGCGAAAGGGATGGCGTCGACCCCCGAGCATCAGAGCAGGACCGGCTGGTCTTCCGCGGCGGGGCCGCGACGGTCCCGGCCCTCGAGCTGCTGGCGGCGCTTCCTCCCCTCATCCACCGGGAAGCCGTGGCGGCGCTGCAGCTCGCGCAGTCGCGCTGCGAGCGCGCGCTGATAGGCCGGACTCACCCCCTCGCTCCGGGCGTAGTGCCTGGCGTACCGTCCGGCCAGGTCCGGGAACTCGCGGGAGAGCACGGGAAGGAAACGGTGCCGCGCCGCGGGACCGAGCCGGAGCGCCGACCCGACCACGTAGCGGGCGCCCGCCTCCTTCGCCGCGCCCATCAGCCGATCGAGCCCCGCCCGGCCGTCGGTGATCCCGGGGAGGATCGGCGCCACCAGCAGCCCGGCGTGGACGCCGGCGGCCGTGAGCCGAGCGAGCGCGCGGATCCGCGCCGCCGGCACCGGCGATCGCAGCTCGAGCCGCCGGGCCAGCCGGCGGTCCAGCGTGGCGAGCGAGATGTTCACGCTCACCTCGTGCCGCTCGGCGAGGCGGCCGAGCAGGTCGAGATCGCGCGTGACCAGCGGCGACTTGGTGATGAGGCCGATGGCGAGCCCGCGATGGCGCAGCAGCACCTCGAGAATCCGGCGGGTGAGCCGGAATCGTCGCTCGGCGGGCTGGTACGGATCGGTGGCCGTGCCGATGACCAGCGAATGCTCACCCAGCCGCGCCGGGTCGAGCGTGCGGACCAGGACCTCCGCGACGCCCGTCTTGACCAGGATGCGCCGCTCGAACGCCTCCCATGCCGGCAGCGGCTCGGCCGCCGCGCCGCGCCGCTCCATGGCGTAGCGGTGGGTGTCTCGCGCGTAGCAGTAGGTGCAGCCGAACTCGCAACCGATGTACGGATTGATGGACCAGAAGCCCATGCCCGTCGCGGCCGAGCTGTTGAGTACCGAGCGCACCGAGAGCGCGAGGAAGCGGGTGCCGCGCCGGCGCTCGTCGAGCACCGCCCACCGGCGCTCGGAGACGCCGGGCGAGGGGAGCAGATCCAGCTGTCCCAGGCTCATCCGCAGCGGGCCCACCCGCAGTGCCGGCAGCTGACGCAGCCGGAGGCGCGGATCAGGGGACCGGCGCACTCGGGACAGACACGAACCGCCGTTGGAGGAAAGGCGTCGGGGCCGGTGGCGGTGGGGCGGGGCAGGAGTGGCGGCATGGGCACCTCGGCTTCGGTGTTTGTTCGGTACTGATCATAAATGCCGCCTGCGAGCGGATCTGTCAAGAGCGGGTTGGGTGCTCAGCCGGCCAGGCGAATAGCCAAGCTCACCAGCTTCATCTTCGTTTCGGCCGTGGGCTCGTCGCTGAGCATCGTGAATTCCGCATTCGAGAACGGGTGCTGGGCAACCGGCCGAGATCAGCGCTGGAAGCCACATTCCGTGCGACCCGTAGCGTCGAAGCCGGTCGAAGATCGTGGTGATGTCAGCTGGGATCGTAGCTCTGCAGGGTTACGACAGCGGTTGCTAACGACGCTCGTCGGTAGATGGGGCGCGTGAACTCATCAATATCACCAAGGACGCATTGTCCCTGTGGCATGGGATCGAAGTGGAAGTAGCCGTTGCGATCGGTAGTTGTCTGAGCCTGGTGTCGAGAAAGCAAGAAGAAGGTGGGTGGCCTCCCGCATGGCCTAGCAGCCAATCTTGGAGGGCGGCCGCGGCCTGATGAGGAGCCGCTGGAAGCGCTGGTCGCTTGCAATCGGGTCGAACGGTGGGTCGCAGCGCAGGTGCAGCTGGAAGTGGAGATCGTCCCGGGGCTGGTAGCGACCGAGCCACGCCACGGCCCGGTCGGTCTCCGTGAGCCAGGCATAGGCCTGCGCGATGTACACGGCAGTGTGCAGCGGGGCGGGTGAATAGACCGTGCCTAGCGAGTCTGCCTGATGCAGAATGGCTCGCGCCTCGGTGCGCCGGCCGGCACGGCCCTCCGCGAGCGCGCTCATCGCCAGCGCGTTCGCCAGCTCGGCACCGTCGCTCAGGCGCCGCGCGGCATCGAAGGCGGCGGCGCCCTTCGCGAAATCGCCGCGCTCGATCGCCACATACCCGGCCACCTGTCGAGGTTGCAGGTAGGTGGGTGCCAGCGCGACAGCGCTGTCCGCCCACACCTGCGCGCTGTCGTACCGGCGCCGCCAGTAGTACGCGAGTCCTAGGAACGAGACCCCCTCGGCATAGCCCGGGGCGACGGCCACGCAGCGCCGCCACGCCGCCACCGCGCCCGGTAGGTCCCCCGACTCGGCCCGGGTGATCGCGAGCTGGTGCCAGGCCGGACCGAAGGCGGAGTCGAGGGCTATGGCGCGGTCGAGCGCGCGAAATACCGGACTCGATGCCGTGGGATCGACATCGCGGCTCACCATGGCCTTGGCCACCCAGGCGTCCGCACTCCCCGAGTCGGCGGCGAGCGCGCGCTCCGCCGCCAGAACCTCCAGATGCAGCACGCTGTCCCGGGTGATCCCGGGAAGAGAGAAGAAGCGGTTGTAGGCCCGGTTGCAGGTCTTCGCCAGCCCGGCCCATGCGGCGGCGTACCCCGAGTCACGCTGCACCACCGTGCTGAAGTCATGGAACGCGGCGATCGTGCCCGCCGCCGTGCGCTGGTCGTAACTGCTCCGCGCTCGCCGGTAGAGCGCGACTAGCTGGGGATCCGGTCCCGGGGGCGCAGGACGGCCGCGGACCAGCAAGAACGCCAGCGCAGCCAGGACGCCCACCGCGACGAACCAGTGCCACCACCGGGGACGCGAGCCGTGGGAGGTTCGACGCACCGGGCGCATGCCGGATGCGGGCGTGTCTCGCAGCGATGCCCCGAAGGCGGCGGCGGTCGGGAATCGATCCGCCGGGACCTTGGCGAGCGCGCGTGTGATTGCGGCATCGATGTGCTCCGGGACGGCGTCACGCACCGCTCGGAGTGGTGTCGGCGGCAGTGTCATCAGCTTGGCGACCACCGCCCGTCCGGTGGCGCCGGTGAACGGCGGCTCGCCGGCCAGCATCTCGTACACGACCGCGCCGAGGCTGTAGATGTCCGTCCTGGCGTCCAGTCGCCGCTCGGCGGTGGCCTGCTCCGGGCTCATGTACTGCGGCGTGCCGACGCTCAGACCGGTCTCCGTCAGCCGTTCGCCGCCCGCCTCGTGCATGGCGAGCGCGACGCCGAAGTCGGTCAGCATCGCCTCGCCCTCGTGCAGCAGGATGTTCTCCGGCTTCACATCCCGGTGGATGACGCCGCGCTGGTGCGCATACTCGAGCGCCCCGGCGATGTCACCGGCGATCGCGACGGCCTCGGACACGCCGAGCTGTCGTTCCTGCTCCAGCCGATGTCGCAGCGACTCACCCCTGACGAAGGGCAGCACGTACCACAGGGACCCATCGGTCTCGCCGGAGTCGATCAGGGTGAGGATGTGGGGGTGGTCGAGTTTCGCGGTGAGTCGGATCTCGGTCAGGAAGCGCTCGCGGCCCAGGACCGCCGCCAGCTCTGGACGAAGCACCTTGAGCGCGACGTCCCGGTCATGCCGCAGGTCGCGGGCGAGGTAGACCGTGGCCATGCCGCCCTTTCCCAGCTCCCGCTCGAGGCGGTAGCGGTCGGCGAGGGCGGATCGGAGCGAGGCCACTGCGTCTGTCAGAGGGAGGTCCTTCACAGGTTGATCAACTGCAATGTCCATCTCGTAGAAGGGTTGCGCCAGTGCCATTGGGGGGGACTCGAGACGCTCTGATAGCCGCGCCGCGCTCACCCTGACGCTCATCGAGCCGGGGTCGAGTTTGCCGATCTTGAGATTCTTCTTGCCGGTCAGGGTGAGTCAACCGGGTCAAGGCCCCCTGTCTCTTATCCCATCAAGACCGGGTTCAGGCTGTGAGGAAGCGGCGACCGCACTAGCTTGCGAACCGGACTGCGGCCACGGAGCGAAACGGCATGGAGCAGCAGGAAGGGTGGTACGAAGGCACCGGCGGCGCGCGGCTCTATTGCCGGACCTGGCCCGCGACGGTGCCCGCTCGCGCCGTGGTGATCGCGCTGCACGGGCTCGGCGATCACTCCGGGCTCTACCCGATGCTTGGCGAGGGACTGCCGCCGTTCGGGATCACGGTCGTCGCGCCCGACCTCCGGGGCAATGGCCGCTCGTCGGGACAGCGGGGACACATCCGTGCCTGGGCCGACCTGCGCGAGGATCTGCGCGCGCTCGTGGGACGGACCCGGAGGGACGCGCCCGGGGTGCCGCTG